>Ga0209226_10000576_pt1 | contig 19343 bp, 14 predicted proteins | sample BarGraNGADG00212_2_FD_184497 | JGI IMG/M metagenome (GOLD analysis project Ga0209226, IMG submission 184497) | Arctic peat soil microbial communities from Barrow, Alaska, USA - Barrow Graham LP Ref core NGADG0011-212 (SPAdes) (version 2) | ecosystem: Environmental > Terrestrial > Soil >...
CGACAACTCCAACAACGAGATCGGCTTCAAGGTAGTCAATGCCGCTCAGGCGACGGTTGCCTCGGCAGGAGTATCTAACGAAACCGGCGGTGGCGTGTCAATGGATGAGGGAGGCCTTGCTGCCAACACATCTTACACTCGCAGCATCAAGGCGTTCAACGGCACGCTGGACAGCTTACCTACGGGCAATACCACGCGATGGACTCTGCCCGTTGCGCCAAGCACATCGAACGTGACGTGCGATCGCGCGGTGGGCTCGTGCTCGCCGTCGCCGGACTTCACCTTTACGGCAGTGGGGGGCTTCGGTCAGGGGACCGTGGCATACTATCGCTACGCCTGGGATACGAACCCGACCCGTGCTTGGAGCGATTCGGAAGCGACATGGAACTCAGGCGCGCTCATCCTCAGCGCCACCTCGTCAGGCTACTACTATCTGCACGTGAAGAGCTACAACGGCGAGAACGTGGCAAACGGCACGCTCGACCTCGGGCCATACGGCTACCAGGCCTACCCGCTCGCCGACAAGATAAGCTCTCTGTGGCCGTTGGAGGACGGAGCGGGTGAGTGGCTCCAAAGCAAGCCGGTCACTGCGACGTTTGCGGGCGCGTTCTACATCGAGGAAACGGACCGCACCGCCGGGATCAAGGTGGTGTCGGGCGCGACCGTGGCCCGCGGCGACCTTGTGAACGTGGAAGGGACGCTCGGACTCTCCGGCGTGCAGAGAGCGTTCATCGCAACCTATGTCGAGAAGAAAGGGACCGCGACCGTGCCGAAGCCGCTGTTCACGACCACGAGGGCGCTTGGAGGATCATCGCCTTACGACCAGACACCCGGCGTGACGGACGGCAGATCGCTCTACAACGTCGGGCTGCTTATGCGCGCAAGTGGGAACGTCGCGTATTCGGACTCGACGGACCCGTCCAACAAGTTCTTCTACCTCGATGATGGCTGCGGAGTCTCGGACGGCAGCGGCCATCCCGGAGTGCTCGTCAGATGCGGAAGCGTCAGCCCGCCGAGAACCGGAATGGTCGCCGTGACGGGCGTTGTCGGGCTCGAGCAGGCCGGCAAGAGATACGTGCCGGTGATCATCATCAGAGATGGCGCCGATATAAGCGTATTCTGACGGCGCGCACGCGTATCGCAAAAAGGGCCCGCCACTATGTGACGGGCCCTTGCACTAGTTCACTCGGCAATCGCGCTATGCGGCTTTTCTGCGGCCGCCGCGTGAAGCCATCCGTTTTTGAATAGTCTCTTCGCTCATTTGAAGCGCCACACGCTTCGGAGCAGTATTCGTACACTCCTGGCACACCCACTCGACCAGGTTAGCCAGGTGTTCGGGTACGTGAACTATCTCGTTTCCACATCTCCTGCAACGCATCGCCTTTGCCTCTTTCTACTGCCTGGCCGGCCCGGTTACCCGGGCGGGCCGCCCGCTGCAGTCCTGCAATATGGAACCTGACCTGCCGTTTGCTCGCAAGCCCATCCTTATAGGTACATACCCCAAAGTGGCAACTACTTAATATACGATGTGGCGGTTTTGACTGTTCCAGTAATAATGCGGGGATTCAGAGAGATTAGCGAAGCTCGTCACGATAGTCGCGGGTCATGAGGTCGATGACAGCCGCCTTGGGGGACTTGCCCTCGAAGAGGACTGCGTGGATCTGCTCGGTGATCGGCATTGCGACATCGAGCTTTCGGCTCAGGTGATAGGCGGCTTCGCAGGTGGGCATTCCCTCCGCTACCTGGCCGAGAGAGGCAAGGCTTTCGTCAATGCTCCTCCCTTGCCCCAGCATGAGACCAAGCCGCAGGTTGCGCGAAAGCCGGCTCGCGCATGTCGCCATCAGGTCGCCGAAACCGGACAGGCCCGTGAACGTCTTCGCGTCGGCTCCGAGCACGACACCCAGTCTCGTCATCTCGACGAGTCCGCGCGTGACCAGAGTCGCCTTGGTGTTGTCGCCGTAGCCGAGGCCGTCGGATATCCCCGCGCCGATCGCGAGCACGTTTTTCAAAGCGCCGCCAAGCTCCACCCCCGCAATGTCGCTGTTGCGGTAGACGCGAAGGCTGGGCGATGAGAACAGCGCCTGGGCCTTTTCGGCGTTGTCGGGAATCGATGAGGCGACGACAGTCGCCGTGGGAACGTCGTGCGCAAGCTCAACCGCGAGGTTCGGGCCAGATAGCGCCACGCAGGCTCGACCCGCAGCCTCCCCCAGGACTTCGGCGATCACTTCAGACCCGCGCAGGCCGGTCTCGCTCTCAAGCCCCTTGCCCGCGTGCACGAGGAGCACACCGGACGCTAGTTTTCCCTTGATGAGCGCGAGGACCTCGCGAACACCAGCGCTTGGGATCGAAAGCACCACGGCCGCACTACCTGCCAGCGCCTCGGCGATGTCAGAGGTCGTAATCACCGTTTCGGGCAGCTTGACGCCGGGCAGGTATTGCGCGTTCTCGCCGTCGGCCTCAATGGCGCGAGCGAGCTCCTCCCGCCTCGCCCACAGCTTTACCGATAAACCCTTCTTGCCGAGCAGCACCGCGAGCGCCGTGCCCCAACTTCCGGCTCCAATCACGGCTATGTTCGCTGGATCCTCACGTGACAGGATAGCGCGCAGGCCGCGCGGAATCTTGGAGACGTGGGGAGCGCGGAGTCGCGGAAGGGACGAACGAGGAGTGCTACGCATTGATGTATACCCTCGGCACGCGGCTGGTGATCGCGCAGAACGTTTCATCCGATATGGTTCCGGCCTTCGCCGCGACGCTGCTCGCGCTCAGATAGTCGTAGCCCCCGCCCATCAAGATGACCTCGTCACCAAGTTCGACCCCAGGCACCTCGGTCACATCGACTATGATCTGGTCCATGCACACGCGCCCGATCACGGGCACGCGAACCCCGCGCACCGCCGCCTCGCCCCGATTCGAGAGCATTCTCTGGTAGCCGTCCGCATAGCCGATAGGCAGCGTGGCAATCTTCGACCGCGCCCGCAGCGCGTGCGTGCGACCGTAGCTCACCGTGGTCCCGGCATCCACCTCCTTGAGGAAAACGATCCTGGTTTTCAGGGTCATGGCCTCGCGAATGGGGATGCTGTGAACCACCTCGAGCGATGGGTAACTCCCATAGATCATGATCCCGGGCCGCACCGCGTCGAAGTCGGCCTCTGGATATGCCAGAACCCCGCCGCTGTTGGACGCGTGCGCCATCGCAACCGACACCCTGCGCCGCTTCAGGCCGTCGAGGACCTTCCTGAACACCGCGATCTGCGCAAGCGTATACGACCGGTCCGCTTCGTCGGCGCTTGGAAAGTGCGTGAAAACGCCGTCCACGCTCAGAGCTGGCAGCGATCTGACGGAAAGCACGAAATCATGAACTTCATCCGGCTGAACCCCGATGCGGCCCATTCCCGTGTCAACCTTTACGTGCACCGAGGCCGTCTTGCCCTGCTTCACGGCGGCCTCGGAGACCGCGCGGGCATAGGCAAGATCGCAGACCGTGCTCGCCATATCGAATCGAACAGTCTCGGCCGCCGCGTCCGGCGTGGAGCAGCCAAGGACCAATATCGGCGCATCGAACCCGGCTTCCCGAAGCTCTTTCCCCTCCTCGGGAATCGCGACACAGAGCGCTTCAGCCCCCGCCTGCAGGCACGCGCGGCTCACGGGTGCCGCGCCGTGGCCGTAGCCGTTCGCCTTGACCGCGGGCATAATGCGCACCTTCGGCCCGACCCGCGCGCGTATCGCCCTGATATTGTCCCTTATGGCGGAGAGATCGACCTCCGCGTATGTTGGACGGTAGTCGTTAGTCATATCCCAAACAGCCGCTTGGCATTGTCGGCTAAGACGAGCCGAAGTTGATCATCGTCCAGCGCGGAAAAGGCCATCCTGCCGATCTGCATCCGGCAGTCCAAAAACGGCAGATCGGTGCCGAACAACACCCGGTCCGCCCCGACCCCATTCACCAGCATCTCCACAAGCCCGAGATCGGCCATGGAACTCGCGAGGTCAAAATACGCATTAGGCGCCCTCGAAGCGACCTCTATGCACCGGCGCGCGCCCTCGTAGCCAAAGCCCGAATGGCCGAAGATCACCTTCGCGTTCGGATACCGTTGTGCGCACTTGCCCGCCTGGGCGACACTGCAATTCGCCCCGCCGGCTTCGGTGTGGGATAGCACGCAGAGCGCGTGTTCGTCGGCATATTCCCAAGCCAGGCGGTAGCAGTCGCCGTCGATCGGATACCTGTGGCAGGACGGGTGATATTTGATAGCGATCATGCCCGCGTCGAAGCATCGATCCAATTCATCGCGAACTTCATCGTCGGGGTAGTTCGGGTTGATGCAGCAGTAGCCGAGGATTCTGCCGGGGAACGCCCGCATCGCCTCGATGACCTGGCTGTTGCCCATTCTATAGTCGGCGGTGATCCCGGCGTGCGCCGCGCAAACGCAGCACCGCACCCCCACCCGATCCATCGCGTGGACCATATCCGCCGCGGTGCGCTTGGGAATGTTGAAGTTGTGCCAATAGCCAAGGTGCGTGTGCGCGTCGATCATTTCAAACGCCGTCACCGGCTGCCCCTCCAACACTTCCTCGATCATCTTCTGTTTGCTCATTATCTGCTTTCCTCTACGCCGCAACCGCGCTTCGATACGCCCCTCGTTCCTCGTGGCTACTCAGCGCTAGCGGGAGGTTCTCAACTTTGAACTTTCAACTTTGAACTTGTAACTCACCATGGCAATGCCATCTGCGCCGGCTCGCTCGAATACAGCCGCCATACGACTGTCTCAATCGCCGCACGAGTCGCCTCCAGACGCCGCGTGGAGTCCGCATCCGGCGACTTGCGGTTCGCGCGCGCCAGCACGACCATCTCCCGCCCGAGGTGCACCAGCACGTCGTGGATCACATCGGACTTCTCGGGAATCCCCGTCAGGCAGGCTACCGTGAAGTTCGCCAGTTCCGGGAACTCTCCCATACGTAGGGATTCACTCTCGAATATGCCGATACCTCGCGCGCAATCGGCCTCACGCTCGGAAACATGCGTTGTGAAGCTCACCCGCCGGATCGGCAGCGCGCGAATGTCCTCGATCTCCAACTGCGGCTGCAGGAGCTTGTAGCCGGTCACCGTCCGGCGGATATACTCGTTCATTATCCGCGAGTTCAGTATACACAGCAGGTAAAGCGGGTCCATGCCGTGTTCCGTCAGCTCGACCGCATACACCGACTGCGGGAACACATAGCCCGAATGCCTCTTGGACACGCGGTCCAGCGCGGCGATGATATGCGCCGAGCTTTTCTGGATAAGTATCTTCGTGCTGTGGTACCGGGTGATCGGCTTTCTGACCCACGAAGCACTTGCCTTGCGCCCCTCCCAGAGGATCTCATAGGGCTGGATGCTCTGCCCGCCCAGCAATATCATCTGGTCGCCGGTTTCGCTGATGATCGCGGACTTTCCGACCTCCTCGCCCCGGTAGATCGCCTTTACATTGAGCTTGCGCAAAGGGGCAAAAGGCTCCTGGTAGTTCGACAGCGCAACGTTCTCGCCGTGTATCCGTCTGATGATCTCGCCGAAGCTTCCCCGCTCAAGCAAATATAGGAATTCGCATCTATCCTGCGCGAGAATGGTCTCCAGCCGCACCGGATGAGCCAGCTCAATCGCCGTCTGCCGGGGCCGCGCCAGGAACCCGTGCCGGTCGGCGGCTTTTTCGATCCGCGATGCCTGAAAGGTCGGCGCTGCCGGTGGCGCGTTCTTGCAGATCGGGACCACGTTGGCGACGAACGCGTCGGGAAACGCCTCGGAGATGTGCAGCAGCGAGATGATCGTCCAGTCCGTTACGAGCTTGCGCCGGATCGCCGCCGCGTTTTCGCGCACAAGCATCGGGTCCGGGAGCACCATAGAGAACAACCCCCCGGGCCGCACCAGGTTGTTGTCGATGACCTCCGATAGAAACATCAGATACGAGTCCGACTGCCCCGACGCGCGCGCGGAGCCAAGGCCGTTCTTTGCCGCGATATACGGCGGGTTGCCGATCACCGCGTCGAACCCGCCCTGTGCAAATGCCTCGGGAAACGCACCCGGCCAGTCGAACAGGTATGCTTCGGGGCAGACGGCCTCCCGAAGCATACCTGTCCCATGCCCAGTCCTCAGCGCATTGCCACACACCAGGTGCGAGTTCAGCGCCTCGGAGATGCCGTCCGCGAACCCCGCGCTCGCCCAGACTCCGAACCGCGCGATCTCGACCGCCCCTCGATCCACATCCACGCCAAAAACGCACTGCGCCGCAGTCCGAGCGCGGATCTCCCCTTCTTCGCCTGATCCCGCGCTCTCAGTCAGAAACTCGATTGCCCCACACAGAAAATCCCCGCCGCCCAGCGCCGGATCGAGCACGCGTATGCCTTCGTACCGTCCGGCCTCGAACATGCCCGCCCGCGACTCGACAATCGGCGTCAGCACTCCCTCGACGATATACGTCACCAGGCTCGGCGGAGTGAAGAACACCCCTCGGCCCTTGCGATACGACCGGCTGGCCCGCAGCCGATCCCCGGTCTCATCGGGCTTGAACGCAAGCAGGTGCTGATAGACCCCGCCCAGCCACGAAAGCGGCATCGTCTCGAAGAAGATTCGCTCGATGGGGGCATCGGGATTGGGACGGAGCAGGGACCGAACGGCAACCGCGAAGGCTTCAGCATCGAAGGAAAGCTGCTCCGAGGAGCAAAACACGCTCAGCCCACTCGCCTCGCGAACCATTTCGCAGGCTTCCTCATACTCGCGCTGCGCGGCTTCGCTGGCGCCATCAAGCCCCTGGATCACCGCGTCCGCCGCGCGCCGAACACCATCGGCTGCCGATCTTGTGGGCGGAATCCGTTCGGCGGCGATCAGAATCGCGAGCAGCCGGATTATGTAACTGACTGACTCGGCATATACGAGCGCGGGTTCGCCGCCGGCGCTCGCCAGAACGCTCGCATATAGGGCATCAAGTCCTGCCGCACACCGTGTCGCGAGTGTATCGAGCGATCCCCCGTCGGGCCGAGGACGCCGCAATCCCCTATGCACAACCCTCACCCACCCATGCGAGCAGCCGTTCGAGGTTCCCGCCCGCAATGGCCTGTTTGTCGGCATCGTCGATCTCGGCGTAGGTAATCGGCGACACCGCCGCGCCCGGCTCGAAAAACGGCATTCCCGTGCCGAAGATCAGCCGGGAGCTTCCGAAGCGCGAGCACACCTCCTCGATCCCGCCGCTCACAACGTAGTTCGAGGTATCCAGGCACAAGTGCTCGTACTTTTCCATCAGGGGAAAGACGAACCGGTCGCACCGGTAAGACGGCCTGAGCACGATCAGCCTGAGCTTGGGAAACGCCTTCAGCGCCGAGGCAATGTGGTCGTAGTTAGTCTGCGCGAACTCCACAAACACCGGAACCCTGTTGCGCTCCAGTTCCTCGAACAGCGGCCCGATGCACCAGTCCTGGATGCAGTATGAGTGCAGAGTCGGGAACAAGCGCACCGCCCCCACTCCATTCGCGCGCATCGCAGCGACAAACTCGGCGGGCGACCCGATCTCGCCGGTCGCGGTCGGCATTGCGACCCAGCAGGGAACCAGCGGCGAACCCTTGACCTCCTCCAGCACGGCGCGGTTACCCTCCGCCGGGTGAAGCTCTTTGGCAATCGCCGAGTATACCAGCGCCCTGCGTATCCCCATCGGACTCAGCTTGTCAACGATTTCTCGCGCGGTGACGGGACTCCCCTCCACCGGCGCGCCGGCGCGACCTATCTGACAGTTGCAGTCGAAGAAATCAAGCTTCATGCTTTCAACTCGTCGATGTTCTCCATCACCTTCTCGAATGCGTCCGCGATCTCGTCCATCTGCTTGCGCGTCCCGAGCATTACGTTCTGGCTCATCCACGTCGCCTCCGAGTCGCAGATCCTCTCGCAATTCGGCAGGTGCAAGCTGGCGTAGTCGATGGTCTTGCCGTAGAACCGGCACCCCATCGGGCAGCCGTCGGGCGAAAGCTCGAACATGCCCGATCTGTAAAGCGGCAGGTATCCGCCGCCGACCATCGGCACTCCCTCCGCGCCCAGCGCCTCCATGAACCTGGCCCTCGGCACCCCGGTTTTCTGCTCGCCAACGTAGCGCGTGATGAAAAGATGATACGCATGCGAGGTCACGCGCTCGTCGCGCTTCTGCGGCTCGATACCGTCGATCTTGCTCAGTCTGCCGGCGAGGTGAAGCCCGTTCTCGTTGCGAAGCTTGGTCTGGGCATCCAGATTCTTCATCTGATTGAGCAAGATCGCCGCCTGGAACTCGGTCATGCGGTAGTTGCTGCCGAGCAGCGGGTGCTCATACCATGCTCCGCCCTTCACTCGGCCCACGTTGTGGATCGACCACGCCGCGTCCGCGACTTCCTGGTCGCAGGTGGTGACGATGCCGCCCTCGCCGGAGGTAAGGTTCTTGCTCGCCTGGAAGCTGAACGAACCCGCGTCGCCGATCGAGCCGACCCCGCAGCCGCGCCAGCTTGCGCCGTGCGCCTGCGCCGCATCCTCGACGACCTTCAGATTGTGCCTGCGGGCTATGTCCATGATGGCGTCCATGTCTGCGGGCATCCCGCCGATGTGGACCGCCATAATCGCCTTGGTCTTGTCGGTGATCGCTGCCTCGATAGCGGCGGGGGCGATGTTGAGGGTTTCGGGATCGATGTCCACGAATACCGGTATCGCATTGGCCTGCACTATCGAGCTTGCGGACGCGATAAACGTATACGGAGTGACGATCACCTCGTCGCCCGCCCTTACCCCGACCGCCTGCAGCGCCACAAGCAGCGAGATGGTGCCGTTGGGCACGCATATACCGTGCTTCGCGCCCTGATACTCGGCGAAGCGCTGCTCGAACTCCTTGACTTTCGTCCCGCCGACGCTCCACCACTGGCCGCTGCGCACAACACCGGCCACTGCTTCACAGTCGGACTCATCCCATATCGGCCAGCCGGGGAAGGACCCGGTGCAGACCTTCTCCCCGCCATTGATAGCCAGCTTGCTCATAACCGTCCCCCCAGACAATTGAGTATTGGATATTGAATATTGAGTATTGGAGTGCTCACAGTTCTGCTTGTACCTCGCTCCCAAAGCTTCCTTCGTGCCCTCTAACCTCTAAACTGGTATTCCCCACAGCATTCGCGCGTGCAAGCTCGCGGCATAACTACTTTGACAATGCTTATAGCGCCCGGCGGATGCGACGCGAGAAAGATGTGCCGGGCTGCCGATGTGTGGTGTTGCCATTGGTCAGAGGCTGCGGGACAGGCTGGGACCCTCACGGTGAAACCGATAGGCCCGGCTCGGCGCGGACTCTGATTAGCGGCAATCTCTCCGTTTGGTGGCCCGGCGCTCCACTAATGGGCGCGGCAAGAACAGCCTCTTTGGCCCTCAGCCAATCGACGGAGCCCGGGCTGTTCCCGATCACGGAGGAGGCCGGAACAAATTGCTTATACCTGAAGCGAAGCGATATCTTGGTAGGCACTGCGCTGTGACGTTCCGTGACAGGCGCGGCGACGAGATCACCAAGAACCTGCATGTGCACGACGTTCAATTCGTGCCGTTATACGGCGCGTATCTCATAGGCGACATTGAAGATGTCTGCCTGGACAGAATCACCAGCATTAGCTCGCTGGAGTAGACGTTCGCCCTCCCGTCCCGTCCCTACCGGCCAGCGGGTCTTGCCCTTGCGCGACCGCATCGCGAGGGGACAAGGCCCGCTGACTGCGTACACCTGGTTAATATACCTGTTTTTGCGGATAACGCAGGAAAAGCAGACAGGCCGGGGAAAACATGCGTGGGAGCATGTATTTAAGGGGGCTGTTAGTAATTGGACAAGGTCAGGTTCGGCATTATCGGCTGTGGCGTTATTGCGCCGTGGCACGCTCGGGCGATAACCAATACGCCCGAGGCGGAACTAGTCGCGGTTTGCGACGTCATAGAAGAGAGAGCGGCAAAGATTTCCTCTGATTTCGGCGATCCGGCGGTATACACCGATCACGTGAAGATGCTGGCCGAAGCCGGCGTGGACGCCGTGAGCGTATGCGTTCCCAGCGGCTTGCATGGGCAGATTACCATCGACGCGGCCAAAGCAGGCAAGCACGTAATGTGCGAGAAGCCGATCGAGATCACGCTGCCCAAGATCGACGCGATGATCGAGGCCTGCAAAGACGCGAACATCAAGCTCGGCGTGATTTTTCAGAGGCGCACCTCGCCGATGTGGAACAAGGTCAAGAAGGCTATCGACGATGGGCTGCTCGGCAAGATGGTCCTCGGCGACGCCTATCTGAAGTATTACCGCTCGCAGGAGTATTACGACAGCGGCGAATGGCGCGGGACGTGGGAACTCGACGGCGGCGGCGCGTTGATGAACCAGGGCGTGCACTGTATCGACCTCCAGCGCTGGATCATGGGGCCGATAGATACCATCTACGCGCAGGCCGATCACCTGGTGAGAAATATCGAAGTGGAAGACACCTGCTGCGCGGTGATCAAGTTTGCCAGCGGGGCGTTCGGGGTACTTCAGGGAACGACCTCCGTGGTGGGCATGAACCACCGGTTGGAGTTCCACGGCGAAAACGGCACGATCACCGTGGATGGCGAGAAGATCACTGTGTGGAAAGTGCCCGGACAAGAGGCTGAGCCGGAAGAAGCGAATAAAGTGGAGATCGGTTCGGCGGCCTCCGACCCGAAGGCGATATCCACCGAAGGCCACGCAATCCAGATTCGGGACCTGTGCCATGCGATCATCGAGAATAGAGACCCGATGATCGGCGGAGAAGAGGCTCGCAAGGCGGTCGAGGTCATACTCGCCATATATGAGTCGGCTCGCACCGGCCTGCCGGTCAAGATGGCATAGAAGTGGAAAGTTAAAAGTTCAAAGTTGAAAGTTGGGAAGAGCGGCCATCGTTTGGCTGTTGACCTATTGATATGAGCGAAACCAGCAGTGATGCACAACCTGGAAAAGGCAAAGGCACCGCGAGGCTTTCGAGCCTGATAAAGCGGGCAAACTCGCTCGCGGAGCGCGGCCTCTACGACGAGGCCATCGCGCAGGTCAAAGCGGCAATCGCAATCTACCCTGCCGAACCCAAGTGCAGCGTACAGCTCGCGAGCCTCTACCGCGCGCGGAACATGATCGGCCCGGCTATCGAGGCGATGAAGAGAGCCGTGGACCTCGACCCGAACGACTCGAACACCAACGAGCAGCTTTTGCAGGCCCTGATCGAACTGGGCCGCTACGAAGAAGCGATCAAACTGAGCAGGAGAATGCTGGCGACGTTCCCGAAGAACTTGTTCGCTCGCGACGTGCTCGGAATTGCGTATTTGCAGCAGGGCAGGATCGACGAATCGCTGCAGGTCACCAATGAGCTGATCCGCCTGGCGCCCGGAGACCCCGCGCATCACTTCAAGAAAGCTGTGCTTCTGCAGCAGAAGGGCGAGATCGCGCAAGCGATGTCCGCGTTCACGCGTGCCCTTGACATGGACCCATGCGGCGATATGGCGGACGACGCCCGCGAGGCAATCGCCGCGCTGGACAGCTACCAGCTCAGGCAGATACTAACGATAGCGGTGGAGGACGTGGTGTTCCGCACGAAGTTGGTGCGGGACCCTGAGTCCGCGTCGATGGAGAGAGGGTTCCTTCTGAGCAACAGCGGCATACAAACCCTGCGGCAGATCGACATCGAATCGCTGCCCGGCGACGCACAGAACAGATACTACCACTAGCAGCCCGAAGTCGCATAAGCTGTAGGGGCGAAGCATTTGCACGCAGGCGCTTCGAGAATCGCAAGGCTAACCTGCAAATGCTTCGCCCCTACGGGCAGGCGTTATCCCGTAAGACTGAACAGTCTCCCGAAGTCATCCCGGCCCGAGCAAGACGCGCACAAGTATCGCCATGAATATTATGCCTATCAGAAACACACCCACTAGAACAAACGAGGCGGTGACAACGGTCGTTCGGAAGCGCCCGTCGCCTCTGGCCAACTCTCGGGCCGCCTCGACCACTCTGCCCGCGCGCATATAATCCTCGGCCAGCATCTCATGGCGGACGTCCAAACCTGGGTCGAGGCGCTGGACTATCACCATCTCGCCGGCGGCCTTGTCATACTGCCTCCAGTCCCTGTATAGCGCGGCGGCCAGGGAGTGGCACTCGCTGCGATTCGGCCAACGCTTCAACACCGGCTTCAGCGCCGCCAGAGCCTCATCGTTCCTGGATGCGGCGATATACCCTTCCACCAGTTGAAGCCGCAGCCGATACGACTCCGGGTTGATCCTGATCGCTTCCTCGCATTCGGCAGTTGACTCCGCCCACTTACCTGCCCGCAGGAGATAGCGGCCGAAGCAGTATCGCAAGTAGGCGCTTCGAGGGTGACGGGCGAGCAGGGCCGCGAAGCACGAATTGAGCGCCTTGCTATCCCTCATCATCTGCGCCTGGCTATCCCTCATCATCTGCGCCTGACTATCCCTCATCGTCTGCGCCTGGTTATCCCTCATCGTCTGCGCTCTACTATCCCTCGTCATCCGGTGCGAGCCCACGATATCCAGGTCTGTTCGCCAAGCGCTTGACAGATCCCAGACAGATCTGCCGTCCGTGGCGGTGTGCACGGGAAGAGGGGTCTGATCGCGCGTCTGCCAGTCGTTGGTGTAGCGCCCCCGCAGTCGCCCGGCCGCCTGAGCAAACGGGTTCCACGAACGCCGGCGTCTCAGCCTTGAATACCACGGCAGGCCCCCTGTGGAATAGGAGGAGGACGGCGACGCCCACGCGGACAGCATCGGGCTGGATGAACACCGCTCCCGCGCCTTTCCCGCCAGACGGTCGGCTTCGCGCCGGTCGGACTGGTCACGCTCGCACCCCGTGTAAAGCCTTACGGACTCATCGAGCAGCCGCAGCGCCTTGAGATCGACTTTCATTGTGTCGAACTCTATCGAACTCGCAACGGGCACCCCAACGTCCGACGCAATCTCCATCGCCGCCCGAACAGCCTCCGCAACCAGGCCGGACACCGCGCATACGTGGACATGCTCTCTGAAGAACCGGTGATCGGAAGCAGAGTATACGACAACACGGAACCGCACTACGGACTCGTCCTGGCGCTCCACCTTGCCGGTGACCAGATAGTCCACTCCCGTCGCGGCGGCTAGCCGAGAGTAGGCCCGCGTGTCACTCCAGTTCTTAGGAACCGAAAGCCTGTCCAGTTCGATGCCGGCGACCATCGGATCCATATCTACCCCGCGCAGACCTGGGATAGCATAGAGCTCCCAGTAGATGAACTCCGGGATAGCGTATGCGAGCGCCCCTCGCTGCCCCGCAAACGGCAGAAAGCCCACCATCGGCCGCCTCGCCGTCGCCGGCCACGCCGCACCCGACAGCGCCGCAAAACACAGCAATAAGACCAGAATCCTACGACACATACCACTCACTACTTCGCCAATTCGTGGGTTCATCCTCTCATGGTTTCGTGACTACCTCTTGGCAACTCCCGCAGGAACTCACCGTTGCACCGTCTAACAATACAGAGACTGGAGGTATGGGTTTTGCGTTCCATTGACTACAGACAATATCTGGACAAAGTGTTTGGCTGCTGGATGGGCAAGTGCGTGGCAGGGACCATCGGCGCGCCCTACGAGGGCGCGAAAGAGCTTTTCGACTTCGAATACAATCCATCGATCATCGAGAACATGCTTCCCAACGACGATCTGGACCTCCAGGTGCTTTGGCTCTCGGTGCTGGAGACCCAGGGCATCCATTTCACCTCCGACGACCTGGCGGAGGCGTTCCTGACCCGCTGCCGCTACGCGCCCGGCGAGTATGCCATCTTCAAAAAGAACTACAGCCGAGGCGTCCATCCGCCGGTCTCCGGGGCGTTCAACAACCGCTACTATATTCAAGGCATGGGCTGCCCCATCCGCTCGGAGATATGGGGATGCATCGCTGTCGGCAACCCTCGGCTCGCCGCCGATCTTGCGGCAAAGGACGGCGTGCTCGACCACGCCGGCAACTCCGTCTATGCCGAGCAGTTCCTCTCCGCCCTGGAGGCCGCCGCGTTCTTTGAGAAGGACCTGGACAAGCTGGTCGATATCGGCCTGTCGGTGATCCCGCCGGACAGCCGCACCGCGCGCCTGATCATCGACACCCGCAAGTGGTGCAAGGCATCCGACGACTGGCGCTACGTCCGATCGAGGGTTATCCGCCACTACGGCCACCCCGACTGCACCAATATGTTCCAAAACATCGGGATCATGCTGCTCTCGCTATACTTCGGCGAGGGCGACTTTCTGAAGACCGTCATGACCGCGCTGAACTGCGGATTCGATACCGATTGCACGTGCGCGACCGCCGGAGCGATACTTGGCATCATCGAGGGCGCGGAGGCCATGATGAGCAAGTATGGCTTTGTGGATCAGGGCTTCGTGCTCGGGGTCGATGCGCCCCGCCGGTCCGACCGCGTTCTTCACCTCGCCGAGGACACCTGCCGGATGGGCATCTACTTCGCCAACGCCGTAACTGCTGGGGCGGTGCCCTGCGTTGGGGCGGGATTTGAAATCCCGCCCCAGCAGGAAGCGCCGCCCCAGCGGGAGACCGTGCGCGTGGAGAACGCGCCCACGCCGCCGGTCATCGTGCCGCCCGCCGTGCCGCCAGTGCTGATCTCGGTCGATTACGATGGCATCCCGGCCATCGGCATCGGCGACACCCGCCACGTCAGCATAGCTTTCGGCAACACCACCTCAAACGCCATCACCGGCACGGCGTCTCTCGACATCCCCGAAGGCTGGCTGGTGGACGCGCCGTCAACAACCGTGGGCCTCGCCGCCAGCGAAACCGCCTCGTGGGACGTCGCGATCTCCGTGCCTGGCGATATCGAGGTGCTTCAGGAGACAAACTTCCTCACAGCCAGCTTCACGATCAATGGCGGGGAGACCATTACCTATCGCTTCGGCCTCATCGGAGCCGCCGTATGGCAGGTCTTCGGGCCGTTCTGGCAGAACCGCGTGGACATGCCTCATCTCGAACTTGGAGAGAAGTACTACGCGCACATTCCCGGCTCAAACGACGACGAATACGCCGACAACGGCCGCGCCTACCACCTCAACACGAGCGTTGACATCGGGCGCGAGTACATGACCCATCCCCCGCTGGGGCGCGATTTGAAATCGCGCCCCAGCGGGGAATGCAATGGAAATCCCGAAACACACCAGCCCGACGCCGCAAGAGAGGGTCTGCTGGTCAACTGCTATGAGGATCGGATCTCCGTCAACGATCTCGTCGGTTTCCAAGGCCCGTGCGCGGTCTACATGGTGCGGCGGCTCATCTGCCCCGAGGAGCGAACCCTGGGTATCCAGATCGGCCACACGGACGCCTACAAGCTCTGGATCAACGGCAACCTGGTGAGCGAGCGCGACAACGTGGACTGGTGGACCGCCGAGAACGCGCACATCCACAAGTTTCTGCTTGCCAAGGGGGAAAACACGATTGTGGCAAGGCTGGTGCGCAGGAGCGACAAGGCCGACTTCAGTCTGATCTTCTGCAAGGCCGGCTCCTGCTCGCCGCACTATACGGACTTCGCGTCGCGCAATCCAAACCACCGGTAGATGCAGGGACAGGCAAAAAGCATCGGGACACATGCTGGGGAAAATCGCGTGTGTCCCGATGTATTAGTGATCGTGCCTCAGGTGTCTAGAAGCTGAAGCTGACGCCAAGGTTTGCCGAGGTATCTTTGGCAAAGCCCACACCAGCGGCTAAGGATACACTGCTTTGTGGTATGTTGGCCTTTATTCCCAGCGCAAATGCGCTCTCTGAATTGTAGGTGCCAAAGCCAAGGCCTATAGCAGTATTCTTGCCGGGGACAGGGCATGGGATGGCAGCCAAGGCCGCGATAGAAGCAATACCTGAACTCAGATTGCTCTCCAGCCCATTGACCAGCCCGTTGACCTGCCTGACGTTCATGACGTCGCCCGCTGCGACACCGTTCGCTACGCCGGATATCCGGTAACCGTTGTTGTCAATGCCATTAGTGGACAGAAGCCCTCCGACACTGGCATTGCCGGTGATAGTGGTGTTGCCGGTAACGGCCAGATTACCGCCGACGCCGGCATTGTGGACAACGTGCAGGCTATCCGTGGTAGTTAGACCGGTAACGTCCAGGGTATCCGTGGTGGTTCCGCCGGTGATCGTAGCGCCGTCGGTAACGTCCAGGGTCTCTAGGGTGGTTGTACCCGTGATATTCGCTCCGCCTGTTCCGGTGATCATGCCGCTGGCATTAATCGTGGTGGCATTAATCGTGGTGGCATCAATCGAGGTGACACCGGATATCACACCGGCATTGGTGATTCCACCAAAGTGGTTGTCGATCCCGCCAAAGACGCTCGCGCCGCCGTTAACCGTTACGCCGCCGACAATCGTAGTTCCGGCGGTAGCCACGGTCAAGCTGCTCGTATTAGTACCATCGGTACTGCTGAGGACACTCCCCAACGAAGTCTGTTCCAGCATTGTATTGCCGCCAGCGCCATCAGACACGAGGGACACGTTCCCGGTGGCAGTCGAGGCCATACCTGAGAGAATGTTTCCTGTAGCATCCCAGTTCAGGATCTTGGTCCCATCGGACAGGTTGATGAACTCGCTGTAGGCGCCTGCAGCGTCGGTGGTGGTGATTGTGGTTCTGAATGTGCTGGATAAAGTCGCGCCAGCCGCCGAAGACGTTGGGGTAACGACCCACGCGTTGGTGCTGTCGTCGACGTGGACCGTGGTACTCTGGGCCTGTACTGCGACCTGAGATAGGACCGCAAGGCAGGCCAAAGCAACTACAATACAAAGGAATCGTTTCATGATCTACAGTCTCCTTTTTCTTTCAGATTTGTTCTGTGGTATTCGGTAGCGATTGTACTTACTGAACAGTTACCTCATGTTACCTGTTCGACTCCCGCGCCCGGATACCCAGACACGGTTATGATCTATGCCGCTCATATTTCCAGCGCTTGCAGGGCTTCCAGCGGCGTCATGAAGCCCAGCTTTCCCGACCGCCACCTGGCTGTCGGAAGTCTAGCACGGCCCTCACGAGCCGCAAAGCGCATAACCCATCCACCTCCTTGTTGAACCGATGCGCCACCTATTGAACCACTTCTTTCTTGATGACAACACAACCTGACCCCGCAGGCATCAGGAACACAGTCACGGCGCCGCCATCGAGTATGACAATATCTTTGCCGAGACTCCCCTTGCGCTTCAAGTCCTTAAAGGTTTTCGTCTCTACTTCGGCACATGATTGAGCCACATACTCAACCGTATCGTATACCGCGCCTGCCTGACCATTAGTAGTCGGGGCAAAGCTGGCACTGGCGTACTTAGTCGGCGCATTCTGGCCCTCCATCCCAAGTGAAACAGAAAAGATGCTCTGATCCGGCTGTTTTTGAGGAGTGAACAAAATGGCCGAACTCTTGGTGTTCGCGGCGAGGAATGTCACGACCTGATTAATGCGGCTCGCGCAGACAAGCACTCCCGCCTGAACCGCGGCCTGCGTTATTGGGCTAACAGTTGGAGACTTTGTTTGCGCGGGTAGTGCGGGTTTCACGGGTGGTTCGGGTTGAGGCGAAGTCGGAGGAGCGCTCGTTTGACCGGAAACTGCCGTGGATTTATCAGTCTTTGTGTCTTGGGCATTTGACGGCGCCAAAAACACGAGAGACAGACAACCAACCAGCAGTGAAACAAGAAAGAATCGAGATGCGCCAGAAGTAAAGCTACGCATGAACTTAGTCGTATGCCTTTCCAAAGGTATTATGCGTGCGTTGTACGATAACGCATCCAGTTCAAACTGGCTATGTGTCGCAGCCAGTCACTTGGACGCTGCATTTCCAGCACGACTACATCACCGGTTGAGCTTATACCCACAAAGCCCACAGCTCAACCATTGCCCGCCAAACTTTATCCACCTTGGCTGGAAGTCCACTGGACAAGAACCATCTGAACATCAACAGCCAGGAATACATGGAGACGATGGCGCGGTCCATGAGCTAGTTGATGATGCGGTAGGGGGCGGAATTGCTTCCGCCCCCTGCCGCATAGGTTCCGGCGTATCGTTCTCCCACGCCGGGATCGTCCCTCAAGTCAGATTGCCACACGGACTATCGTGATCGCCTGGTCCGTGCATGATGACTAAGGCACGTTAAGGTGATGGCACTCTAATGATAGTGTTCACCATTGTAACCGATTCAGTCAAGGCCAACGCTCTGCCGTCCAACGTCGTCATTATGGGGGGGTCGGCGGAGCCGGCGGTAGAGAACGTGACTGTTGTTCCAGCGATTATGGTTCCCACCATCACAGCGCCAGTGTTGATATACGCGGCAGTGCCGACCTGCCAATAGACATTCTTGGGCTGGCCGACATTGTCCTTAAACACAACCTTGGCAGGGGTTCCTCCGAAACCGGCGGTGCCCACGGTGAGTGATGTCCCCATCTGGAAGACCCAGACTGCATTCGGGTCGCCCAAAGCGTCGAGCGTTAGAGTCTCACCTGGCATTATACAGAACGACTCTTGCGGCGCGGCTTTGTAAATGCCAGGGGCGACGGTCAGTCCGCCCAGGTCGCCGGCGATAGCCTGGGAGGCAGTAGGATCAGGATCTGTTATGGGTAAGTCTTTGAGATAGTTATACGCGATTGTCGCGTTGGCAAGGGCCGCGTCTGCCATCGCCTTTGTGAAAGCATTTCCTCCAACGGCAGGACCTAGTGGATTTGCCGCTGGCGGTGGATAAGCGTATATCCTCCCTTTGACATCTCCGACATTGAGTGGCGTTAGACTGTATTCGTCTCCGGTGCTATCGTAGAATCCTTTCACCTCAGCACAAGCAGCTGTGGTTCCAATATCACCATAGATGATGGTATAGACCCCCGTATTGGTCATCCCCGCAAAACTCCCGAAAGCGCCGAAGGTGGCGGCCGTTCCTAGTGGGACGAACGGGGCGACATAGTAGATATACGTCACCGTATTGTCGTCGTCGGGGGGCAAGCCCGTTGTAGATGCCTCGTTGAGATTACCGACGGCGTCTTGCGCGACACCGGCCTCCAGGCGTGCAGTCACCGTACCAGGGCTCGTCATGCCTCTGACGTCCACGTAGTATGTCGTACCGCTCCCGGTGACCCCGCTGACGACTGCGCCGGACGCAGTCCCGCTAAGGGTGACATCGCCGGCGGCGAAGCCTGTGACCCGCTCGCTGAAGACCACAGTGAAGCGGATCGGCAGCGTACTCGTCGGGTCGTCTTGGTCGACGGCCTGCTTGATGGTGACGGTGGGCGCGGTCACGTCGTACGTCACCTGATTGTCGGTGGAGTCGGTGGAGCCTGTTGTAGATGCCG
>Ga0209226_10000577_pt1 | contig 19300 bp, 18 predicted proteins | sample BarGraNGADG00212_2_FD_184497 | JGI IMG/M metagenome (GOLD analysis project Ga0209226, IMG submission 184497) | Arctic peat soil microbial communities from Barrow, Alaska, USA - Barrow Graham LP Ref core NGADG0011-212 (SPAdes) (version 2) | ecosystem: Environmental > Terrestrial > Soil >...
GGAGCCGCGACAATCTCTATCCCATCGCTTACGGCACTTCGGACAAGAACGGCAACTTCAAGCTCGATAGCCTTCCGGAAGGTGAAGTATACGCGAGTATCTACGTCCAAGATTTCGATGCCATCGAGAGCGAACGGCTCAAGGTAGACCGCAAGGACTACACTCTTGTGATGCGCAAGACCGTGCCGGGGCAGATATGCGGGACGGTGGTGAAGGACTCGGACGGCAAGCCCATCACGGAATTCAACGTCCGCCTTGGCTTCTCGCGAGCAAGTAGGAGCTCCGGCCTCTCGCCTGGGCTAGTCGAACAGGGGGTAAGCTTCCAAGGCGCGGATGGCAGGTTTACTATCAAGGGGCTGACGGTCAAGGAGGGCTTTGCCGTGATCGTAACCGCGCCTGGCTACATGGAGGGCTCGGCAGATCCGGTGACCGTGAAGCCCGTCTCGGAAGACACCTACAAGGACACTGTGGTCCGTCTGCGTCCCGCGAGTGCATTCGAGGGCAGTATCACTGCGGCGGGCACGGGCAGGCCAGTTGAAGGCGTCATGGTCACGGCATGGAACTCGCCCGGTACGGACGGGAGCTACCAGTGGGACATGAGCCACACGAGTTTGAAGAGCGTTTCGACCCATACGGATGCGGCGGGCAAGTTCAAGTTCGACTCGATGCCGTTCGCCTTCGGTATGGTCATGCTCGAAAAGCCCGGCCTGGCCCGGACAATGGTGAAGGCCGTGAGCTTCTCCCGCCCGCTGAAGGCAAGCATGGAGAAGGGCGCGACCGTGACGGGCAGCATTGCCGACGAGCAGGGAAAGGTGCCGCCGGGCGTATCGCTCAGTCTTGAGCAAATGGACCTGAACCTGACTTTTCGTCCGCAGATCGATTCGGACGGCAGGTTCAGGCTGGAGGATCTTCCTCCTGGGGAGTGCATGGTGCTGCAGCACAAGGAGGGCAATTGGACGAAACACCAGGCGTTCGTTCTCAAGCCAGGCGAGTTGTACCAGGTGGACTGGGACAAGCAGGGTTCGGTCATAGTGGACGGCAGGGTCCTCCAGCATGGCAAGCCGGTGCCGCACGCGAAGATCAACGTCAATTCCCAAAGGCGGGGAAACTGGGCCGGTTCCGCCGAAACCGGGGCAGACGGTTCCTACAAGCTCTCGCTATTCAAGCCGGGAACATACTTCTTCTCCTGCATACTGGGCGAGTGGATGGACCCGAACCACATCTACTCCGGCAGGACGCTGACGCTTGCCGCCGGCGCGAACCGGGTGGATTTCAGTCTGCCCTGCGGGTCGATTTCCGGCAAGCTGGTGGACAAACTGACCGGAAAGCCTTTGGCGGGCACGCCGATAAGGCTGTACGTCCGGGAAACCTGGAAGCAGAACAGAGGCCGGGATAGCTTGGCCTTCGCGGAAGTCGAAGGCAGGTGGTGGCCGGAGAACGAGTGCAAGACGGATAAGAACGGCACTTTTCAGGCGCGCAACCTGAGGGCGGGCAAGTGGATGATCTGCGTCGATCCAGGCGCGGTTCCGGCAGCCGTTGTCAGACTGGCCGATGGAGAGGCAAAGTCCGGAGTAGTCGCGAGGGTTCGTCCGACTGGGTCGGCAAAGATAAGCTTCGCCGGGATGAAGGATAGGCCGAAGGACGCAATGGTGGTCTGCGTCGATGAGTTCGGCATGGCACACTACCCCAATTACGAGAACGGAGTCTGGGCGGGTGAGGTCGATGACCTGCCGGTCGGGAAGTTCAAGGCTGTGGCGACCGGCACACGTTATCTGCCGACGGAGGTTGCCTTCCAGGTGCGGGCGGATGAGACAACGAACGTGTCGATCAAGCTGACGAAGGGGCCGCGAATAGTGTTTGAGCCAAAGACGGACCCCCAGGAAGCCGGCGTGGTATCTATCGGCTTCAAGATCACGACGCTGGACGGGAAGCCTGTGCTGAGAGGCACGGACGGGCTGCGCTGGGGCGAAATCCTCACGCATGATCCCGATCGCAAGGAACCGGCGGCCGTGACCGTCAAGCCGGGAACGTATCTCGTCAAGGCGGGAGCCGTTCGGGGTGATTCCAGGAACTATGGCGACGATCCCGAACTCACGGGCTACTCGGGTAAGGTAACAGTGGTGAATGGCAAGGATACGATTGTCGAGGTTCCGTTGAACCGGTGAGGGGACGGAATATGAGAAGACTGATAACAACGGCGCTGTTGATATGTGCAACCATCGCGGCCTGCGCGGGAGCGTTTGCCGGGGACGCGACCGTTCGCGTGTTCATCAACGGCAGACTTGCCAAACTCGACCCTTCCGCAATAATGCGTGACGGCAAGGCCTACGTGGGGCTCCGCGGCGTGGCGAAAGCTCTGCATGCCTCGGCCAGGTGGAATGAGAAGTCCAGGACTGCCATCGTAACCGTAGGCAACAAGCGGATAAGGGTTGCGCAAGGCAAGGGAATTACACTCAATGGCGTCCTGTTCCTGCCTCTGCGCGCCACCGGCGAGGCCGTGGGCTGCACAGTCGAGTGGGACCGCGCCCAGAGGGCCATAAAGATAACCACGGAGGCGCCCTGTCCAATAGGCGGTGGGTGAGGCTAAGCGCTTGGGGCATGCAGGTTGCATGCCAACATGCGGCGTTTCGGTTAGCGCTGAGCGAATTACTCCGGCGCTTCGGTCTTGCCGGACTTGGAGGCGCGGAATGCGAGGTAGGAAATGAGCGCGGCCGCCAACACGAGTATCGCGACACTAGCGATCTTGAACCAGGTGTAGTGCCAGTCGGTTGCGACCTCCGGCGCCCAACTGTGGATGATGAAGTTCAGGCGGCCTATGAACAGCGTCATTCGGCCCATGACTGTCGCGCCGAACATCGCTCCGAACCCGACCATCAGGAACCATCTTCCCGCCGCCGCGCTGCCCTTGATCATGGGGTGTTTGTGCTCGAAGCTGAAGAAGAAGTAGCTCATCGCCGCGAGCAGAATCACGTAGAACACCAGCACGCTGAGGATGTTGGCATACCCGCCCGTGAATGGCTTCATCGATGACCCGATCTGCGGGAAGTAGCCCTCGTAGAACTCGCGGAAGATTCCGCCCGCCGCAAAGCCCATGAACATGCCGAAGATAACACGGCTAACCCAGGCGTGCTTGTTGCTATACATAAAGTAGAACATGCTCCCGACCACCGCCGCGAAAGCCCACCACCACTGGCCTTGCTCGGCCATCGGCTTCCACCACTTTGGGTAGAGCACCTCCGCCCAGGTGACGTAGACGCCGTAACCGCCGTAGAGCCCGATGAATATGTGCTCGAAGAACCGGTAGAACTTGTTCTCTTTGTAGAGCACCGTGTAGATGCCGAACGTGCAGAGCGCTCCAGCCCATATCGCCACGGAAGTCGAGTGCGCGGCCAACCAGTTAACCAAGGCGAGACCCTCCTGTATGGATTCCCGCTCGTTTGGCCGCCAGATAGCCCAGATTGCCCAGTAAGATTAGGAGAATGATGTAGATGTGCGCGGCGGAGAGCGCCCACGAGGTGGCCGAGGCGTCGGTGGCAACGTTCCCGCGCCCGATCAGCGTCTCATACTGAACCGCGCCCATCACCCCGTTTAGCATTCCCTTGAGCTGGCCGGAGTCCAGGTATGGATACGCCGACGCCGACATGACCGCCGTCGGGCAGTAGATCAACGGTATATGCTTCGGGGTCGTCAGATAGGAAATCCAGTAGCTCATCAGGCCGACGGAGGTGATGTCAACCACCACCCCAATCTGCTTGTAGTTCTTGACGTAACTGACTGCGGGCAGTTCCGAAAGCGGGGTGCCCTTCCTGTCCTGCTTCATGACCCGCGGGAAGTTCTCCGCAAGTCCGCTGATGATTGCGTTGGCCGCACCGGTCTTGTAGCCGAGGTGGACCCAGTCCTTGCCATACGTGGCATGCACGTCCTTCTGCACCTGTTCCCCGCTCTGGAACGTGATCTCGGACCCCGCCGGGTCCCAGCTCATCACGGCGAACTTGATGTGCTTGGCGAACATGTGGCGCATCAGCGCCTGCGTCTGCGGCTCGTTCTCGGCCTTGGTTCCCGCTCCCCAGGAGGTCGATAGCAGGACGATCTGGCCGGGCTTAACGCTGTCGATGGTGTCGTAGGCGTGCTGCACTTCGGGGAACACGAAATCAGGGTGCTTGCTCGGCCTCATGATCACAGGCACCGATAGCACTATCGCCACCAAAACATACAGTATCCGCCGGTCGATATTCTGAAGTTTGATCAGTAAATTCATCTACAATTGCCTATCAAAGAAGCTTCCGCGCTCCAGACTCAGCCATATCCTCAGGCTCATCGCGACCCAGCCGATAGCCAGACCAAACTCTATCGCCCTCTGCACCGCCATGTTCGGCCAGATCAAGAGCCAGTAGGTTATGCTTTCCAGCCGCAGCGACGCCAGCGGCCCCGTGTGCGGCAGCCAACTGGTCAGCCACGCGCCCACGGGCACCAGTCCCAGCATTATGATCCCCGCCGTGCCCATCATCAGCCCAGCCTCGGCAGAGCGCACTCGGAATGCGCGATATGCCGCCGAGACTATGTAGAACGCGATCAGCGAGAACATCGTCGCGTCCAGGTTCTGCACGAAGCCGTTGAACAGGATCATGTAGAGGCTGGTGCTTGCTGATTGAATTGTGTGCGCGGCGTGGTAGTTGAGCCCGTGAATCGGACTGTCCTTCAGGAATCCGACGATCATGATCGCGAAGAACGATATGAAAAACGCCAGGCTGTTATACCAGCCGGGAGTGCGCTTCTTCACAGCTTTGCCGTGGATCGCGAACAAGTTCGAGGTTCCCAGCAGCAGCGCGAAGCTGCCGATTATCATAGCCCAGTCAGCCACGCTCGGCTTCGCGTTCGTAAGTCCCTCCGCGAAGTGCGCGACCCCGGCGCTGCCCGGCAGTGTGCCTGCTCCAACGTGAATCGGCTGGTGGGGCAGCAGGAACTCGAGCGAGAAGTACAAGCCTCCGAGAAATGTGATGCCCGCCACGACCAGCTTGCGATAGCGCGGCGGCACGCTCATGAGCCCCGCAAGGCCCAGCACTCCCACGATCAGAGCCGCCGCTATGTAGACCCACAGCAATCGTCCGTGGACCGCGACAGGGAACAGCGCATCCGATATGCGATGTAGCATCATGCTACGTGCTCCTCGGGAAGTACTTCAGGAAATACTCGTTGAAGACATGGTTCACGCCCGCCAGAGCGTGGAACCGTGTTTGCAGCGCGACCAGGGTAACCCCGACAACCCCGATCAGCACGAGACCTATCATCAGCAGCTTGCCGTAGTCCTGTCCGACAAGGCTGCCGAGCAGGGTGGGCTCGCGGGAGAGATACGCGCTCGCCGCGTAGTACTCATCGCCGATGATCGTGTAGTCGCACGCGGCCAAGAAAAACGGAATCTGGATGATGGATGGGGTTCCCGCGACCTGGATCGCGCCCACCATCTGGCCGTTTTCGGCGAGGATCAGCGCCTCGGCTGCGTAGGCGCCGAAGTAGAACGCCGTCGCTATCTTCTCGCGGTGCTGGATTCCCACTACGCCCGAAGCCCACGCGAACTGCTGGTTGGTGAGATACCGGATGTCTTCGGGGATGAACAGCTCGGGCACTCCCTGGGTGGCGTAGGCGTCTTTGGCGACCTCCTCCGCCACCGTGTAGAGCACTGGATCGCAGAGCGGAACGATCACGCGGGTGGAGTAGTTGGCTGCGCGCTTGATGATGTGAGACATGATCGACATGGACTGAAGGCCGACTATGTCAAGCCCGCTCATGCCGGGCGCGTAGAGCATCGGCCTGCCCATTTCAGTCGCGCGGCCCACGGCTTCATCCAACACCGAAAGCCCCGGAATCCTGCGGATGAACAGGTCCTGACCTCTGCGTGCGGAGAAGATCTTCCACAATATGAAGAACACCAGCAGCCCTTCGACTACATAGGCCGCCGGGTTCGCGAAATCAGTCATCCCGCCCATATCCTGGCTTACTCCTGTATTCCGTCAACTCGCGCGTCGCCACCCTGAACTCCCACTTTGTCACCCTGAACCGACATATCCTCAATACGCGCGATCAGCGCTTCGATGTTCTCGCGCTGGGCAAGAATCTTGCTCAGATCCGCTATCGACTGAGCGCCGAATATCATGCCCAGAAACGGCATCGCCACCAGCATCCCCTGGCTTGCGATCCACGACAGTGGCTTGTGCATGTCCAAAAACAGCACAGCCGGCATTTCGAGCCGTCTGCCCACTATCTTGCTCGCGATGGAGTCGATGATCTCATCGCGTCGCTCGTCCGTGATAGGTGTGCAGATGTCAACATCAAGCATGATTCGGCCTCAAGGACTTAACGGTCTCGATCACTTCGCGCTCGTTGGCGGCGAACCTCAGATACACGCCCCTGAAAGCCTCCAGCCTCGACACCCTATCCAACGGGCTCAACTTGACGCCCTGATCGTCAACATAACACCGCTTCACACCCGCCCACTTGATCTCCGCGCTCTTGAAAAGCATCCTGCATGAGACTCTATCGGCCGTAATGACGTATTTTACAGGGAACAGGAAATCGCCGAAAGACGCGATCAGAGCCGCGCCGATCAGCGCCGCAGCGTATGGCCCCACAATGAAGTAGCCCGCCGTGGTCGCGACGGCGATGAACGCGACGGAAACAATTGTCCTCGCGGGGTATTGACGAGCGAGATGGACTGTCCAGCTCAGTATGGGCTGGCACGAGGCAGGCATAGGTTGTTTGTCGAAAAGAGCCAGAATAAACTCCATTGGGATCAGTCTAGGTAATAATAGGGAAACGCTGGTACTGTGTCAAGCTGCCCTGCATCCATATCAAGAAAGGGCGCCTCAAAGCCGATAATCATTACTGCGGTCGGTCGGGAAACGGCTGAGTTTGGCTGGCCTGAAAAGTGGGTAATGTCAATAGAATCAACCATTTCGCAATCCGTCGCGAAAAAGGGCATTAATTAGGCGTTGACTAGCGGCCGGATGTGGTGTATCATACAATTGCTGGTAAGCGCGCGCGTGGCGCGATTTACATGGAGCTGCAGCGATGCGAGTTGGGAGTGTTGGTAATAGAAGAGGCGGGGCAGCAGGGGTTGCCGGCTTCACCATCACTGAACTGCTTGTGGTGATGGCGATTATAGGCGTGTTGGCGGCAATCGTTTTTCCGGTCGTCATCAAGACCAAGGAGAGCGCCAGGACCACTGAGTGCCTCTCCAATATGAGGCAGCTCGGTACAGGCCTATCCCTCTATCTCGGCAATTACAGCGACCGCTTCCCTTCCGCCGTCCCCTGGGGCAGCAAAATTTACTGGAAACAGCCCGATCAGGGCTCTCAGAAGACCATCCAAGAGCTTCTCTACCCGTATGTACGGAACGGAATGCACCTGGAAAAGGACGGTCTGTATACGAGACCAGGTGTATTCGGCTGCCCGAGCGATGTCGGTGTGCCTACCGGCAAACCAGTGAACGGTGTTCCCCCTAACCAGCCTATCTGGAAATACACGGGCTGTAGTTATGAGTACTACGCGGCGAACCAGGTCGATTGGCAGATAAAGGACACCGAGCGGCCCAAGGATTGGACCGGGTTGTCTCCAGAGGTAGTGAGCTCCCACGGCGTAAAGCGTATAGGCGCGCCATTCAACAGCATACTGAGCACGACTCGCAAGGCCGTCATGGGAGACACGTGGTATTGGCACATGGGCGACCAGGTGCCGGACGGCAGGCTTGCTTATCGCAACACTCTGTTTGCTGACGGTCACGCCGCGCGAGTCAATGGAGTGGACCACGAGGATGCCAGGCTCCAGCAACTAAAGCCCTGGCATAACCTTAGCGAGGTCCCCGAGCAATAGCGCGTTTGACATGAGACTATCCGAGAGATAATATAGACTAGACAGCGGGGGCACGAATTACGCGGAGCCTCCATTTTTGTTGCTTGGAGGACCATGCATGGCTTCTCTAAAGGTAGAGTTTGCGACAGTCAGGGAGCTGGAGAAGAAGACCTCGCAAGTCTTCATCTACGGGGGCGGCGCGTTTCTGCTTGGCATCTTGCTGATATTCTTCGCGCCTCCAATCGGGATTATTGTCACGGTTCTGTCGGCGAGCGCCGTGCTGGGCGCGATGGTCTACGTATCGATGCTTGGCAAGGAGAAATCACGGCCGCTCTTCTGCCCTTACTGCGCGAGCAAGAACGACGTCTACGTTTCCAGACGCGGTCTCGACTGCGACATCTGCAGCAGGCCGATCATAGTCGACGAGAACGGCGAGGCGGTCATGGCCCAGCCGATTGACCTCACTCCTCGGCATAACCAGAAGACGGAGCCCTAGCAGCAATACGGTTCACTTAAGCAACTAAGCGTTATCTCACCAGCAGCAGCACTGCCGGCAGGATTGCCACGCTCAGCAGCGTCATGGCGAATATAGCTGTGGCCACGAACTCCTCGTTGGCTCCGTAGCGACCTGCTATGACTCCTGAGACCACCGCCGTCGGAACCGCGCTTTCAAGCACGGTAACCTGCATTACTGTCCCGGTAACCCCGATAAGCGGCAGCGTCACATACATCAGCAGGGGCAGCGCGATCATCTTGAGCAAGAATGCCGTGCCGAGCGCGCCCGGGTTCTTCTTCAGGGAGTTCGCACTCAGGCTGAGTCCTATCGAGATCATCGCAAGCGGCACCGTTCCTGCCGCGAGAAACCCCAACGTCTTGAGGATCACAGCAGGCACGTAGACCGTCCGCAGGGCCAGCGCGATCACTGTGGACGGGAGAAGCGGCGTCTTGAGGAACTCGAACAAACTGTTCCACTCGAAGCGCCTGCCGGCGAAGCACGCTGCAACGGCCACGCCTATGCTGTTCAACACCATCGCCATCGCGAACTCATCGAACATCACGGCGGTCGGCATTGCGTGGCCATCGTGCGGGAACGCCGCCGCCACCATTGGATAGCCCAGGAAACCCGTATTGCCGAACGTCGCGGCAAGCATTAGGCCTCCGGTCGTCGGGCGGTTGAGCTTGAGCGCGCGGGCCGACGCGTAGGCCAGCCCCATCACCACCATTTCCATGACGAACCCGAGGATCGGAGCTTTCACCATCGCCGAGCTCAGCGACTGGGCGTGAATGCTGACGAAGATAAACGCGGGCATGGTCAAGTTGATGACGATCGAATTGGCCACGCGCGCGTCTGCCGCTTTGAGGACGCCGACCCGCTTCGCCCCATAACCCGCCAGCAGCAGCAGGAAGACCGAAGCCACGGTTGATAGTGTGCCCAGTATCTGCAAGAGCTATCTCACCGCCGCTGCCGCCTTGGGGGCTTTCGCGGCCTTGCCTTTCCGGTTCTTCTGATAGTCCAGCGCCGCCTCGATAAGGCCCGCGAAGATGGGGTGAGCGCGGTTAGGGCGCGACTTGAACTCGGGATGGAACTGCGTCGCGATGAAGAACGGGTGGTCCTTGATCTCGACTATCTCGACAAGCCTGTAGTCCGGCGATACCCCGGAGCAGATCAGCCCGCCGCGTTCGAGCCTGGCTCGATAGGAGTTGTTGACTTCAAATCGATGGCGGTGCCGTTCGTAGACGAGGTCCGTGCCGTAGAGCCGTGACGCCAGTGTGCCGTCGATCAACCTGCATGGATAGACGCCGAGCCTCATCGTGGCCCCCTTGTCCTCGATGCCGACCTGTTCGGGCAGAATATGAATCACCGGATCGGGGGTATCGGGGTTGACCTCCTCGGTGTTCGCCTCCTTGAGCTTGCACAGGTGCCGCGCGACCTCCACTACCGCCCAATGCAGGCCGTAGCAGATTCCCAGGAAAGGGACGTGGTTTTCGCGGGCATGCTTGATCGCCAGCACCTTCCCCTCGACCCCCCTGGAGCCGAAGCCACCCGGAATGATGATCGCGTCCGCATCGCCGATCTTATCGAGCAGGTTCTCCTCGGTCACGAACTCGGAATCGACCCATCGCACTTCCGCGCCGGTGTCGTTGGCGAAGCCGCCGTGCTTGACCGCTTCGGCGAGGCTGATGTAGGCATCCCCGTTGCCGGTGTATTTGCCCACGATCGCTACGACTGCCTTGTGCTTAGGCTTCTTGATGATGCCGACTATCTTCTTCCAGTCGGCAAGGTCGGGCGAGCCGTTCTTAAGGCCGAATCGGTTGAGCACCAGGTCCGAAAGGCCGGCGCTCTCGAAGTTCAGGGGGATTTCGTAGATCGAGCTTGCGTCTCGCGCCTCGATGACGCCTTCCTTTGGCACATCGCAAAACAGCGAGATCTTGTCCTTCATCTCTTCGCTGATGGGGCGCTTCGTCCGGCAGATGAGCACGTCCGGCTGAATCCCGATCTCGCGCAGTTTGATGACCGAGTGCTGCGTGGGCTTGGTTTTGAGTTCCTCCCAGGGGCCGACGGAGGGGATCAGGGTGACGTGAACATACATCACGTTCTCGGGGCCGGCGTCCTTGCGGAACTGGCGGATTGCCTCCAGAAAAGGCAGCCCCTCGATGTCGCCGACGGTGCCGCCGATCTCGACGATGGCAATATCCGCTTCGCTCTCGTCGGCGTTCATCCTGATGCGGTTCTTGATCTCGTCGGTGATGTGAGGAATGACCTGCACGGTCCCGCCGAGGTAATCGCCGCGCCGTTCCTTGCGGATGACGGCGTCGTAGATGCGCCCCGTGGTGACGTTGGCGAGCTGGGTGAGGTTCTCGTCGACGAACCGCTCGTAGTGGCCGAGGTCGAGGTCGGTCTCCGCGCCGTCGTCGGTCACGAACACCTCTCCGTGCTGATACGGGTTCATTGTGCCCGCATCGACGTTGATATACGGGTCCAGCTTCTGAACCGTGATCTTGAAGCCCCGGTTCTTAAGCAGCCGCCCCAGGCTTGCGGTGGTGATCCCCTTGCCCACGGACGATACCACGCCGCCGGTTACGAAAATATACTTTGTGCTCATCTAATCCCCCGATTCCAATTTGGAATTATAAATTATGAATGTTGAATTATGAATACAGGCGAATCCCGCCTCCCTTCAATTCATAATTCATAACTCATAATTCGTAATTAAAGAACTCCATCTTTCCCTTGCCCAGCCTGACCGAATGCTCGATCGCCTTCGACACATAGTCCTTCGCGAACACGATTGCGCTTCGCAGGTCATCGCCCAAAGCGAGCCTTGCGGCTATTGCAGCCGAAAGCACGCAGCCTGTTCCATGCATGTTCTTTGCGAGCCGCTTGCCTGCAAACTCAGTAAACTCCAACCCATCGTATAGCACGTCAATCGGTTCCCCGTCGATGTGCCCGCCCTTCACCAGCGCGGACTTCGCTCCCATTCCGACCAGCGCGTATGCGGCCTCGCGCGCGGTCCCAACGCTCGTGACGGCGATTCCCGTCAGCGCCTCGGCCTCATCGGCGTTCGGGGTGATGAGCGTGACCTTCGGGATCAGCCATCGTTTGAGCCGCTTGATCGCCGGCTCCGTCAACAGCGCCTCACCGTGCTTGGCGTGTATAACCGGGTCCAGAACCACGTTGGGAATCTCGCGCCTGTGGATCCGCTCGGCGACCAGGTCCACCGTTTGTGGCGAGTATAGCATCCCGACCTTGCACGCGGCGATCTCGAAATCACGAGTCACCGCGTCGATCTGCGCCGCGACGATCCTCGGCGGCGTCTTGCTGACCTTGTGCACGCCCGTGGAGTTCTGCGCGGTCACATTGGTCACGGCGCACACGCCGTAGACTCCGATGTCTCGAAACACCGCGAGGTCCGCCTGAATCCCCGCTCCGCAGCTCGAATCCGAGGCTGCAATAGTCAGGGCGATCTTCATCGCAGCTCCTTCGACAAGCCCAGGATGCTTCATGATATAAGCTCCTCGAGTGTTTCGATGACCCGCTCGGGTTTCATCTCCCCGGTCGCTTTCTCGGCCGCTTCTCTCGATGTAAGCCCGGTCAACACGAGCACGGTATGAATCCCCGCGCGGTTGCCTGCGGCGACGTCTGTTGCGAGGCTATCGCCGACTATGACCGCGCGCTCGCGCGGCGTGTTGGTGAGTTCGAGAATCTTCAGCAGAGCATAGTCGTGCGGTTTGCCGACCACAAACGGTTCCACCGATGTCGCCGCCCGCACAGCCGCCACAAGACAGCCGTTGCCGGGGCTGACGGCGCCATTCTCCATGGGAAACGTCATGTCCTCATTGGTGGCTATGAACTTCGCGCCCGCGAGAATCGCGCTCTGCGCGCGGGCAAGTTTGCGATAGCTGAACTCTTTATCAATTCCTACGACCACGTAGTCGATCTTCGCGTCCGGCTGGTCCATGTCTTTGATGACCTTCATTCCCACCGCTTCGAGTTCGTGGGTGACTCCGGCCTGGCCGATCTGGTAGACGATCTTGCCTGTCGCGTTGTTTTCCACGAAGTAGAGCGCGGCGGCGTAGGAGGAGGTCATTATCTCGTCGATGGGTGTGGGAATGCCGAAGTTGCCCAGCCGTTTTGAATAGGCCTGACGTGACAGGGAAGAGTTGTTGGTGTAGAAGCGGACGATGCGCCCGCGGCTCCTCAATGCGAGCACGGTTTCGGCAGCGTGAGGCTGCAACTCAGCGCCGCGGTAGATAACCCCGTCGAGGTCGAAGACGTATGTCAGAGGCTCCTGAAAAGGCGCTTTGGCGAACTCCATAACGGGTACTCATTGTAGCAAGTAACTTGGGGGAAGTAAAGCGTATTTGGGTTGAATGTTGAAAGTTGCCTCAACCTTGCAAACCGGCGCTGCCCCACCTATAATGGCTCTGAGAGATTCCCATAGCGAAAGGAACAGAGCATGGCCACCCGCGAATTCCCCCTCATTCCGAGGGATGTTGAACGCATAGAAACGAAATACCGCCGCATTCGGACCCAGATACCCGTACCCGAGTCGATCCCGATCCTCCAGCGGCTTCGCGCGGCGGAGCCTCGCTCGATGGGCGGTCAGCCGCCGGTGCTGTGGGACAGCGGAGAGGGCTGCCTCATACGGGACCCCTACGGGAATCAGTGGATCGACTTCAGCTCCGGGGTGCTCGTTACCGGCGCGGGCCACGGCCATCCCAAGATCATAAAGGCGATCCAGGAGACCGCGGGCGATGGGCTCTATCATGCCTACTGCTTTCCCACCCAAATCCGTGCTCGCCTCAGCGCGAAGATCCAGAGCCTTCTCCCGCCGCCGCTGACCAGGGTATTCCTTCTGACAACCGGTTCCGAGGCCGTCGAGTGCGCGATCAAGCTCGCCCGCACGCAGGGACTCAAGATCGGTGGCGAGTCAAAGAAGGTCTTCGTCACATTCGAGAACGCCTTCCACGGCCGCACGATGGGCAGCCAGCTCGCGGGTGGAAGCGCGGCGCTGAAGTCGTGGATCGGGGCAGAGAACCACGAATTCGTGCAGGTTCCCTATCCCGATGGCTTCCGCTGCCCGGATACATCATTTGAAGTCTTCACAAGCGCGCTTGCCCGCAAAGGGGTAAGCCCCGACTCGGTGTGCGGCGTGATGGGCGAGACCTACCAGGGCTGCAACGCCAGCCTGATGCCCGTGGACTACGCTCGGGCGCTGCGGCAGTTCTGCGATGCCCACGGGGCGATACTCATCTTCGACGAGGTCCAGGCGGGCTTCGGACGCACGGGCACCCTCTTCGGTTTCGAGCACTACGGCATCGTGCCCGATCTTGCCTGCTTCGGCAAGGGGATTTCGGGGGGAATGCCGCTTTCGGCGGTCGCGGGCACCGACGAGCTCATGAGCCTCTATGGCCCCGGAGAGATGACCTCCACCCACTCGGCGAACCCCGTGTGCGCCGCCGCCGCGCTGGCCAACATCGAGGTGATTCTCGACGAGGACCTGGTCGGTAACGCGAGAAGACTGGAGCCGGTGTTGCTCGACGCGGGCAGGAAGATGGCAGCCGCGTCAAACGGGCGGATAGGCCGCGCGGAAGGCACGGGGCTGGTGATGGCCCTTCAGTTCGTCACGCCGGGCACGACTGTTCCCGATCCCGAGGCGGCGTTCGAGGTGGTGTCGAAGTCGATCGAGCGAGGGGTAATGATGTTCGCGCCGGTCGGGGTCGGAGGGGGAGCGATCAAGATCAACCCGCCTCTCGTGATAACCGACCAGATGCTGCGCGAGGGGCTGGAGGTTATCGCCGGGATTGTCCCCTAGATCAGCTTTTTCTCCAGCGTAAGCTCGGTGCGGCCTTCGAGGAACTCGTAGTCTACCTTGTCCATCACGAGCTTCATGAAGTGGATGCCCATCCCGCCTTCGGCGGCGGTTGAGTAGGTGGGGGTCGGGACGGCGCTGGGGTCGAACTCAGCGCTGGGATATTTGATTGTGACTGCGAGGCGGTTGTCCGAGTTCCGGCAGTATATCTCCATGCTTTCGCCGCAAACGGCACCGTGCCTTACAGCATTTGACACCGCCTCGCCGAGCGCGAGTCGAATATCGTCCAGCGCCATCCCATCGAACCCCATCTGCCTCGCGAATTCACACACCTGCTCGCGGACGCTCCTGCACGCGTTCGCTTCTCTTGGCGCCCCAAACGTGCGCGTCTTCGCCTTGCCGGTGGGAGACTCCTCGTCGCGCGCCTCATGTTCAGCAATGGACACAATGAAGAGTTCCTTGATACCGGCGAGGACAAGCAAGTGGTCGAGGTGAGGCGTCATCGAGATTATTTTCAGCCGGCAGCCCGACTTACTCGCGTCCATCGCAGCCTTCGCCAAGGCACTGATCCCGCTGCTGTCTACGTAGGTCAACTCTCCCAGGGCAAGGCAAAGAATGTCCTCGCATTTGCCGAGGGCATCGTGGACAGTTGTTTCAAAACAACCGAAGCTTTCCGCATCCAGCTCGCCGGAGGCGCGTACCACGGGGGGGACTGCACGCTCTATGATTAGACTCAGACTACCGTACTGCATTTGACACGACTATGAGTAGTTTTCATATACTATCATAATGTTGACGCCAAGTCCAGAGGTGTCCGGCCGGTCTATGCTTGGGTTTGCCATGAAAAGTGAGCTATTGACACAAGCCGCCAAATCGCGAATAATGCCGTCAGGTATTTCAGAGGGACACGGTCATGACTGAGAACATGTATGATGTCATCATTGTAGGCGGAGGGCCGGGCGGGCTCTCTTGCGCCATCTATGCAGCGCGCGGCAAGCTATCCACCCTGATACTCGATCGAGCGCCCACTGCCGGATCGCTCGCCTACGCCCCCAAGATCGCCAACTACCCGGGCCTGAAAGGCAACATGCCGGGCGTCGATCTGCTTGCCATAATGCGCTCCCAAGCGACCGATTTCGGCGCAATCTACCGCAAGTCCGCCGTGGTCGCGGTTGATTTCGTATCCCCCAACAAGGTCGCTTATGCCGCCGACGAGACGTTTACGGGCCGCGCAATGGTCATATCCACGGGATCGCGGGGCAGACGCGACAAGATCGAGGGCGAAGAAGAGTTCCTCGGGCGAGGCGTTCACTACTGTGCTACATGCGATGCGGCGTTCTACAGCGACCGGGTTGTGGGTGTTGTCGGTTACGACGAGGTCGCGGTGGAGGAGGCTCTCTTTCTGGCGCGGTTTGCTCGCGAGGTGCACCTTATCTCGCCCAAGAGCAGCCTTGTGGGGCCTGTGGATATGCTCGACGAGATCGCTGCCTCATCGGTCATCACCATCCATGCCGCGCTGCACGCGGTCAAAGTCATGGGCGATGTCACTGTTACAGGGCTCGCCGTACGCACTAGAGACGGCGGCGAAAGCGTGATACCGCTGGACGGCGTGTTCATGCTGCTATCGGGCAATGCGCCTATCACCGAGTTCCTGGCCGGGCAGGTCAAACTGAGCGAGGGAGGCTGCATAGAGGTGGACAGCAGCACTGCGACCAGTGTTGCCGGCGTATACGCTGTCGGCGACGTGACCTGCATCCATCCGAACCAGGCGATTATCGCCGCGGCTGAGGGCGTTATCGCCGCGCTCTCCATCGACAAATACCTCAGGGGCCGCGAGCGCGAGAAGGTCGATTATATGTGAAGCTGTCAGTGGCTGACAGCTTATTACCGTGAATTGAGGACTGATTATGACATCACGAGAGCGGTTGCTTGCCGCAATGAGATTCGACAGAGTTGACAGAGTGCCGGTCGCGCCGTTCGGGCTGGGTAAGCTGGCGGGGGATTCGCCGATGGCGGCGGAACTGATCGCGAAGGTCGATCCGTTTATCCAGAGTGGCGTGCCTGGCGACATAATATACGGCACCAACTGTCAACACGATGTGCGGACCCAGGGCGACGTCACCACCGTAATCACCAAGACCCCGCTCGGGGATCTGACTCAGCGCACCCAGGTCACGCCGATCACCTCGGCGAGAATCGAGTTCGCCGTCAAGACGCTGGCGGACGTGGAGAAGTATTTTTCCATCGAGTACGTTGCGCCCGAAGTGGACGCGAGCGCGTTCCACAAACGAAAGGCTGAGATAGGCGAACAGGGGTTGGTGCTTGCGGGGGCGCTGGACGCGGTGGTACTGCCGGCTGATCTGCTGAGCCCCGAGACCTTCAGCCTCTGGTGGGCCGACTACCCGGATCTTATGCTCAAGCTCACGAACCTCTTCGCGGCTCGCCTAAATGACTGGACCGACAGGCTCTGCAAGGCGGGAGTCGATGCATTTCGCATTGTGGGAGGAGAATACGCGAGCGTGCAGCTCGGCCCGGTCGGCTTCGACGCGCTCGTGGTGGAGCAGGACAAAGAACTCATCGACATCATCCACCGCCACGGCGGCATCGCATACTACCACAACCACGGCCCCGTCATGCGCTTTCTCACACGGTTCCGTGAGATCGGCATGGATGCGCTCGATCCGCTGGAAGCTCCGCCGTGGGGCGACGCGGATCTTCGGCAGGCGCGAGCGGCGTGTGGGGACAAGGTCGCGTTTGTCGGGAACCTGGACGACATGGAAGTGATGGAGAAGCTGCCGTTCGACCAGATCGCGCCGATGGCTGTCGAGCGGATCGAGGCAGCCGGCGACACGGGGTTCATACTGGGCGGAACGGCCTCCGGCACTTACACCGAAAAAGCCGCGCGAAACTTCATCGCGCTGGTGGAGATGTTCGATGATTTCGTCTAGAGCTCTTCGGTTATGGGTACGTTGGCAAAGCAAGCAGGAATAAAGTCAGCAGTTCGCTAATACCGGATGTAATGTCCACACCGACAAAGGAGCATATACTTATCATGAAGAGAACAGTCGCATTATTACTGATCGTGGGGCTGGCGTTTGCGCTGGCCGGCTGCGGAGGGAAAGGACAGCCTCCAGCGAGCGTGGTTACGGTTGACGGCAAATCGGTTTCCGGTTCCATGTACTATGAGTTCCTGAACATGACCGGGGGCCGTCAAGTCCTGCCTATGCTTGTAGAGCAGCAAGTGCTGCTGAACTGGGCCGAGAAAGAGGGGGTCCCGGTTACGAAGGATCAGATCGACAAACAGATCGAGACACTCAAGCGAGACGGCGCCTACGACGATCAAGTGGAGAACTCCGGCGGCGAACAAGCATTCCGCGATAGATATCAGGAATTCCAGGCGCGGACCAACCTCGCCGAAAAGCTCTACAAGTTCACTGATGGTGAGCTGATGACGATCTACAATAATCCGAGCATGCATCGCCGCTACGTCCACGGCATCAGAAAGCGCGTTGCGGTCGTAGTCAGCTCCGACCCCAAGAAGATTGCCGAAGCCGCGAAGGCGATCAAGAACGGGATGGATTTCGACACGGCTGCGGTGAAATACTCCGACGCGCAGTTTGCCATGAATGGTCCGGTCAAGACTTCCGTTGAGCAGGGGCAGGGACCTGTGGGCCTGCAGCAGGCCGTCGCCGCGACCAAACAAGGGGAAGTGAGCAAGCCGTTCACATTCATTTTGGGCCAGCTAGGGGTCCTCAACGGAATCGTCAAGGTGATCGGCGAGCTGCCGAAGTCCGACCTCAAGTTCGAGAAGGTCAAGGATGAGATCAAGTCTCTGGCCGCGCTGCAGAAGACGATGGATCCCGTCTTCCAGAAGAAGCTGGATGCGGAGAAGAAGAAGGCAGTTATCGTCATCGAACTGCCCCAGTACAAGTTCCTCGTGGAACAGATCAAGAACCCGCCGCCGCCGATGGGTATGCCGGGCATGATGCCCCCTGGCGCAAGACCTGGCCCGGCTCGCTAATAACCTTAGGCATTAACGTCAATAATGCCCACTGGGGCGGGATTTCCGAATCCCGCCCCTTACTGTGACACTGGGACGGGATTTCCGAATCCAGCCCCTTACTGTGACACTGGGACGGGATTTCCGAATCCAGCCCCTTACTGTGACGCTGGGACGGGATTTCCGAATCCAGCCCATTACTGTGACACTGGGACGGGATTTCCGAATCCCGGCCCTTACTTCTCTTCCACGTTGCCGGAGATGTTCTTTCTGGCCTTGTCGCCCGAGTTGTCCAGTATCGGCTGTGTTGACGACAGCACATTGTTGGTGATCACCAGCAAATCCGCGCCCTTGTCGATTTGTATGGCGGGCTTGTCCGGAACGCTCTGGAAATGGTTGTCGTGAATGTTCGCGCGGATGGCCCCGGAGCCGAGCAGCAAGGCGGGCGCTCCATCGACCACCTGGCAGTCGGCTATGCTCAGGCGGTTGCGGGAGTGGGGGTTTGTGGTGGTGTATTCGAACCCGGTGACAGGCTCGCCGAACGTGCGCACCTGCACCCCGCTTATCACGGCATTGTAGAAGATGTTGTTGGTCTTCACGCTAACACCCACGCCGCCCTTGCGCACGAGTATGTTGGCGCTGTTCAGCACGAACCCGGTCGCGCCCTCGAATACGAACCCCTGGTCAACGTCCTCGATCCAGCACTGGTCGATATGGAAACCGAGAGAGTGAGCAGGCGCTTTCTTGCCGTCCGGTGTGTCCTTGAGCGGCAATTGGTGGAAGAACGTCTTCCCGCCGATGATGAAGCATCGCTCCATAAGCACGCCGTCCACATCCCCAAACTCGAATCCCACTCGGTTCTCCCGAAAGTAGGATCTCCCGGGGCCGTTCTTTCCTCCAACGAACCAGTGAACATCGATGATGCGGTTGACGTCGCGGCAGCCGGAGAGGTGAATTCCCACGTGGTGTACGAAACCGGTGAGGTCTCTAAACATTCCCTGGCCCGCGTTGCCGCCGCCGGGCGGGGTGGAGATGCCGATCCACGCGCAGTCGAACACTATGCTCTCAACGCTGGGGTTGATGCCTTCGAGCAGAATCGCCGGGGGATATGGCGAGGGCTTCTCATTGTCCTGATTGTTCG
>Ga0209226_10000579_pt1 | contig 19158 bp, 18 predicted proteins | sample BarGraNGADG00212_2_FD_184497 | JGI IMG/M metagenome (GOLD analysis project Ga0209226, IMG submission 184497) | Arctic peat soil microbial communities from Barrow, Alaska, USA - Barrow Graham LP Ref core NGADG0011-212 (SPAdes) (version 2) | ecosystem: Environmental > Terrestrial > Soil >...
AACCGCACTGGTATCTTTTCTTTGGTTCCAATAAATACATCCTTGTAAATCCGCGATAGCTGACGTCTCTTCATCTGATGATATATGGTTCTAAAATCAACTTTTTTATGGTTTCCGCTTTTCATCTCAAAAACATTTGTTTTGGCTTTTTGTCGATCCCTTGCTTGGTAACTCCAATATCATGCTCTGACCTTGCTTCAATGGAAAGCTGGTTCAGGCTTTTTGAGTTGCCTGAATTCATGTCATACATCAATAAATCAAACAACACTGAAGGTTTAACCTTCGATTCTCGTCTATAAAACCCAGTCTCTCTGGCTGTAGCCTCTAACTCTTCTGAGGTAAAAATATCCTCCAAAGAATTTTTTAAATTTAAACATAGGGCTTTGCATGCCCCAAAAGGTCAGAAAATTACTGTTAAAGCTTCCACAGAAAACTATGCTGATACACTTCACATAAGTGTTTTTAAAAATAATAATCAGTTGTTAGTTCAAAAGAACATTATATCCGGACAGGACAGTCTTCTGATTTATGAAGGTTCGTTTGTTGATCCATGTTCGATTATTGTTCAAGCCCGGATGAAGGGTAAAAGTGCAAGTTTAGGTATGTTAGTCGATCCTTTAAAACTAAAACCAGGCGCAAAATGTCCGAAAGATTTTGAACGCTATTGGACTAGCCTGAAGAATAGTTTAAACGCCTTGCCCTGGGATATAAAAAAGGCTGTTGTTCTTGGCACTGAATCTGATAAGGGCTACAGCTGTGAAGACGTGGAAGTCAACTGTCTTGGCCCTAAACCTGTACGAGGATATTTAGCAAAACCTGATAATGCATCTCCAAAAACTCTTCCTATTGTACTGCTTGTCCATGCTGCAGGGGTTAAAGGTTCGTGGTGCCGGTCGGAGCCAAAGAATGCAGCATATTATGCAAAAATTGGTACTCTGTGTTTTGATTTGAATGCACACGGGATGTTAAACGATCAGCCGGATAGCTATTATTCCGATCTTGAAAATGGTGAACTTAAATCCTACTGGCTGCAAGGATTAACAAGCAGGGATGATTTCTATTTCAGAGGCATGTATTTACGTCTGTTACGAGCTATTGATTTTTTAACAAAACAACCTGAGTGGGATGGGAAACGAATTTTGGTTATCGGAGAGAGTCAGGGTGGAGGGCAGGCATTGGTTGCAGCCGGGTTGGATCACAGGGTTAGTGCTGTAGTGGCTATAGTTCCGGCAATGTGCGACTGGCTTGCACCTTTGTCAGGACGTATGGGCGGATGGCCATCATCAGCCGGAAGGGGCTCTGGCTAAAATATGGGAAAAAAGTGTATATAAACCAAGAGAAGCATTTATTCGAAATTATCTAAAATAACATTACGAGTCTTTTATTTATAATTATATTCTTAATAGCTGAAATAGATTTTTCATTTCAGATCTGTTTCTTAAAAATCGATCATTGCCTTCATTACACCATCCTGGTAACCTGCTACAAGGTCAAAAGCTTCTTTCGTTCTGGAGAATGGAAAGCGATGTGTAACCATATTATCAATAATAATTGACCTGTTGTTCATCATTTCCAGAGCCTCTTCAACACAATCAACCTGTCGTCTTATAAACTGGAGGGATATCTCCCGGCGTCGTGTATTTTCAACGTTCATAGACCATCTTTCGAATTCAGGGATACCAACTACAATCAGTTTCCCTCCAGGTTTAAGGAGATCGATTGCCTGATCAAATGCTTCCTGCTTTCCGCAGCATTCAAAAGCCAGGTCGAGTCCTAATGGTTCTTTCTGCATGATTTTTTCAACAATATTTTCTCTTATTGGATTTCCCATACAGAATGCACCTTCTTTCCTTGAAATAGCAAGTCTCTCATCAATAATATCTGTTACATATATTTTTCCAACGCTTTGAGTTTTTGCAACCAGCATTACGCTCATCCCTATTGGTCCATAGCCGAAAATGCCTATATTAAGACCTTTAATGCCACCGGATTTTTTCACTGCATAGACTCCGATAGCAAGTGGTTCGGAAATTGAACCATTATCAGGAGTTAGCTTCCCCTTGAGTGGGAAGCAGCTTTCTTCAGGCATCACAATGTATTCCATCAGACATCCTTCAGCCTGACCCGGACATCCCAGAAACCGTAGTTTACGGCAGGTGTGATGTCTTCCGGCAAGGCATTGATCACATACCCAGCAAGGCATTGCTGGTTCAATGGCAATCTGATCACCTGGCCTGACCCGTTTTACGGATCTTCCTGCTTCAACAACAACTCCTGCTCCTTCATGTCCTACTGTAAAAGGGTACTGTACTTTTTGAGAACCTATCTGACCCTGTGTATAATAATGTATATCCGAACCACAGATTCCCATAACTGACATTTTGATTTTGACATCATTGCATTTTGCCAGTACAGGTTCCGGAATCTCCTTCATTTCCATCTGCCTGATTCCGGTAAGCATCATAGCCTTCATGATTTCCATTTTTTATATTCAAAGCAAATATAAAAATAAGTTAGTGCATTCTTTGCGCATTTGGGCCATTGTGACAAAAATGAATTTCAATTAATTTGGTTAGCGTAGAGCTGATAGAGTTAAAATTTGTAAATTCACCACATAACTCCACTCAATTCCGGTTTCATATGAGAAGAATATACGGCATAGGTGAAACAGTACTTGACATAATATTTAAAGATGGTCAGCCCCAGGCTGCAAAGGCGGGAGGGTCAGTTCTCAATAGTGTTGTATCAATGGGTCGTATGGATCTGCCAGTCTCATTTATAAGCGAATACGGACAGGATGATGTAGGCGATTTAATTGACAATTTCCTAAAAGACAATGGTGTTGATACATCGTCTGTACATCGTTTCGTGGATGGAAATACATCTCTCGCACTGGCATTTCTTGATGAAAAAAACGATGCACACTACACTTTCTATAAGGACTTTCCTGAAAAACGACTTGATATTAATTTTCCTGTAATTGAAAAAGATGACATAGTTCAATGTGGTTCATTCTATGCTATCTGGTTTGAGATCAGGGAGAAGTTCAGGAAATTCATCATGGCTGCCAGGGCTAAAGGTGCATTGATATTATACGATCCCAATTTCCGAAAGACTCATCTGTCTGAATTGGATATTCTCAAGCCTTTGATTATTGAAAATATGAAACTGGCAAGCCTGCTCAGGGGGTCTGATGAAGATTTCAAAAATATATTCGGTGCAGAAAATATTGATGAGGCATGGGAAGTAGCCAAAGAATATTGTAAATGCCTGGTTTACACTGTGAATGTTGAAGGTGTTTACGTAAGGACAAAAACATTTTCAGGAAAATTTCCTGTGCATAAAATCATCCCTGTAAGTACCATTGGTGCAGGTGATAATTTTAATGCCGGAATGCTAACTGCTATTTATAATAATAGTCTCAAAAGGGAACAACTTGAAAACATCGGAGAAAAGGATTGGTCAAAAATAATTACATCAGCCGTTGACTTTGCGACTCATGTGTGTCTGAGTTACGAAAACTATATTTCAAAAGAATTCGCTAAAGAATATAAAATCAGATTGGATTAGCATTGTCAAGCAGATACTTTTCTGCTTCAAATGACCAGACATAATCATTTCCCGCAACAATTTCGTGAAGTCCGGCATAAAGCTTATCCTTTTTTCCCAATTCACCGAGCTTATTGAGTGCCACAAGAGGCATAGATATGTTTGTGTAAATCAGCTTTTTACCGCCAGGGATCTGAGGAAGATTCAGAGTAGTATCAACCACCGCGTCGAGTCCTCCGACATGGGTGATCATAATAGCTGGATTGATCTTTCCTTCACTCATAAGATTTAACGATTCCCTCATGTCTTCAGTATTTCCTCCCGATGTGCCTATTAAATGTGTGAAAGCATAATGGACATTATAAAAATTAAATTCGGCTTTAAATTCGGGATTTGTAGGACCTGCAAAAAAATTAAGACATCCGTCAAAGCCAAGTATTGCATCACCCTGTTCAATTACCGATTTGACAGGAGCAAAGACAAAAACATCATCAAATCCTTTATCACCAGTAAGATCACGCAGATACTTTACAGGATCATTCATTTTACCGGTATTGACATATATTAATCGAACTCCTTCTTTTTCAGCATGTTCAGGTGTGAAAATACAAGATGCTCTTGACAAACGGGTATCATCAATGTCAGTAACAATCAGTAAACCTGGTTTTCTGTCCTGATGCAATGCATAATCAATAGCTCCCAGACCCATAGGACCGACTCCGGCAAGAATTGCCATCATTCCCCCCTTTCGGATTCCCATATTATGCACGTAGGTTCCGGGAGGTATATGATAACTCGCATGAAATGCGCCAATAATACACGACATTGGTTCTGAAAGCGAGGCAGGGAAAAAGGCATCCCCATCATACGATAAAAGACAATCTGCATCCATTACAATGGAAGGGATTATAACATTTGTTGCGTCACCACCTATGAACCGGTAAGAGTAACCTGGCGCATTAAGTGTTCCCATCTGATTCATTGCAGGTTGAATTGAAAACTTTTGACCGGCTTTGAATTTGTGTTGCCATTTTTTTCCGACTTCAAGGATTATACCGGCAAACTCATGGCCTATTATTGTAGGATTAATATGTATATCATCAGGAACTCTTTTGTGATCGGCCCCCTGCATGGCTGCCTTGTATGACGACATGCATATACTGTCCGATACGACATGAGCAAGGATCTCATCCTCTTTCAATTCAGGAAGATCAAATTCTTCCAGTCTGAGATCTTTCTTCCCGTATATTCGTATCGCCTTTGTCTTCATTTTTTTCTATTATTTTCTATTTTACCACGGAGTCCACGGAGTTACATGGATTAAAATCTACTATTCACATATTTTCTCTGCTACCTGTTGCCTGCTGCCTGTTGCCTGTTGCCTGTTGCCTGTTGCCTGTTGTTTCATCCCAGCATTATCTGTCCACCGGTTACCGGAACAGCTTGTCCTGTTTCATATTCCTGATCAATTATATAAAGAAGTGCCTTCATAACGTCTTCCAGTTTACATCCTCTCTTCATAGGTACCTTATCCTCATAGAATTTTCTTATATCTTCAATACTTTTTGCACCGGGGACTTTTCCCGTTTTCAGATACTGAACAAACAATCCGTTGTGCGGATCGGACCATAAAGGACCTTCATAAAAATTACCCGGACAAATTGAGTTTACCTTAATTCTGAATGGTGCAAGTTCCATTGCAAAAGACTGAGTGAGACCGATACCTCCGAATTTTGCTCCGGCATAGGCAAAATTGCGGTTGCTTCCTCTGAGCCCCGATTTTGAATTGATCTGAATTATATCGGTGAAATAGCCAGGTTTTTCAACATTCTGAGTTTTCATAACTTCTGAAGCGTATTTTGCACAATGAAAATACCCGTTGTAGTTAACTTCTGTGGTTTTAGAAAATGTCTCAGGGTCCATCTCCTCAAGTCCTCCTGCCTTTAAAATACCTGCGTTGCTGATAATAATGTCGAGTCCGCCAAACTCCCTGACTGTACCAACTATAAGGTCTCTGACCGAGGCTGGATCGGATACATCTGTACTGATAAAGATCGCCTTATTCTTTGATTTAATAGATGATAATTTGTTAATTAAAGTGTTCCCCGTTTCCTCATTAAGGTCAGCTATTACAACATTCAGGTTCAGCAGGTATAATGATTCAGCTATTCCTGCTCCGAATCCCTGGGCACCTCCGGTTACGATAGCAATTTTATTTTTCAGCTTGTTGCCTGAATCTGAGGAGTGTGAGACTTTTCTTCTGTAGTTCTCAACTTCCCACTGATCGATAAACGTCACCTGTTCAGGAATAAGGAATTTAATACCTCCACATAGCAAAGCGTAGTAGCATATTTTTATAAGATCTTCATAAACATCGAGACATTCTTCAGCAGCGGAGTAGCTTTCAGAAAAGGCAAATACCCCCATGTCCTTAATAATTAATATCTTAGGCAAGTAACCATATTCACTTATAAAATGTGGTAACTGGTACCGTAAAGAATCGAGGATCTTCTCAGAAGTGGAGGATTGTTCAATATACAGATATCTTGGCTTACAGTAAACAATAATATCCGGAGTAAGAGGCAATGATATTTTATGAAACTCCTGTTGACTCTGATAAAACTTAGCAATCAGGGAGTTATGACGGAATCTTATTATACCTGGATGTTCTCCCGATAGAAGAATCCGGATCGTCGGCAGAACTTTATGAAGTATTGGATTATAGGGTAATGGTGTAATGTCAGAAATTGGAGGTATTTGTTCTTTAATTTTTTGGATTATATCGTCATATATTTTTTTGATCTCTTCTGTTGTATCAGCACCGACGAATGAGCCATGATTTTCAAGAAATATTATCTGCGGATCGTATGAGAACTTCTCTCGGTATAATAGTATCTCCGATTCAAGCTTCTTGAAAAGAGTATATCCGGGATCCGTATATGGCACAAAAAGAACACTCTCTCCAAACATTTTCTGAGTCAGACTCCTGGAATTCCTGCTGCATAGTATACCGTTGATCAGGGTAGGATGGAGGTGCACGATAAATTTATATTGAATGATCTCATGAAGTGATGTTTCAACTGATGGTCTCTTGTTTTTTCCTTGATCAAGAATACTCCTGAACATATCTTCTTTAACCTGTTCTTCCCTGACAACAGGATCCTCTGAATAAGTACTTGTGGATATTGTTTGAAGCTTCTGTCTGTTTAAAGCAACCAGTCCATCTTCGTTCAGAAGGGCAAGGGATTGTCCGCTTGCTTTGATCCAGATCGTTTCATCGTTTTTAAAAGAAGTGTTTCCTCCTCCGGCAATCACGAAGTCTTTATTCGTTCCGTAATATTTTGAAATCTCAATCAGTTCAATTATTTCCGGCTTCATATTGATATTTATTAATGAAATATTCAATAACTAATCTCCCCAGATTTATTAATTCTCTCATTTGTTTTACGCTGTGAGTTTCGTCAGGTAGTACATATCCCTGCCTGCCATCGGCTCTCAGATACTGATGTGCGGCTATTACACAGGCACCTTCCCATGCTATCTTTTTCAGTGATTCATCAACAGGTTTAGAGCCCCTTGTTGTGATGGTCAGTGGAATCATCTCAGGTGTGTTATGCTCTGTACCGAATGTTATAATAAATCCTTTTTTATGAAAAAACTCAACAAAGTTTTTCAGGATCGTAAAATCATTCCTGCCGGGAATAAGTTCGATACATTCTATACCAAGAAGTTTTAATGAACCATAAAGTTTTTCAGGATCAGCTTCAAATTCTGTACATTTTCCTGCAGGATCGTCAAGAAGTACCGGATAACATGGTATACCTCCGGCTTTGATAATGATCTTGATTATTTTTCTGAGTTCAAGAAACGAATTTTCATCTTCCTCGACAAATGCTGCTCCTCCGCTTTTCAGTAGATTCGACCTTATCTCATTTTCGAGAGCTGCATGGTTTGATGTGCCGGTTTTTGACTTTTTACCGCCATAAAGATTTTCAAGAAAATGTAATTGTTCTTCTTCCGAGGGAGATATTTTAACAGAGAGTTCCCTCAAAGCTTTTGCTATATGGCGCTCGCGAACCAGCTCCCTGGCATACTCTTTTCTGATCACCTCATATGACAGTTTCAAAGAAGGTTTTACGTTTTCGAGCAACTGATTTAATTTGGCAATCATGGCTTTTATCTGTACCTGACTCTCTTTTCTTACCCTTTTGAGCTGTCTTTTTTGAATCCATCCGGTCTGAAAAGGATAATCAAGGCCTTTCCCGCTGAAATATATCCTGCCAGGATTATTAGGATCGTTTATTCTGATTCCTTTTTTCTGTTCCTCTTTCAGAAGTCCTATAAACTCAATATTGAACAACGGAAATATTTTGTTTTCGAGGCATCCGCTATGAAAGGCATTATAACCATCCGTTACATAAAAATCGTTTATCCCGAGAACAGCTATTTTTTCTTCAACTGCCATTTTAAAGACAGAATGAAGAGATGAAAAGGCACTGAATGAATAGGGAGTATGAATGTGACCATTTGCTTCCCGATATTCCGGAATAGAAAACTCCTTCATCTCTTTTTGCAGAATGTCGATGGTTGGAAAACCAGACAGGAAATTCTTCATTACTGTTTTTATATATTTATTTCTAAGTTAAGATCTGAAAGATGATTATCTATTCTGGTGATCTCCTCCCTGGTCAGGCGGAAATCGGCTGCTTTAACATTTTCCATAACCTGGGAAGCATTTCGTGCTCCTGCTAATGCACAAACAATTCCTGGTTGATGAATAGTCCAGTTAAGCACTAGCTGAGAAAGAGTAATGTTTAGTTCATTTGCTATAATCCTGAGATTATCGGTAAGCAGCAGAATCCTTGAAATATTTGGTTCTTTATAATACAATGTGTTGGGTCTGGTATCTCCTTCATTAAATATGTGTCCTTGTTTGATTTTGCCGGTTAAAAGGCCTCTTTGAAGCGGACTATAAGCAATTATCCCTGTTTTATTCTCAATACAATGAGGAACAATCTCTTTCTCAATTCCACGATTTACCATGCTGTATGGCACCTGGTTGGATGCAAAACGGAAAGTTTTCCGGGCTTCAGCCATAAGGTCAATAGAATAGTTACAAACGGCACCTGCTCTTATCTTACCTTTTTTTACCAGGATATCGAGAGCTTCCATTGTTTCTGACACCGGAGTAGTCGGATCAGCCCAATGTATTTGATAGAGATCGATATAATCCGTTCCGAGCCGTCTGAGACTCTGGTCGCAATCGCTTATTACTTTATCTTTAGCTGAATATTTATAGATTTTGACATCTCTACCTTCATTGTCCTGGGAGTCAAAGAAGAACTCTCCTTTCTTCTCACTCCAGGTAAGTCCGAACTTGGTGAGTATCTGAACCCTGTCTCTTTTCCCCCTGGTAGCCTTGCCGACCAGTTCCTCACTTAAACCGAATCCATAAACTGCTGCGGTATCTATAGTTGTCATACCATTATCTACTGCTGTTTCAATAGCTCTGATTGCCTCTTTTGAATCAGCTCCGCCCCATAACCATCCTCCGATAGCCCAGGCACCGAATGCAAGCTCAGATACATTAATATCTGATTGACCGAGAGTTCTGTATTCCATAATTAAATTTAAATTGGCTTACCAGTTAAGTACTTCTGCAGGAACATTCAATAAAGAATCACATATCCAATCTGCTTCCTTCAAAAGTTCAGCATCAAATGATGAAGTAACGGCAAGACATCTGCACCCTGCAGCTTTGCCTGCCTCTATTCCGCTTACAGCATCTTCTACAACAAGACATTCCCGGGGATTAACCCCCAAACTTTTGGCAGCTTCCAGGTAAATGTCAGGAGATGGTTTTTTATTCTTAACATCAAGTCCGGTAATTATTGAGTGAAAAGAATCACGTGTTAATCCTATCTCCTTTAGATTTATCTCCATCTTTATCCTGTCGGCACTTGTTGCCAGAGCCAGTTTAAATTTTTTTTTCCTGCATTCAGAAATAAATTCATGGGCTCCGGGTAGTGGTGATAATTTACCTCTGACTAATGTTCCATATATTTCGTAAGTTCTTGCTTTAACTTGTTCAATATCAATTTTAATCCGATGTTTCTCAGCCACTCCGCCGATGTATCTGTTTTCTCCCATGCCAACAAACGGTTGAAAATCTTCAGGTAACACCCTGAAACCAAGTTCGCTGAACATAATTAATGCAGCCTTGCATATAAAAGGTTCGGAATCGACCAGAACTCCATCCATGTCGAAAAGAACACCTTTTATCATCTGAATAATCTTTCTAATTCTAGTATTCTTGCTTTGTCAAGAGGTCTTTTTCTTCCAGTCATTTCAGTTAAAAGTGTCATCTTTGCAGCATTTTCCAGTACTTCAATTTTATCAAATGCCTGTAAAAGGTTTGAACCTGTAGTCAGGATTCCATGATTTTCCAGTAATAGAATATCTGATTTCAGAATGTTTTCAGCAGCAACTTCAGCCAAAGCGACAGAACCCATTACAGCATACCGTACGAAGAGAGGATCACCTAGTATAGCTTTTGCTTCTGCTGTAAGGTTAGTATTGATTTTTGCCTTAATTGCAGTGAAGAGGGAAGCGAAAACAGGATGAGCATGAACAATGGCTAATACCTCCTTTTTCTTTTTATAAATAGAAAGATGCATCGCAGTTTCAATTGATGGTTTGAGGTGGTTTGTGAGGTTTTCACCACGAATATTAACAATACCAACTTCTTTCCACTTCATTCTGCCTTTATCAGTCGCTGAAGGTGTTATCAGAATAAGTTCATCAGACAAACGCAGACTAATGTTCCCCCCGGAAGTGGTTGTAAGTCCGTGTTTGTAGAGTCGCCTCATGAAGCGTGCTACTTCCTTGCGCTCCGATTTGTATTTATCTTTGATTTCCATGGGATAATCTAACCGACCAGGTCAATGATACCGTTAAGTATGTATCGGGGACGGTATGGGAACTGGTCTATGCCATTGCGGTCGGTTATACCGCTTAAAACAAGCAGAGTGTCAATTTCCGATTCGAGACCACATCTCACATCAGTATCCATCCTGTCGCCTATCACTATTGCATCTTCTCTTTTTACTCCCAGCCGTTTAAGGGCGCTCCGCATCATAAGCGGATTGGGTTTACCTACATAATAAGCTTTCTTTCCGGCCGCAATTTCTATCGGTGCAATAAGCGCCTTTGTCGATGGTGTAATACCTACTTCTACCGGACCGCTTATGTCGGGATTGGTTCCAATCAGCTTTGCTCCTTTAATCACAAGATTTACAGCCAGTTCAACCTTCTCAAAATTATAACTGTGTGTATCACCTACGACGACATAATCGGGATTGACATTATTTACACTATATCCAACACTGTATAAAGCATGAATGAGCCCGGCATCACCAATGATATACGCGCTTCCGTTGGGTTTCTGATTTGAAAGGAAACTGGCAGTGGCCAGCGCACTTGTGTAAAAATGCTCTTCACCAACATCAATACCCAGTCTTTTCAACTTTTCATGGAGTTCTTTAGGAGTTCTTTCGCTGGAATTTGTCAGGAATAAATATTTTTTACCCGACGTTTCCAGCCAGGCTAAAAAATCGGTTACTCCTGGAAGAAGCCTATTACCATGATAGATTACTCCATCCATGTCGATTATATATCCTGCTTTACCTTTTATATTCTCCACCACATTTTCCATACTTTGCGAATTTATAGGCAAAGATACCTATGATTTTTTTCTTTTCATTATTCCTTTCTTACTGTAATTCTTGAAGTATCCGGTAACCCGTAATTCCCTGTCAGAATGAACCTGTCGGATGACAGGAATTTAGGTTCGGTTATTTCCACCTCCTCATTATTCTCAAACCCTTTACTCACAATGATCTTAACAGCCGTACTATCATTCAGCAATTTCATTACCCAGAATTCAGTCTGGGTTTCATTACCCAATACTGCCTGTTTCGGCAGAACCGATGCTTTCTCATTTGTAGATTTAACCAGTTTAATAGTTGCTATCATATTTCCGGGAAGTCTGTCTGTAGTTGATGGTTTAACAACATATCTTATTGTCTGCGATTGGATATCCATCTCCGGTAGTTTTCCTGTTATTATTCCCCTGATCTGCCGGTTATCAGGAAGAAGGATATTGCATATCCTGTTTCTTTCAATATACTTCTCAATTTCGAACGGGACGGCGAGGATAAATACAAGGCTGCTCTGTTCAGAAACTACTGCCAGTTCATTGCCTTCCTGCACAAAATCACCTTTTTGGTACGAGATAGAATTAATTACTCCCTCTTTGTGAGAGGTGATGTTTATAAGTCCTTTGAAATTTAAACTGGTATCCGCCTGAACTGTTTTGTTAAGTGCCATCGCTTCCCGTGTCCTGATCGTAAAAAGTAATTGACCGGTGGTAATAAATTCACCCGGACTAACTAATATTTTCTCAATAGTACCCGTTGTTGTGGCCCTGATAATACTTTTATTCATGAAGGTTGCAACAGCAGATAATCCTACAGTTGAAGTGACAGATTTGAACTCAACCGGTACTATGGTGACCGGCGTTTTGACAGCACCAGGCTCTTCTGCTTTCTGAGCTGTATGGTGACATGATAGTGTAAGTATCAAAGCTCCTGTAAGCAGGAACAGGAATAAATTAGTTCTAACATATTTTAACATCAGAATATATTTTTATTTAGTCATGACAAAATTCAATTCATTGATAACCTGTTCTTTCTGGGTATTAATCAGGTTTATATTTCTGCTCGTAGTCTTGAAATTCTTGATGGCATTAATATAGTCAGTCATCTGGATGATTCCTGATTCAAGTTGCTCCTTAAGCGTGTTAACAAGTTGTTCGGATGTTTTAAGCTGGGTCTCTATCTGAGCTGAGATTTCATTTAGTGCCTTTAGTTCGAGTTTAAGTTGTTGAATCTGTTGGAAATATTGTTTGTAATAGGTGCTTTTATAAACCTGTCTGGTATTTTCATTAAAATCAAGTTTCTGTTTTTGGATACCTCTCTGTTTTCCGTCATATACAGGAATATTAAGACTCAATCCGGCACTGTATCCAAAATGTTTATAAAAATTCCAGGGATTACTTGTAAGGAATCCGGCATCTGCAAACCAGTTTACTTTTGGTTTATATCGTATATCAATTGCTGCTTTCTCGTTTTCGATCCTGATACTGTCAATTTTATACTGAATATAGGTAGGTGATTTTGCGATATCAGCAGCACCTTTGATTACGATCTTTGGGTCATCCAATTCATACAGAACAGAATCAACTATCCCACACAGTTGACTGAGAAGCGTCAGATCTTTTCTGTACTGGCTTTTAAGCTGATTGACAAGGATTTCCTGGGTCTGGGTCTCAACCAGCAATGATAGATAATCAGTCTGTTTGGCAATACCATTTTTTACAAACTGTTTTACGATTTCGTTTTCTTTTATTACCAGTTCAAGAAAGTTTCTGTTGAATAATAAATCGGAGTAACCTGAAAATGCCGTGAGATACTGACCTGTAATGATCTTATTCAATTCATTAATTGAAATTCTCGTTGAATTATTAAATGACCGTTTTTGCAGATCAACTGCTTCGTATTTATTATTTATCTCTCTTTTGTTGAAGACAAACTGCGAGACTCCCAAAACTGCTGTATAATTTCCTCCATCGGTAATGACCTCGTCATATCCGAAATTATGATAAAAAGGGGAGTATTGAAGCTGCGATCTGGCTTCAACCAGCGGCTTTTTTGCAGCCCTGATAAGAAGACTATCGGAAAGCGCTGAACTTATCTGGTTCTTGTAATCATTTAAGAGAGGACTATTCTGTATAGCTCTTGTTAAATAGAAGTCCAGATTCCGTGATTGGTTATAAGCAACCAGACTTAAACCGGAAAGAAAGAGAAATAGAAAAAACTTTCTAAACATAATTTCAATTATCTGGATTTAAGACGATGCAATTTAATTAAAATCAGGATCAAAAGTGAAATATAATTCTGATGAAAATCTGTGTGCCGCCTATTTTCTTCTTAGACAACTCAAACTCCTTGTTTGTTCAGATTGATTGACTTTTCAACGGAATAGTCAGTTTTGTTCTGATGGCCTGTCAAAGTAATAATCCGTTCGTTAATTGCATCGAGAATCCAATCGGGCTGAGGGAAGAAATATTCTTCCATTTCATATGCGGGGGTGATCCAGTTTCGTGAACCTACTACAACCGGAGGTGCATCGAGATGATCAAATGACAGCTCGGTTATTGTCTGGGCCATTTCCTTTAAGAATGAACCGCGTGAAGAAGCATCACTGGCCAAAACGATCCTGCCGGTTTTTTTAACCGATTGAATTACAGGTTCGTAGTTAAATGGAACCAGTGAACGGGCATCAATAACCTCTGCACTAAGCCCATATTTCTGCTTAAGTATATCAGCGACTTTAATAACAGGATATAATGTAGCTCCGATTGAAAGGATCGTAATATCATCTCCCGGTCTTTTAATATCCGGTTCACCAAAAGGAATTTCGTAGTATCCTTCAGGAACTCCTTCATTATGAAACATCTCCCCTATATCATAAATTCTCTGACTTTCAAAGAATATAACAGGGTCTGTTCCCTGTAATGCAGAATTCATTAACCCTTTGGCATCATAGGGTGTAGCCGGGAACACCACTTTTAATCCGGGAATATGTGCCGTAAGCGAAGACCAGTCCTGAGAATGCTGTGCTCCATACTTTGAACCGACTGATACCCTTATTACTACCGGCATCTTAATAATGTTGCCACTCATGGCCTGCCATTTTGGCAACTGGTTGAATACTTCATCACCGCAACGGCCAAGAAAATCACAGTACATAATTTCAGCAATGACACGTCCGCCGCACATACCGTAGCCTATTGCCGCACCAACAATAGCTCCTTCAGATATTGGTGAATTGAACAGACGGTGATAGGGGAGAGCTTCTGTTAATCCGCGATAGACTGCGAATGCCCCGCCCCAGTCGCGGTTTTCTTCACCCCATGCCGCAAGAGTTGGATCCTTGTAAAAACGATCGATAACAGCTTCAAAAACTCCGTCACGTAACTGATATAGTTTAGCTTTTGAGACTGGTTTGCCCTCCTTGTCTATGTAAAATCTCTCTTTGTTTTTCAGCGACTTGACATGGGGATTCTCCTCAAGTGGCAGAAGTACCTCCGGAGTCCCATCTTCCATCTTATCAACTGATTTGTTTGAAAACATCATTTTTCCGATAAAATCCGGATCTTTTTGCAGGTTGAGTCTGGGCGAAATCTCTTCATTGATACTAAGTTTTAGTATATGAGTCAATAGTTCTTTCGTCTCTCTGGTAATAATGTCAAGCTGGTTCTGTTTTGATATACCTGCAAGAACCAGGGATTTGCCATAAGATATTATTGAATCTTCCTGCTGCCATGCTTCGATTTCCTCTTTTGAACGGTATGATGATGCATCAGAAGGAGAATGTCCGCTTATTCTGTACGTCAGCGTATCAAGTAATACCGGGCCTCGTTTTTCTTTTATTATTTGTTTCTTACGTTTAAAAGCATCAATTACTGCAAGCGGATTATAACCATCAATACGCTCGGCATGCATCGATTCGGGATTAACGCCGGCCCCGACTCTTGCGAGTATGTCGAACCCCATTGTCTCACCCATTGTCTGTCCTCCCATTCCGTACAGGTTATTCATAAAGTTGAAGATCAATGGTAAACCACCTCTGTATTCTCCATCCCAGAGAGTCTTATATTGGTCCATTGTAGCAAAGCATATGCCTTCCCACACAGGTCCGCAACCCATCGAAGCATCACCGATATTGCAAACCACAATACCCGGTTTACGGTTAATCTTTTTATAAAGCGCTGCACCGACTGATATATCACCTGAACCGCCAACGATTGCATTATTAGGATATATGCCGAATGGTGTGAAAAAGGCATGCATCGATCCGCCAAGTCCTTTGTTGAATCCGTTTTCACGGGCAAATATCTCTGCCAGGGCTCCATAGAGTAAAAAATTGACTGCCAGATCTTTAATATTGCCCTGGAAACCGTTTTCAACAACTTTTAAAGCGGAACCACCAAAGTAATTTTTCATTACCGTGTATAAAGTGTCTTCGTCGAGGCGGTGAATGGCCGATAATCCTTTAGCAAGGATTTCACCATGACTGCGATGGGAACCGAAAATATAATCATCAACTTCAAGGGTATAAGCCATACCGACTGCAGAAGCTTCCTGTCCGATCGACAGATGAGCCGGTCCGGGATGATTATAAGGTATGCCATTATATTCATTGGTTGTTTTTATGAGGTTGAGCATGGTCTCAAATTCTCTGATAACCACCATATCGTGATAAATCCGTATGAAATCTTCGCTACTGAAAATCTTCTTTTCCTCAGCAATTGTTTTATTGTACTGGTTAACAGGTATTTTTCCAAATTCGAGGAATTGTGGTTTTCTGACAACCTTCGGATTAATGTTTTGACTCTTCGGCATATTCTTTTTGTCTTAATATCCTGCAGTCTTGCGGTCTTGCAGTCCTTTTCTAATACTTTTATCTTTTTACTTTTGTCTTTTGTCTTAATACCTGAAGGCTTCAATCTGATCTTTAATCTCTTTCAGGAACAGAGTAGCCGGACCGCCATCAATTGCCCTGTGATCATATGTTAGTGATAATCCAATGTATGGTACAAAACCGAATATATTATTTCCAAGATTGGCCGGGCGGTTTATTATTGTACATACACCCAGGATTCCTGTCTGAGGAAGATTGATTACCGGTGTGAACATTTCAACACCATAATTTCCTAAATTTGAAACAGTGAATGTGGCAGCAGTACTCTGTATCAATTCAGGGTTAATATTACCTTTTTTACATGCATCAGCAACCGATTTCAATTCTTTTGACAACTTAGCAAGGTCCATTTCACCGGCATTTATTACAGAAGGAACCATCAGTCCGCGTGATGTGTCAACTGCAATTGCGAGATGTACTTTATGAAATGTTTTGATACGATCCTCAAGAAAATGGCTGTTAGCTTCCGGAAATTTCTCCAGAGCTCTTATCACGCACCAGCATACTAAATCATTAAGAGTAATATCCTGCTGACTTGTATCCGAAGAGAGTTTGTTTTTGATTTTTTGCCTTGCTTCAAGGAGATATCGGACATCAGCACTCATATGATGTGTCAGCTGAGCAGCAGTTTGAAGTGAGTTTTGCATGGCCCTGCCAATAAGTTTTCTCACATTACCAAGAGGCTTTTCAGTGAATTCTGTTTCCGTTTTTTGAACCGGTTTTATAACTGAAGTAGCGCCTGACAATACCTTTTCTATATCGTTAGCGACAATTCTCCCATTTGGTCCTGATCCCTGCAGCTTATTGTAATTAAGTCCTTTATTCTCAGCCATACGTTTTGCCCTTGGTGAGATCCTTGTTTTTTCATTTTTGGATAATAATAAAGTGTTTTCATCCTTAACCTCAGCCTTAACCTTTGTATTAACAGGTTCAGATAAGGACTGATCCGGATTAAATGATTGAGTTTCTTCCCCGCTTATACCAATCACTGCTACATTTGCCAGGACGGGTACTTCAGCTCCTTCACTGAAGAATACATCCAGTAATATCCCCCCGGCAGTTGATTCCAGATCAAAGGCAGCTTTGTCGGTTTCGTATGAGAATAGAATATCTCCGACAGAAACACTGTCTCCTTTTTGTTTAAACCACTTTGTTATGATACAGGTCTCTACCGATTGTCCCTGTTTTGGCATTATTACTGCTGTTGCCATTCTATATTAAGTTATTTGTTTAATTTAACCACGGAGTTACACTGCTTTAAATCTCTCCTTCTCTTAGTCCTATAGTCTTTTTACTTTTGTCTTTTTACTTTTGTCTTTTATCTTTGTCACTTGTTATTATAAGTAAACTAAACTGTTTAAATATATTATTGATAATGCTATATATCAATGGTTACAAAAATAAATTAATTAACTTGTAATTACAAGTAAAATATTCTAAATTTACAAAAATAAGTTTGGGGTGCCTGGAGTTTGGAGTACTTAAAGTTGAAAAAATGAAACCAGATATATTGAGAATAACTTTAAGCACATTAAGAACTCTAGGCACTTTAGGCACTCTAGGCACTCATTTATTAATATAAAGAATCTTACAAATCTATTTATGGTCACTTCGAAAAGTATACCACAATACAGGAAGCTTTATGAAATTCTAAGAAAACACATTTCAGAAGGTGTCTATAAGGAAGGGGATCTGTTGCCATCTGAAAATGAGTTATGCCAGTTGTATTGTCTGACACGTCCAACTGTGCGTCAATCACTCAGCACTCTTGCTAACGACGGATATATAAGAAAACACCAGGGTAAAGGAAGCATAGTTCATCATCTGCCGAGGGATATTGGCATTCTTTCAGTTTCGGGGACAACATCGGCAGTAGGTGACCGTAATCTTAAAACCAAGATTGTCGTAAAACCAGTCCTGATTCCGTGGCCACTTGATTTTATGTTTCCTCTGACAGAGCTTGAAAAGGAATCGGGCTGCATTTATATGGAAAGAGTAAGACTTCTTGATGATGTTTCTATCTTTTACGATATCAGTTATTTAGCAAATATAAACCTGCCAAGGATCACTGCACGCCAGTTTGAAAACAGATCTCTATTTCAGATACTGAGAGATTATTATCACATCGAGATCAAAGGAGGAGAACAAAGGATCAAAGCCATTCCGGCAACTGTAAAGATCAGCAGATTCCTGCATCTGAAAAAGGGACAACCGGTGCTTCATCTCGAGAGAAAAATGGAGACTAATATTCAGGGGTTATATCTATATTCGTCAATTTTCTGCAATACGGAAAAATATTCTGTTTTTGGAAGATTTTGAGAAAGTACAAAGGCTTTTTAGGCAAAAGGTTGGCGGCTGGTGTAATTATAAGCACAAAATCACCAAAAAAAAGGCTGTACATTTCTGTTACAGCCTCTTTTGTATTAGCTTGAGTAAGATTAATCTACTCTTTTAACTTTTATGGCAACAGGACCCTTCTCTCTTTGTTCAACTTCAAATTCAACTGCCTGACCTGCCTCAAGTTCGGTATGGGATTCCTCTAAACCTGAACGGTGGATAAAGATATCCTTATCATCTTCTGTCTGAAGGAATCCATAACCTTTTACTCTGTCATACCATTTAACAGTACCTTTCATAGTATTAGAATTTTTGTTACCTACCTGTAGTTATCTCTTCTGTTTCCACCACCGCTGCCACCTCTGCGGTCGTTATCACCACCTCTGAAATTACTTCTTCTGTCAGTTCTTTCAATGGATTCATTAACGATAATGTTTCTGCCACTAACTTCAGCTCCATTTAATTCCTCGATAGCTTTTTTAGCTTCAGCATCATTTGGCATCTCAACGAAACCAAATCCTTTGCTTTTCCCAGAGTACTTGTCAATAATGATTTTTGCGGATGTTACTTCGCCATACTCTTCAAAAATTTCTTTTAATTCTGCTTCACTCATTTTAAAATGAAGACTTCCTACGTAAATGTTCATAATTCAATTATTAAAGTATT
>Ga0209226_10000582_pt1 | contig 19125 bp, 13 predicted proteins | sample BarGraNGADG00212_2_FD_184497 | JGI IMG/M metagenome (GOLD analysis project Ga0209226, IMG submission 184497) | Arctic peat soil microbial communities from Barrow, Alaska, USA - Barrow Graham LP Ref core NGADG0011-212 (SPAdes) (version 2) | ecosystem: Environmental > Terrestrial > Soil >...
TAACTCTTACGCCTACCAACAGCGCCACATACGACAAGATCAGCAGCAGCGTCGAGTACCCCAGATGAAAGCTGGCTTTCTCATAGCTCTGAAACACCAGGGTGATGACGAGTTGCATGAAGTTGGCGATGCCTGCCACAAGGAAAACCATCGCGTAGAGCCAGTACATCCACTTGCGCGGAGATACAGCCTCCACCGCCTCCCGCATGTGCGCGTTGTAGGCGTGAATGCCGAATCCCACGGTCAGCGCGAACGTGAACAACAGCCTTGCAGCCTGAATCCAGTTCGGCCAGAGTATCGGATCGACCACGTCAGCCCCCGTTGAAGTGAGGGCCTCATTGTATCACGCGGCAGGCCGGCCCGCAACGTGATAGCTGTTGACACGAAAGGGCAATCGACGTAGAATACATACAGGGCCAGTGGTCCTGACTATTTTAGGCTGAGGCAGCGGTCGCATGGGGCTTGAGGACAACCAATCTTGTGTAGCGCAAGAGCAGGAGTGGCGGGACCACCACTGCTTCGGAACTGTCGCGTAAGCCCGCCCGGCACGAGTGTGTCGCGGCGGGCTTTTTTGTTGGTGACTGTGGTTATGAACCAAGAGGTGCTTGTACTTAACAGTGACTACGAGCCGCTGAACATCTGCAACATTCGGCGGGCGATCAATCTCGTGTTCCTGGGGAAGGTCGATGTGCTCCACGAGGACCACTTCGTGCTGCACTCCGCGACGTCCCACCTGCGCTCGCCGTCTGTCGTGCGCCTCAGAAACCACATCAAGCGCCCGATGCCGCAACTCAAGCTGTCGCGGCGCAGCATTTTTGCGCGAGATAACTACACCTGCCAGTATTGTGGCCACAGAGGCAGCGACCTTACGGTTGATCATGTGACCCCGCGCAGGTGCGGAGGCCCCACTGCGTGGGACAACCTGGTCTGCTGCTGCAAACGCTGCAACACTCGCAAAAGCGACAAGACGCTGGCGCAGGTCGGCTTCTCGCTCCGGTCCACGCCCAGACGGCCTAAATACATCCCCTTTATCAGCCTCACCAAGTTCATCAGCGGGACGCAGAACGAGGTATGGCGCGATTATCTGCCCGTCTTTGACAGCTTCAACCGCGAGCACGCTGCCGAGGAAATGGATGCCGTGCAGCGCGCCGCCGGATCGTAACCCCGAACCGTTGACGAACCTGCGCGTTGGATGGTACAATACCATTGGCGCGGCGGAGTACCTCAGCTGGTTAGAGGACCCGGCTCATACCCGGGGCGTCGTCAGTTCGATCCTGACCTCCGCTACCATAGAAAAGGGAGACGGAGTCTCCCTTTTCGCATTTAGGGAGACGCCCCATTCAAAGGATAATATCCAAAAGCGGCGAACTCATATTTGCGCTTAACCCCAGCAATACACTATAGAACACAAGGAGACCCAATGCTTCGGAGTTGCGCTTCCAGTTTCATGCGTCGCTGCCTGCCGGCGCTCGTGCTTATGTGCGCCGCGCTGATCATGCTGCCGCCAAGATGCGCTCCCGCAGCCGATGAGATCAAGACCGAGATGACCGCGGCGGTTCAGGCTGTCCGGCCTGCGCTGATCCGAATCCTGGTCGTAAGCGCCCAATACGATCAGGGACGCGAAATAAAGATGGAGTCATCCGGCAGCGGTATTATCATCTCCGCCGAGGGCTATGCGATCACCAATCACCACGTCGCGGGCAACGCCGAGCGTCTGGTTTGCACTCTCGCCGACAAGCGCGAGGTGGACGCGAAGCTCGTCGGGACCGATCCGCTCGCCGACATCGCCGTCATAAAGCTCATCTCTCCCGACGGTAAGCCTTTCCCAGTTGCATCGTTCGGCGATTCCTCCAAGGTGGAGGTCGGCGACCGGGTGTATGCAATGGGGTGCCCGTATGCACTCTCCCAATCGGTCACAAACGGGATCATCAGCAATACCGAGATGGTACTGCCCGGTCCGTTCGCCTCCGAGGAGTTCACCCTCGAGGGCGAGGATGTCGGCTCGATTGTTCGCTGGATCGGGCATGACGCGCTCATCAGGCCCGGAAACTCAGGCGGCCCGCTCGTCGATCGCCAGGGACTTGTCATCGGCATCAACGAGATCAGTGTGGGGCTTTCGGGCGCGATCCCCGGCAACCTCGCCAAGGAAGTGTCGGACCAACTGATACGCACCGGCAAAGTGGTGAGAAGCTGGCTGGGCATTGAGGTCCAACCGCTTCTACGCTCATCTGCCGTTGACAAAGGCATACTCGTCAGCAGTGTCCTCGATGGTTCCCCGGCAGCGAAAGCTGGGCTCAAATCGGGTGACATTCTTGTGAGCCTCGGCGACCACGACACAACCGCCCGGTTCAAGGAGCAAGTGCCGCTGTTCAACCAGTATGTGGCGGATCTGCCGGTCGGGAAGCCGATCAAGGCCGTGGCGCTTCGCGGCGGTCAGCAGATGGCTTTTGAGCTAACCCCTACGGAGCGGCAGAATGCCAGCGACAAGGAGCGCGAGATCAAGAGCTGGGGCATCTGCGCATCGAATATCACCTACCTGATGCAAAAGGAGTTGGAACTCGATTCCCAGGACGGTGTGAGGGTTACAGGCGTGCTGCCGAGCGGCCCCGCCGGTTCCGCCAAGCCAGCGCTGGCCGAGGGAGACATTATCAAGCGTGTCGGCGATGAGCCTGTGAAGGACCTCACCGGGCTCCGTGCCATCACGAAGAAGCTGACTGAGGGACGGGATGACCGGGTTCCCGTTCTGGTGAGCTTCGACCAGGAGAAGAAACACCTGGCCACCGTGGTCAAGATCGGAAAAAACGACGTGACCAACCCGGGCGCGGAGATAAGCAAGGCATGGCTGCCGGTGGACACGCAGGTCCTCACGCGTGATCTCGCCGAAGCCCTGGGCGTCGCCGGCAAAACAGGGGTCCGCATTACTCGGGTCTACCCAAACAACTCCGCGGCCAAGGCCGGGCTAGAGGTGGGCGACCTCATCCTGAAGCTCGACGGAGAGGACATACCCGCGGAACAGGTGGAAGACGAGGAAGTGCTGCCAAGCATGATCCGCCAATACGATGTGGGCGCAACCGCAAAGCTCAAGATCGTTCGAGGCGGTAAGCCGATGGATGTCTCCGTAAAGCTGGAGACTTCTCCCAAGCTGTCTCGCGACTACCCAAGATACGATGACGAGAACTTCGAGTTCACTGCGCGCGATATCGCGTTCGCCGACAAGGCCAACGGGGCCGTCCGTGACAAGCAGGCCGGCGCTTTCGTTGAGTCGGTTTCGGATGGAAGCTGGGCGGCGCTCGCCGACCTGGCTGCCGGAAATGTCATAACCTCGGTTGACGGCAAACCGATCACCGGCTTGGCCGATCTCAAAGCCGCAATGGCCGCGATAGCGAAGAACAAGCCCAAGACAGTGGTTTTTAAGGTGCAGAGCGGGGTGCATACGCGCTTCCTGGAAATCCAGCCAAGCTGGCCGGACGCAGGGCAGTAGCCCAAAGGAGAACACTCAAGATCATGAAAACCAGACTGATTCTCGCCGCAATTGTGTTCACGCTGCTCCCCTGTGCCGTGTGCCGCGCCCAGGTAGAGGTGGATGCGCGTAAGATCGCCGATACCTACAAAGACGCCATAGTCACCGTGGACCTCGTGGTTGACGTAAAGATGACCTACGAGGGCCAAACGGACAAGACGGAGCAGAAACACAGTACAACAGCCACTGTCATCGATCCCGATGGACTGGCGGTCGCCTCACTCACCCAGATATCCCCGGATTCCTACCGAGATTCCAGCGACAGCTCGAGCAGCTACGTTTACGATATCAAGGACATCAAGATCACAACGGCCGATGGGACCGAGATCCCCGCGGACCTCGTTCTTCGCGACCGCGATCTTGACCTTGCGTTCATCAGGCCGAAGGTCAAGCCGGCTCAGCCCCTCACCTACCTCGACATTACGAAATCCAGCAGCCCGCAGATTCTTGACCAGGTCGTGATTCTGTCCAGGCTCGGTCAATTGGCGAACCACGCATCTTCGGCGCGGCTCGATCGGGTCGAGTCCATAGTCACGAAACCACGCACCTTCTATGTTGTCAACGGGACATTCCACCAGGAGTTGGGTGTGCCGGTGTTTACGCTCGATAGCAAGTGCGTTGGGATCCTCGTGGTCCGTTTGAGCACATCGGGCCGCGCGAGCAGCGATATGAGCAGGCAGATGTATCTATCGGTGCTTCCGTGCTCTACGCTGGCGAATGCCGCGGCGCAGGCAAAAACGGCCAAGCCGGAAGTAAGAGTCGAAACCAAGGCGCCGCCGAAGCCCGCGCCCAAACCCGTTGCGGCGAAATCCACAAAGCCGGCAGCGAAGACGCCTCCCGCACCGAAGAAATCTCCCTGATCCGCCGCCCATCTCAATTCGTTCGCGTGGTGGGAAATGGGTAATATGTGATTCGACGCCAAGAGCGTTCAAAGGGAGCACGCGTTGAGATGAGGCTGCAGACAGAGCGCACCGTCCACATTCAGTCGGGAACCGCTCGAATCGAGGGTATGCTCGCCGTGCCGGAACACGCGCTGGGCGCGGTGCTGTTCGCCCACGGAAGCGGCAGCGGGCGTTTCAGCCCACGCAACCAGTTCGTGGCAAAAGTGCTTAGAGACGGCGGGCTGGGCACGCTTCTCGTCGATTTGCTGGAGCCGATCGAATCCGAGGACAGGCGGAATGTCTTCGACATCGCATTACTCGCCGAAAGGCTGCTTAGCGCCACCGACTGGCTTCACTCGAACCCGGAGACGAGTGAGCTGCCGATCGGCTACTTCGGCGCGAGCACCGGCGCTGCCGCTGCCCTAATGGCTGCAGCCGAACGACCACAGGCCATAGGGGCCATCGTGTCCCGAGGTGGGCGGCCCGACCTGGCTTTGGATTACCTTCCAAGCATCACGATCCCCACGCTCCTTATCGTTGGCGGCGACGACCGCCCCGTGATTCCGCTCAACCAACAGGCCTACGCGGCGCTGGCCGGGCCGAAGGAGATGGTCATCATCCCCGGCGCAACCCATCTTTTCGAGGAACCCGGCGCTTTGGAGAGGGTCGCCGACCACACGCGCGAGTGGTTCATAAACCACCTCGGCCAAGAGGCGACCCCTGCCATCTGATTCTACATACCTTCTCTTTCGCGTTTTCGCCCTTTCGCGCTTTCGCGATTAAGTCCCTTCTTGTGGCTAGAAGGGTTATCGCGGCCAGTGACTAAGCATTACACATCTATGCTTATTGAGGAGCTGATAACGTGAAACCCATATCCATCCAGCTATACACCGTGCGCGAGCTTGCCGCCCAGGATTTCCCCGGCACTCTGCGCGCAATCGCTGACATCGGCTACAAGGGAGTCGAGTTCGCCGGCCTTCACGGCCATGACCCCAAGGAAATCGCGAAACTGATTGCCGATCTCGGCATGAAGGTATCCAGCAGCCACGCGGGGCTTCCTACGCCCGAGACCGTCGGTGGAATCGTCGAGACTGAAGCCACTCTGGGCAACACGCGGATCATCGGCGGGTTCGGACCGAACGATTTCAAGACCGTCGAAGACGTGAAGCAGGCCGCCGGCAAGTTCCAGCTCGCCGCCGAGCTTCTCAAGCCGCACGGCATGACATTCGGGTTCCACAACCATTGGTGGGAGTTTTTCACCCTGGACGGAAAATACGTCTACGACATCCTGATGGCCGAAGCGCCGGATATCTTCAGCGAACTCGATGTCTACTGGTGCGCGTTCGGCAAGGCGGACCCGGTTGCGATCGTGGGCAAGTATAAGTCTCGCCTGCCCGTGCTGCACATCAAGGACGGCATGCTCGAGGAAGGCAAGCACGTTCACACGGCGGTCGGATCGGGTCTTCTGGACATGCCCGCAATCGTTGGCGCGGCGGACCCGAACGTCCTGAAATGGCTGATCGTCGAGCTCGACGCCTGCAAAACGGACATGATGGAAGCCGTGCGCAAGAGCTACGGGTATCTGAAGTCAAGCGGCCTGGGCGAAGGGAACAAATAGCGGGGATTGGGCTTGCCGATGCTTTGTGCTTCGGGGTACGAAGCCTCCCGAAGCATAGTCAACGTGAGCGGATGCTTCGGACGCCTGTTTGCGCCGAAGCAGGAGCGGCGCGTGCATTCGGCATTCGCGGTGAAGTAGAGATGTTGCGCCGCTCCATCTCCTCAAGCGTGACGAAGCGATAGCCTCGGTGCCGGAGGCCCTTGATGACCGTTGGCAGGGCGCGAATGGTGTTCATGCCGTCATCGTGCATGAGGATCACGGCGCCTGGATGGAGCCTATCCATTACGAACTCCACTATCGCCGACGGGGGAGGCATGTGCCAGTCCCCCGGGTTAATGCTCCATAGCGCGAGCACATAGCCTTTTCGCCTGACCATCGAGATCGTTTGCCGGTCGAAGTCGCCTCCCGGCGGCCTCAGGAACCGTGAACCGCGCCCAACAATTCTGTCCACATTCCTCTCCCAATAGGTAAACTCGTTGTCCGCCTCGTGGCGCGAAAGGCTGACCAGGTTGTCGTGTGAATAGGTATGGCAGGCGACCTGGTGACCGGCCCACGCGATGCGCCGGAGCAGTTCGGGGTATTCTTCCGCCTGATGGCCGACCACGAAGAACGTCGCGCGGACTCCGTGGCTCTTCAGGACGTTCAGGAGCAGCGCGGTGGTCACGGGGTGCGGGCCGTCATCGAAAGTGAGCGCCACGATCTTGTCGTCGGCAAACCCGCGGTTGATGACGGGAGTTGCGATCTCGTCGAGTGGGTCCTCCCAGAGGACGAATCCGACGGTCAATGCCGCCATCAGGGCCATCGCGGCCGCGAATCTCGCCGGCTTCACCCGCATGCTACTCATTCCCCCCGTAAACGCGGTAGAAAATCAGTCCGAACCGCGACATCGCCTGCGCCGGGGAAAGCTTGGCGGCAGACTCCGAGAACAGGAACCTTGCACTCTTGCGCCGGGCCGCGGCGGAGTAGGCCACGTTGAGCACTTCCCGCCCTTTGCGATCCCAGGTCGTTACCCCGAAAACATCCACCTCGCTCACTTTCGGAGCAACGACAAGAACAGTGCGAATGATCGCCAGGCACTCTCGCTCCATAACCTGCCGGGCCATGGGTTTCGAATCCGGCCCCGCGTAGAACTTCACGCCCGCGACCGACGTGGACTCACCGTCCCCCACCGCCACCCTGCGTATCCTGCCCGGAAGCTGGAGCCTGAGCAGCGCGGTCGCGATGGTCCGCTCGGTCCTGGGAGACAGGCCCCTGACAAGGCTCTTCTCTTTTGCGCTTACCATTGGCAGCCTCGTCGCGCAGGTGCTTTGTTGAGGCGGAAGCGAGACTTCAGGAAAGCGGGAGACCAGGCAGATTCCCCCGAGCACAACGAGCGTTCCCATCGCGCCCACCGGCCAGCCTTCCTCGTTCAAGAGGATGTAGCGCGGGTCAAGCGCAAAGATCACCGCCAACGCCGCCACGCACCCCACAACGCTCGCCCATATCTGGTCCAGCGGGTATTCGATTCCGCAGAACACGCGCGCCGCTCCCACAAGAATTAAATATGGAAGCGGGAACCATCGCAGTCTCCCCCCGTAGGCAAACAGCCCGAACGCGAGCGCCGCGGCGGCGCCCATCTCCAGGCTGGGGACCGATACTCGGTCCGGTACGCAAAGCAGTAGTCGAACCGGGTGGCAGAGAAACGGCCTCGGGCGGAACAAGAGCTGGTCGAGCTTCCACACCGCGAACACCGCCGGCGCGATAGAGAGGAGTGTGAGCCACCCGCCCCGTCTCCGCCGGCTCTGCTCTGAACAGATGGCGAGACACACACCGGCGGCAGCCAGAGGCAGCACGCCGAAAACGGCCAGCGCTCGCGCAACACTGTCCAACGCCGCGAAGTGCCCCGCCCAGCCGTTGACGGTCTCCAGTATCCGGGTCTCAAATACTATCTTAGCCGCATTATCCATAGACTACTGCCAAGTATACCAAATGCCCGCGCTAAGCTCCATACCAGATCAGGCTGCAACGGCCCCCTATTGACCCAAAGTGGAAATGACAGGTAACATATAGCCTACATGGAAAGCAAGAAGCAGACAGCCAAGCCTCGTCGCGTCACCATGGCTGACGTCGCCAAAGCCGCGGGAGTGTCCCAGACCACGGTATCGTTCGTCGTTAACAACCTCGACGCCGGCCTGCCCGAGCGAACAAAGCAAAAGGTCCTGCAGGCGTGCGCCGATCTCAACTACAGCCCCAACGAGGCCGCCAGGAGACTGGCCTCAAAGGTCTCTCACGCGATCGGCCTCGCGCTCTACGACATCACCGCTCTCGCGAACTACCGTCAGGCCGCCGCCACGGTGATCGCATCGGTCTATCGCGCCGCCGAGGCGCGGCAGCAGAGGCTGCAGATCTATACGACCCACGAACGCCGCGAGGACGGCGCGGACATTGCCACCTACTTCGCCGCGCCCGTGCGAGGCCGCGAGGTGGACGGGATCGTGGTCTGGGACTCGTATGTAGACGAGAAGCGGATAGTGTCGGCGTTCAACGAAGGGCTGGCGATCGTCACTCTGGACCGCCGGTGCGAGAACGTCCCCTCGGTGGTTCCCGACTACGATTACGGGTTCCGGCGCATTGCCGAACTGGTGGCGGAGAGGGGCTACGACCGCATCTGCCTTGCCACCAGGGGCAAACGCAACTTCTACAGAGACCGGCGCGCGAGGGGAGCTTTCATCTCGGCGGCAATGGAACTGGGGCTTCCCATCGAGACCATGACCTCGCTGGAGATCGAGATCGAGACACAGACCGATCCCAAGGCCATGGCCAAGGTCATCGATGGGCTGCTGGCAGAGGAGCCGCAGCCGAGGGTGCTGGTCTGCATGTATGACGTGATCGCTCTTGCCGCTATCGCCGCTCTGCGGAACCGAGGCGTTCGCGTGCCGGATGACATCGCCGTGATCGGATGCGCGGGCGTCCCAGCAAGCGCCGACCCCGCCTATGGCCTGACCACGCTGGATGTGAGGCACGATCTTATGGGCCAACACGCGGTCGATCTGGTCCTGAGAATGGTCAAAGGCGAGGATATGACCGGCACGAGCGTAGTCGTGCAACCTGAGCTGATCGTGCGATCGAGTTCGTAGCCACGTCATTCCGAGCAGCGCGAGGAATGACGATGTGCTGCGTTCGGAATGACATTGTGCCCAGCCTTTACGCTCATCACGCGTAATGCGGGCTACTCGCCAAACCGGTAGACGTGCGCGGCATAGCCCTCGAAATGGTCTGCGAGCGCGCCGGATTCCGAGCGCAGCTTCCTGTTCTCGAACAGCGCCTCGACCTCCCGCGAACCCAGGCAACTGCTCGATAGCGCCACATCGACCGGCTTGTCGCTCCGGTTGACGGCAATGAGTGTAAATACCCCACCGTCGTGCTTCAGCAGAGTCGATACGGAATTGCCGCCCTCGGAGACGTACACGGCCTCGGGCGCGGTTGGGGACATGATGGCCGGGATCATTGAGTGCAGCTCCGGAACCAGCGTTTGCAGATAACCCCATGGACGATCCTCCGTGCAGCCCGGCATCTTGCCCGCGCTGCCGCCCATGTAGTAGAGGAGGCCCTTCGCGCCGTTGACGATAGCGATATATGCCAGGCAGCGGAACTCGGCTTCGGTGGGCAGGCGTCCGCCCGGAACATCCGGCACATAGGCCTGCATGCCCAACCACAGAGGCTTCTTGGTGGAGGTCATGAACGAGGGAGGGTTCAGCGTGAGGCCGTCATCAGCCTCGCGGCCCAGCAGCGCGGATGGCTTGGCGGACGCATTGAGCGGGATCGGGTAATACCACCACATGCCGATGTCCATCAGGTCATTGCGGAAGAACCGGCTGCGGTCCACTTTGTCGATCACATCGTACGAATCGGCCAGCACGAACGGATGATTGGGGTCCATCTCGCGGACGATTCCGGAAAGCTTCACCAGCCGGTCAAACGGAACCTCGCCGCGTGCCACGCCCTCCTCCGAGTCCCACGCCAAGAGCGCGGGGTGGTTGCGGAACATGCGGATTCTGCGCCGGAGCCCGTCGAAGTCCTGCCTCTCCATCCACGCGACGTGCAGGAACCCGATGGCTTTCATGCCGGCCCGCTGGGTCTCGTCGAGATAGTTCAGGACCTGCTGATTGTCGGTGCGCGCGCCCTCGGGGGCGACATACATCCGGTTCCAGGCGTGCGTGACCGTGAACCCGGTTTTGCTCATAAGCTCGTAGCGCCCGCTGTTGAATGTGCCGAGCGGGAAGATCGGCTTGCCGTCGGCAACCGGGAACCCGGCTTCGTTGATGGTCACGCGTGCCTGGCTGCGATGGATGACATGCCAGGGCTGCGAGGCCGCATATGTCTTGCCGTCAACTGCCGTGAGCTTGGCCTCAACGGAGTATTCACCCAACCCGGCCTTGTCCGAGGAAAGCACCACGTCCTGCCAGCCGGGCTTGGGCGACGCGACGGTCTTGGAGTCGAGAATGGCCCCCTTCGAGTCCGCGAGGGTAACTGTGATTTCCTTCACCGCGTCCGAAGCCATGTTGTTCCAGACCCGCGCTTCGAGGGTCGGGACGCCGTCCTCAATGCAGGAGTGGGTGGGCACAAGTGGTTCGAGCTCGACGGGGTCCAGCGCGCGCAGCCCGTCTACATTGAACTCCGCCAGGATTTGCTTCGAGTCCACATCGGACAGCCGGACCCGCAGAGAACCCTTCGCGTCGATCATGCGAGGCGCATCGAGCTCGACGTCGGCTTTCTGCACGGGCGAGCCGTCAAGCTGGATTGTCGTTCCCCAGCCGGCAGAGCCGGCCAAAGCCTCCAGCAGGGCTTCGCGCTTGGCCCCCATCCTGTTGATGATCTCAATCGGCCATTTGCTCTCGCCCATGGGAATCTCGATGGACGCGGATGCCGGACGGATGGCGTATTGCGATCTGGCAACCACGCGGACGTCGTCAAACCAGACCGTGCCGGTCGCGTTACGAAGCCCGACCTCCATAACCAGAGTGCTGATTCCGGTCGGCACGGTTGCCTCCGCCGAGAACTGATGCCACTTGCCCGGAGGCACCGGCTTGCCGAACTTCACAAAGCGCATGAACTTGCCGTCCGACCGGCGGAACGCGGCATTCACGGTTATCGTGCCCGAGGCGTCCTTTGCGGCGAAGTCTTTCGCGCGCACCCAAACGCTGACATCGAGCGTCTCGCCGGCCGCCACTGGCACATCACCCGCGACCAGCGTGGCGAAGGCCGGCTTCGCGAGGGTCATTCGGAAGCTATTCGCGCCGGAGTGCCGCACGGTCATATCGACCGCGCACTTCGCCAGGCCCCTCTCCTGTTCCCAGAGCCACCAGCCGGCAGGGAGGCCGTGGGCATCCGCGCCCGCCTCAAAGCCGGGGTTCTTGACCAGGTTGACAGGGGCGCCGATGGCCGTTTGGGCGGCGATCATGCCCATGACCAGCGTAAGTATTGTGATGCGCACTTGACACCTCATCTAGTCAAGATTGTTCAGTTCTCCGGGAATCCCGTTAGCCGCAGCCCTGAGTAGCAAGCGCAGCGCGGCGTATCGAAGGGCGGTCAAGCTTCCACCGTGCTTCGATACGGTCGCCAAACCCGACCTACTCAGCACTTACGGTGTGGTTGCTCCCGCAGAACTGAACCGATACATCTAATCACCCTTATGTGCCTTGCCGACCCAGCGGATCGGCGTGGTCCGCAGGCATTCGATCTCGGGAAGGCTGGTCGCGCCGTTCTCGATGTCGCCTAATCGGGCGTTGATCTCGTCAAGAAAGGCGCAGGCGAAGCGCCGCTGCATGGTCAGTTCACGAATGATCGACGGGGCCATGTAGGCGGGCAGATCGTTCTCTATCGAAAGTATGGCCTGATCCAGTTCATCGATTGCAGCCTTCAGCTCAACGGCGCGCGATTTGAGCGCGTCGGCGCTGAGCTCCCCATCCTCTCGCATGTCGCGATACGCGCGGGTAGCCTGCGCGAGGCGCATGAAGACATGCGCGGTCGCGGCCGTGCGCGCCATTTCGGCGGAGTATGCTTTCGCGAGTCCCGCGGGATTGCGTCGCCAGAGGTCCTCGCGGTCGAAGATTCGCCTGGCGGCCCTCGCGTTTTCGCAAATCATGCCCAGGTTGTGCTGGACGCCCGCGGGGTTGTCCTCCAACTGCTCGACAATCGCCTGCGGGTAGTTGGAGCGCAGGAAAGATGAGCGGCGGCTGAGGCCGTAGGAGTTGGAGTAGTAATATATGGACCAGCTTGTCGAACCCATGGGGCCGGTGGTGAAGTCGAATTTCTTGAACGCCTCCCGACCCTCCGGCGCGTCGCCGAACAGAAACGCCGTATACTTGTCCCGGAACGCTTCGACGCCCCCCACCCCCGCGGAGTTCCAGGAATATTCGGCCAGGCAGGCGTAGTTGCGGAAGTAGGCGTTGTAGTAGACAGTGTAGGACTCCGCGCCCTCGGCGTTTTCCTCCTGCGCCTTTATTGCTGACAGGTGGATATTGGACAGGTGGTCCTGGAGCGGCGTCCAGTAGTAGTAGCCGGTCATCGGAACGACCCAGGACGCCATGCCGAGTTCGGGATGAATTGTGTCGAAGAACCCGCCGTAGCGCCACCAGTGCAGCGCGACCTTGTCGAAGATCCCTTCACGGCGGAACCGCTCGGCAAGCTCCTCGTTCATCTTGCCGCCGCGCACGAAGCTGTCATGCCACATGCCGATCTTCTCGATGCCCTTGTCGGCGAGATGCTTGCAGAGCGCGATCACGTAATCGACGAACTGGTCGTACCACTCTTTGTCGCGGCACTCCGGGCACTTGCAGTAGGGCGAGACAACCCGCGTGGGCTCGTCCTCGTCCATCCCCAGGATCGGCCAGACCTCATCGAGGCCGAGGTGGAAGAACTTCACGCCGTTGGGCAACAGATAGCGGTCCACGATCTCGTCGAGGATGTCGAACATGACCTCGTAGGTCTTGGGGTTCGACAGGCAGAAGCCGTAGCCGACCGGGTTCCCGGCTTCGTCCTTGGACGAGATTTCGGGAATCTTGTGCGGGATCAGGGTGTTGTGGCCGGGCGTGTTGAAGTGGGGATACACAATCACGCCCCGGCTCGCGCCGTAGGCAACGACATCGCCGAAGAAGTCCTGCTCGAAAATCGTGGGCAGATACTCCGCGCGGACGTATTCGCCCTTTTTGGCCGAGTAGTATTCGATGCTCTGGGGGGCGCGCAGCTCGGGATACTTACGGATCGGCAGCAGGAAAAACTCGGAGCGCTTGCCCTCGTATTGGATCATCCAATTGTTCGCGACGCCGATATTGAGGACGTTGAACTTGAGGCCGGCGAGCAGATCGATGGCGTCTTTCCAGTCCTGAAGGGTCATCAACTCCGAGCACCATCGGCTCTCGGCGAAGATGCCGCGATACCTGCGCTCCGGCCAGTCGATGATGCGGCCCTCCGGCACGGTTCCGTCCGGCTCGATCATCTGCAGGAGTGTCCGCGCCGCGTAAAGCACTCCGATAGGCTCGTTTGCCGCGAGAACGATCTCGTTGACGGACACAGAAATCGCGTAGCCCTGGTCTGCGTTGGGAACCTCGCGCAGCCGATCCAGCAGCGCGCTCGAGACGGCGGGATTGCTCTTGGGCGTACCCAGCACAATCCGAATGCCTTCTCCCGCGCCGATGCTGTTCTCGATCAGAGACGCGGCATAGGTCTCAAGTCCATGAGGCTCATCGCCAAGCGCGATTTTCGCGCCCTGGCCCAGTGCGACGGTCGCGCCGGTGAGTTCGGCTATGTGCGGTTCCGGAAAGATTGTCATCCCTGCATACCCCCAGTCTTATTCAATACTAGCCGCGCCGGGAGCGCATGTCAATCGCGAAGTAATGCGTAACATGGTAGGTAAACCGCAGGCAGGCGTAGAAGGTGTTGATAGCCTGATAGAGAGGATGATTGACAATGGCAGATGAGTTGGCGATCAACGGCGGCAAGCCCGTGTGCGCGGAACCGTTCCCGCCGTGGCCGTGGTTTAGCGAGGAGATCATATCGGCGGCGATGGAGCCGCTCAAGGCCGGCAAGGTCAACTATTGGACCGGCGACCTGGGGATGCGCTTCGAGCAGGCGTTCGCGGACTGGAACGGCGCGAAGTATGGCATTTCCACGTGTAATGGCACCGCTGCGCTGCACACGGCGCTGGCTGGATTGGGAATCGGGCCGGGCGACGAGGTGATCGTGCCGTCATACACGTTCATCGCGACTTCGTTCTCGGTCTGCCAGGCCGGGGCGGTGCCGGTGTTCGCGGATGTGGAAAAACTGAGCCACACGATCTCCGCGACGGACATCGAGGCCAAGATCTCCGACAAGACCCGCGCGATCATCGTGGTGCACCTCTACGGCGAGGTGTGCGACATGGGCGCGATACTCGACGTGGCGAAGCGGCACTCGCTGCTGGTGATCGAGGACTGCGCCCAGGCCCACGGAGCGACCTACAAAGGCAAGAAAGTGGGCACCGTCGGCGACATCGGCGCGTTCAGCTTCTGCCAGTCGAAGACGTTCACCACCGGCGGCGAGGGCGGATGCGTCATCACCGATGACGACGATGTCGCGTGGAACTGCCGCTCGTTCAGGGACCACGGTTATGATGTCGCGGAGCGACTCCGGCTGCTCGAACTCGAAGCGAAATTGCCGTATATACACAACTGCGTGGGGTTCAACTTCAGGCTGACCGAGATGCAGTCGGCGATCGGCCTCAAAGAACTGGAGCGGCTGGACAACTGGAACCTTGCCAACCGCAGGCGCAACGGCGAGATGCTGATCGCCGCGCTCAAGGACTGCCCTCAGATTCAGCGCCTGCCCGTGCATACTTCCGAGCGAGGCAACGGGTTCTGGCTGTTCCCGATCATCCTGGACATAGACGCGCTCTCGACCGACATCAAGGGAATCACTGCAGCGCTGTCCGCCGAGGGTATTCCGTGCGGGCCGGTGCTTTGGCCTCAGTGCTACAAAGAAAAGGCATTCCAGCAGAAAAGAGGCTTCGGCAAGCTGGGTTACCCGTTCGGAGACCCGAACGCGCGCAAAGAGGCGGTCGATTACTCGAAAGTGCTCTGCCCGAACGCCGCCGAAGTAGAAACTCGCTGCTTCTTCGTGCCGACGCACCCGACCTACGAGGTGCGGCACGTCGAAATGATGGCGCGGGCGATCCTGAAGGTGTTGGGGGCTTATGGACAGGCGTGAGTTTCTGGGCGCGGTCGCGGGACTCGGGACCGCGTTTCTGATGGGTGGCTGTAGAAAGAAGGATACCAATGGAGGTCATCACATGAAAGACGTGATCTGCAAAGACGGCGCGGTTGTGGCTGCCGATGGGTTCGCCGCCAAGGCGGGCGCGGACGTGCTCCGTCGGGGGGGCAACGCGGTTGACGCGGCTATTGCGGCGGTGCTGGCGGAATGCGTCGTTCAGCCGCAGAATGTCGGCATCGGCGGCTACGGCGGAAGCATGGTCCTATACTCCGCGAAAGAAAACGCCACGGTCGTCCTGAACTACTGCGGCGTCGCGCCGCTGGCTGCTAAGCCCGATATGTTCTGGGGCGACAAGTATCCCAGCCACGTCACCCACGGTCCCAACGAACGAGGCCCCCTTGCCGTGGTCGCGCCGCCGATGATCGCGGGCTTTAACGCGGTTCTTGAGCGCTACGGAACAATGAAGTTCGCTGAGGTGGCCGAGGAGGCCTACAGACTGGCGGATGAGGGATTCGTCGTATACAAGGGGCTTGCCGACGCGCTGGCGCGGCTCGCCGAACAGGCCGACAAGCAAAGCGTTCGAGCAATGCTGCCCGGCGGAGTCGCGCCAAAGGCGGGGGAAGTATACGTCCAGAAGGACCTCGCCGCGCTGATCGCGCTGCTTCAGAGCAAAGGCCCGAGCGTATTCTACTCCGGCGACATTCCGCGCGCGATCTCGTCGGCGATCCGCAAACAGGGCGGGATACTCGACGAGGCCGACTTCCAGATGGTAACGCCGCGGTTCGAGAAACCCCTGAGCGCCACTTGCGGGAAATATGAGGTCTTCACACCCCAGCCGCCCGCTGGAGGGTTGACCTCGCTGCAGATTCTCAAAGTGATGGACCTGGCAAACCTGTCACCAACCCGTGCGTGTACGGCAGAGTACTACCATCTGCTCATCGAAGCCGCCAAGCACGCGTGGAACGACCGTCACATGCACTTCGGAGACCCGCTCTTTGTGCACATCCCAATGGATGAGCTTCTGTCAACCGAACACGCGAAGGAGATACTCGCGCGCGTCGAGTCCGGAGCAGTCCCTAAGAGCGCGGCCCCGGAATCCGCCGCCGCTGAGAACACGGTCCACCTGGTGGCCGCGGACAAGGATCGCAATATGGTCTCGCTCACCGCCACGCAGGGCGGGGGGCTGGGATCGTACGTGGCAATCGAGGGGACGGGGCTGCTGCTGGGCAATGGAATGTCCCGGTTCGAGCGCGAGCCAGGGGGGCCGAACTCGATTGCCCCCGGCAAGCAAATGCAGCACAACATGTGCCCGCTGTTCATCAAGCGCGGCGGCCGCCCCTACTGCGCGATCGGCCTGCCGGGAGGCCGAAAGATCATCAACGTTGCCGCGCTGCTGTCGTGCGCAATCACCAAGCTCGGCATGACCTGCGGCGAGGCGATGGAACTGCCCAAGTTCCACGTGGAGGGATATGGGCCGGCGCAGGTCGATTCGGAGGAACTGGTCACGGCGCTGAAGAAAGACTACGGCGCGGACTACCCCGTGTCGGCTGTCAATCAGATCGGGGGCCAGATCGCGGGCGTCATGGTCGGCAAGGAATCGGGCAGCCTGCTGGCGGCATCCAGCGGAGGCCCGGACCGCGTCTCGGCGCAGTAGGAGTGAATGTCGACGGGGTGTGGATTTGACACGGCCTGCTGCCGATGATACCATAATGTTGCCAAAGGATGCGGGAGTAGCTCAGTTGGTAGAGCGCTAGCCTTCCAAGCTGGATGTCGCCGGTTCGAACCCGGTCTCCCGCTCCATTTTTATGTACAACCACCATCTTCCGGTGCAGTCGGGTTGGCAAGCCATATTAGCTGGCATGGTTCATGACCCCACAAGAGGAAACACCGTGAAACTGGAGCATACACGCGAAGGGCCGATTGTCGTTTCCGCTGCCTGGCCGGGGCTTCGGCTGGGCCCATTTGTGTGCCGGGCTTCCGTGGATGGCAAGGTACTGGCGGCTGGAGAGGTAAGCGCGACCACCGGCGCGGATCAGCGGCTGACAGCTCGCCTGAATGACTCCGGCTACACCCTCAGCAAGACGGTGAAGACCATCTCGCCCAACGCCCTGATCATAGCCTCCGAGCTGACATGTGAGATGCAGGTCCCGTCAGTGCTCAACGATGTAGTGCTGCTCGATGGCCCGGCCCTGCTGGGGTCTGAGCAGGGGGCTGTGCGACTATTGAGGAACGGAGTCCCCGACCCGCCGGTCCGCGTGCTCGCGAACGCTGCCGGCACCGAGGCCAAGGAGGAATCGTCCCTGACATACTGGGTCGCCTACAACCCCAGGGACAGCATGGCGCTCCTCATAGGGTTCCTCACATTCGACCGCTGGATGGGCCGCGTCACGACCAGGACATCCCCAGACGGACGCGACGTGCAGATCTCCATCGGTTTCGACGCATGCGACGTGCTCCTGCAGCCCGGCGAACAGGTGGCGCTGGAAGATGTTGTCCTGATGACCGGCTCGGATCCGTGGGCGCTGCTCGAGTCATACGCCGATCTGGTCAAGGAGAAATACTCCATCAAGCCGCTGCCCGAAAGCCCGGTATCGTGGTGCTCCTGGTATCCCTACCGCCTCGGGGTGACCGAGAACCTGCTTCTCCAGAACGCGGATATTGCGCACGAAAGGCTGAAGCCGTTTGGGTTCCGCTACGTGGAGGCTGATCTCGGTTGGGAAAAAGGCCATTTGCCAAGCACGTTCGAGGAAAATGACCAGTTTCCCCACGGCCTGAAATGGCTCTCGGAAAAGCTGGCGGACAAGGGATTCGTGCTGGGAGCGTGGAAAGCGCCGTGGACCATCAGCGAGTTCGACCCGGTGGCAAAGGAGCATCCCGACTGGCTGCACAAAGATAGCTCAGGTAAGCTCGTTTCGGTGGGTCCGTGGTATTGGGAGCCGCACGGCGACGTCTATGTGCTCGATCTGTCGAACCCGGAGGCCAGGGAGTGGCTGCGGCAAAAGGTGACGTCGCTTGCCGAGCGCGGAGTCGGCTACTTCAAGTGGGATTTCCTCTCCGCCGCGCACGCGGGCAATCTCAGGCGGCGGCACGACCCGCGGAACGCAACCGGAGGGTTCGAAGCCGCTCGGATTGGCTCGCGCGTGATGCACGAGGCCGTGAAGTCCGTCAATCCTGAAGCCATCAACCTCAACTGCAACGGGGTCATGATGCCTGGAGTCGGCATTTTCGAGCTGCTCTACGCCTGCAGCGACACCGGCAATACCGGCTACATCGACTGGAACTTCCAGAAAAAGAACTTCACGCACTTGGCCGCGCAGCTCTTCAAGCACGGAAGATGGGGAATCCTTCAGCCATCGTGCACGTGTGTGGGCTTGCCGGGCACCATAGAGGAGGCTCGTCTGCGAGCCACCGTGACGTTCATGTCCGGCGGGGAGCTGAATATCGGGGACGATCTTACGGTACTTCCCGAGGACCGCTGGGATGTGCTTGTCTCGATCCTGCCTCTGCACGGCAAGGCGGCGAAACCGGTGGACCTGTTCGAGCCGATGACCGGCAGCGTACCGGTTGTCACGGGCGGCCAGGAAGACGAAGCGAAAAACGCCCAGACAAATGAGACCGGGGCATCGTCTGTTTGGCATCTGCACATGAAGGCCGACTGGGACGAATGGGACCTCGTGGCGTTGTTCAACTATGATGCCGGGTTCACGCTGTTTCGCGTTCCGCTGGCCGCTGTTGGGCTGAATCCCGACGAGGGGCACGTCGGCTATGAGTTCTGGTCGCGCCAGTTCCTTGGAAGCGTGCCGGATACGCTTGGGCCAAAGCGCGACTACGTCCACGACTACACGCACCCGGGCGACGCGCGCAGACTGCTGCACCGGTCC
>Ga0209226_10000583_pt1 | contig 19082 bp, 16 predicted proteins | sample BarGraNGADG00212_2_FD_184497 | JGI IMG/M metagenome (GOLD analysis project Ga0209226, IMG submission 184497) | Arctic peat soil microbial communities from Barrow, Alaska, USA - Barrow Graham LP Ref core NGADG0011-212 (SPAdes) (version 2) | ecosystem: Environmental > Terrestrial > Soil >...
AGGTCCTCTGGCCAGCCGATGCCGCGCTCGATCATCCACTTCGCGCCCTTGCGCATGACCTGCTTGAGCTCGTTCTCATCTACTCGCAGGTTCCCCTCGCCGCCGACTCCCGCGGGGATGTTGAGGTAGAACTGATCCGCAAGGTCGCGCACCTTGCCTTTGATGTCATCCAGCGTGAGGTCGCTGCGCAGAAGCCGCACGCCGCAGTTGATGTCATAGCCGACACCGCCGGGGGAAACCACGCCGTCGTCGTAGCTCATCGCCGCAACACCACCGATGGGAAATCCGTAGCCCCAATGAATGTCGGGCATAGCCATCGAGGGACCTACGATCCCCGGCAGGAACGCCACGTTAGCGACCTGCTCCGGCGCCTGGTCGCTGCGTATCTGCGCTATCATGCGTTCAGAGGCGTAGATGATACCTTCTGTAAGCATACCGGGCTTGTATGATTTCGGTATGCGCCAGCGGTAGTCATCGATCTTCTCCAAAATCCCCAACCACTCAGCCATATCCGTCACTTCCCATCTTATCGCAAGGTTCGGCAACTGTCGCAGAGATCGTGTTGGCCGTTGTGAAGTTCACAACACCTGGCGCACGGCTTGTAGCCGTCCCGCAGCTTTGCTTCATTGAGACGCTTGCTCGTCAGGATCGCCTGCCTGACCTTCGCCGCCAATTCGTCCGAGTCGCAGGCCGACGCGGCTTCCTCAGCACGTTGGGTCTCTTCGGCATCCAGCGGGATACTATCGAGCAGCGTGGTTTTCTGATCGCCGGGTGTTTCCTGCTCGGCCTTTCGGAACCCGCGCGCGCTGAAGCGAATATCTTTGACAACCGCCTTGCCCACGGCCGCGTTGAGCTTCTTCACTATATCGATCTTGTGCAGGGATAGCTCACTCGACCACATACTGCTCTTGCACGATACGAACAGCACCCCGTCCCGAACCGCCTCGGCTCTGCTAGACGCCGCGATCTGCGGCCCGACCGTCACCGCCCACTTCGCCAGGGTCTGTTGCTCCAGGATCCTCTCCTGAATGCCCAGTTCGCTCAGCGTGGATCGCAGAAAGCCGCCTATTCGCGCTACGCTCCCTTTGCGGAACGATCGGTTCATCTACGCGCCACCTTGCCTGCCTCGACATCAAAGACCGCCGCGTTCTCCAGGACGGTTGGGTTCAAGTCGGAAAGGTGCGTGGTGGTGATGATGGTCTGGCACCCCTCTACGGAATCGAGTATCCGCCGCCGCCTGGTCTCGTCGAGTTCCGCCATCACGTCGTCGAGCAGAACCACCGGGTTCTCCCCGGCCGCCTCTCGAATCACGCGAATCTCCGCCAGCTTCATTGCAATCGCCGCCGTTCTTTGTTGACCCTGCGAACCGAACTCCCGCGCCCCAAGGCCATTGACACTGATACCCAGATCATCCCTGTGGGGGCCTGAGTTGCTCGTGGCGCGGATTATGTCCAGCTCCCTTTTCGCCGCAAGTCTTTCGCCAAGCTCACGCGCAATCTCCTCTTCGGAAGCATCTTTTCCTATCTCGATATTCGGCCTGTATGAGACCTCCAGCGTTTCCGATTGATCCGTAAGCACGGAGTATATTTCCGCCGCCGCGTTCGCGATAAAGCCAACGAAATCCGCGCGGCGCCGGATCACGGTCCCGCCGTAAGTAGCCAGTTGCCCATCCCACACATCAAGCCCCGATACGGAAGCCGTTCCCAGCTTGATCTCTCTGAGCAGATTGTTCCTCTGGTCCAAAACACGCTTATACCTTCCAAGCGCGTATACGTATTGCGGGCTGATTTGTGAGATCTCCAGGTTCAGGAACCTCCGCCGCCGCGACGGCTCCCCGCGTACCATATCGATGTCGGAATCGCTGAATATGACTGCGTTAAGCTGCCCGACGATATCCCCGATCTTTCCATGCTTTACGGTGTTGATCTTGACCGTCTTCTTCTCAACCCTGTCCAGATCGATCTCGAGCGATATGTCGTTTCTCTGGGTACGTTTGACTTCCGCTGCCACCCGCGCCCAAGGCTCTCCCAACGCGATCATGTCCATATCGCGCGATGTGCGATGCGATTTGCTCGTAGCCAGCAAATAAATCCCTTCCAGAACCGCGCTCTTACCTTGAGCATTCCGACCCACGAGCACATTCAAGTCCTCTGACGGCTCAAAGTTAAGAGACTCATAGTTCCGAAAACTCGTTAGGCTAAGGGATAATATATACATTCTCAATATTATACTTAATATGGTAGCGGTAGTGATAGTACGTGTGGATGCTGTGGAAAACGGCTCAGCTTCCTCTCAAGCCGAGCTTGAAGACCGATGTGGATATTACTGACTCAACCACATACTCGCCCGGCTTGCCTCGGTGGAAAAAGCGCGAGTTACAAACACAGTAGTAATCCACATTTTGATTGAGACACTAATCCACAGCTTGTTGCCGAAACAGATTAACAGGTTTCCCCGGCCCCAACAGCGTCATATACGAGCTTGGAAATCCTTCCTATGGTGACCTTCGCCTCGCCGGGACACGGCGCGTCATTCGTGAAGACCGCAATGGCATAGCGGAAGCTCTCCGTGGTCACGATCCCGCAGTCGTGTACCACTCCATCCACCTGGCCGGTCTTATTGGCAAGCACGCCGTCAGGAAGCAGCAAACCGAGCTCGTCTTGGAACATCTGCTTACCCATTATGGTCAGGATCAGGTCATCCCACTCGCCTCCCAGCGCATCGTGCCGGGCTATGCGCGCGAGCAAATCGGCCATTTCGCGCGCGACCACGAAGTTGTTCCAACCCCGCGCGATCCCGTCCCAATCATACATCTTGCGCATCAGCGTTGTTGACGTATAACCGAACGCGCGCAGTGTGGAGTTAACGCTGTCTATGCCCACGATGTCGATGAGTATGTTGGTCGCTGTGTTGTCGCTCACTATGATCATCAGCGTAAGCAGGTCTCGGATCGTCACGACCAGCCCATCGCGCAGGTGCGTCAGCACGCCCGAACCGTCACAGCGCTGCTCTGCGGCGACCGCGTAATCCGCGTCGAGCCGAAGAGTTCCCTCTCTCGCCTGCCGGAGCGCCTCAAGCAGAATCGGCACCTTGATCGTGCTCGCCGAGCCTACACGGGCCTCGTCGTTGAACGAGAAATCGAAGGCATTCTTGATGTTGCGCACGCATACGGAGACCGTTCCGCCCAGCTCGCGCGCCATTCGCTCTACATCAGGTGCAATATCATGCATACTCAACCCTCCGCGAACTAACTTAGCATAACCCGCCCCAACCTGCAAGCGTAGGGGCGAAGCATTTGCAGATGGGCTGTGGAATGTCGAACACACCTGTGTGCAAATGCTTCGCCCCTACTCCCAAAATGCGCCCGCCTGGTGTATAGTATAGCCAACTCAGCATGGAGGGACCCATAATGACCATCTCGCGTCTAGTCACAACCTGCCTTCTGGCGCTCTGCTTGTCCACGTGCGCGCGGGCAGCCGATAGCTCGCTCAACGTCAAAGACTTCGGCGCAATCGGCGACGGCAAGGCCGACGACACCGCCGCCATCCAGGCCGCACTCACAAAGGCCAAGGACTATCCGAGGGGCAGCAGCGTCACTCTTCCCGCCGGCGAATATAGGGTGACCAAGACGCTCGTTGTGGAAAACTGCCTGCTCACGGGGCTTTCCAACGGCGGTTGGCCGGCGGATAGAGGCCCCATGCCCACGCTACGTGTCGATCACACCGACGGCCCGTGCATAACCGCCAAAGACGCCTCCTCGATTCACGGCATCAACTTCGAATACGATCACAAGGGCGAACAGGCCCGCAAGTTCGGGGCCGCCATCCTGCTCGCCGGCAACGGTATTTCCGTCACCAATGTCCGCATATCCCAGCCCTACGAAGGCATTATGGCGGACGGCACAACCAACATCGGACGCCTCAACATCGAGAACGTGTTCATCATATCCGCGCGAAACTGCGGGGTCTACGTGACCAACACCTTCGACATCCCGACCCTGCGCAATATCGAGGTCTGGAATCCCGCTCCATACAGCCTGCAGCACTGCGTCGGATTCAAGCTCGGCAGAAACGACGAGATCCGAATGACCAACTGCTTCGCGTTCGCGTGCAAAATAGGCTTCCTGTTCGTCAAGGAAAAAGAAGGGGCAACCTGGGGCGGCATGACCGGCTGCTCGGTCGATTTCTCGGTCGAGGGCGTGGTTGTCGAAGCGGCGGAGTCGCTGCGCATCAACGGCGGCTGTCTGTGGGCGCATTCGACCTCGCTGCGAGTAGCGGGGCCTGGAAGAGTGGTTGTATCCGGCGCGGATCTCAAGTCCAACGGCGACGCGGCGCTAATCGTTCGCGACTGCACCAGCCTTACCCTCACCGGCTGCACCCTCGGCAAGTCCGGGTCGAGCTGGCCGACCGTTCCCGCGGCGAAGATCGACGGCGGTAAGAGCATTCTTATCAGCGGCTGCACGTTCGACGACAACGCCTCGGGCATCGTGATCGGCAAAAACGCGAGCTACTTCTCGATCACGAACAACGTCTTCCAGCCATCGCCGTTCGAGACAATAGCCGACAATTCCGGCCCCGACGCGACGAAGTTGATCTCGGGGAATCTGAGCAAGAAGATCCCGGCGAAAGCTGCGAACGCCCCCGCCAAATAAGAGGTAGAATAGAGTAGTATCATCGCACGGAATCCGTGAGGGGTGAGATCATGGCTCGGGCCAAACTGAAGTACGTCGTGAATGAAAAGGGCAGGAGAATCGGGGTGATCCTGGACATTGCGTCGTACCGGGATCTGCTCAAGGAAATCGCGCAACTGAAGGACGCTCTCGAACACGGCACGGCAGCCCCATCAACCACGAATCCCTCCTTCATCAGCTCAGGGCGTTCCGGCAGGAGCGACATTTCAGTTAACCATGACGAAGCCCTGGCGGAGGACTTCAAGTGATCTTCCTGGATACCTTCCCAGTCCACGTAGGTGGACTTCGTGAGATGTTGCCTCGAATTCATTCGAAGGGCGGATACCACTGACAATCCAGTGGGGCTAGAACCCCCCAAACACCACGCTCCCCCCTGGCTCAATCGTCTTCTGCACATTGATCTTATGCTCGGGCTCATCGCAGCGGATGCCCACCGAGTTCCGTGTCACCTTGACGTCGAGCATCTGGCCCTGATAATGCAGGTTCTTGACGCCCGCGAAGTCGAGGCTCGACGGCAGGTTCGGGGTCACCACAAGGCCGTCCGCCGTCGCCTGAATCCCCAGGAAAGCATACAGAAAACTCGCCGGTGCGATGCCACTCTCGGGGAACGGCTGATCCGTGCCGACCTGCCAGCCGTTGTTGACGCCGTATCGCAGAGGCGATCCGCCGCACAGCGCGTCCGGCTCCCCGTATCTCGCGAGAATTTCCTCGAAACGCTTGAACGCGTTGTCCGCGCCAAGGTATTTCGCGCGGGCCATGATGTCGTAGCCCGAGGTGTAGAGTATCGCGCCGCCGTTTTCCAGGTGCGAATCGAACTCCTGAGCCGGTATCTCCGCCTTGCCGTTGAGATACCACCAGTCCTTGCAGTCGATGGTGTTGGCGCGCGGGGCAAACCGAAACCGCGAATACGTGTCGGTCTTGCCGCTGGAGGTCTTGTCGTGCTCCATCCAGTGATATATTCGCTCCACCTGAGCCTTATCCGGCAGGCCGTAGGTCGCCGCCTCCATGTTCACGTAGGTGAAGCCATAGTCCCGCACAACCCCGTTCTTGTCGATGCAGCCGATGTAGCGCCCGGCTTTGTCGTTCCAGAACAGCTCGTTATAGGTCTTGCGGCACTTCTCGCGCAGATCGTTGAAGTACTTGGCTTTGTCCGAATCTCCGAGCGCGGACTCAATCGACGCCATCGCGCCCAGCGAGGCGTAGAAGTAAGCGTTCTCGTAGGCCGATTTTCCGCCGAATGGTATGTCGTCCCAGTAATTGGAGGGAAGGTCATCGGGCGTGCCGCCGTGGTCCTTGTCGGGCAGCACGATGATCCCGTCCGCGCCGTGCAGCTTATCGAGCATGAACGCCATCGCCGAGCGAACCCTGTCGGCGTTGGCTTTGAGGAAATCCTTGTCCCTCGTCCACGCGTAGTAGCGATAGGTGGCGAGGATGAAGTTGGGATTTGTCGTGAAGTGGCGGGTGTCGTATTTCGCATTGTCCGGGAACGGCCAGCCTTTGCTCGCGCCCCAGGTGTAAACGTAGCCCTCTTCGTCAACCTTGCAGTTGAGCAGATTTGCACGCCACCACTCGAACGACCCCGGCCTATAGTTCCAGAAGTGAACGAGCGCCAGCCACTCAAACCAATCCGCGGCCACTCCTCCCATCGGCCAGCTAAAGGCGCGGTCGTAGAAAAACGAGTTGAGCGACTTGTCCAACGCCGGATCGGAGGAGTAGAACGCGGGGAAAAACTCCGGCACGGCCTCCGAATGCGGTTTTACGGTCAGCGCGAGGGTCCCGCCGAGCTTGATCGCCATCGAATCCGATTCGACCACGAACTCCACCGTCGTCCCGTCCATCCCGATCCCCAGATCGGCATTCCCGTTGCCGGTGGCAGTCAGCAGCTTGTCGGTCGCGAGGCCGAAGTCGAGACCCGCGCGCCGCTTGAACTGTGCTATGGGGACATACTGCCCCTTGTCGGAGTAGAACCGCGAGAACGCGATCACAGCGGGGTCGCGGGTTTCGTAGCCGTCACGCGTGAACGGCGTGACCATGTGCCAGTTGAACTTGCGCCCCTCGGTGTCCGGCGTGACCTCGGCGAACAGCTTCGGCCCGACAAGCGCGATCTTGAGATCGGCGGGGAATATGTCGTAGACCTTCGCGCGGAAAGATCTGGCCCCGAAATCGACCTTCTGGCCGTTTTCATACATCGTGCCCACTTTGGGCCCTTTGATCGATGTCCACCACCCGACCGAACCGCGCGGGTCCGACATCTCGAGGTAATAAGTCCCCTTCTCCCGCGCGGGAAATCCCAGCGTCGGCCAGGAGTTGTCCCCGACGTTTGCGAAGCGTTTCGTGGCGACGAGCTTGCCGCCGGGACCGCCTGCATACAGCGAGAGCGTCATCGCCGACCCGGCGCTCGTCCAGGTCGGCACGCGGATGGCAATGGACGACAGGCCGTTGCGGTCCACGACAAACGACTGCCCCAGCGAGCCGCCTTTCTCCAGCCGAACGGGTGTATCCCACTCATTCAGACCCACCTCGCGCGGGTTCGAGTAGATGCGGGCGTTCTTGAGGGTTACCGAGTTGTCGCCGGGCGCGAACGGCGCATTCGCGGCATCCTCGGGCATGTCCCCCGCGTAGATTTCGCGGGCGAGCACAGGGCCGTAGTCGCCTTTGCCCGCCGGATCGACGCGCAGCTCGCGGATAACTCCCGCTGAGCCTTTGAGCGAGATATAGCCGTTGCTCAGTGAGTAATCGTCGGCGCGAACGCCAACGCCCAGGGCGATGAGCACAACGAGAAGCAGCATTTTCATGATGGCCACCTCAACGGTCAACCGGACTATATCACACGCCGAAACGGGGTGTCAAACGTTGACAAGCAGCGCCATACATCCTACACTGCAATACAGCAATCACGATAGGGGAACCTGGCAGTTAATGAACAACCGAGACAGACTACTTGCCGTGCTCCAGGGCGAACAACTCGACCGAGTGCCGTTCGCTCAATACGACGGCATAGCGCCTAACGAAGAGGCATGGTCGCTCGTTGGCCGAGAGAATCTAGGCCTCTTGCGATGGTCGGCGATCCACCACGTCAAGCACCCCAACTGCCGCAGTGAGGCCGTGCCCATCGAGCGCAACGGCCTGCGCGGCGAGCGAAGGACTCTTCACACCCCCGCCGGCGACCTCACCGAAGAGTATGTGTGGGAACCCGCGCTCGGCACGCAATCCCGCAGGGAGCGGTTCGTGAAGGAGCCAGAGGACTACGCGGTCCTGAAGGCGTATCTGTCGGACGCCGTGGTAACGGAGAACATCGGCTGCTTCCGCAAAGACCAAGCCGATCTTGGCGAGGACGGCCTGCCGCACACCAGCATCATGCGGACGCCGTTCCAGCAGATGTGGATCGAATGGGCGAATTTGGAGGACTTCTGCGCTCACCTGGCGGACTGCCCGGAGATCGTCGAGGAATGCATGTCCTTGATGGCGGACATCATCCGTCGGGTCCTTGAGATCGCGCGCACCACTGAGGTGCCCTACATCGTCTTCCCCGACAATATCACGGCCCCGATCATAGGCGAAAAGCTTTTCGCGCGCTGGTGCGTGCCCAGCTACAAGCTCGCGTCTGAGATGCTGGACGTGCCGGTGTTCGTGCACATGGACGGCGATCTCAAGCCGATCTGGAAAGCCATCGGCGAGTCAGGAGTCCGCGGCATCGATTCGTTCTCGCCGCCACCCGATAACGATAACATTCCCGCCGAGGCCATCGAAACGTGGCCGGAGATGCGCCTGTTCGTCAACTTCCCGTCCTCGGTGCACCTTGCCGCCCCGGAGCAGATTCGGCGGAGGGCTGATGAGATTCTTGCGGAAGCCGGTCACTCGGGCAGGCTGGTGATGGCAATCTCGGAGAACATGCCGCCCGACGCTTGGAGAAAAAGCTATCCGGAGATAGTGAAGGCCGTGCAGGAGTTCGGTAAGCCGTGATGTAGAAACACCATCACTAAGAGGAGAGTCACGCAACTTGGCGAACTCCATATCAGGCATTCCGAAACGAGGCGAACAATGAGTCCGAGAATCAAGATCGACGCAGGGCGCATCGCTGAGTTCTGCGGAAGAAACAGTATCATCAGGCTTTCGTTCTTCGGCTCCGTGCTAACCGACGACTTTCGGCCTGACAGCGACGTTGACGTGCTCGTAATCTTTGAGCCTGGTCGGGAGCCGGGGCTGATAGGCCTTGCTGAAATGGAGCAGGACTTTTCCGAGATCCTGGGGCGGAAGGCCGACTTGCGGACTCCAGAAGACCTGAGCAGATATTTCCGCGAGAAAGTGGTCACAACAGCCGAGGTTCTATATGCTGCATGACGTCCCCAGTTCCTAGTCCACGTAGGTGGACTTCGTGACGTGTTGCCTCGAATTCATTCGAAGGGACGTAATCTGACCCGCGCGTATCAACGCGCGGGTCAGGATATGCCGCTCTACTTCACCCCAAGCTTTGCGAACTCCTCGCGTATTGTGGACTCGCGCACTTCTCCCGCCAAATGGAACCTTACGATTCCCCCCTTGTCCAGCACGAACACCGCCGGTATTCCCGTAATGCCGTAGGACCTTACCAGATCGCTGCCGATCCCCACTATAGCCACGGGGAAGCTGATGTGGTTATCGGTGAGGAACTTCTTCGCCGCGGATGTGTCACTGTCGAGGCTTATCCCGATGATATTCACTCCCTTTGGCCCCAAGTCTCGGAATACCTTGTCAACTACCGGGAGCTCGACGCGGCAGTGCGGGCACCACTTTGCCCAAAAGACGATCAGCGTTGGCTTATCCATCAGATCGGCAAGGCCGATGCTCTTTCCGTCCAGGCCGACGACCTTGAAGCTGGGCGCTTTCGAGCCGACCGAGACGGCCGCCGACACCGGCGCAGAGGCTATTATCGATGCAATCACGACAGCCGCCAGCGCAATCGGGACCGCAAACCTGCTATGCAACATCTCGTATCTCCTCTTGTGTTGTTGTCTTTATGGTATTGTTACCCAGTTGGGACTTGAGGCGCACTTGGGTTGACACCACCCCAAGCCACATACTATAGTTCAGCTATGGATATGCATGTAACCAATCTGTTTTGTAGCGCCGCTTTTATGGCGCTCCTATCTCTTGGGATGAGCGCGGGCGCGAGTATCCCCCAGGGCAAGGAGCTCCAGCGTGTCGTCGCCTCGGCTTCGCGGCCCTTTGTGCTGGTGAACGGGCAGGAGTTGGCCGCGCTGCGGCAGGCCGTGAAAATGGACGGGCCCAAGCGCGAGGCCTACCTCCAACCCATGGGCGCGGGGGAAAGCGAATACGCGGGCGCGGGAGTCCTGGCCATTGCGAACCGCTGGCTGACGGCCGATATTCGCATACCCGAACACGGCGGGCATGCGCATCATTTCTATTGCGACTGCGGGACCCAGCTCACGCTTCCCAGCGACCTGCAGCCTCGCGCGGAATATACCTGTCCGGCGTGCGGAAAGAAGTTCTCCGGGGAGAGATTCGACGCGGCCGTGCGGTGTTTCCATCACCATCAGCTCGCCAACGCCGCCCTGCACCTCGCGGTTGCCTACGGCATCGAGCAGGACCGGAAGTACGCGGACAAGGCGGCCGAGATACTCCGTAAATACGCCGAAGTCTACCCCGGCCCTCACACGAGCGCGACGGCGGGCGGCATGCTGCTGCAATCGCTAAACGAAGCGATGTGGGTGATCCCGCTCGCGCAGGCTTACGATCTTATCTACGACTCCGGCAGCCTGACCGACGCCGACAAGAAGCAGATCGAAGATCGCCTGTTCAGGCCCGCGGCGGAAGGAATTCGCGCGTGCGGGCTCGGCGGCAACTGGGGTTCGTGGCATCTAAGCGCGGTCGGCGTGGTCGGGTTCGCGATTCGGGACGCGTCGATGGTGGAGTACGCGGTGAAGGCTTTCCAGGCGCAGATCAGTGGCGTTCTCGGCGATGACGGCTTGTGGCCGGAGTCCGTGCACTGCTACCATTTCTTCCCGCTGCAGGCGTTCGTGTTCTTCACCGAGGCCAGCGTTCGGGCGGGAATCGACCTCTACAATTGGGAGGCCAAGCCGGGCAAATCTCTGAAGTCCATGTTCACGGCGCCGCTGGAGTATATGTATCCCAACTTCCAGCTTCCCGCCATCAACGACGGCTGGTATGCCGCCTGGCTGCCGCTGAACCTCTACGAGGTCGCGCGCAGACGGTGGGATGATCCGGCGTTCGCGTGGGCGCTCGACACCGGCTACGAGGTGGAGGCGCAGCGCAAGGCGCTGGGCAAGAGCCTGAGCGGCCTGGGAGGCGCGCCGCTCTATGGGTTCCTGCTGGGGCCGGAGAAGCCCGAAAAGCCCGCCGCGCCCGTGTTTGCCAGCACCAACTTCGACCATTTCGGGCTGTGCACCCTGCGCAACGATAACGCCATGCTCACGTTCCACTACGGGCGGTTCCTCGGTCACGGCCACCCGGACAAGCTGAGCTTCACGCTATACGCCAACAATACGCTGCTCGCGCCCGACTACGGCACGCCCGGCTACGGGTCCAAGATATTGCAGTGGTATCAGAGCACCGCGAGCCACAATACGGTGGTGGTGGACGGCAAGTCGCAGGCGCGCTCGGCGGAAAACGCTATCGACGTGTTCTTCGCGGGCAAGGTCGCGCAGTTCGCGCAGGCCACCTCCAAGGAAGTCTACCCCGGCGTGACGCAGACTCGCAAGATTCTGCTCATCGGGAACGCGTGCTTCATAGTGGATGATCTGACGGGCAAAAATGCCCACCAGTTCGATTGGCTCATCCACTGCGAGGGGTTCGCGCATGTATCCAGCACGCACACCCCCGCCAAGTTCGACGTTTCAGCCTACCCGAATGTCGCGTTTGGCCGCACCGATCACATCAACCGTGGCTACCGGGTGAACTGGAAGTCGCCAGAGAGCGACCTGGCGTTCGGCATCTGGTGTGACGGTGCCGCTGTCGGCCTGGGCAAGTGTCCGGCGGAGACCGACGCCCGGCGCGCGTCATTTCTTGTGTGCAGGCAGCGCGGGAAGAAAACCCGGTTCGTCGCGGCGCTGCTCCCGACCAAGGCCGGCAGTGTGTCGGAGTTGGCGCGAACCGGCGGCCTCATCCAGGCTTCTTATGACGGCGAAACCTACTACCTCAGCACCGGCCCCGGCGGCGAGGGCGAGCTTACCACCGACGGCGAACTCGCGGCAGTGCGCGTGAGCAACGGCGAGGCCACCGGCGCGGTGCTGGTTGGCGGCTCATGGCTCAAATGGCAGGGCAAAACGCTCTTCGAGCGTGCGTCGAAGGCCGAATGCGTCGAGGCGTCGCTGTAGGGCCTGCGCGGGGTTCATTTTCGCTCATCCTGCACGAGGGAATTTGCGGGTTTTGGATGAACGATCTCACGCTCAATCTGAGCGTGGCGGGATTTCGTTTTGGCGAGTTAAACAGTTTTGAGTCATGAGTTATTAGTTGTTAGTAGGGAGCAGGACAAGAACTGAGGACTGATGACTCAATGCCTCCCATAATAACAGTACGACAAGTAGGGCCTTTTGCAGGGAAATCGCTGGTATATTTCGGTTAAATGTTGTTCACAGGTTGTGGAGGGCAGGGGGCGGGGGTCTGAACCACTGAAGGGATGAAGTGTGTGAATGCAGTGAAGGGGCGTCGCATGGAGAACGGGGACATGTTGTCCGATCCGGCGCTGCGGTTGGCCCCTTCGATTGAAATCGAGGCAACGCTAACGAAGTCCACCTATGTGGACTGGGGAAGGAGAGCGCGGGACCTTGGGTCTCAAGCTTAGCGCCTTCGGGGCGGGCGGGGCTGCTACGCCTCTCCCTGCCACTCGGCGAGTGCCCGGCGCACTTTGGTTGCATCAGGGAGTGCCATCTGCTCGTAGATAGCGAGCGCGGCTTGGGCGTTTGGGATTGCCTGCGCGTGCTCGCCGAGTTTGTTCAGGGCAAGACTGACGTTCCAAAGCGCGTTGGCTTCTACTAGGCGGTCGCCCATCTCGTGTGCGATGGCAAGGCTCTCTGTACAGAACTTGATGGCCCGGCGATATTCGCCAAGTGAGTGGTAGGCAGAGCCTATGTTGCCGAGTGTCAGAGCCTCTCCTCGGCGGTTGCAAATCTCGCGTGCGATGGCGAGACTATGTTCATAGAACTGGATGGCCCGGCGATGCTCGCCCAGTTCCTCGTAGGCAACGCCTATCATGCAGAGCGAGGAGGCCTCCCCCTCACGATCACCGATCTCGCGGCTGATAGCGAAGCTCTGTTCGTGGAATTCAATGGCCCGACGATACTCGCCCAACAAGCGGTAGAAGACGCCCAGGTTGCCTAGTGCAGCGGCTTCGCACATTCGGTCACGTAACCGCCGCGCAGCCTGCAAAGCAGAGTTCAGCCATTGTACCTGCTCTTCCGGTTGCAGACGAAGAGCTAGGACATGGGCGCAACCCAGGGCATAAGCGAGGCTCGACCGGGCTGCTTCGTCCCTGTGCTGGCCATGTTTCGATGCCCAGCGATGTCCCGCCTCGATATTGCCTCGCTCCAGATCGAACAACCCCAATCCCGCGAGGACCGACTCCCCACCTGCGTCGTAAAGGGTTTGCGTAGCGCGGGCCACATTCACATAATGCTCTGCGTGACGGCGCAGGGCAGTGGCGCGCTCAATCTTGCTTACCTTTGAATCCGCATAGGCCCGGGATAGATCGTGCAGCCTATATCGGCCCTCCGTTTGGGACTTCACCATGCTGCGCAGGAGCAACTCGCCCAAGTCGTCTTCAGCCTCGTTTTGTTCTACTTCCCAGACCGAGGCTGCTGCCGCCGCGTCGAACGAGCCCGGGAAAACGCCCAACATCCGCCATTGCTGCTGTTGCTTCTCGGCCAAGAGGTCGTAGCTCAAGCTTAACGACGCCTCGACCAGGTCCGCTCTCTTCTTTGCATCGCTCAACCGCTCCATGTAACTCGCCACGGTCAGGTCCACGCGCGTGTTCAGAGCGCTCGCCACATTTCGCAGGGCGAACGGAAGATAGCCGCAGAGCTTTGCAAGATCATCGGCCCGGTCTCCGATGCGCGGCGCGATACTCAGCACCAGCTCCCGCGCGTCCTTTTTGGACATCACGTCCAGGTTCCGGGTGTAGCAGCCCGGCAAATCGAAGTGTTGGCGCGAGGTTACCAGCGCCAGGCAGCCCTCCGGCGGCAGCAGGGGCAGCACCTGTTCTGCATCCGCCGCATTGTCGTAGAGCAGCAGCACGCGCTTTCCGTGCAACACTGACCTGTAAAGCGCGCTGAGTTGATCTTCGTTCTCCGGCAGGCTCGCGGTTACGTCAAACGCGCGGATCACGCGCGCCATGGCCTCCGCCGGTGTAACGGGTTGCTGGCTGACTCCCTTGAGGTCCAGGTATATCTGAGCGTCGGGGTAACGCGGGGTGAGTTCCTCCGCCAGCGTGAGGGCGAGCACGGTCTTTCCCACCCCTCCCTGGCCATGCAAGCCGGAAATGGCAATGCCGCACTTCTTCACCTTCTCGCGGAGAACACGCAGCTCTTCCTCACGACCCGTGAAGTCTCTCGGCGGCGAGGGCAACTGATGGAGGCTGGTAGGGGACGAGAAGGGGCGATCCTGCGTCGCGGAGTCCTCTTCGGTGTCATTGTGCGATGCGCTGTACTCCATATAGCGGGTCAAAAAGGTGAGGACGATGGCGGCCGCGAAAACGCCCCATATCCACGAGCGGTAATGGTCCAAATCCTTCTTGATCCACTCAGCGATCAGCCCGATGAACAAACCAGCGGCCAGCAAGAGCGCCGAGCTGATGCCACTCAACCACGCGCCGATCCTCCAACCCGTTCGCTGTTTTCGCTTCTTGCCCAACGCCATCCACCTCAGCATCCGCTGCTTCCCAGGAAATGCAGAACCGAGCGGGCAATCGACTACCTCGGTCGCATTATAGCAGGCGGGCTGGCACTGGTCAATCGGCATCACTGCTGGTGGACAACGCCGGGCTGGTGGGTTTCGGGATTTCCGGGTTGGGTCCAAGCTCGGTGGCCAAACCGCAGGCTCAGCGGCCAACCCTCAAATCCCGCAACACAGCCCCGCTCCTGCTTCGGCGCAAAAAGCCGTCCGAAGATTGCTCACCATGGACTTCTCTTCGGCGTAGGAGGCGTCTCCAGACGCCGATTCTCGTGCTTAACGCCTGTGCAATCGGGTTCTGGAGAACCCTCCTACGACACTTCGTCCGACGGCTGCCAAGCCAGGGCGCTATTCCTCTCGCCGCAACGTGGAAGGCTTCACGATGTGCCCCGGCAGGTTGGAAACCATCTCGGATGTGCCGCGAGAGCCCGGCTCCTGGATGTAGCGCGACACATACGCGGCGGCGGCCACAAAGAACGCGCAGGCATAGAACGTGCAGCGAAGGTCCGCGTGGATCCCCAGCGAGTGCAGCCACGCCGGAAGGTGACCTCCGATCGAGGGCATCGGCGCCGAGAGGATGACCGCCACGGTTGAATAGACGGCGAACTGCGCCGAGCGGCCCGCGTTTGGCGTGACCTTGTATAGCAACGTGCTCAGCGACACGGATATCCCGCCTATCGCGAACCCGACGAGCAGGTTGATCGGGACAATCACGAAATAGAACGTCTGAGCGCTGTTGACCCAGATCCAAGCCAGGTTCACCGGCGCGAAGAATATGGTGCACGCCGTCAGCACCGGCCTGCAGCCGTAGCGGTCGATGACCCTGCCCCAGAAAGGCGAAGATGCCAGCAGGGTGATGGTGACCATCGAGTTGACCAGTCCCAGCCCGAGGAATGGAACCTTCAAGTCGCGCAGGACATAGGTTGCGTAGAACGGGGCCGCGATCGACTGCAAGCTCCACAGGAACCCGTAGGCCATCACCGCCAGCAGCGCGCGGTTCCTGAAGGCCTCCAGGATCATAGTCGGCAGTCGGCCGCCGCTCGAATGCGTCTCCGTTTTCACGTCGGATTGCGGGAAAAAGAGCGCGGCATTGGTGAGACCGAATACCATGCCAAACGCAAACAGCCAACCAAACGCCCCTATGCCCATCATCTTGACGTGATCCAGGAACGCGCCCTCGATGACGGCGAATACCGCGCCGATGATGCCGCTATACATGATCATCCTGCCGAAGAACATCCCGCGCCGCTCGGCAGGGATGAGGTCCCCGACCCAGCTCCCCCGCGCGTTGCCGGCCACGTGCGCGAAGATCGTCACCAGCGTGATCACGCCGATCAGCGCGCCGATCCTAACGTCAGCGCCGGCCCGGATCATTACGTATGGAAGCCCGATGATGAGCATCCATCCCGCTACGTTCAGCATTGAGGCCAGGATGGTCATGCGCCGGCGGCTGGCGCCGCGCTCGATGAACATCGACGCGAGTAACTGCGTGACCACCGCGCACATCGGTATAGTCGTCATCAGGCCAAGCTGCACGTTCGTCGCGCCGAGCTTGAGCGCGTAGCCGATGATGAACATGCCGCCGGTCGATGCAACGAAGACCGATGAAAGCATCGCCTGCGCGTAGGAAAGTTTTACGGCGCGCTCGATTGCGCCCGGTGATAGTTTCTGGTCTGACAATTCGGGCCTCCGGCAGTCCATTATACAGCAATTTGCGCTGGTCACAGATAATACACGATTATTGCAGACGCCGGTGCGGTACAAGGTACATGACATAGCGTTCATGCATGATAGGAGGCAGAAACATGAGATACGCTAGGTGGACGCTAGCAGCGGTTATTCTACTTCTTGGGGCATCGGTGGCCTGGGCGCAGTGCCCCGCGCAGTGTCCAACACCTTGTCCCGTTGTTGGGCAACCGTGTCCGCAGGCCTGTGCATGTCCTTGCCCGGCGGCTGTGCCTGCCGCGATGGGAGCGGGACCGGCGGCGGCATTGCCATGTGCTGGGTGCGGCTTTGACGCCGCCTACGCGGGCAGCATGTTTGCGCAGAACAGCGTGATCATTGCCGTGACGCAATACGGCATGCAGCGGGCCGGCAACGGCAACCTGCGCGACATCTCCTATGACATAAACAGTTATCTCACCAGCGCGAACTCCAAACTGCAGGCGTGGTATGGAGTCGTGGCATGTGGGGCAGCCTCGCCCGACTGCGGGAGGGCCGAAGCGATAATCGCCGAGCTGTCGAATCAGCCGGCAAGCTGCTTCGATGCAGTGTATGCGCGTACGCTGTCCGAACTGCTTCGCCAGTCCAACGCCGCGGATTCGATCGGCGGGACACGGGCTGTGACGCCACAGATGAGGCAGCAGGCTCAGTTCATGTCCAGAAATGAAGCGGACTGGGCGTTCCGCCTCGACAGGTGGGTCAGCGACCACGGTTCTACGACACGGTAGCGGAAGCTGCAAGATGCGCTAGTGATCAAGACGCCACGGCTGGCCGGTCCGTGGCGTCATTACGTACCAGGCCAGCTTACCCCATGAAGGATTCCAGCGGCTGGGATCGAACACCTTGATTGTAACAACGGAGGTAACGATGAGAGCATACATTCTGTGCGATTATGAAGGCACAACCGGCACCGTTTGCTGGGACGACGAGGAGACCTCCCTCGGCCCGGAGGCGATGGCCGGAGACGTTAACGCGACCATAGAGGGTCTGAGGCAGGGCGGGTTTGTGGAGTTCGTCGTGCGCGACTATCACGCAGGCGGGCGAACCATGCATCCGGCGTCCCTGGACCCCGAGGCGACCCTGATCCGCGGCAAGTCCACGCCGTATCCATACGGCCTCGGGCCGGAGTTCGACGCGATGTGCTTCGTCGGCGCGCATGCGATGGCCGGGACCGCCAACGGCGTCATGTGCCACACGATGAACGGCGACGTCTACGAGCTTCGCATCAACGGCAAGCTGATCGGCGAGATCGGCGGATTCGCGTATCTCACCAGCCATTTCGGCGTGCCGATGATCTTTGTCAGCGGGGATCAGGCGGCCTGCGAAGAGGCGAAGGGGATTATCGGCGACGTGGAGGTTGCACCGACCAAGATCGGTCTCGCGCGCAACTGCGCCGAATGCCCGCACCCGACGGTCTCGCGCAAACGCATTACCGAGGGAGCTTTGCGGGCCGCCAAACGGCTTAAGGATTTCAAGCCGCTCACGACCGAGCTGCCCTGCACGCTCGATATCACCTATCGCAACCCCGATTCCGCCGACAGGGTGTTCGAGACCAGCGGCGGCGAGAGAGTGGGGGACCGCACCGTGCGCGTCGTGGCGGACAACGTGCTGGACGCGTTCAGGCGGTTCGAGCGGGGGTTTCAGTGAGAAGGGGCTGCCAGCCGCGAACACGGATAAGCGTTAAGGGTGATCTGCAGACTCTTGCAGTACCGCACGACACCATCGACCATCTCACGAGGAGGCGCATCTGCACGCGTAGCATCCCAGGCCGGGTGCCCAAGCTTGTCCGTGCCCATGGGCAACCAGGTGACCCACTCGCGAACGGCCAGGGTCGCGAGCCTTTGCTTCAACGCTTCGATACCAACAACGGTTCGTGCAGGATCCGTGACTTCAGACAGCGACTTGTTTCGATTGGTCCCTGCGAGCAGACTGAAGTGCCAATCCTCGCCAGTTGGTTTCCAGGAATAGAGCTCCACGCCCTTGGATAGCGGCGACGGCGCACGCACGGGCTTGATGTTGGCCTGATGCTGATTCGCACCTGTGCAGCCAGCAAGCACGGAGATGAAAACGCACAGGGCAAGAACCGAGAAGCTCTTCACACTGGCTCCTGCGTATTGATGACCCGTCGGCTGTTCCACTTTTCGCGCTCCTTGCGCACCCACTGGCCGCTGTCAGCCATATCTTCGCGGTCGGCCCACATTCCGAAGAACGGCAGCGCGGTGATGTCCGGCTTTCCGTCACTTGGGGTCCTCGGTGCAACGGCCTGCTCTTTGGTAGGCGAGATCAAACGCACCTCGACTTCCAGGGCCTGGTCAGCCGGGAGATCGAGTGCCGAATCCGGGACAATCGTTTTACCGTCGAAATGCGCTCTTATGATTACGGACATGCCGAGCACCTCCTTAGCCATTATACCATGCGAGGTCGCCGCTGGCAGTCTCCAGCCATCTTGCAGGGGCATCGGCTCTCGTGTTGTCAGGCTGCATAGAGCTCTCTCCCATCCCTTAGGGCCTCTCGATATATCAGCCCGGGCGAGTCAGAGTAGCGCTCCATGTCCTCACCCGTGGCTACCACTACGTCTACCGGCAGACCGAATCCGAGCAAGCGCCGGTAGATGATCTGTGCCGTGCGGCGCCGGTGCATACCCTCCGGCACAACCACCAGCACGTCGATGTCGCTGTGCATACCTGCCTCACCTCGCGCGGCGGAGCCGAAAAGGATTATCCTGATCGGGTGTGCCGCCTCCACTATTCGTTTGACGAGATCGTCA
>Ga0209226_10000585_pt1 | contig 19073 bp, 18 predicted proteins | sample BarGraNGADG00212_2_FD_184497 | JGI IMG/M metagenome (GOLD analysis project Ga0209226, IMG submission 184497) | Arctic peat soil microbial communities from Barrow, Alaska, USA - Barrow Graham LP Ref core NGADG0011-212 (SPAdes) (version 2) | ecosystem: Environmental > Terrestrial > Soil >...
GCTGTTGTAGCCATTCAAACCGCATATAACATCGACAGTCCTTTCATTCCCCTCTCCATGGTCGGGTTTACAGTGCGCCAATCGGTCATTCTTGAATTTTCTCCGACCGTTATCAGCCTTATCCTTGCCGGGAAAGTAGGTTCCCGGATCGCCTCCGAGATCGGTACTATGCGGGTGACGGAACAAATCGATGCACTGGAGATCATGGGCGTCAACTCTGCCAACTATCTTATTTTCCCAAAAGTCGTTGCCTCCATGCTGATCAACCCGGTTCTGATCGTTCTCAGCATGTGGATGGGAATCCTGGGCGGATGGCTTGCCATGAGCGCATTCGGGCTGGTCACCACAACGGATTATGTAAGAGGAATTCGCATAGATTTCCAAGCTTACACCATTTTTTATGCGATCCTGAAGACCCTCTTTTTTGCCTTCATCATTTCAACGATTTCCGGGTTTTACGGATATAAAACCAATGGCGGGGCGCTGGAGGTGGGACAGGCAAGCACCAAAGCCGTTGTGGTCAGCAGCATCCTGATCATCCTTTTCAACCTCGTTCTGACACAACTTTTCTTAACATGATCGAAGCAAAGGAAGTAAATAAATTATTTGGCGGTCATCATGTTCTGAAGAACATCTCATGTTCGTTTGAAAAAGGCATAACAAACCTTATTATCGGCCAGAGCGGATCGGGAAAAACCGTTTTGATGAAATGTCTGGTCGGACTGTATGAAGTCGACCAGGGAAAAATCATTTATGATGGCCGGAACTTCTCCGAGATGGATTTTGAACAGCGCAAGAACCTCCGCCAGGAAATTGGAATGCTTTTTCAGGGCGGTGCCTTGTTCGATTATATGACAGTGGAAGAAAATGTGATGTTCCCATTGAACATGTTTACCACTCAGACAAATGTAGAAAAGCTGAACCGTGTAAACTTTGTTCTTACAAGGGTTAACCTTGAAAATGTCAACCGGCTGATGCCCTCCGAACTCAGCGGAGGTATGCGCAAACGGGTGGCCATTGCAAGGGCGATCTCGATGAACCCGAAATATCTTTTTTGTGATGAGCCGAATTCCGGCCTCGACCCGCAGACTGCCGGGGTTATCGACCAGCTGATTAAAGAGATCACCGATGAATACGGGATCACAACGATTGTCAATACCCACGATATGAATTCCGTGCTAAGCATCGGGGATACTGTAGCCTTCATTTATAATGGCGAACTTTGGTGGAAAGGGAATAAAGACACCATCCTTCATACGGATAACAAAGAACTCAATGAATTTGTCTTCGGTACCGAGCTTACTTCCCGGCTGAAGCAGTGATCCATGAATTGGCTCGACATCACCATCTTCTGCATCCTTGTTCTCCTGTTCATTAACGGGATCAGGAAAGGATTTATCCTCAGCCTTTTCACACTTATCGCTCTGATCCTCGGGGTATGGGCCGCCCTTCATTTTTCAGGTTTTATGAGCAGTTTCCTCATTAAAATCTTTCATCCAACCGGTAACTGGCTTGTTATCCTTTCCTATTCTTTAACATTCCTGCTGGTTGTGATCGGGGTTATCCTTCTTGCCAAATTAATGGAGAAAGTAGTGAAAACGGTTGGACTGGGATTGGCAAACCGGGTGATCGGTGGATTGTTTGGTTTACTTAAAGGAATCCTGGGTGTAAGTGTCCTTCTGTTTTTCCTTGTTCATTTCGACCCGAAAGAAAAACTGATCAACCACAAAACAAAGGAGACCTCATTTTGCTATCCTTACATTGAGAAGGTTTTTCCGTACTATTCCAGGATGATGTTCAAATGATTAATTTGTAATTTAATAATCCCGGTAATGAGTAATGAGTAATTACAGAATTATTGAATTATAGAAATACTCATTACTCATTTGCAGACATTAATAATTACTCATTACCCCTATTAAAACCAATCCGTTTTCGTTCTTTAACCTCAAGTTCCTGCTGTTTGACTTGCTCAAGCTGCTTGAGGAATACGCAAGCCCATCTTTTCCCCATTGGAGGTGCTTCTATGTTCTTTCTTTTGCTACCACCAAAAGAAAGAACCAAAGAAAAGTCACCGCTGCATGAAAATTGCTAAAAATCTTCCTCATTCGCTAAACTGCGGAAACTCGTCGCTTCGCTCCTCAAACACTCCGCGGTTTTTTACGCTCATTCGTCGATTTTCTTGACGCAATTTTCATGAGGTGGATAATTATTTCTCCATAGAATAATGTCACTACTTCCCGGTTAATCGTTCGCTAACTTGATATTCCAATTTGGAACATCATGTTGGGGTGGAACACGTAAGATACCATTTGCTTTGTCGGAACAAGGAGTGGCAATGCTTTCAATTACCATCAAAAATAATGTCACCCCTGCGGGGTTCCTAATTGTATATGATATCCCCTTGCTAGAATAATGACACCCCTGCGGGGTTTTTTAACTCGCCAGCTCGCCAGCTCATGAGCTGATCAGCTTCTCAACAACCTGTTCCGCCGTTATTGCCCGTATACACTCACAATTCCCGGATTTTCTGCATTTCTCACACTTTTTATCCAATACCAGATAAGTCGCCTTTTCTCCCAGTGGCGCCCATCGTTCCGGAAAGATCGGACGCATGGGAGCATAGATACCGACGGCTCTTTTTCCCAGGGCGGCTGCAATGTGGAGTGGTCCGGTACTGGCGGCAACCAGCCCATCGCAGGAATTGATGAAGACAAGAAGTTCAGCAAGAGACAACTTCCCGGTCATATCCGTAACCCGGTTCCGGTGCTGATAAAGAAAATCTTTCATCAATGCGCCTTCTTCTTTAGTGCCGGTGATAAATATGCGGAATTTATCTTCCGGAAGAAGACCAATCAATCTTGAGAAGTTATCCAATCCCCATTCACGGGCGCTTCCCTTTGATTTGGGATGTAATATCAGATTAAATGCACCTCCATCCTCCGACCTCTGCCCTCCGCCCTCCGACCTCAACTTAGGTGCCGTGGTGAGTTTTGTCAGGCCATAGAACGACGCGATCTCGGAAAGGGTAAATTTCTTTGTAATTCCAAGGGGTTCGAGAAGTTTCAGGTTGAGTTGCGCTTCGTGGAGGTTGGATTTTTTCCGGCTGTAATGAACAAGTTTATTGCAATAGAGCCAGGAATACCACCGGTGCGAAGTGCCGATCCGTAACGGGATCTTCGCGGCTTTAGCAAGTTTCTGAATTTCTTTTCTTGGAAAAACGTGGACAAAGATATCTGCCTTTAGAGCAGTGAATGAACTGATGCTGGATGCTGGATGCTGGATGCTGGATACATCGTCCCAATCAACGAATTCATCAACAAATTCACAAGCATCCAGAATTGGCTTCGTATACTTTTTTCCCAGGAAGAGAATATAACACCCAGGAATTTCCTTCTTCAGGATACCCGCCATGGGTAAAGTCAGAATAACATCTCCGAGGTTGTCGGTACGGCTGATGATGATCCGTTTCACCCGTTGATGGCTTTGACACCCGGCAACTCTTTGCCCTCGATGTATTCAAGCATGGCGCCACCACCCGTGGATACATAGCTGATCTTGTCTGCAAGTTCGTATTTGTTGATGGCTGCAACGGAATCCCCGCCTCCGACAAGTGAGAAAGCGCCATTCTCAGTGGCCTTCGCAATGGCTTCGGCAATTTTCTTTGTTCCTTCTTCAAAGTTTTTCATTTCAAAAACCCCCATCGGGCCGTTCCATAAAATGGTTGAAGATTGCTCAATGACATGTTCAAACTTCTGCAAGGTGTTTGGGCCGATATCGAGACCCATCCAGGTGTCCGGGATATCGTAAGCGTTGCAGGTCTTGATATTGGCATCGTTGGAAAAGGCATCAGCAATGATGGTATCCACCGGTAAGTAAAGGTTTACGCCCATCGTCTTGGCTCCTTCCACGATGTTTCTGGAGATCTCCAGGAGTTCATCCTCCACCAGCGAATTTCCCACCTCCCCGCCGATGGCTTTGATGAATGTAAACATCATCCCGCCACCGATGATAAGGTTGTCGACTTTATCCATCAGATGACTGATAACCTCGATCTTGCCCGAAATCTTGGCTCCGCCAAGAATAGCAGTAAAGGGATGCGTAGCTTCCTTCAGCACTTTGTCAAGATGGATGACCTCTTCTGCCATCACATACCCGAAACATTTGGCCTGCGGGAAATAATTGGCGATGATCGCCGTCGAGGCATGTGCCCGGTGTGCCGTGCCGAAGGCATCGTTCACATAGATGTCGCCCAGGGCGGCCAGTTTTTGTGCAAATGCTTCGTCTCCCTTTTCCTCTTCCTTATAAAACCGGAGGTTTTCAAGCAGTAAAACTTCTCCCGGTTTCAGTCCGGCTGCCAGGTCTTTTGCCGACTGACCGATGCAGTCATCGGCAAATTTCACCGTCAGCTTTAATTGTTCCGACAGGTAAGGCAACAGATGCTTCAGCGAGAATTTTTCTTCCGGCCCTCCTTTCGGACGCCCCAAATGCGACATCAGGATTACAGAACCTCCGTCGCCCAGGATTTTCCGGATGGTGGGAAGGGTTGCATCGATCCGGTTGGTATCGGTAATTTCGAAATTGCTGTCTAAAGGAACATTAAAATCCACACGGATCAAGGCCTTCTTGTCCTTAAAATTAAAGTTGTCAATGGTTTGCATTATGATTCGTTATTTATAATCAAGACAAAATTAAAATAATCGAACGGAAAACGGCAACAATTTTTAATTTTACCTTGGATTTGACCGTCATGAGCAAAAAAGACCTTAATATCGTCCTTCTGCAATCCGATATCTTTTGGGAAGATGTCGCAAAGAACCTTGCTCATTTTTCCTCTTTTGTAGATGATATCAGGGAGCCGGTCGACCTGGTCGTACTGCCGGAAATGTTCAGTACCGGTTTTACGATAAACACCCGCAAATGCGCCGAACCCATGGATGGCCTTTCGATGCATTTCCTCAGGGAAACTGCAGGGAAATTGAATTGTATGGTTATTGGCAGCCTGCTGATCGGCGAAGAAACAGTTTTTTATAACCGCCTGGTATGCATGTTTCCCGATGGAACATTCCAGACATATAATAAACGCCACTTGTTTCGGCTTAGCGAGGAGTACAAAGTTATGCGTGCCGGAGACAAGAAGATCATTGTTCAGAAAAGCGATTGGCATTTCCTCCCGCTGGTTTGTTTTGATCTTCGGTTTCCTGTATGGAGCAAAAATACCTACCGGAACGGAAAACATGAATATGATTTCCTCGTTTATCCTTCTAACTGGCCCCAGAGCAGGTCGAATGTGTGGAGATCACTGCTGATTGCAAGGGCCATGGAGAACCAGGCCTATGTCATCGGGGTTAACAGGATCGGAATCGATGGCTATGGTATTCAATATGCAGGCAACTCCATGGTGGTTGATCCGAAAGGAATAATCATTGCGGAAGCCGGTGACAAAGAAGAAATTTTACAGGCAACCCTCTCGATGGAGGGGTTAAATTTGTACAGGGAATCGACTAAGTTCGGTCTTGATTGGGACCGGTTTATCATTGAAACATAACCTATGAAGCAACTGTCCGTCGTCATCATCACCCATAATGAGGAAGTTAACATTCCTCGTTGTATCCATTCCGTAAAGGACTTGGTAGATGAGATTCTGATAGTGGATTCTTTTTCCACCGACCGCACAGTTGAAATCTGCAATGCTTACGGGTGCAAGGTGATCTCACATCAATTTGAAGGATATGGACAGCAAAAGCAATTTGGCGTGGAACAGGCTGGTAACGACTGGATCCTTTCGCTGGATGCTGATGAAGTGGTTACGGATGAATTAAAACAGGAGATCAGAACCCTGCTGCAGAAAGAACCAATTCCTCATGGAGGATATCAAATCCCGTTTTCTCTTTTTTATATGGGAAGAATCCTCCGGTATTCTGGCACCGGCAATGAATTTCATCTCCGTTTATTCGACCGGACCAGGGGCAGGTTCACGGTCGTAAAGGTCCATGAGGGTGTGGAAGTAAACGGCCCGATTGGAACGCTTAAAGGTAAGATCATTCATTATTCGTACCGGGATCTTGTTCATCATCTTCAAAAGATAAACACCTATACCACACAGGCAGCAGAAGGATATACCGCCCACGAAAGGAGATTTTCAAAAGCCTGGGTTGCCTTCAAATTTCCCGTTAGTTTTTTCATCTTTTACATCATCAAACTGGGAATACTTGACGGTTACCCCGGTTTTTTATGGTCGTTCTTCGCAGCCTTTTATGGTTCGGTGAAAGTGGCAAAAACCATTGAAATGCAGGAGAACAAATGACGACTTACCTCCTTGTCGCATTGATGATATTCCTCCTCGTTCTGATTTGGCTGATCTTGGAATATGGCATCCTCGTTCCGGCCAGGAAAGGTCTTCCCATATTGATGTACCATAAAGTTTCTGAAAGTGAGATCGATGGAATTACAATTTCAACGGAAAAACTCAAGCAACAATTTGAATTCATCCGCCGGAAAGGATACCAAACCCTGTCGTTTGATGAACTTTCCGCTGCCCTCAAAATCGGTAAACCGCTCCCCAAACGTCCGCTAATCCTATCATTTGATGATGCCTACCGGAACTTCATGGAATATGCGGTTCCTTTGTTGAAAACCTATGGATTTAAAGCAAGTGTTTTTATTCCTGTCGGCTTTATGGGGAAGACAAATAGCTGGGACAACGGATCTGATCCCATCCTTTCGGCAGTCGAGATCAAAGAATTGACAAATATCGGCAGCATCGAATTCGGAATTCATTCATATCTTCATCGCAGTTATGCGGAACTGGATCCGGTTGGGATGAAAAACGACCTGGATCTTTGTATTCAAACCCTCGGCTATCATAACATCCCGTTTGTCCGTGTGTTGGCCTACCCCTATGGAGGCTATCCGAAGAAAGATCCCCAACTAAAGGCTAAAATGAAAGAGATCTTCCGCACTTCACGCCTTCAGTTTGCACTCCGGATAGGCAACAGGATCAACCGTTGGCCGCTTAAAGATCCTTACGAATTAAAAAGAATTGATATCAAAGGCACTGACAATTTCTGTACTTTTAGAACCAAATTAAGAAAAGGGAGAAGGAGGTTTTTTTCCTGAAATTATATGGGTGGAACTTTTTTCAGACAATTCATCCGGGCAAGTTATATTTTCGGTCTGGCAGTGATGATCACTTTTATGCCTCATTCGAAGATCATGATCAGCCTTGCCCAGTTCTGGCTGGCCGGCACCTTTGCCCTGGACCGTTACAACACCCGGAGGTGGCTTGGGTTTTTCCGGAACAATCCCCTATGGAAGAGCATTACCGGGGCCTTCCCGTTTAGTGTATATCTTTTGTTTAACAGCATCCTGAAAGGGTTCCGGGACTTCTTCAGAAACCGTCCTGCCATGATCTTCAGTTCGATCCTTTTGTTGCATTTTGTTGGGTTGATCTTTACTACTGATTTTGATTATTCCTTAAAGGATATCCGCACAAAACTTCCTTTGTTCCTTCTGCCCCTGTTCATCGCTACTTCACCGGCCTTCAACAGGAGGTACTTTTATGGATTCATGCTGTTGTTTGCTGCTACTGTTCTGGTGCGGACCCTGATCAATTCGTGGAACCTGTTCGGGGGGCATTTTGTCGATATCCGGCAGATATCCAGATCGATTTCACATGTTATTGTAGCCCTTAATATCAGCCTGGCACTTTTCGTTCTTGGTTATTTTATTTTCAGACGAAGAACATTTTCAATCGGACTCAAAATCCTGTTCGGTGTGGTATCGGCCTGGCTGCTGGCCTATCTCGTATTTGCCCATTCCGCCACTGGTCTTGTAATCACAAGCCTTACATTGTTAATCCTGGTCATCATTTTCCTGGTTCGCAGCAGGAATCTATGGCTGAAGATCTTTCTTTTCGCCTTCCTTATATTTTCGGTAGGGTTTTCCGGCATCTATATTTCCCGGATCGTGAAAGATTATTACAAAGTGAATCCTGTCGATTTTTCCAAACTGGAAAAGGTTTCGACCAGGGGCAATCCTTATGAACACAATATATTAAGCAGGCAGACGGAAAACGGGAACTACCTGTTTATCTACATCCAAATGGGGGAATTACAGGATGCGTGGAGCAAACGTAGTTCCACTTCTTTTAACGGACGGGATAAAAAGAATCAGCTGATCATCAATACCCTTGTCAGGTATCTAACATCCAAAGGACTCAGGAAAGATGCTGACGGGATGAATCATCTTTCAAATGATGAGATCAGGGCAATCGAAAAAGGCATAGCCAATGTTGTTTTCACTTGGAAATTCAGTATCCGTGGACAGGTTTATGAGCTTTTGTGGGGGCTTGATGAGTACCGGAAATCGGGAGATCCTACCGGTTCAAGCCTGATGCAGCGGTTTGAATTCTGGAAAGCTTCATGGGGGATCATCAAAGATAACTGGTTGACCGGTGTGGGCACCGGCGATATGAATGAAGCCTTTCAGCATCAATATGAAAAGATGAAATCCAAACTTTCTCCCGACCAACGCTGGCGATCGCATAACCAGTTTTTTTCGGTCTTCGTCGGGTTTGGAATCTTCGGCCTGCTTTGGTTTCTTTTTGCCATCCTTTATCCTCCGCTTGCCCTTGGGAAATTCAAAGATTATTTCTTCCTGGTCTTTTTCATTATTGCCATGCTCTCCATGATGCCTGAAGACACGATCGAATCACAATTGGGAGTGACCTTCTTTGCATTCTTTTATTCCTTCTTTCTCTTTGCCAGGAAAGAAGAAGATAAGATCTGACGGAACAATCTACCGGAACAACACCCCGATCTTAAATCCTGCAAAATGATAGGGAACCTTATAATCGATGGTGGCAAAATGTTCTGTCGAGTCGGAAGCAACATAATATTGCCGGTAAGTCGACTGGATCGCCTGGTAACGGTAAAAAATTTCGTACTCAAACTGGAACCGTTTTCCGATCCTCATTTTATATCCAACTCCGATGCTGAATAATAATCCACCTTTCCCTGAAGCATAGTAATATGTGCTGTCGCGTTTACCGAAGGCTTGGCCCAGATTTATATAGGCGAATGGGGTGTTGTCGGTAGGCTTAAAGTCATAGTAGAAATGTGCGAATACCGGGTAAAACATTCCTTTTTGCCAGAATTCGGCGCCCAAACCTACACCCAACCCAACCCTGCCCGAAATGACGATCCCGTTAATGGTTTGCGCAGAAATAATAATCTGGTCGTTTTTTACTGTTTTCTGAAATCCATTATAGATATCGGTTTTTAATTTTCCTAAACCGATCCCGATCCCCACTTCTGTCTTATTGAAATACTGGAATGCCGGTTGCGCGGCAGGCTCCTGGGCAGATGCCACGTTACACAGTCCTGATAATATCAGTATGAAAAGAATATGAAATGACCTGTTCATATTACCCGTGGATATTGTTTTTGAATGGGAAGATAAAAGTACGAAATTTTACCGCAAGGTAAATTTCTTTAAATTGCAGCCGATTCGATCTGAAACAAACCCATGACAAACACACTACTCATTCCTCCGGATAAATGGCTGATCATTGTCAACCCGAATGCAGGCGTTAAAAAAGGGGTCAAAGACTGGCCGCTGATCTCACGGCTCCTGAATTCAGACGGCATTTCTCATCTTTGTATCCTCACTGAACACCGCGACCATGCCAACCAACTGGCAGGGGAATTCATTGAAGAAGGCTACCGGAACATCGCCGTTGTTGGCGGTGACGGGACGATGAACGAAGTTGTAAATGGGATCTTTCTGCAAAAACGTGTTTCCCCATCCGCAATCACGCTGGCGATGATCCCCGTCGGAACCGGCAACGACTGGTGCAGGACCTTCGGGATCCCTTTTGATTACAAAGAAGCCATACATATCCTGAAAAACGGGAAAACCTTCCTGCAGGATGTCGGCAGGATCAGCTATTTTAAAAATCAGGAACCGATTCAGCGGTATTTCATCAACATCGCAGGGATGGGATATGATGCCCTGGTTGCAAAGAAAACCAACATTTCAAAGGAAAAGGGAAGGGGCGGTCCGCTCACCTACCTCTTTTTCGTGTTTTCCAGCCTGTTCCAGTATAAGTTCATTGAGGCTGTAATTGAAGTTGACGATCAACTTGTTTTTAAAGGCGAGATGTTTTCGATGAATGTAGGAATCTGCAAATTCAACGGAGGAGGGATGATGCAGGTTCCGGCTGCTATTCCCGATGACGGGCTGTTTGATGTCACACTGATCAAGAAAGCGCCGAAATGGATGGTGATACGTCATGCGAACAAACTTTATGACGGAACATTGGTTAACCTTCCCATCGTGGAAACATACCGTGGAAAGTCAATCAGGATTAGGTCGATCGGAAAAATTTACCTTGAAGCTGACGGCGAATCGCTTGGGCACTCGCCATTCGTGTATGAAATATTCCAGCAAAGTTTGAAAGTAGTGGTGGGAATTTAAATGGTGCAGTGATGCAGTGGTGCCATGGTGCAGTGGTGATTACTCGTCAGCTCATGAGTTCATCAGCTCATCAGCTTTCTTTCCAATCGCCGCTATCTTTAATCAACCGAATCAGTTCTTCCAGGGCCATGGATTCATCCACATTCTTCTTCACCAATTCCTGTCGTTTGTACAACATCACCTTTCCTCTCCCGGCACCTACATAGCCGTAATCGGCATCTGCCATTTCCCCCGGGCCATTGACAATGCATCCCATCACGGCAATTTTTAAACCTTTGAGATGACCGGTACGGGCTTTTACTTTTTCAAGGACTTCCTGGATGTTGAACAAGGTCCTTGCACAGGAAGGGCAGGAGATAAATTCCGTTTTCGTGATGCGAACGCCTGTCGCCTGGAGAATCCCATAAGCCACCGGGATTTCATATTCCGGATCTTCGGTGATGGAAACCCGGATGGTATCGCCGATCCCATCGGCCAGCAGACTGCCGATTCCGATGGCTGATTTGATACGACCATCTTCCCCCGAACCTGCTTCGGTAACACCCAGATGAATGGGATAATTCATCTGTTCTTCCTTCATCCGTTCCACCAGCAATCGGTTTGCGGCGATCATCACCCTGACATTGCTCGCTTTCATCCCCAGTACAAGTTCATGAAAGGCAAATCCTTTACAAATCCGTGCAAATTCCAGGGCTGATTCAACCATTCCATCGGGAGTATCCCCATACCGCTCCATGATCCGGTCCGACAATGAGCCATGGTTTGTCCCGATCCGGATGGCTGTGCCATGTTCTTTGCAAATACTGACTAAGGGAGCAATCCGTTTCGCAATCTCTTCCAGTTCCCGCTTGTAATTCTTATCCAGCATCCAGTATCCAGCATCCAGCATCTTCTTCTTCCTATCCACATAATTACCAGGGTTGATCCTCACCTTCTCCACGATGGCTGCTGCAATCTCGGCGATATTGGGGTTGAAATGAACATCGGCGATCAGGGGTGTTTTATACCCACGCTTGTGAAGTTCGTTTTTAATGTTTCGCAGGTTTTCCGCTTCCATGATTCCCGGAACAGCAATCCTCACATATTCGCAACCTGCATCGATCATCCGGATGGCTTGGGCTACCGTGGCGTTGGTATCAAGGGTATTGGTATTGGTCATCGATTGTACCCTGATCGGATGATGACCACCCAGGGGTACTGTTCCGATATTTACGACACGTGTAGGAAAGCGGGAAGAGATCATTGTTTTAAATTTTCAGAGTCACTAAGTTACAGAGCCTCAAAGTGCAAATTAATAGTCAAAAGTACAACTCAAATGGCAAAAAGAAAAAGAAAGGATTACTTGTCATAATGATATCTACAGCTATATATCAATATGTCGTTTTCATTTACCTGGTACACCAACCTGTGCTCCCTGTCAATGCGCCTGGACCATAACCCGGCCAAGTCATATTTAAGAGGTTCTGGTTTACCTAAGCCTTTGTAAGGTGTTCTATGAATATCTTTGATTAGTTCATTTATCTTTTTGAGGATTTTTTTATCTTCGGATTGCCATGATGTATAGTCTTCCCATGAATTCCTTGAAAATATAATTCTCATTATTCTTCGATTAATTCTTTGTGAATGGATTTTCCGGTTTTCATTTGATGCATAGATTCATATAGCCTGTCGGCATTTGCCTTTGAACTGAGTAAATGCATTGTTTCTATAATAGAGTTGAATTCATCCAATGAAATAAGTACAGCACCATGACCGGTTCCTCTTTTGATGATTAAGGTTTCATTATTTTTCTCGACGTCATCAAGATATTGTTTCAGTTTTGTTCTAAACTCTGTGAAATTAGCTGCTCTCATGTTTTTAATTATTATAAGTAATTAATAAAGTACAAATATAAGTACATTATTAGTAACCTTTGCAAGACCTGAGTAAATTTTTCAACATTTAGATTCAGTATTATTTTAATCAAAACATAAATCTTCAGGAATACCTTTAGTAATCAGCAAGGTATTAAATAACCTGAGGCACTGCCCCTCATGATCATATTTTGAAATATATTTTTTAAAGTCATCAAGCGTTAATAACCTGTTTTTAAAATCATGGTAAACCTTTTTAATGAAGGAATTCCAGTTTGCCTCGCCCATGCATCTCCGGACCTGATGCAGAACGATAGGCCCCTTGGCATATATACACTGAGCTTCTTCGGGAGAGTTATTCACAGAACCAACATCCAAAATCGACACATCTTGTCCGTTTTTTACAATTGCATTATAATTTGCTAAATAAACATCTTTCAGAATGCGTGATAAGGAATCTGCACCATAAATGTGTTCGATGTACATTGCCCTTAAATATTCATTGATGGATTCTTCAACAAACCATCTACCTTGTGCATGTTCATCGGCGATCACAGTATTTCCGAACCACTGGTGCCCTACCTCGTGAGGCACCCAGGCACCCGGATCTGGGAGATATTCCGGTAATTTTGAAGTAAACAGAAGTAGTGTCTGCAAACTTTGTCCAAGAAACCAATCAGCCGGGATCTCGACAACCGTATAATTGTCATGTCGATATTTCCCCAGAAAGTCGGAATAGAAAGTAAAAGAATTCTTAACCTGTGAAATGATTTTTTGCTCATCTTTCAAACCGGGAACAAAATAGAAGTTGATCCTGGTTCCAGCCACAACCTCCGATTTGTATTCCATCGAATCAGGATTAAAAACAAACAGGGCAAGATCACTTTCGTGGGTGGTTTTCCAAACAAAAGTAATCATGTGGTTCGTCAGTAATTTCTTCTTGCATGTGCCATTGCTAAGTGTAATTTGATTATCAGGAACGGTAATCCTGAGTGTCGAATTAAAAATATCTCCAAGTTGAAGTGGATACCATCGATCCACACGTTTCATAACAAACATTCCTTTGTCGACCAGGAATGAGTCAGCAGGAAGGGCGTATGAAAATATTAAAGTGAGCTTTTTACACTTAACCAATTTTTCTGGTAACTTGATGAATAAAGTATCTTGCTCGGAAAAATGAAATGGAATAATCTCTTGATTAGTTGATCTTACATCTTTTATTGCAGCATAATGACTTAATAGAAGATGAAATGTGCTAGAAGAATCGTTCTTTTGAATAGTTAATTGAACATTAATAAGAAATTGCCTGGTTGATAAATCAAGGTTAACATCAATATCATATGCCTTAATTTTTATTCCATTGGGTTGTGCAACGACAGCTTGACTTGTAAGCAGAATTATCAAAATTAATTTGGATTTCATTGATAAAATAATTGAAAAGTCGTTACGTGTCAGCCGAAAAGAATTTTTCGCTATTTCAACCCCTTGACTCTCGGCTTCCCCGCAATAAAATCCTTTAAGTAATGCGGCTCGAAATAGGCAATGTCCTCAAATTTCTTTTGGGAAAATTTTTCTTCTGAAAGGGAGATCATGAATTTTGCAGAGGTTTGAAAATCTTCGGAGAAAACAGCGTTGGGGTGCTTGTCAAATAAAGGTCTGCATTTTAATGCCCCGTCGCCCGCGAAAACGATCCTGTTTTTTCCAAGATATTCCATGAAAGAATTTTCATCCATGATCTCTGCCCGGGTTTCCCGGACCTCATTTCCTTTTTCATCAAAGATCGCACAATACACCTCCATCCTTCGCGCATCGATCATAGGACAATAAAGGATGTTATTCTCCCCCTCCCTATTTGGGGAGGGGATTGGGGGGTGGGGCATGCCAATCGCCATAGCCCGCAAGGTACTCACCCCGATCAACGGTTTCTCCAGCGCGTAACACAGACCCTTGGCCGTTGCCACCCCGATCCTTAACCCGGTGTACGATCCCGGACCTTCGCTAACGGCAACTGCGTCAATATCAGACAAGGCCACGCCTGCTGTTTTGAGAACTTCATCCATGAAAAGGGTAAGAACCGAAGAATGGCTGTTCTTCGTATTTGACTCTACCAAGCCAATTAATTCCCCGTCCTGTGCCAACGCAACGGAACAAACACCGGTGGCCGTTTCGATATTTAATATCAGCGACAATTATTTCTCCGTAAACAGATCTTTTTTGTCCACCTTTTTAACCTTATCCTTGTCCTTCAAATTCTTTGAGATGGCAGAATAAGGTCCGCTGATGATTTCCTGCCCTTCCTTTAACCCGGAGAGGATCTGGATATAGGTATTATCCTGGATGCCAGATTTTACATTAACTTTTTTGGCCGTTCCGTTTTCAAGTATAAAAACACATTCCTGGATCTCGCCGGTTTTTTTCATTGAACCTACGATCTCCATCTTGTCGTCGCCATCGGTCTTTTCCTTTACATTTTTGGCATTGTATTTATCCAGGCTGTCTTTTGCAACACGCGTAGTTACCGCCTGGATCGGAATTGATAAGGCATTTTTGGCCGTTTCCGTCTGGATCTCAACGGTAGTTGTCATTCCCGGGCGGAATGGAGAGAAATCGGGACGAGTCGGGTCCAGGAGGTCTTTATAGGAATTTTTGAGGACATGGATCTTGACATTGAAATTTGTAACCTGGTCAACGCTGGTGCCGGTTGAATTGGCCGATGTGGCAATTTCCGTGACGATACCCTTGAATTTCCGATTCAGGTAGGCATCTGCTTCAATGAGTGCCGTATCACCGAGTTTAACGCGGACAATATCATTTTCATTCACTTCCACCTGGGCTTCCATTTCATTCAGGTTGGCGATCCTCATGATCTCAGTACCACTTGAGAATTGTGATGCCCCGGTTACGCGTTCGCCTTTTTCCACACTGAGCTTGGATACCGTTCCGTCGTTGGGTGCAAAGATAGCGGTTCGGGTCAGGTCTTCCTTCGCTCTCTTCAACCCGGCCTCTGAACTTTTTACCTGGAATCCGGAAGCTTTGATGTCCTGCTCGGATGCCTCTACCTGGGCTTTCGCAACTTCATAAGTGGATTTTGCCTGGTCGAATTCGGCCTGGGAAATCACGTTCTGTTTGAAAAGTTTTTCTTGGCGGTCAAATATCTGTTTTGCGTTTTCATACTGTGCCTTCGTTTGGGCAAGGCGGGCCCGGGCATTGGCTTCATTTGCCTTTTGTGAATTCAACGCAGCAGTGCTCTGGTCATAAGCCGACACATAAATTTCCGGGTCGATCTTGGCAAGCAGATCCCCTGCCTTGACCTGGCCACCTTCTTTCACCATAAGTTCAACAACTTCCCCAGAAATATAAGGGCTGATCTTGATATCTTTTTCCGGTTGAATTTTTCCGTTGGCAGAAACGGTCTGGATGATGCTTCTTTTTGCAACTTTTTCTGCAGTTACCTTGATCCCTTCATTCCGTTGATTTTTCACGAGGATCACGACAATGATCAAGATGACAAGAAGTACGATTCCTGCAATGATACCTATCTTTTTTTTCGATTTCTTTGAAGCCATGGATAGCGATGAATTGGATTACTTGTTTATACTGATTGGTTTTCCCATATAAAAATCAAGAATGGTCGTCTTGAAAATAAAATCATATTTAGCCTGTAAAAGTTCCGACTCTGCTTTTGTCAAATCCTTCTTGCTGTTGTTATAATCGAATGAAGTCATCATACCGACATCAAATTTCTGCTGGGTATATTTGAAGGATTCTTCCTGAGCTGCTACCTTCTGAAGTGAAGCATTGTACTGTTGCAGGGAAGCCGATGCATCGGTATAAGCCTGTTCAATGTTTTTCCGCAGGTCTCTCTTCTGGATCTCAAGATCGATTTCGGCTTTTTCCTGCTGAATTTTTGCAAGGCTGATATTTGTTCTTCCCGACCATCCATTAAAGATGGGGATCCGCAGATAAAAACCGAGCGTTTTGTTATCGTTATCCCTGATCTGTTTGCTGAAATTCTTATTCTTGTATGTGCTGCTGGGATAATAACCAAAAACTGTATCTCCGGTTACATTTGTCACTCCGATAAATTCTTTTTTATAAACCGTTGACTCCACTTCCTGGCTGGCACCTGAATATCCGGTCCCCCAGGAGCCTCCAAAGGAAAGGGAAGGATACAGAACACCCCGGGCGATGGCAAGGCTTTTCTGGGCGCTTTGAACCTGAAGGTCTGCACTCTTGATCTCTGGACGTTTTTCAACTGCAAAATTGAAAACCTGGTCTGGAGTTAAAAGTCCTTTCGAATCTTCTACAGGTTTAAGTAGTGGTTTTTCAATCCGGAAATCCGGGGAAACAGGAAGGTCGATCAGTTGCTGCAGGGAAAGGCGGGAAATGATAAGACGGTTCTCCGCCTGTATGACCGCCAGGGCTTCGGCCGATTCCTGCGCCTGGATGTTCAGAAGATCGCCTTTGGCAGAAGAACCTGCCTCTACCAGTTTTGACATCCGTGATACCTGGCCCTTAGTAATCTCAATCTGGTTCCTTGCCACATCGAGAAGTTCAAGGTTGAGCAACATATCCAGGAAATAACCGGCAACAGCCAGTGAGATGTCGTTTTTCAGCACATCAAGATCGTATTGGCTGGCAAGAAGAATGATCGAATTCTGTTTAATGGTATTTACTTTTGTTAACCCGCTGAAAAGGGTTGCAGTACTCTGGATGTAAAAGTTGTTTGATCTTACCGTAGATGTCGCAAACGTATTCGTGTACATATCAATGGTTTGACCAAAATTCCAGACATTGGTTGCATTTGCATTCAGGTCGGGAAGCAGGTTCAACCGGCTCTGAAGCAATTGTTTTTTGTTCGCTTCAACCGAAAGGATCTGTTTTTTGATATCCAGGTTGTGATCCAGTGCATAATTGATGCAATCTTCAAGTGACCAGACTTTCGGAGTATCCTGGGCAGAAGAAATAAAAAATCCAGTCAGGAACAGGAAGATGAAAAAAAATCGGAATGAAAATAACCTGTATGAAATATACATATAAATGGAGTTTTGTTAAAGATTGATCGGTGGGTGTAAATTATTAAATCATTAGTCATAAAAAGTCTCCAAAATTAATCAAATTTTTCAAAAGCCTTAGATGATTGTGAAAATGATAACATGAAACAATTAGAAATAAGACGAGGAAAATGCCTCCGGGTTACAGCGTATTTTATTTTCCCGTATCTTTGCGCCCGATTCAATTTTTAATTATTCCTGTATTATGAAACGTACATTCCCGGTTTTTCTTGCAATGATATTGCTTTCCGGCGTTTTCATCCTTTTTTCATGTAAAGCGAAAGAAGTGACAATAGGCACCCTATCCGTCACCATAATGATGAAAGATGGTACTATTTCAACCAATACACCGGTAGCAATCTATATAGCCACCAGCAAGGCAAACCTGGACAATAATATATACCAAAACACCGGCTGGTTAGATACCAATGGGTCCAAGATCTTCCGCGACCTCCTTCCAACATATTACTGGTACAAGGTGGAAGGATGGGATGATTACGGTGCAGCAGAGGTTTATGCCGGTGTAGATGCATCGGTTATCCTGTGGCTTAATTCTCCATCTTCCCCTAAAAAATAAATAATTTTATATCTTTGCCTCCCATATATTCAAACATCAGTTAAATTCATGATCCGTTCGCGATTCACCAGGTTGATCCTGGTAGTTGTTTTCTTGTGTTCACTGGTTTCCCTACAGCAAGCGCAGGCGGGTACCATGATTCAGGAGGGTTCAACACTGAAGCCCGCAGATTCTGTTTCGGTACGGGAGATGAAGGAAAAACCGGGAGAAGAAAAATTCAACCCCGGAGAGATGATCATGGAACATGTGGTCGATAATCACGAATGGCATATTGCCAAAATCGGAGATTTCGATCTTTACATTCCTCTTCCGGTGCTGCTTATATGTGAAGGGCAATTTCACGCTTTCTGGTCAACAAAGTTTCACGATAACAAAACACCTTATGGTTTAACAATATCCAAGGTAGGGGCCAACAAAGGAAAGATTGTTACAGTCCGTGAAAAGATGACCGGTAAGGGTCCCAATGTTTACGATTTCTCGATCACCAAAACGGTACTGGCCATCTTTCTCAGCAGTTTTTTCCTGATCCTGATCTTTATTTCGGTGGCCAATCGATACAGAAAGGAGCCCAACCAGGCGCCTCACGGATTACAAAATCTCCTGGAACCATTGATTCTCTTTATCCGCGATGATGTAGCGAAGAGTTCCATAGGCGAGAAAAAATATGAAAAATATTTACCTTACCTTCTTACGATCTTCTTCTTTATCCTGTTTAATAATCTTTTGGGCATCATCCCGATTTTCCCGGGCGGAGCAAATGTCACCGGAAATATCGCAGTTACCGGCGTCATGGCGGTCTTTACGCTGATCATCACCACCATCAGCGGTAACAGGCATTACTGGATCGACATCATCAATACTCCGGGTGTACCCTGGTGGCTGAAGTTGCCGATTCCCCTGATGCCGATAGTGGAAATCATCGGGATCATCACAAAGCCTTTCGTGCTCATGGTCCGACTCTTTGCCAACATGACCGCCGGGCATATCATCATCCTTGGATTTATCAGCATCATTTTTATTTTCGGGCAAATATCATCGGTACTTGGCATTGGCATAGGAATTCCCACGCTACTGTTCATGATCTTTATGGATCTGCTTGAACTCCTGGTA
>Ga0209226_10000586_pt1 | contig 19060 bp, 12 predicted proteins | sample BarGraNGADG00212_2_FD_184497 | JGI IMG/M metagenome (GOLD analysis project Ga0209226, IMG submission 184497) | Arctic peat soil microbial communities from Barrow, Alaska, USA - Barrow Graham LP Ref core NGADG0011-212 (SPAdes) (version 2) | ecosystem: Environmental > Terrestrial > Soil >...
CCTGCACCGAGATAAATTTCTGGCTCCGAGACAAATTGTACCGCGACACTGCGCCAGTGCCCTCACCCAACTTTGTAACCGGAGATAAATTCGTGGCTCCGATCAAACTTGTACCGCGACACTCGTAAAACTCACAAAATTTGTACCTGGACGGCAAAAAGTGCGCCATACCCTCCTTGCACCGTGACAGCTTTCTGGCTAAAGTACCAGGACCCTGCCCGGTGCTTGCGTCGGGTAACACAACCTCCCTTTATTGCCGGGCCGTTAGCAAAAATAATACTCAGTACCATGATTAGAACTATTTTGACAATTGCACTATCTATCATCTTTTCAATTTCATGCTTTCCCCAATCCTTAAAAAACAATTTGGTTGGTAGTTGGGTAAAAATTAAAACAACTACTCTAGAAGGGAAAGACACATGTGGAAACTTTGGTCAATCGGATGACTTTTTGAGAATTTCATTTTCAAAAAGAAATATTACATTTTCCAGAACACCATGGGATCGAGGAGATCAGATACCCTATAGCATTGATCATGACACAATTATAACTCCGATGCATAAATTGAATTATGCTTTTCAAGAAACTTATTATTATCCAGAGAAAATAGACTCAACAGATCTAATATTAAAAACAACTTATAAGGGTAAATCAATCATATATTACCTTAAGAACCAAAGTTCTTTTAGGCCACATTTAATTGATAACCAGTTCCAATTTGATAATGACACGATTATTATTGTTAGAGCTCCTGCTCCGATTATTCAGTTTTCCACAAAACCTTATTCTAATGCTACAGCATCCGATAGATTCTTCACATTAAGACCTATTTTTAACAGTGATATGTTTTTTAAAGAATATATATGCTATAATCTATATTTTAATAAAAAATTAGAGAAAGACAAATATTCTAAGCCTATAAAGGTCTCATTTGTTATTGACTATAAGGGTAAAGTATCTCAAGTTCATTTAATAGAAAGCTTCAATGAATATTACGACAAACAAATAATTAAACTCATTGAGAAAACAGATAAAAAATGGATCCCTTTAATAATTGATTCTCCGGATCATTCTGTAAAAGCGATCTTTACTTTTTTAATCATAGAAAAGAGTACTAAAGAATAGATTACTTTTGCTAACACGGACAATAAAGGTAAGTTGTTTGTCACACTTTTTGTTTTTGCTCCTGCACCCAAGACAAATTCCTAATGACCGTTGCACCCGGACACGCGCATCTGCACGCAATTAAAATCCTGTACCGTGATAAATTTCTGGCTCCGAGACAGTTTATACCGCGACACTGCGCCAGTGCCCCTAACAAAAATCCTACACCGTGATAGTATACTGGCGCCGATATAACTTGTACCGCGACACTCGTAATGTTCACAAAACTTTGTACCTGGATGGCAAAAACTGCGCCGTACTCTCCTCGCACCGTGACAGATCACTGGCTAAAGTACCAAGACCCTGCCCGGATGCTTCGTCGGGTAACACAACCTCCCTTTATTGCCGGGCCGTTATGAAAAATGCCGGTTGCAATGAATCACGCAAGCGAGGTGATTTTTCAGGATTATCACATTAGATTAAGGTAGAGATCGGTGCTGACACGCCAGGAAAAGAAAAGAAGAAGAAAGCGATTAAAGAAGGGGAGATGGGAAGTAAAAGCTTTTTTTTGCAGCGGCGTGAAAGCTTGCTTTCGCCAGACGCCAGGAAAAAAACTTTTACAAGTTACAGGAAATTTCTGACAAAGTCAATACCTGATACCTCGGACTGCGTCCTCGTCTGTTTACTCATAATCAGATCTATATCTCGGACTACGTCCTCGTTTGAGTTTTTAAAAAGATTTTAAATATATCCATGCGTGCCAGCCCCGATTCTTATTTGTTTAAATATGATACTCCTGACATAATTCATCACAAGGACATATCCCGCTGGTAGATATATCCTATGACAAATTATTAAAAATCACCTCGCTTGTCCTGACAGGAGACGTGGTTAATATACTTTGATGACTAATCCGGACACTTTTTATAACACGCGAATAAAACAAATTACCTGTGTCACGGTATTTGCATATGTCCCATCAGAACTGACAGAAGAACCGTTCTGATGGGGCAAATACCGCGCCATGCCGCTGAAGCGGCACGGTAACTTGTTTTATTCGCGGGCCGTTAGGTTTCATTGCAAGCATCCTACATGCAATCTTCCTATTATCTAATTTATCATTTAAAATCAAAATTGTACTTTTATCAGAGTTCTAAGAATCAAACCTATAATCAAATGAAAAATTTACTTGCAATTTGTATGGTCATCTTCATTATGGTTTTTTCATCTTGTAATAAAGATGTCTCTGTTGGCATTAAAGTCATTAGAACCTTGACTATCGATGATAAATTTCATGCTTTCATTAATGATGACGGAAACCGTTACTACCAAAATACATTAACCAGTCAACAGGATAGTCATAAATATGGATTAAAAATGATCCAGGGTGTTCAATATCGGATTTCAGCTACACAACCTAATGCATTAATTAATCAAACAAAGATGACTCTTGTCAATTCTGTTGGGGATACATTGGCAGAATCTTTAAATGAAGGAGGTTCAAAATCTTTCATCGTTTTAAAATCACCTGAAACAGCAACCTACTATATAATTGTTAATCTCCAAAAACGAACAAACCCTCAGTTCATATACCGATTGTATTTTGAGGAATTAGTCGATGATGCAATTATTTTTTCTGGGTTAAATTGGCATTGTAATGGAACATGGAATCTGACTGATCCGAACACCATCGAATTGAAAAACTGTGATAGTCGTATTTATCGTCATTTAATACTCAATAATTCTGTGACAGGTAATCCTAATGTGTCATTTGTCATACAAACTAATTCGATCAGCATTACCAACTTTGGAATTGTTTTGGAATCATCTGGTGATTTTATGCAGGCCAGTGAATATGCTTATGAACTTCCAAACATTGGTTATGCCTTTTTAGCTTTTAAAAAAGATTTAAACTATACAATTATTAAATTGTTGACAGGATCGTTGTCATTTGATTGGGGTTCACTTACAAATATAAATTTGGATTTTTCAACAGGAAGAAAGGTGGAATTAAAATTTCAAAATAATCAATACAATATTTATCTTAATGGTATTCTCTTAAGATACATAAACGGATCCTTAAAGAATTTTAATATCCTCATTCAAGATTGTGGTGATGGGATAACAACAATTAAAGATTTCCAGCTCTCTTAAAAGTATTAATAGACAAATCCCAACCTGGACAAGACCGAATTGCAACGAAAACCTAACACGGGCAATAAAGGTAAGTTGCTTGTCATGCTTTTTGCAATTTGCTCTTACTCACATGACAGATTCGTAAACCGGGATAAATCCGGACCGCGCAGCTACCCGCAATAAAACTTCTAAACCGTGACTAATAACTGGCGCTCATTCCATATTGTACCGCGAGACACGTATAGCTCAATCAGCCTCCAATACTGGGGCAAAAAGCACGCCATACCTTCCTTGTACCAGGACCATTTTCTGGCTAAATTCCATAGGAGTGCATGGTACTTCGTCAGGTAACACAACCTCCCTTTATTGCCGGGCCGTTATGCTTAATTCTTCACATACAGACACTTAGACAGTTTTTTAACTTGCCCTTCATTAAAGTAAGTGATTTATGACTGAATACAAATGACATTTCATAAAAGACTCCTTGATAATTAACAACTTTAAACAATTAACATGAACAAAATGAAATTTTTCGGACTAACCTTATTGCTCATAAGTTTATTTGCATGTGGTCAAACAACTAATAAAAACTCCCAAAATGTCAATCAAAACGGATGGAAGGTACTTGATCAAAAAGAATATACTATTCAATATCCAGATAACTGGGAATTAAATACATCTGGACAAATGGGGACTACGTTTATGCTTCTTTCTACTAAATCCTCTGAACAAGATCAATTTAGAGAAAATGTGAATTTGATAATCCAAGATGTTTCAGGACAAAATATAAACCTTGACAAATATGTCGAAATATCTGAAGGGCAAATCAAAACAATGATAACTGATGGAAATATAATTGAAAGTAAGAGATTAAATTTCAATAGATTCAATTTCCATAAAGAAATCTATACTGGTAAACAAGGGATTTTTAATCTAAAAATTGAACAATATTATTGGGTTGAGAGGCAAAAAGCCTATATTCTGACCCTGACTTGTGAAGTCAATGAATTTGATAAGTATAAAGAACCTGGAGAAAAAATTCTCAATAGCTTCAAATTAAAACTTTAATAGGTATACATTTTTAAAACCTCGACAATTGCCCAATTTGATGTTGATTTTAATAAAACTAACCCTAACACGGACAATAAAGGTAAGTTGCTTGTCACGGTTTTTGCAAAGAGGTTCCTGCTATCAAGACAACTCAGGAATGAGAGCTGCACCAGGATACGCGCACTGCTCGCAATAAAACACCTGCAATCATGACAAACTTCCGGCTCCGAGACAATCCCTACCGCGACACTGCGCCTTGCCACCGAGACAGTACTGAAACACCATGACAACTTCGCAACCTTCTAGCCACTTTGGGACCCACGAGACACGAATATCCCAGACAGCTTGTGCCCGGACGGCAAAAACACCTGCCTGCCGGCAGGCAGGCGCGCCATACCCTCCGTGCCCACCGTGATAAATGACCGGCTAAAGATTAACATGATTTGCCCGGATGGGCGTCGGGTAACGCAACCTCCCTTTATTGCCGGGCCGTTGGCGGTAATGCCTGAGACACAACAGAATAGACAAACTCCTCTTATTTTCTCAAAATTAAACATTATGAAAACGACTATTGCTTTCTTGATTATTTCAATTTCGCTACTTCTGTCATGTAAACCGAAAGTACCATCAGATTTTAATACGATCGAGGTGAATAAGAAGATTAAAGAATTCCCCGATATACTTGATTTGAGTACACCCATAAAATCATGTGTATCTATTAATTACATAATGGCCCATGGAAAAAATAACCTTTGGCGCAAAATTAGTAGTAGTAATAACCAGCTATTTCTTCCTGACACATCAGCTATAGATTCTAACGTTTCTGAAGATCGAAAAAATAGAATCCTTAATACAACGATCAGACAGGCAATTACATTCAAAGATTCTATTTCGTGTGTTATAAGTGAAACAAGAGATTCTGATTATTCTATAAGGTGGTTATTTTTTGAAAATGGAAAATGGCTCAATGCAGGTGAAGATGGAAGAAAGAGTATTGAAGATGCACGTCAACTTATAGAAAAGGGAGTTGATAAAAACATTAAAGATCTTAGAAAAATACATGCTTTCTCTGTAGTGCCAAATGACACTTTAGCATTCATAAATTATCTAAAAAATTATGCAAGAGAACCTAAGGAATTTGTCCTTGATAAATTGAGTAAATATAAACTTGTAATGTATGGAGAAATTCACAGACGAAAAGCATCGTGGGATTTTTTACAGGAGGTCGTAAATGAGAAGAAATTCATTGATGAAACAGCTGTAATTTTCTTGGAATTAGGTTCTGACAAGCAGAAAGATATTGATAAATTTTTGGCAAATAGCTTTGTTGACAAGGAGTTGTTGTTAAATGTATTCAGGGATTACATGTTAGTCGGTTGGAATGATAAAGGAAAGTTTGATTTTATTAACCGTATCTGGCAAATAAACAGGAACTTACCCCTTGATAAAAAAATCAAAATAGTAGCAGTTGACACACCGCGTCCACCAGACTCGTATAAATCTAAAGAAGCAATGAGAGCTAATGCTGCCAAATATGATCGAGATGAATTTATGGCTGATACAATATTAAATTACCTAAAATCAATTAATGACAAAAGAAATGCACTATTTATAGTTGGAACCGGCCATGTATGTGAAGGATCAAATTCTGCTGGTTCTATTTTATCCAAAAAAATGCCTCAAGCTACTTATGCAATTTTTCAGCACAGCCCTCGAGTAGATAACACTATGCCAATCGATGAAAGGATTAGGTATGGCATCTTCGATTATGCATTTTATAAATTCGGAGATAAACCTGTTGCTTTTGAAATTAAAAATAGCCCATTTGGTAAAGAACCTTTTGATGGACTTTATTATGATGGTAATGGTACATATCAAGATAATTATGATGGTTATATTTTCTTAGGATCGCTCGATAATGAACCGAATGGAGAAATCCTGTTCGATCTTTATAGTGACAATTTCATTAAAGAGTTAGATCGAAGATATCAAATTTTAGGTTCTAGTCTTAAGGATGAGTGGGAACTTCCAGAAACAAGTAAAAAGGCTATAATTGAAAAATTAATGTCAGATAATTCTGGTACCAGATGGGGCAAAATTATAAAACCTCTAAAAAATGGATTGACTATCAAATAAAATCTCTTTAAAACGAGAAAATAAAGCACTAACCGCCAACACGGACAATAAAGGTAAGTTGTTTGTCACACTTTTTGCTTTGCTCCTGCACACGAGACAAATTCGTAATGGCCGTTGCACCCGGACACGCGCATCTGCTCGCAATTAAAATCCTGTACCATGACAAATTTCTGGCTCCGAGATAGCTTGTACCGCGACACTCGTATAACCCACAAACCTTTGTACCTGGACGGCAAAAAATGCGCCATGCTTCGCTCATTCCGGCTGGTAAGCGGACTCTACCCCGATGACACAAAACTGCTCCAGCCTTCATTCGCTCAGCAACACAACCTCCCTTTATTGCCGGGCCGTTAGCGGTAAGGCTTTAGACTACTGCCACTTAAGACTTACACCTTCAAAACTATTTACATATAATTATCAATAATCGCTTAGTTTCAATAATTAATTCTAGTTTTACTTCCGCCCTACCGCTAACGATATAAATATCTTGACTTTAGATTACACTATACCTGACATTTTACCGTTTCCATAGTAATTTGCACTAACTATAAGATTTCTACAACCCGGACATTTACGAACTCAATAATTCAAACCTAAAATATGAAAGCCATATTCCTGAGCTTATTGATATTCATTACGTTATTAGGTTGTAATAACACTAACTGCCCCTCATTCCCAGATTATCTTGAGAACTATTATCCCTACAAAAAAGGTGATATTATTGATTTTACCAATCAAAATGGTGATACTCTGCACCTGACAATAAGTGACAACTGGGTAACCCGTGATTATTCATTCAAGTGGAATTGTAAATGTGCATGTGAGGCCTCCGCCGGATTTAACTCAGAACTTGAATCTAATTTTCATTTACGAATACATGGAGGGATGTCACTATTTCCAGACGAAAACAGATCTGAGATTGCAATTGAGTTCTTTAATGATCAAATTTACAGCGATGTATTCACATTAATTGTAGAAAATTTAAATCCATTTAAATCTGATAACAGTAAAATTTTTGGAGATTCAATTTCAATCAAAATGCAAGAAAATTCTAGAATCAGTTCTATACTTGTTGTAAAAGGTACCGGGCTTGTAGAATTTTTCGATAAAAGTCAAGACTGTACCTGGACAAAAGTAGAGTAAAATTTCTTAAGATAATCTTCTCCAAATGGAAGGATAAAAGGGTAAGCCCAAACCGCTAACACGGACAATAAAGGTTATAAGCTTGTCACGGTTTTTGCGAAGCGTTTCTGCACTCAAGACAACACAGTATAAGGGGACTTCACCGTGACCGCGCCGCTGCTCTTAATAAAACCTGTGTAAGGTGATAGCTGACCTGCTCTCAATAAATCTTGTACCGCGACACTCGTAAAACTCAAAAAACTTGCAACTTGACGGCAAAAACCGCGCCACCCCGCCGATGGCGGGGACGCTTACACCCTTTATTGCCGGGCCGTTATAGTTAATTCTTTAAATTACTGCACGTTAGACAGTTTCTTAGAACTAACTATAACAGAAAAAAGACAGAATTTCTTTCGCTAGACAAATACTGCATGTCGATTAGGATTAATTACATTTACTTACTTTTCACACTGAAAAACTGAACATGAATAAATACTTGCTTGTACTGATTATAGCCATATTCACATTTATCTCAGAATTGACTGGTCAAGAGTATTCCAATAACAGCCTTAAAGTTGGACTTGGCATAGGGATGAATGAAGGAATTAGAGAAATGGGAATGGGGACTCTGGTTTCATTTGGATTTCAGAAATCAATTCTTAATGACAGACTTAGAATTAACCCAAACTTCATGACAGGAGGATTCTTCCCTTTTGGAATAACTGATACCAGAGACCAATATTACAGAATTACATCACTTGGAGTCGATGGGTATTTTGACGTGATCAAGTATAAACCGTTTTCTCTATTTGTTGTAGCGGGCGGACTGGCAAATTATACTCGTGGACTACTTGGAACAGGAGGTTGGCCTGAGGCAGGAAATAACACATCAGATTATCTTTTTAAATTATATTATGGTGGTCATGTGGCTTGGGGGATCAGGGTTAATCAACCAAAAAGCAGATTAGCGTATGAAATAACTCCCTTAAATATCTGTTTTGGCAATGACCAATTTTTCATGGGATTTATAAAAGTTGCGATAGATATTAAATTGAATAAAAAAGATTTGTCACCAAAGTAGACAATATTACCCTATCGAGACAATTACATATTTTTGCCGGGATTGGTTCCTTGACAACTTTCGTATACCAAGACAAATTCGTTGTACCGTGACAGTTTTAAAATTAGAACTAACTATAACACGGACAATAAAGGTAAGTTGTATTGTCACGGTTTTTGCAAACCGCTCCTGCACCTAAGAAAAATTCGTAATGCTTGTACCGCGACCGCGCCACTGCTCATTTAAAACATCCTGTACAGGGAGAAATTCCTGGCCACTTAGTTTACTTGTACCGCGACACTCGTAGTGCTCAATCAAACTACTACCTGGATTGCAAAAACGCGTGCCATACCCTCCTTGCACCATGACAGTTTTCTGGCTAAAGAACACAGGACGTGGCCGGTGCTCACGTCGGGTAACACAACCTCCCCATATTAGCGGGCCGTTATGGTTAATTAAAACATTATCTGCACGTTAGATAGCTTCTTAAAAACTAACCATAACAGAAAAAGCAATGTTACTTTACCTAGACATTACCTGCCCAACTACTGGGACTGATTACCTTGACAAATATCGTATTACAAGACATATACTGTCCGGTTACCATGATTTGCTAGCTTTTAATCCTACTTGACAAATGATTGGTTTGATTTTTGCTGTGAATATATTAACACTAAAACTAATATTATAATTTCCCAAGTTGGTGCAAGCCGAAAAACCCAAGAGTAGGCAAAATTCTAAACAAATATGTTATGAAATCTTATCGCGCTCTTCTTATTGCTTTGTTTTCTTTTTTCTTCATCAATTTAAATGCTCAGGTATTTGTTGGAGGAAATGTTGGATTAAATATCCACAATGGTAAAACTGACGATGGAGCCACAACAACATATAAGGCATCTAATTATAGTTTTTCCCTTTACCCAAAATTAGGAATATTTTTGTCTGAAAAATTTGCGACAGGTGTTGAATTTAACATTTCGCTATCTGGACAAAAAACTGGTGTTAATACTGAAACTATATCTAGATCTACCACTATTGGGGTAGTTCCCTTTTTACGTTATTATGCAATAAATTGGAATAAGTTTTCTGTCTTCGGTCAGGGAAACATTGGTTTGGATTTTACTAATTCAAGTGAAAAAACTGAAGGATCAACTACTGATGGATCAAAAACTACCAGATTATACTTAAACATTTACCCAGGTCTTTCTTATAATATAAGTGACAAATTATCATTTGAAACATCCCTTAATATTTTAAGTTTTGGTTATTATTATTATATCACCAAGGATGGCTCTTTGAAAAACAAAAATTCAAGTTTTAATATGGGTGCTGGAATTGGTGATATTATTTCTGTGAGTAATCTCACTATTGGGGCTATATATAAATTTTAAAACGGAAATTATTTCCTTATCACCTTGACAAATAATTTATTACTATACATTTTATATTCATCTACCAGGATTATCATAGATATTTTTGAAACAATATTATTTAACAATAAAGAACTAACCATAACACGGACAATAAAGGTTATAAGACTTGTCACGGTTTTTGCAAGGCGATCCTGCTCTCACGAGAACACAGTATAAGGGGACATCACCGTGACTGCGCCACTGCTCTCAACAAAACCTGTGCAAGGGGATAGATGACCTGCTCCCAATAAACCTTGTACCGCGAAACACGTAGAACTCAAAAAACTTGCAACTGGATGGCAAAAACCGCGCCACCCCGCCGATGGCGGGGACGCTTACACCCTTTATTGCCGGGCCGTTAGCTGCCATGTTTTAGCGTTGTACCCTGATTAATCTCTCAACAAAATCAATAAGATGAGAGTTATCTGCAAATAATTTGTGAGCTTTGTATAAATAACACAAAAACAACTCAATTGACACATTCTTTTGCTCTTTCATTCGATTAAAAATTTATTGCAATGAGATTACGACTTACAAAAGTTGATGAATTTCAATTTCTAACTTGTGTTAAAAATGAAGTTTGGGGAAGTAATTCAGCAAGATTTTCTGATTGGCAAATCGGTGATTTACTGGCGATAATTGTTGACAAACAAATTGCAGGAGTTGCCGAAGTCTCTGGGATTCCGTTTAGATCTGAAAAAATCGTATGGGACAATGGACTATTTTCATTTCGCATCCCGATTAAATTTAATCATCTTTTTGATAAGCAACATCGACCACAGATTCTTGGAAATATTCGAGATGCTTTGATAAATGCATGGACGACGAGATATGGTTGGGGAATATTGAATCAATATCTCTTAGACGAGAAAAATGCAGAAATAATTGTCAAAGAGATAATTGGTAGAGAATCTCAAAATTCTGACATACATAAAAACATAGATTCTTTATTAGCTGACGCCAAACAAAATAGAGTCGAGAAAGCTTCTAAGATTTCTACAGGTAGACGTGGTCGTCCAAAAAAGAGTACAGAAATTATCGAGACAATTAAGATATCGACAGGTAAACGTGGCCGTCCCAAAAAGAGTGCAGTAGTTATCGAGACAATTAGTCAACCCTTGACAATTATCGAAAATGATCCATTAACAAAACATGAAGAATCGCTTCATTCAAAAGCACAATACATATTATCAAGAATCGGACAAATTACTGGTTGTAAAAATTTTATCGCATCCAATGACAGAAAACGGAAGTTTAATAACATAGAATTAAGCACTTTGACTTTACCAGTTCTTCCCAATCTGGGGCTGAATAAAGATGCCACTGATCGAATTTCAAGAATAGATGTAATATGGTTAAGACAAAATGCTGCCATGTGCGCATTTGAGGTTGAAACTAGTACAAGCATATATTCTGGATTGCTTAGAATGTCTGACTTGCTATCAGTTATCCCCAATTTAAATATTAAACTCTACATTGTTGCTCAACGAGAACGAGAAACCAAAGTACTAAGTGAATTGTCCAGACCAACTTTTAGAAAAATTGGCTTAAATGATTATTGCGAGTTTATCTCAATAGAAGATTTAGAGGCATTGTTAGCCAAAATAGAAAATCTGGCTGGACATATTCAACCCTCGATACTTGATACAGTAGCTATCGGATTAGATGATGAGCATGTAGACAAAGAATAACACAGCAGCTAACACGGACAATAAAGGTAAGTTGCTTGTCACACTTTTTGCTTTTGCTTCTGCACCCAAGACAAATTCGTAATGGCCGTTGCACCCGGACTCGCGTATCTACACGCAATTAAAATCCTTCAGCTTGATAAATTTCTGGCTCCGAGACAACTTGTACCGCGACACTGCGCCAGTGCTCGCCACCAAATTTGTAACAGGGGATAAATTCGTGGCTTCGATCAAACTTGTACCGCGACACGCGTAATGCTCAATAAAATTTGTACCTGGACGGCAAAAACACGTGCCATACCCTTCTTGCACCGTGACAGATTTCTGGCTAAAGTACCAGGACTCTGCCCGGTGCTTACGTCGGGTAACACAACCTCCCTTTATTGCCGGGCCGTTATAGCCAATGCGGAGCAACATTTTAATTTATAACCGTGTGAAAATAAAAAACTAGAAAAGGAGAATGTAATGACTGAGAACGAATCAAATCAAAGTAGCGATGATGAAGATATCATTATCAAAAGTCAAATGGAACGAATGGTGAATTCTTACGACTTATACATGAAAAGAATTACATTGGGTCGGGAAGATGCTCTTCGTAAAATGACAGTGAACTTAGCGAAGGTAAAAGAGGGAGATTGTGTTCTTGAAATTGGGTGCGCTACCGGTACATTGTCTCTAGCAGCAAAAAGACAAGCAGGTCCAACAGGTAGAGTTTTTGGGATTGATATCATACCCGGAATGATTGAAGTCAGTCAGAAAAAGGCTACAAAAGCTAAATTGGATATTACATTTCAATTAGGGAACATTGGAGATATCCCCTTTCCCAATGAACATTTTGATGTTGTGATGTGCAGTTTCATGATTTTCCACATGTCTGAAAAAGTAAGAAATAATGGAATTAAAGAAATCTATCGAGTTCTCAAACCAAAGGGAAGACTTATGGTCCTTGATCTAGCTTTGCCGTCTCGTCCGGTGTCGAGAATGATCATAAAGTTACTTTTAGGATTTATGATAAAGCATGATTTAAAAGAATTGCTGCCGGTTATGGAATCATCTGGCTTTTCGCAGATAGAGATTTCTCAGGCAAAGTATCGTATTCTAGGGCTTCCAGTACTATCTTTTGCGCGCGGAATCAAGTAGTATGAAAATAAGATCGATCTTAATCGGATTGCTTGCAGGTTTACTCTTTGGCATTGCCACACCATTGAGTAAAATCATATTATCTCATCTCAATAGTTTCCAATTAGCTGGATTACTGTACCTCGGTGCCGCATTAGCCTTCTGCCCCTTTATAATGAAAAATTGGAGAACTGAATTTACTGCATTAAGGCAAACCGGTAAAAAGAATTATCTGGCAGGAGTTATTCTTTTCGGTGGAATATTGGGTCCTCTTTTCTTAATGGGTGGTTTAAAAACCGCCAATGCTATGTCTGTATCTATATGGCTGAATATGGAGCTAGTAGCAACTGCAGTCATAGGTATTCTGATCTTTAAAGATAGCTTAGATCGTTATGCAATAATTGGGATATTCCTTACTCTCAGTGCAGGAATTATAGTGTCAACTCAGGAATCAAGTAGTGGCCTTGTTTCAGCTATTTTCATCCTTTTAGCTTGTATTTCTTGGGGGTTTGATAATCATTTTTCCGCAATTATTGACGGAGTTTCGCCTCAAACAATAACGTTTGTAAAAGGTATTTTTGGTGGCATCACAAATTTTACAATAGGCATGTTTTTAAGTAACTGGCAAATTCAACTAAACTATATTCCCGTAGCTCTATTAATTGGAGTCATTTCATACGGTATTAGCATAGTTCTCTATGTTAATTCAGCACAAAATTTAGGTGCAACAAGAAGTCAGATATTATTTAGCACAGCTCCATTCTGGGGAATAATTGCAGCCTGGATATTCATTGGAGAGCCTTTAACCCTTATGGTACTGATTTCATTTTCATTATTGGTATCCGGTATAGTTTTTACAAATCTAGGTTCACACGAACATGACCATTACCATAAAAGCATTGTGCATATTCATTTGCATAGTCATGATGATGGACATCATGATCATACCCATATTGATAAAGTTGAGAAAAGCTCAAAACATTCACATATTCATGAGCATAAAGAAATCACACATGCACATAAACATTATCCTGATATTCATCATAGGCATGAGCATTAAGTCTGTAGACTAATTCGAATAGCATGATAAACTCGTTTTGAAAGCACATTAAAAACCTCACTGTCTGAAACAAAACTAAAGCTCCTCAAATAGCTATAAAGTTCAATCAATGTAGAGGAGGACAATATAATAGACCACTTAACACATGACAAATTAAATTAGCACTGGCTATAACACGGACAATAAAGGTTATAAGACTTGTCACGGTTTTTGCAAGGCGTTCCTGCTCTCAAGAAAACACAGTATAAGGGGACATCACCGTGACTGCGCCGCTGCTCTCAACCAAGTCCGTGTAAGGGGACAGGTGATGTGCTCCCTATAAACCTTGTACCGCGACACTCGTAAAACTCAAAAAACTTGCAACTGGACGGCAAAAAGTGCGCCATACCCTCCTTGCACCGTGACAGTTTTCTGGCTAAAGTACCGGGACGCTACCCGGTGCTTGCGTCGGGTAACACAACCTCCCTTTATTGCCGGGCCGTTAGCTGGCATTCGACACACAGATTTTCCTTAGATAAGTTCGCAAGCAAATGGCAAATAATTGGTTAATATTGGATAAAATACTGGACAAATGTAAATTTTGTAATATCTTGATTATTAACACCAATTTTTACCATTGTCAAAATTATGACACGACACAACCTCTGATTTAGTTTAATACCAAAAAGATAATTAAAGAGACAACACCAATAGATGAAAGCATGATAACAAAACTTTACAAGAAACTTATTCTAATCTGTATTTTTTTCTCATTTAGCTTCTTATTGGAAGCTCAGGGGCTATATGTCGGCACAAATTACCATCCGCATGATGATAAAAACCTTGAAAAAATAAAAAAAGATATTGAGCTAATGAAGGCTGCCGGGCTAAATGTTGTACGAATGGGGCATTTAGCATGGGATAGCTATGAATCTTCAGATGGAAAGTTTGACTTTGGATGGTTCGACACCGTTATGAACATGATGGACAAAGCTGGTATTAAAGTAATTTTGGATATTGCCATTCGGCCAGCTCCAATCTGGTTACACCATGAATACCCATCAATTGACATTACCGATGCAAATGGTAATGTACTTTATCCAAACCATCGCTACATGGAAGATATCGGGGACCCGATATACCAAAAATATGCCTTGCGCTTTACTGATGCAATCACAAAACAATATGCCAATCATCCGGCATTACTTGCTTTCGGAATTGATAACGAATCGGGCGATGGCCGGATTTCATATTCTGAAACTGCAAGACAAAGATTCATTTCCTGGTTAAAGAATAAATATACAAACCTTGAAAATTTGAATAAAGCATGGGCAACCCAACGCTGGTCAAGAAGGATTAACCAATTTGAAGAAATTGGCTTCCCTATAGCAACCCACCTTACCGATGTGCCTGAAAGAATGCTCGATTTCAGGCGTTTTGTTTCTGATGAAATTAATCAACTTCTTATTAAAGTCATTGACAAGGTAAATACCAATGCACCAAATGCCTTAGTTAATACAAATGCATGGTATTACAGCCCGATGAAGTATTTTGACTATTCCCAAATGGCATATTCCGGAAAAATGACGCGCGAAGGTTGCGGTTTCTATCCCGGTCTTTCGTTAACAACCAATTGGGGTGTTATGAATGCCTTATTTGGAATTTCCCGTATTCAATTCGAAAGCACAAACCCTTTCTGGTGCACTGAATTTACAACCATGACAGCCGTTCCAAATTCTATCAGAAAATCGGCTTATGCAACATTAATGTATGGTAACCAGATGGTTTGCGGATGGACCTGGCAAAGTATGCACGCTGGTGAGGAACAATATTTGGAAGGAATGATTGACTGGGATGGACTGCCAAACCGCAAATACGATGAATACAAGAAAATTGCAACGGAATTTAAAAAGATTGAAAAATTCTTCCCGTATAAACCAAAGGCAGAAGTTGCTCTGGCTTTTTCATTTCCCAGCCAAATTGCAAGCAGCTATTTCCCCGAACAACATGATAACCAACTACAAGCCTGCTTCGATTTGTTTTATTGGCGCAACATGGATGCCCGGATTATTGAAATTAGCAGAAGTTCATTGAATTATAAATTATTGTTTGTTCCCGGCGTTGCTGTAATGGATGAAGCAACAGCCACTAAAATTCGAGACTTCGTTAAAAATGGCGGAACAGTTATCATGACAAGTAATTCAGCTATTGTTGACGAAACCGGACAGGTGTTTGCATCCACCCATCCAGGCCGCTTAAGCGATGTATTTGGTATTCGCGTTGGAAGTTACGAAGAAACTGAAGCCCTTAATGAAATATCCCGGAAATCGTTCAAGGGGAAAAAGATTGAATTTACTTATGAAGGGAAAGCTATTAATACAGAGTCGTCGCGGTTTGATGTTATCGAGACTAAAGGCGCTGAAATTCTTGGATGTATAACCAGCTTGGATAAGGATTACCCCATTATGACTTCCAATAAATACGGCAAGGGTCGGGCCATTTATGTTGGTCTCCCTGCAAATGCAGACGTACTTAATCCATTGCTCGATGAACTGATAAACGTGCTGTCTTTAAAAAAGGGGCCAGATGTTCCTTTGGGTGTAATGGCAAGACAAATAGATAAAAACCATCTCCTATATCTGAATGTAAGTGGAGAGTCAAAAGAGATTCAAATGAAAGGTACCTCTCGCAGTATCCTTTTTGATAAAGATTACAGTGGCAATTTCACTATTGAACCTTACGCTCCTGAATTTATTGAAATAAATTAATATCATTATTTAAAAGGAATAGGAACTTGTTAAAATATAAATAATTAACGCCAGCTAACACGGACAATAAAGGTCATTTGTTTATCACGGTTTTTGAACTTCCTGCTTTCTGATAACGTGACCTGCAAATAGCACCACCCGGACATCGCTCCAATGCTCGCAATCAAACTCCTGTACCATGACTCAATCCAGGCTCCGTTGTAAACTTGTACCGCGACACTGCGCCAGTGCTGTTAATAAAATAACAATAAGGGGATAACTAACCTACTTTCTATCAGCCTTGTACCGCGATACTCGTATAAGCCCGAGGTTTTGTATCATGACGCCAAAAACCGCGCCACCCCGCCGATGGCGGGGACGCTTACGCCCTTTATTGCCGGGCCGTTAGGCTTAAGTAAATTCAGTAATAATTAAAGGATTTTTATGCTTCCTAAGCAATTAAAAAATAGAGTTCGAAATACAGATGGTTCTTTATTTGAACTAGTCCTTAAAACTAATTTCTTAATTCCTGTTTTTATAATTGGATTCTTCATGATTCCAACAAACCTATCTGGACAGCATAAAATAATAATGACCTATTATTCAACCAATAGAATAAAATCAAAAGGTTCAACATACACTTATCCTATTTACCAATATAATACGGTGCAAAAAAAGAATCTGTACTACGGTAAATTAGAAAAAAAGGAAAAAGAATGGAAGTACTGGTATCAAAATGGGCAAATTGAAAGAATAGAAAATTACAAGGTTATTAAAAACGAAGACCCGGAGAGCCTTCCTGATGGGTTATGGACATATTATAACTATCTCGGGATCAAATATAGGGAGGACACTTATAAAGATGGCAAATTAGAATCTGGTGATAAAGAAATTTATGATGATAAAGGCTTTGTTGGGAAAATCTCTTTTAAGAATGGAATTCCTGATACATCAATGATGCATCCTTTAACAAAACAAAGTAATCTAATTATAAACCCAGATTTTGATTTCTATTTTTATAAGTCAATCCCAATAATTTATCATGGCAATGACAGGATTGAGGCATGGGTGCCTTTTTGGACAACTCCTGGTAAATACACTCCTGACTATATCAGCAATTTGAGATTTATTGATGTGTTTGATTACAATTCTCTTTTTGATTATAAGCTACCTGAAAAATTCAATTATATCGGACTTGCTTTATTCAAAGATGATGATGATTATTCTGAATATATCCAAGGCAAATTAACTGAACCACTTATTAATGGTAAAACATATTGCTTTAAAATTTCGATAAACTCGACAAGATTTACAAAATATCTGGTTAATCACCTTGCATGTTATTTTTCGATAGCGCCAATCATAGTTGATGACCAGAACGAAAACTCATTTTCACCACAAATAAGTTTTTCATACTTGCCAACAGATACTAAATCGTTCGTGACTCTTTGTGACTATTTCACTGCCAAGGGTGGAGAAAAATATATTACAATTGGCCGTTTTATAAAAAAGGAGGATCTCTCAGTAACAGTAAAAGATAGTTTCCCGAAAAGCCTGTTTAATCTTGATAAATCATCTTACTATCTGATTGATAAAGTTGAACTTCTTGAAATACACGATTCTCTTGAATGTAACTGCAGAACAACCATTGACAACCTCCAGTTAGATTTTAAACAGTCTGACACAGCTTCGTTAAAGCATTTGACATTTTTTAATGGATTAAAAGAAGGCAAGGCATTAGTACTTAATAACGTCAATTTTGACTTTGATAGCTATATTCTCCTTAAATCTTCTGAGGATGAATTAAATACTTTCTACCAATTTCTCATTGATAATCCAGTGCTTAAATTCAGAATTGATGGACACACCGATAATATAGGATCTGATGAATACAATCAGGATTTATCCATAAAAAGAGCAAAATCGGTCTTTAACTGGCTGGTCAATAAAGGCATCTTATCGTCGAGATTGGATTATAAAGGATTCGGTAAAAGACAACCTTTGATAAACTCAACTGATGATAAGTCTAGAGCCATTAATCGTAGAGTAGAGGTTCAAATAATTAATAAATAGAATTATTCTTTGTTGGAGAACTTTCAATTTAATTAATAAAATTACCTAAGCCTAACACGGACAATAAAGGTAAGTTGTTTGTCACACATTTTTGCGATTAGCTTCTGCCCTTAAAGGGGGACCAACAACAATATACCGCGACCCCACCGTTGTCCCTTTAAAACAAAATGTCCCGTGACTTGTGACCTGCTGGCTTAAAACGCAGTGTCGAAGCGCGTAAACCTCAAATAACCTTGTACCTTGATTTGCAAAAAGTGCGCCATACCCTCCTTGCACCGTGACTGCTTCTCGGCTAAAGTACCAGGACCCTGCCCGGTGCTATCGTCGGGTAACACAACCTCCCTTTATTGCCGGGCCGTTATAAGCCAAATGTC
>Ga0209226_10000587_pt1 | contig 19048 bp, 12 predicted proteins | sample BarGraNGADG00212_2_FD_184497 | JGI IMG/M metagenome (GOLD analysis project Ga0209226, IMG submission 184497) | Arctic peat soil microbial communities from Barrow, Alaska, USA - Barrow Graham LP Ref core NGADG0011-212 (SPAdes) (version 2) | ecosystem: Environmental > Terrestrial > Soil >...
AGCCCGCCGCGACGCGGTCGAACCCCACCACCGCGCACACCGCCAGCAAACCCATTACGTGGACGAAGAACCGAATGTGCAGGAAGTCACCGCCGGCCCAAATGACGTAGGCGAAGAATGCCGGGATCGCGAGGCGCATAAATCGCCACGCGGCGCACTCTCGACCCTCCTTCGACAAGCTCAGGATTCCCAAGACGCACAGCGCCACGAACGCGAGGCCCTGGTACTCGGCGAAGTTCGCAACGCACCACGCTCCGCTCACGAGCCGCTCCAGCCCTCTACCCGTTTTGGCGTAGAACGTGTTCGGGAACAGGCCGCCGTAGTAGCTGAATCGCCAGACCAGGATCGGGAGGACGACCACGGCGAACATGGTCGTCCACTTTGCCCACGCCAGCGACCTGGCCGCCTTCGCGCGTGATGTAAGGATGCTCAACAGCGCCGCCGCGCCAAACAGCAAACCCTCGGGCCTGATCAGCGCCGCCACTCCCAGGCACGGCGCGGACAGAGGAATCGAGTGCCGACCGGACTCGTCGAGGATCAGCGCGTATGCCGCCCAGACGACAATCGCCGAGAACAGCGCAGTGTCCATTCCCGAGCACGCCCACGCCGCGTAGAGAGGGCTCAGCGCCGGCACGAACGGCGCGATGAGATGCGTTGGACGGCCACTAAGCAGCCTGCGGGAGATCGCCGCGACTCCAACGATACACAAGACCCCCGACGCGATTCCGAGCGCCTTCGATGCCGACTCGATGTCGATGCCGAGTCGATGGGCAAGCGCAAGCAGCGCGACCCACGCGAAGCTGGTATAGCCCTCGACACGGTCCCCAGAGTTGTAGACCGGCCCGAGGCCATGCGCCCAGTTGCGCGCGAAACGATAGGATATGAACGAGTCATCGACCGTGAAGCGAAGATAAATGCCGCAATGGAGCAGGAACACGATAACGGCCGCGAGCACGATCAAGTTGCGGCGTTTGCTGAGCAGTCCGGGCAATGAGTGCGCCTCCCAGGTTGCGAACGTATAGCGGAGGCAAGGTTACCCCGTGTGGGCGTGTGCCGAAACAGGCCTCGGCGGCAGGCGGCCCGGAGCAAGGTTCCGCGGGCTATATTCTCTCCAGTGGCACAATTCCCAGCGCGTCCAGGCAGTTCGCTATCGTCTGCCGGAACACATCGACAAGCGCGAGGCGGTAGGTTCGCAAGACCGGGTCGGTGATCTTGATGAACGGGATTTGTTTCTCGGCGTCCGGGTCGGGGGTCTCGTAGAAGTCCGTGAAGACGGTCGCGATCTCGAAGGCGTAGTGCGCGAGAGGAGCGGGGGAAAGCTCGTGGCCCGCCTTGCGCAGCACGGATGGGAACTCCGCGATCTTCTTTATGAGGTTCTCCTCGGGGAGGGTGACTCCCGATTGCGGAATGCGGAGTGCGGAATGCGGAATAGGGCCACCGGCCTTCGCAAGCAGACTGCATGCGCGGGCGTGGGCGTATTCGCAGTAGACGCCGGTGTCGCCGGTGGTGCGCAGAGCCTCGTCGAAATCAAAGACGATTATCTTACCCGTGGAGATGCGGGACATGAAGTATCGTATCGCGGCGGCGGCGAGGACGTGGGCGTTGCGCTCTGCTTTGACCTTCTCCGCGAGGCGCTTGACCATCGCGTCGAGCAGATCGTCGGCCTTGACTCCGACGCCTTTGCGGCCCGACATCGCCTGAGTGCCGGGCTCCAGAGCATCCACGTCAACACCTAGTTCGGCCGCAGCCGTGTTTGAGAGCACGACGACTTCATAGTCCAGATGCTTGGAGTTTTTGGCCTGCTTCTTGAAGCCGAGCTTGCGGAGGCAGTCGTAGACCACCTGCTGGAGGTAGCTCTGGCGGACGTCGATCACGTTGATGACTTTCTCCGCGCGCCCGAAGCGGTCGAGCGGCTTGCCGTCGGGGGAGGTCGTCCAGATCTCCTCGCCGTTGGCCTGAACACCCCAGAGCTTGTAGAGGAAGTCCTGTCCGAGCACGCCGAACTTCCACATCTGATACGCGATGTCCTTGCCGGTGTAGAGGACGGTGCCGTTTGACCGCATCAGCGCTTTATCCTCACTGCGAACGCCATTCTCGGTCTGGTAGACTCCCCGGCCCATCTTCACGACCCAGCAGCCTGCGTTGGGCCCCTCGGTCTCGTAGACGATCCCGCCGGCGGCCTTGAGCGACGCAAAAGCGGTATGCCAGAACCCGCGGCCGAAGATGTCCGATTCCCAGTTCAACAGATCGTAGTAGACGTTGAGGCGGCTCACGGTGGCCAGATGCGCTTGCACGATGCGCGTGGCGACCTCCTTGGCGAACCGCGCGACGGGGTTGTCCTGAGCCTCGATCATGTGCATCACGTCGGCGCGTTTGGCCTTGAGGGCTTCGTCGGCATCGAACGCCTGCGTCACGCGGGCGTATAGGTCCCAGCACCAGAAGTCGAAGGGCTGACGCCCGCCGATGCTTTGGGAGGCTTTTTGCCCCGAAGCATCGGCAGCATCGTACTTGGCCCAGATCGGGGCGAAGTCATCGGATGCGCCGTCATAGACGGGCTTGTCCATATATAGCATGGCGACGACCACATCCGCCACCTGCACGCCGGTGTCGTCGATGTAGTCGCAGGCCTGAACGTCGTAGTTGAGCTTGCGAAGCGTTCGCACCACCGAGTCGCCGATGATCGCGTTGCGCAGATGGCCGATGTGCATGGCCTTGTTCGGGTTGACGTTGGTGTGCTCAACGAGGACGCGCCGCTTGCGGCCGACATTCGAGCGGCCAAACGCGGCTTTCTCCTTGATCACGCGGTCGATGACGGACTTGACGTAGCGCGAGTGGTCGATCTTGAAGTTGAGATACCCCGGCGGGGTGACGATGACTTCTTTTACGTAAGGCAGCTTGGCGGTGCGAAGCTGGGCGGCAACTTCCTGTGCGATCTGCATCGGGGCGCGCTTTTGGACCTTTGCCTGAGAGAGGCATATCGCCGTGGAGAAATCGCCGAACTCCCGCTTGGGAGGAACGTTGAATGGCACCTCGTCAACCGAGAGGAGCTTCTTTATCGCTTTTGCCGCGTCTTCTTGAATCAAGACCGAGTATCCCTTCCGTGTTGTATGCTGTCCCATTATAGCAGTTCATCGCGAAAGGGAGAAAGCGCGAGCGAGCCCTCAGAGCGAGCCGCAGAGTGCATTGACACGCTCGTATGGCGTTGGTATAATGTGCGGGTAGCATGAAGCGTGGCCCCGTCGTCTAGTGGTCCAGGATGCGTGGTTCTCAGCCACGAGATCGAGGGTTCGAATCCCTTCGGGGCTACCATACTAGGGGTAGCATCTGCGGATGCTGCCCCTACTGCATATGCCACCACTTCATCAATTGTTCATCTTTGTGAACGGCCGTTTTTTGAAAACCATGTAGACTCGTTTCCGCATACGGTCGGATACCACAGGCACCGGTTGAGGCAATTCTTCGGGTTCTGTCGCGCTCGGCTCGGCGTTGCGGACATTGGCCGGTATCTTCGGCGAGCGTCCGGGCGTTCATTAACCACGCCGTGGATTCAGACTACTCAACGGCCACATCGATCGATTACTGAGCCAGTGTAACCGTAAGACCTTTATCTGAGGTCGGACCAGGGGCGTTTGGCTACGATCCGCTCTTGATCCTCTGATCCTCTCTGATCACCTTCCTGCAGCCGCCCCCGTGGCCCAGCGACCAGTCGGTGAGCGGCGCGGGATCGAGCAAGCTATCGAGTTGGCCGAGGGTCTTGAGGCGGTCGTAGATGAGCCGCCAGCCGCAGTCGATATCAGTCGAGACCTCGCATTTGCCGTCGCGCGAGCCGCCGCACGGGCCGCTCAAGAGCCCCTTGGAGCAGCGGGTGAGAGGGCAGACCGCGCCGTAGGTCCCAATGACGCACTTGCCGCACGCCGCGCACTTCTCCGCCCACACTCCCTGCTCTTCGAGAATGCCGATGAACTTGGTGTCCAGGCCGGGGTAGACCGGGATATTGGGATAGCGCTCGGCAATCGACTGGACTCCCGCTCCGCACGCAAGCGACAGAACCGCGTCGGCCTTCTTGACTTCGTCGAGTATATCCTCGATGAACTGGTTCTCGCACTGCCGCTCGATTGTCGCCTCGACGATCTCGTGCTCACCATCGTCGAGCCGGAACGCGATCCTCAGCGCGGAACTCAGCATTCCGACCTCGCGTTCGCCGCCCGCCAGGCAGACCGTCACGCAGCCTCCGCAGCCGAGCACGAGTACTCGTTTGTGCGCGGCCAGCATGGACTTCAGATCCTGCACGTTCTTTCTGTGGGCGACTATCATCTCGAAACCTCCTGCAAATGCAATCGCGAAAACGCGAAACGGCGAAAACGCGAAAGACCAGAGAACTGAGAACAGGGCAATAGCCTGTCGTATATAGCAACACATTCCCTTTCGCGCTTTCTAGCTTTCGCGTTTTCGCGATGGGAATTCGATCATCTCCGAAACGTTAGCTTCCTCTGCGCAGCGGGTTCGGCCCTAGCTCACGAACCCGTGTTGTCATCAGTTCTACTATGTTGGCAAACGTCTGGCCCTCGGCTGACGAGAGATTGAACATCTCCAGCCGCTCGGGCTCCAGTCCGGCCTCGGCGAGCACCTGCCTTACGAGCGCCGTGCGGTTCTTGGCTCGAAGGTTGCCCTCCTGGAAGTGGCATCCGCCCTCCAGACAGCCCGCCACGATAATGCCGTCCACTCCATGCTCGAACGCCTTCATCAGATACGCGGCGTCCAGCTTTCCCGTGCATGGCAGCCTCAGCACCCGCACGTTCGGCGGGTATTGGAGGCGCATAGATCCTGCCAGGTCAGCGGCGGTATACGCGCAGTAATGGCAGCACAAGGCTAGTATTTTTGGTTCGTATGACATAGCTTTCTGAATTCTCAATTCTCAATGTTGAATGGTCAATAGCGCTTCGATCGCCGCCTCGACCTGCCTGTCCATAAAGTGTTGAAGCTGGATCGCCTTCGCGGGACACTCGGAGGCGCAGCTTCCGCAGCCCATGCACTTGGCCGCCTGTATCTCCACCCGGTTCTTGCCGTTTGCGGTGCTGATCTCCGGCGCGCCGAAGGGACAGACCTTCATGCAAGTCAGGCAGGACACACATTTGCGCTCGTCCACAACGCTCACCTGCCCGCCGACGATCATCGTCTTCTTACTGATGATCGTGGCCGCGCGGCCAGCGGCTGCTCTGCCCTGCTGCATGTTCTCGGGCGTCGTCTTGGGCGAGTGCGCCGTTCCGCAGAGAAAAATGCCCTCCGTGGCAAAGTCCACGGGCCTGAGCTTCATGTGAGCTTCGAGGAAGAAACCGTCGTTGTTGAGCGCTATCTTCGCAAGCTCGGAAATGGTCTGATTGTCAACTGCGGGCGATGTGCCCGTCGAAAGCGCCAGTAGATCGAGATCGAGACTCATCGGCAATCCAAGCTCGGGCTCGATGAATTCGATCTGTAGGGGCGAAGCATTCGCAATCGGGCCGGGTGATCCCGTCAAGCTTGTCTGCGAATGCTTCGCCCCTACCCTCACCACGGGCGCGTTCTCCGGCTCGTATCTCACGAACAGCACGCCCATCTCTCGCGCCTGCTGGTAGTAGACCTCGTTTGCGCCGTATGTGCGCATATCGCGATAGAGCACGATAACGTTCGCGTCGGGCCTAAGCTCTTTCAACCGAATCGCGTTCTTGACGGCCTCCGTGCAGCAGGATCGGCTGCAGAAAGGTCGCTCCTCGTTGCGCGATCCCACGCACTGGATCATCGCGACTGTCGCGTTTTCAGGCAGGTCGAGCGCGCCCGACGCGAGCTTTGCTTCCAGTTCGCGCTGCGTGACAACCCTCGCGTCCGTGCCATACAAATACTCGCTCGGCTTATGCTCCCTGCCGCCGACGGCGATGATCAACGCGCCGAATGTGATCTGTAGGGGCGAAGCATTCGCAAACGAGCCCGATGCGTTCGTCAGCTCTTCCTGCGAATGCTTCGCCCCTACCTCTGCCGTGAAGCTGCCGACGTGGCCCTTGAGAGCGCCGACCTGGCTCGATAGATGCGTCACGATGAGCGGGTGGTTCTCCACGGACGACGTCAACTGATCCTTCAGCGCGCCCGGGGCAAGTCTGCCGCCGAGTTCGCTCGACTTTTCGACCAGATGAACCGAAAAGCCCTGGTTCGCCAGCGACAGCGCCGCGGTCATACCGCTCGGTCCGCCGCCGATGATCAGCGCGGACTGCACCACCGGCAGTTCTTCCGTCGCCAGCGCGCCAAGTCGGGCCGATCTGCCGGTTGCCATTCGCACGAGATCAATTGCTTTCTCTGTCGCGGCATCGGGGAAATCGGAGTGAACCCACGAGCATTGATCGCGGATGTTCGCCATGTCCACGAGGAACGGGTTCAGCCCGCAGTCGCGGGCGGTGTCCCTGAAAAGCCCCTCGTGCGTCCTTGGCGTGCATGACGCCACGAGCAGCCGGTTCAGGCTGTGCTCCTTGATAAGCTCCTTGATGTGGTCCTGCGTGTTATCCGCGCACACGTAGATCGCGTTCTCCGCATAGGCCACGTAAGGCATCTGCTTCGCGGCCTCGACGACTCTCTCGACATCGACCACCGAGGCGATATTGGTTCCGCAATGGCAGATGAACACGCCGATGCGAGGGGGCGAGTCGGTGAAGTCGAGTTCCGGCGGGTAGACTTTCTCCGAGACCATCGTCCCGCGCGCCGGCGCCAGCAACTCCATCGCCATTGCCGCCGCCGCGCTCGCTTGGGTGACGGTCTCGGGGATGTCCTTGGGCTCCTGGAACGCCCCCGCTACGAACACGCCTGCGCGCGAGGTAGCGACAGTCGCGAACTCATCGGTCTTGCAGAACCCGCATTCGTTGAGCTCCGCTCCAACCACCGAGGCCGTCCTCAGGGCTTCCTCACTCGGTCGCAGACCGGTGGAGAGGATCACAAGGTCGAACTCCTCATCGACCGGCTTGCCGTCCTTAACGTGAGAGATGCGCAGGTTCTTCGTAAGTGGCATCTCGACCACGCGCGAGACCATGCTTCGCTCGAACCTCACGCCGTTGGCTTTCGCGCGCTCGTAGTAGCGGTCGAAGTCCTTGCCGAACGCGCGGATGTCGGTGTAGAAGATGGTGGTCTCTAGGCCGGGCGAATGGCTCTCGGCGACGACGGCCTCTTTGATCGCGGCCATGCAGCAGACCGACGAGCAATACGGCTTCTTATTCGCGACGTCGCGGGACCCAACGCACTGAATGAACGCTATCCTCTTCGGCTCCACGCCGTCGCTCAGGCGCTGGAGGTGGCCGCCGAACGGGCCGCTCGCGGAAAGCATCCTCTCGAACTGGACGTTGGTAACGACATTGGCGTAGCGCCCGAACCCGAACTCCCCGCGCAGCCGCGCGTCGAACTCCTCGTAGCCCGGCGCGAGCACGACAGCCCCGACCGCGATCTCGCGCGTGGTGTCGGTCATATCGTGGTCGATGGCTTTGGCGAGACATGCCTTCACGCATTCGCCGCACTCGGAGCAGACCTCGCAGTGCAGGCAACGTTCCGCCTCGGCAATCGCCATGTCTTCGGTGAGGCCCAGCTCGACCTCACCGAAGCCGCGAATGCGCTCGGCCACCGCGATCTCCGGCATCGACACCCTTGGCTGAAGATCTTTGACCTTGCGAGGCGTTTTCACCACCTCGGCTTCCGGCGGGGTGCGACCCTCGCGCAGGTCCTCGCCGCGCAGGAAGCGGTCGATGGAAATGGCGGCCTCGTGTCCGGTGGCGATGGCCTTCACGGCCAGCGACGGGCCCAGCACCAGGTCGCCCGCGGCAAACACTCCGGGCAGGTTGGTCTCCATCGTGAGTGAGTCGGAATCCACGGTGCGCCGGCCCGTGAGCCGCAGCCCCATGCCTTCAAGCAGGGCGGCATCGGTTGCCTGGCCGATGGCCATGATCACGGTGTCGGCGGGAACCACCATTTCGGTGCCGGGCTCGGTCTCCAACGAGAGTCGGCCCTCGTCGTCAAATTTCATGTGCTTGACCTGGATGAACTCGATCCCCGTCACCTTGCCACTCTCACCGATGATTCGGGCGGGCGAGCGGCGGCACAGCACCGGCGTATCCTTGCCGGCGATGGAAGCCATTTCGGCCTCGGTAGCAAGGATCTCGGCCTCGGTCGCTGCCACCTCCTCCTTGCTTGCGGGCATCTCCTGTCGCGATTCGATGCAGGCAACGCGCACGCTCTTCGCTCCAAGGCGCACTGCGCTCCTTGCCACGTCCATCGCAACGTTTCCGCCGCCTATCACGACCACCGATCCGGTCACCTTCGTTTCCTTGCCCGTGCTCACGTCGCGCAGGAAGTCGAGGCCGTTGACCACCCCGGTCAGATCGGCGCCGGGGATAGGCAGCATCCGTCCCCTGGACGCGCCGACGGCCAGCAGGACGGCGTCGTAGCCCTTCTGTCGCAGGTCATCGAGGTTGATGTCCGCGCCCAGGCGGGTGTCCGTGACGATCTCGACCCCGGCGCTGCGGATGTAGTCTACGTCAGAGGCGACTACATCCCCGGGCAGCCGGTAATCGGGGATGGCCGCGGAGAGCATGCCGCCCGGCGTGCTCGATGCCTCGAAAACGGTCGTCGTGTAACCCATCAGGGCCAGGTCGTAGGCGGCGGTGAGTCCAGCCGGCCCGGCGCCGATGACTGCCACTTTCTCCGGTCTCTTTTCCTTGATCTCCGGAGGCGGGGCCATCTCCCCCTGGGACTCGTGGTCGGCCACAAATCGCTTCAGCGCGCAGACAGCAACGGCCCCATCGACCTGGCTTCTGAGGCACGCGTCCTCGCAGGGATGATGGCAAATCCGCCCACAGATGGCCGGGAAGGGGTTGTTCTGCCTGATAAGAGCCAGCGCCTCGTCGAATTTCCCTTTCGCGATCAGCGCCACATAACCGTGCGTATTGACACCCGCGGGGCAGGCCGTCTTGCACGGTGACTTCCCCTTGCCCTTGTCCACAAGATACGCGTTGGGAGTGGCCTGCGCATAGACCTTGCGAACCGCCGTCGTACTCGACAGGCCGCGGTTGAACTCGTTGGGCACGCGAACCGGGCAGACCTTCTCGCAGTCGCCGCACGCGTTGCACTTGGATATATCGACGAACCTGGCCTTTTGCTTCAGCTTGACCGCAAAATCGCCGGGCTCGCCGGTCAGGGTCTCGATCTCGGACTGCGTGATGATCTCGATATTGAGATTGCGGGTGCACTCGACCAGCTTCGGTGATATGATGCACGTCGCGCAGTCGCCGGTCGGGAAAGTCTTGTCAAGCTGCGCCATCTTGCCGCCGATGCTCGGCGATTTCTCGACCAGATACACCTTATATCCCGAGTTGGCGAGGTCAAGCGCCGACTGAATCCCCGCGATTCCGCCGCCGCATACCATCACAGCCCCGATTGGCTCTTTCGCAATGCTCATCTATCCAGCCTCGCAAGCACTTTCGCGGGATCGGTCATCAGCCGGTCGATCCCGAGTTCACGGTCCGAAATGCCCATCGCGCGGCCCAGCAGTTGGGTAAAATAGAACACGGGCAGCCCGATCTTCTCGCCGGTCGCGTTCTCAATGTCCGACTGCCGCAGGTCGAGGTTTGTCTGGCACAGCGGGCACGCGACCGCGATGCACTCCGCGCCGCTGTCTTTCGCCATTTTCAGAATCTCGCCGCTGAGTCGCTTAACGGTTTCGGTGCGGGTGATCGAAAAGCTTGCGCCGCAGCACTCGGTCTTGAATGGCCACTCTATCGGGGCCGCGCCCGCCGCCGCGAGAAGCCCTTCCATAAGCTGAGGGTCCTCCGGGTCTTCGAGAATGCTCAGCTCTTTGGGGCGCGTGAGCAGGCAGCCGTAGTAGCAGGCGACTCTCAGGCCGTCGAGTCCGCGCACGAGCGCGTCTTTGATCTCACTGGCCCTCAGATCCTCGCTGAGCACCTGCAGGAAATGCCGCACTCTTACTTCGCCCCCGTAATCGGACCCGATTGCATCCGCTACATCCGCGCGAAGCCCGACATCTTCTTTGATCACCAAATTCGCGGCTGCAAGGCGGCTATAACACGCCGCGCAGCACGTTACGACGTCCGCGCCCATCGACTTCGCTATCGCAAGATTGCGCGCGGGCAGCGACGCCGCGAGCAGCGCATCGGTCGCGTGGGCCGGAGTCGAGCCGCAGCAGGTCCAATCGGGAATCTCTTCCAGCGCAATGCCGAGCGCCTTCGCTACCGCCAGCGTGGACATCTTGAAGTCCTCCGCCGTGGATTCCATCGAGCATCCCGGGAAGAATGCGTATTTCATCGGCTTGACCTCCCTTGAGAATGCGGGGCATTCTCATCCCTTCGTGGCGTGCCACGACCTCGCGTGCGGTCGAATATCTTGGCGGCTGCGCCTCGGCCCTTGGCCATCGGTGGCCTGAGCTTCATCTTGCCCTTGCGAAGCATCCTCGGGAACTTCATCAGATCGCTGAAGAAGTCCCGCGACCGCAGCTTGTAGATGCCCATCATGCCGAACTCGTAGATCCGGCCAAAGCGCCGCATGTTGCCGAGCATTACCTCATTGAAGACTCTGATGCGCTTTACGTCCGCCGGCGGTGACGGAGGGCCGCCCCTACCGTAGTGGCCGGTCTCCGTCCCGGCCTGTGCCATCGCGCGCAGCTTGTCGATGAGCGCGGGCGTATCGACATTCATCGGGCACCGCGACACGCAGGTGTGGCACGACGCGCACGTCCAGATCGCATTGTTCTCTAGCAGCCGATCCGTCAGCCCGAGCATCACCATTCGATTCATCTGGTGCGGGAGGATGTCGGTCTCGGTGCGCATCGTGCAGCCCGAGGAGCACCGCCCGCACTGCAGGCATGCGGCCAGGTTCAGCTTCCCCTCGGGGTCGAGCTTTGCAAGCAGCGTTGGGTCTATCCGGCATATCATCCCTCCAGGTATCTTACCTGGAGGGACGAGAGATGGGTTAGCCATAGGATTCCTCGCTTATGTTCACGTCGTCATCCGGCGTGGCGGCCACCGCCGCCGCCGCCATCTTTCTAATCGGCGCGACCTTGCGATAGACCTGCTTCGGCGTCATTTCGACGCCGTCAACGGTCAACAGGCTCGATACGGGTATGTCGAAGAGGCGCTCGTTCTCATCGAGATAGGGCTTGATGAGCTTCCAGTCCGCGTCGCTCAACTCCAGATACTCGCCTCCGTTGAGCTGCTCGTTGTCGAGCTGCTTGCGCGGATCGCGCACATAGATCGCGCCGCCCGAAGCCAGCGAAAAGAGATTGGAACCGGAGTAGGGGGTGTCGAGTTCGACAACATTACCGTCGGCGTCGAACCTCACGCCGTTCAAGATCACGAACCCCCCGCCCGTCAGCGGATCGCCGGCCATGAACGACTCCGCGAGGAAGTCGAGGCATGTGCCGTTGATGATGGCTTTGGGCCTGCCCACGGCGTTGATCAGCGGCCGCCCCGCCGCGTTGCCCTTTATGAACACCGTTCCGCCCTTCGCGCCATACATGAACGTCTGCCCGACATCGCCGTGCACGATCAGTTTGCCGCGCTTCAGGATCTGAGCGACCTGATCCTGCGCGTTGCCGTGGACGATCACCGTCGCGCCGTCGAGTCCTGACGCGAGATAATCGCCGGAACTGCCGTAGGCGTCGATCACCGCGTCATGGGAGTTCGCGCCGAACCCGCACCCGAGGAATCGCTGCCCAACGTAGCCATAGCACTTGAACTTGCGCCAGCCGAGTTCGTAGGCGCGCACGACCAGCCGCGCGTCGCAATCATCGCCCTCGGGTGGGAAATCGTGCGCATTCACGACCAGCACGTCCTCCGAACCCTGTGGCTCGCGTAACGCATCGCGAGTCTCCCAGTCGATACGCGCATAGTTTGTAGGGGCGAAGCATTTGCTGTCAGACCTTTCGGCATTGCAGGCTTCACCTGCAAATGCTTCGCCCCTACAGATACATGGTATCGCCTCGAACACGGAAGTAAGGGTGGAGATCGCCGCCTCAAGTATCCGGGCGCGCTTGTTCGCGCCGGTGGAGTATCGTCGGTCGATCATCAGCGTGAGGCCGTTGATCGCCGCCGTGCGCTCCGCGTCAGTTGCAAGTTCAAAGTTGAAAGTTGAAAGTTCGGAACCGACTTTGAGCGCCTCGAAGAGTGCGTGGCCCGACTCGTCGGCCAGCAGCGAAGACGCGGCCTGTTGATCCACAGAGCTGGCCCAACTTTCAACTTTCAACTTTGAACTCTCGACTCTTCTCTCCCGACCAAACTTATCCGCGCACGTCAGGCTCCGCGTGCCGTCTGGGTTCTTCGCGAGCGTGAAAACGAACGCGCCGCCGTCGGTGTAGCTTGCACCGCGGGCGTTCCAATAGTCATCGGCGATGGTGCAGAAACGGCTGTCCTCTTTGGCGAGGCTGTGCAGGGTGGCATCGATGGCCTGCTTCTCGGAGCAGATAAGCCCGATCTGCACCTCTCCGTCCTGCAGCGCGAAAACCTGCGGCCTAAGCATCGCGGTGTCGGTGATTCCCATCAGGCGGAAGGAGTCATTCGCGACGTCGTTTTGCGCGATGATGAAGAACCATGGCCCGTCCGGCGAGGCGTGAATGTGCGCCCGCTGCATTTGCCGGTAGATGTCTTGTTTGTCCTTGGGGAGCATGTCGAAGTCGCGCTCGGCGGTCGGCGCGAGGCCCTCGATGATGTGCTCCAACGGATACTTGTAGACGCGGTTCCAGAGGTCGAAAACGAGAATCGAGACCTCGGTGTCGGTCAAGAACAGCGGCACGATGTTCCGCTGGGCGAGATACTCCGTCACGGAGTGATAGTTTGCGAAGTCGCCGTTATGGACGAGCGCCTCGTTGAGGCCGCAGAACGGGTGCGCGCCGCCGGGGTGCCAGAGGCGTCCGCGTGTGGGATATCGCTGATGGGCGATCCACACGTGCGCGCGGAGATCCTCGATCTTGTAGTACGTGACGATCTGCTCCGCGTAGCCCACGATCTTGAGTATGAGCTGATCTCGCCCGCGCGACAGAACAAACGCCTGCTTTTCGCCCAGCGACGCGTAGTACTTCGAGTTGAGCTCGAACGTGTTCTGGTAGATGAACTCGTCCTCGATGTCGCGGTCAGGTAGGCCGTCGAGCCGCCGCTCCCGGGCGAACCGCGCGAGCGCCTCGGGTTTCACGCGAACGAAATACTGCATCACCTCGGGCGGGCGGACTTCGAGGCCCTCGACATCGTGATAGTCGTCGATATGATCGAGCATCTTTGCGGAGTCGATGTCGTAGAACGGTGTTATGAAGTCGGACTCGACCGCGTTTCGGCATGCGGGGTCGAGCAGCGCGATCTGGAGAAGATAGTCCTCCGAAAGCACCTCGCGCGACACGCCCAACTGCTCCGGCACAAGGCCGACAGCCGCGATCCCGCCGCCCTTGCCGTTGCCGCGGTTGTGCATCTGCACGGAGGGCTCATAGATGTGCCGGCCGCGCACGGGTATGCTGCACGCGAAGCCCGTGACTCCGCAGCCGCCTTCCTCCTCGGTGTGCGGAGGCCGCGCCGGGTCCCATCCCGCCGTCATCCATCGCCTGCTATCAGTTATTCTGTCAGCGTAGTTGCTCATTATCTCTTCACGGTGTTGGGTGTTGGGTGATAGGTGTTGGGTCTCGCCCCGTCACCCGACACCCGACACCTGGCACCTATCCGTAATCCAAATGCCTCAGCAAATCCGTCCGCCCGCGAAGCTCTTTCACGTCGCGCATGCCGAACTTGCTGAGTATGTCCACCAACTGCGCCCGCCACGCTGTGTGCATGTTGATCAGCCTCTGCGTGCCCCAATCGATGTCCATCTTGGCGACCATCTCGGGGTCGGTGGTCGCGATGCCGCGCGCGCATCCCACTCCGCTTTCGCACCTGCCGCAACGGATGCAGCCCAGCGCCACCATCTCGGCCGTGCCGATCACAACCCCGTCAGCGCCAAGCGCGATAGCTTTCGCCATATCATAAGCCGTGCGCAGTCCGCCGCTCACGATCAGCGTTACGTGGTCGCGAATGCCCTCGTCGGTGAGGAACCGCGCGACCTTCGGGATCGCATACTCAATCGGCATGGCGATGTTTTTCTTCGCGATTTCGGGGGCGGCGCCGGTGCCGCCGTAGCTGCCGTCGAGGTGCACGATGTGCGCTCCGGCGTAGTATGATCCCACGGCGACCATGTCTACGTCATTCGGCGTAGAAACCTTAGCCGAAACCAGCGCCCTTGGGTTTACGTGCTTGATCCAGTCCACGTGCTTCTTGTGATCCTCGATTGAGTAGACGCTGTGGAACGGGAACGGCGAGAACAGCGAAGTCCCCGCCACTGCCTCGCGCATCGCCGCGACCGCGGGGGTGTTCTTGTCACCCAAGAGATGTCCGCCGAGTCCGGGCTTCGCGCCCTGCGCGTATTTGAACTCGACTATCGGCGCCATCTGGATCGTCTCCTCGCGCACGCCGAAAAGCCCCGTGGCGACCTGCGTGATTATGTGATCCTTGTAGGGGAACAGCCGCTCGATGTAGCCGCCCTCGCCGGTGCAACTGAACGTATTCCACGCCACCGCCGCGCGAGCTTTGCTCAGGATCGTCACCGGGCTTACCGATCCGAAGCTCATCCCGCCGCCGTAGACCGGGATGTCGATTGTGACCTCGGGCCGGTTGTCGCCTCTGCGGTTCAGCGGAATCGCGGTGCTGATCTCATCGGGATCAGTGCGCGGACCGCTGTCCGGAAACACGAACTCGATGCGGTCGAACCCACCGCCGGAGTTACCCGTCCGGTAGTTGAGCTCGCCGTCGGGAATCGTGCCGGTCTCGGCCATGTGCCAGGCGCTCAGGATTAGATCGGCGGTCCAGCGATAGTCGCCGACGGAGCGGTAGATCGGCGATTCCTCGATGCGCAGCGCATTGTGCGGGCAGGTGTCCACGCAATACGTTCCGTTAGCTTTGCAGAGTTCGGCCGTGCAGCGCCAATCGAGGCCCCGGACAAAGTCCACGTAGCCCTCGGGGCGGACATGGACACCTCGCGAGCACGTGGCGACGCATGTTTCGCACTGCCGGCACTCCTCGTTGCGATAGATCATATACTTGCCCAGCGAGTTGCGGAACCGATCCGGCGCGGGCTTGACCTCACGCACGGGCGCTTCGAGGCCCATCTCCGAGACCGGGGCCATTCTTCTTCTCTGGGGATCGACAATGGATGCCATCAGACGACCTCCTCCCCTGGGCCACCGATCCCTCCAGGCATCTTACCTGGAGGGACGCGCTCCCCAAAGATCGGCCCGAAGCAGTCCCGCTCCAGGTCATCGAAGAACATCGCCCTGCCAACTTCTCCGCGCAGCCGCCGCGCCTCGCGAATGCCCATCGCGCCCATCATTTCGAGCATCTGGCTGTGCCACGCGCCCATCAAGTTCACCATCCGCTGCACGGCGTAATCCGGCTCGATCTCATTGACGTCAACCGGGCAACGCAGCTCCTTGCGGCAGTTCATGCACAGCCTGCACTCCAGCGCGACCATCAGAGGAATGTCGATGCATACCAGGTCGGCGCCGCAGAGCAGCGACTTAACGACTTGCTCGGCCAGAGAAATTCCGCCACTCGCGATCATCGTGACCTCATCCCGAATGCCCGCCTTCACCAGCGCCTGATGCACCTCGCGAATCGCCAGGCTGATGTGCATCCCTCCAGGTATCTTACCTGGAGGGGGGGAGACGCAGCCGTGCCAGTCCGCGAACAAATGCAGCACATCGACTCCGGCCCGCGCGAGTTCGACGGCGCGTTCGGCGGCGTTTGGCCCGAACGGCAGCTTCACTATCGCGATCAGGTCGGGGTCTGAGGACTTCGCGCGCTGTATGCGCTCGATCACGTCGTTGGCGTCGGCCCATTCGGTCAATCGCGCGTGTCCCGTAGGGGTGAAGCATTCGCAGTCGTGTTGAGTGGTCGCATCAGGCTTGTCCGCGAATGCTTCGCCCCTACTGGATATGTGCGGGATTGCGGCGGCATGACTTGTGAGCTTCGGCTCGTCCGTGATCGCGAACGTGCCCAGCTCGTTAGCCGCATCAAGGATGATTCTGGAGATCGCATCGCCGAGCTTCTGCCACGGGCGCGCGTCAAACAAAATCGGGATCGGAATCTCGACTATGGGTGGGCAGCAGGTCGCCAGCGTCCCGTCCGGGTTGAACTCCAGCTTCATCGGCTTGCGTCCGATATCGACCGAGGTGGAGATATACTCGCGGCCGTGGATGCCGTCGCGGGTGGGGCGCACGATCTCGGACATGTCCGTAAGTATCGAGTCGAACCCCGGCCCTCTAAACGGCCCCGGATAGCCCGCGCCGGATACGGGTACGCTGCCGGTCTCGGACTGATACCAGGTGCTGGAGATGATGTCGGGCGTGTAGACCTCATCGCCCATTTTCTGGTATTCGGGGTTCACATCCCAGCTCAGCAGGCCCTTGGTGCAGCTCTGAACGCAACACAGGCAGCCCTTGCACTCGTAGAGGTAATCGACGTATTCGACCTTGCCCTGAAGCCGGTCCCGCTCGTCGTTGTAGACGCTATACGCGCACTCGCGCTTGACGCAGTTGTGGCAGGCGGAGCAGTCCTCGCGCCAGTCGATGATGCCGTACTTGCCGATAGGCTTTCTGCGCGGCGGGGCCGGCCGGGTGCGGATATGATATTTTGCAGGCATTGCTCAACTCCCTGCTATCCCGCTCGCGGCCAAAACGTTTCGCGCGAAGCCGTGGTCAACGCCTGCCATAATGCAGATGCCGCGCACGCCCTCGGTTGACTTGAGCGCCTTCGCGGTACTGGATGCGTAATCGATATCGGTAATCGTATCCGACAGTTGGTCGTCAAGCTCGAACCGGCTGCTCCCCGCGTTGGCTGCCTCTCGCGCGGAGGCAAGCGACATAATGGACGCGATGATGCAGGTCCGCTCATGGAGCCCCTTGTCTCTGATGAGCTGCATCCACTCATTGAACTTATCGAGTTTGAACACCGGCTGGGTGATTACAAAATCCGCTCCCGCCGCCACGGCTTTCTCCACAGTCATCACCTGCAGCTCCACGGGATCACAGAACGGATTTGTGTCCGTGCCCAGCAGGAAATCGACTCCGCCATCGATAGACTGCCCGTCCGCAAGCTCAGCTTTCTTGCGCATGTCATCGGCGATTCGCAGAAGCTGGATGGGGTCCACGTCGAACACCCCGCGCGCGGACCGCGAACTCGTGAGCGCCTGATGCCTGCCGGTGGTGCAAAGAACGCTCCTCACTCCCATCGACGCGGCTCCGAGCAGAGCCGCCTGGAGCGCGATTCGGTTCATGTCGCGGGTGAGTAGATGAAGAATTGGCTCTGCTCCGGCGGCAATCAGATGCCCACAGGCCGCGAGCGCGCTCATCCGAACGCCGTCCTCGCACTCAGGGACGTTGATCGCGTTCACGAGGCCGCCCGGCGATGACACGCAGGCCTTCAGGCTGTCCACGCCCGCGCCGCGCGGCGGCATGCATTGGGCCGTGATAACGAATTTGCCGGAACGAACCGCATCCACAAAGGGTAAGCTCACTGGACCGCCACCCTCTGCGCGGGCTGCCGAGAGCCGCTGACGAACTGGGCAACGCTATCGGCTGCGGCCTCGAGCGCGCCGGCTTCGGGGCCGCCGGGCAAAAACACCTGGAGCGTATTCGGGTCGAGCCCGGCTTCGGCGATCAACTGTCGCACCGCGCTCACTCTTCGCCCGGCGCGAAGGTTTCCTTGCATCATCTTGCAGTGTCCGCTGGGGCACCCAAGTACGCACACGGCGCTTGCGCCCGACTCGAAAGCCTTGAGCAGATAGCGAGCGTCGATCTTGCCGCTGCACGGGACGGCTTCCAGTTCAACGCCGCTTCTGACCTCGAGCCTGGTCAGCGCGGGCGGCAACTGTCCGCCCTGGCCGACGTTTCGGCAGTAGTAGATGTGTATTCCCGCTGTGTTGCTCATGGCGCGCCTCCCTCTGGATGCAAAAAAGCGTCTTCGCCAGGAGTATCCCAGTACCCCTCGCGAAGACGCCCTCGTCGGATTACTCTGTTTCGTTTGAGTAAGGTCGCGGGCACTTCTTCGCGCCCGCCATAAAACACAAAATCCACCGCAGGCACACGTTGCCTGGGTGGACTTCTATCGTCCTTCCGCTCGGAACACCAATGAACCTGGCGGAATCTGAGCCGATACGGCCGTCACTGGCCACATCAATAGTATTATGCCACATCTCGCGGGGATTGTCAATACCCTATGCCGGGTGCGTGTCAAATCTACGGAAAGCTGTGGAGTCAGAAAAAGGCTAAAACAGAAGGAGTTTTAGGCATGAATGGTTGGGGTGGATGTCGAACTCATCATTAGTGAAAGGATGATAGGAGGCACCACCCCAACCATGTCAACGGAAGCTATTGTATCAGAACTTATGGAGCTTATCCAGCGCCAGATTGCCGGTTCTGCTGGAGAGACCTTATCAGAGAAGGAAGAGACGGCATTGGCAATAGGTCGTCGGGCGGCGGAGTTGGCGATGTCGGAGATGATTGCTGTTGATGAGGCGGAGCCGCTTTGTGTTACCTGCGAGTGCGGAGGGATCGCACTCAGCAAGGAGAGTCGCTGTCGAAGCTTAGTCACGATGGCAGGAACCCATAAGATCGAGCGCAAGAAGTATCGCTGCGATAAGTGCGGCAAGTGGGTTGTGCCGCGTGATGCTGAGCTTGGAATAGGCTCCGGCAATTACAGTGTTGGTGTAGTTGCGCTTGCTGCCGAGGTATCCGCCGGTTTTGCCATTGAAGCTGGAGAGGATTTTCTCGCTTGGCGCTTCGGCCTGGATTTGTGTTACAAGCAGGTCACGATGACCTGCTCCCCCTCCTCAGTACCACCTGTAGTGTGAGTATCCTGTAGAATGAACAAGGAGTATACGCACGTGAAAGGCAAACGGTATAGTGAGGAGCAGATCATCAAGATTCTGAGGGAAGCGGAGGCCGGGATGTCGGCCGCCGATGTAT
>Ga0209226_10000588_pt1 | contig 18973 bp, 15 predicted proteins | sample BarGraNGADG00212_2_FD_184497 | JGI IMG/M metagenome (GOLD analysis project Ga0209226, IMG submission 184497) | Arctic peat soil microbial communities from Barrow, Alaska, USA - Barrow Graham LP Ref core NGADG0011-212 (SPAdes) (version 2) | ecosystem: Environmental > Terrestrial > Soil >...
GGCTTCATTATTTTCATCCCTTACAAATGCAAGCATTTGTCGGTCTGAAAATAATAAAGCCTTGTTGCTTTCGCAACAAGGCTTTTTCTTTGTAGCGGAGGGAGGATTCGAACCTCCGACCTTTGGGTTATGAGCCCAACGAGCTACCACTGCTCCACCCCGCAATATCGAGGGGCAAAATTAACATATAAAGAGCAATTACCAAAATAAAAATGATTTTAAAGAAATTTCTGAAATAAGAAGAATGTAACTCTCTTAATCAGTTGCACATAAGAGGGGAGATACTAATAATCAATTCAATACTAAATTGAATTACCCGAAACTACTACTCTCTTAATTTCACGATAAAAAAATTCAATAGGAAAATTAGGTTTTTAAAAAACTAATTGATAAGTTTATATTAATGAAAGTCTGTAGGAATCTGACTGTTCAGACAGACTTAATTTTCTACTTCTCAGTTATGTTAACTAACTAAAATTGTTAGAATTGCAAATTAAATATTTTAACATTTTATTAATTAAAGCTCTATGAAAAAACTATTCGTCTCAGTTTTTCTGGTGTTTTTTGCAGGTTTTACTCTGCTTGCAAATGATGCCGATCTGTTCAAACTCGATTACAATGCTGTTCATTCAGAATTTGCACAACTGAACCAGCTTGCTACTATGATTACTTCCAACTCCGAATTAACCTACAGTAACCTGATGCTTACAAACAGTAATCTCGTTGCATCTTTAAGGCTTGTTCCTGAAAGTGCCCTGCCGGATGGCGGGAATAATCCGGTTCTTGGTATTCCTTCATTCCTATGGGGTTGCGCCTTTGGAGTGGTAGGAATGGCAGTGGTATATATTGTAAGCAATCAGGATATGGTTGAAACAAAAAGAGCATTGTGGGGCTGCATTGCATGGACAGCTGTGGTTGTAGTTCTTGATCTTTTCTGGTGGGGAGCAATCGTTCACGTATAGATTAGACACACAAAAAAAAGAGTATATCAAACAGAAATTTAGATATACTCTTTTTTTTTGCAAAAAAGGTTAGATTTATCTCTGATCATTGTTTTTAAATTAGAAATAAAACATTATTCCTTAAAACATCTGCAGTGTTAAAATATCTCTGTTTATTCTTTTTCCCCTTTTCAGTCATACAGGTAGAACCGCAGCTATTTTTCAGAATCAAAACTGATTTTATGATTAAAGCTAAATCCCCTACAGGAGAACAGCGGTTAACTGTCGGAAAGATATTTTATGATAAGAATATAAAACAGATAGTATACGATGTAAGTTTTCCCGAAAAGGAAATTTGGGTCCAGCGAGATACCATTCTTTATAAAATCGTCAATTTAAAAGTCATCGGAAAACAACGAATTCCTGCAGGGATTGAATTCTCTATTTATAATCTTGTATTAAACGGCAACCTGAATGATTATGGCTTAAAAAAAACAAAATTCACTATCAGAAGCGTTGAAAAAAGCGATAATAACGTAATTTCGACATGGGAACCTCCGCTTGAGTTTAAAAAATATTTTGGCGACATCCTTTTATCCATAGTTGACCAAAAACTTAATGGAATTGTGTTTAAAAACAATGCAGGCGAGGTTGTAAGCCGGCAATTCTTTCGGAATTATATAAGTGTGAACGGTTTATCATTCCCGCAGGAAATATACAGGGAGAATTATGTAAATGGACAAAAAGATATTGAATTAACAACTTTTACTAATATCTTAGTTAACGACTTATCCGGTGAAAATAAATATGACTTTAAAATACCTGCAAACTAAAAATTGCCACCGGATTATAATCAGCTTAATATTTTTAGCCTTATATCCAACTTTCTGCTATACTCAGAATCTTTATGACAGGGAACACAGCCAGAAATATGCTGAATATCTTTTCTCCAGCCGGCAGCATACTCTTGCAGCCGAAGAATTCGAACGACTTGTCTACTTTGACAGGAATAATATCAATTTTAAATATTACCTGATCAAATCCTACAGATTGTCAGGTGACTTAAATTCCGGAATTGACCGGATCTATTCATTTTATGGGAGTTCACTTGACACAATGCCGCAAATAATGGCTACAGAATTTGTGAAACTTGAGCTATTATCAGATTCATTGTCAGTGTTCCGGACATTTATTCAACAAAAAAACAGATTGTCGCTGGAAAATAAGGCTGTTGTTCAAAGCTGTGACCTGCTTTTAAATGGTGATTATGAACAGGCTAATCTATTAGCTGAAGATGCTGCAGGAAAAAACCCTGACTTCCCCAGAGATATAAAAATCCTGTCAGAGAAAGCAGCAAGGATTAAATTCAAAAGTCCGGTCATAGCAGCAGGTTTTTCAGCTATTATACCAGGAACAGGTAAATTTTATACTAAGAACTGGGCCGATGGCGTTGTTTCAATGTTGTTTGTTGTTGCTAACGCATGGCAGGCATACCGGGGATTTAATGAACATGGCGTAAAAAGTGGTTATGGCTGGACGTTTGCAAGTCTTTCTGTAAGTTTTTATATAGGCAATATTTTCGGTGCCGTAAAGGCAGCAAAACGGTACAATAAAAACAAGAAAAATGAAATTGATAATCAGGTATTTGATTTTGTCCGTTCTGATGGTTTTTAGTCAGGCTGCAGTACAAAAACTCCTTGCTCAGAATCTCGAAGAAACGATAAAATGCGCAGATAATCAATTCAAAAACAAGGAATTAACAACTGCTTTAAAAACATATCAAAGGGCTCTTTTTTTCAGTGATGGAACACAAACACTTTATTTATTCAGACAGATCGCTGAGATTTCATATCTGGTAAATGACTATGAAACGGCACAAAAATATTACGGTTTAGCTTATAATCTGGCTGAAAAGGATAGTTTAAAAACCGAACTGCTGTTTAATAAAGCATCATGCCAGATACTTAACAAAAACTATCAGTATGCATTGATTGATTTGTTCTCTGTAACTGTCACTTCCGTAATGGTTGAGAAACGTCTGAACTTCTACCTCGGGACATGTTATTTTGGTCTTGAAGATTTCAGTAAGGCCCGTACTTATTTTGAGTCCTGTGTGGAGTTGAAGGATCGGAAAGAAGTTGACGAACTGTTATCGAGAAAGAATTTGTTATCTCCATCCCCTAAAACTGCCAGAATACTCAGTATGATTATTCCCGGATTGGGTCAGGCTTATTCTCATGATCTTAAATCTGGCTTAAATTCATTGCTATTAACGTCAGGATTGATAGCACTCGGTATAAACATAAGTAAAAGATACAGTCCTGTAGATGCAATTTTTGCAATTTTGCCCTGGTATCAAAGATATTATACCGGAGGCTTTGGAAAAGCCCGCGATATCGCTTCAAGGGAAAGGCAGCTTAAAAGAAATGAGGTATATAACAAAATATTGAAACTTATAGCTGAGAATTCAGCTCCATATTAACTTAATCTTTTAAAAAGAACGGATTAAATGAAAATACTCCGGCGAACAGGAATTTCTTTGTTACTGGTTTTTATGCTTTCAAATGAAAATTCCGGTTTTGCAGCGATCACAAAACTGCCCGATGAAAATAGTATGATAAATTGCTTTTTCAAAAATGTATATGATTTTTCATTTCGTGCGGCAGATTCAATGATTGTGGTTATGGATAATTCAGAAATGGATAATACCACCCTCTCAAGTATTAAAGCTAGTCTGGTATGGTGGAAATTATTAAGCGGAGACGCAATTGAAAATAATTTACGGACTTGCGATTCTATAATACATGAATCCATCAGATCAGGACTGAAAAATAAAACAAAAGATATCGGCTCCCTGCTGAATATAGTATACTCCTATTCCCTGAAAGCCCGTCTCGAAAACTACAGGGGCAACACTCTTAAGTCACTAATATATTTTTATAAATCAATCACTTATATTGAAGACTGTATAAACAGTCCTGCTAAGGATGAGAAGGTGAATTTAATCTTAGGGTTGTATTTTTATTTTATTGATTATATTGAAAATGAATATTTTATGGCGAAAGCCATGCTTTTTTCATTTCCCAAAGGAGATAAAAATAAGGGACTCAGGTACCTCGAAGAATGTTCGGCAACAGGTGATGAAATGATCGGAACGGAAGCAAATTATTTTCTGATGAAGATTTATACATATACCGAAAAGGATTATTTAAAAGCCTATCTGAAGGTGCAGATCCTAACACAACAACATCCACATAATCTGGTTTATAGCCTGGAACAATTTAAGCTCCTGCTGAAAATGAAAAAAGATAGTGAAGCTCAGATATTTCGAAATAAGCTAATTGAGGAAATTCAAATGGCGAAGAATATAAACAATAGTCAAAAAAATCATTTTATTTCTTTGCTCGGAGAGCCAGCAAAAGCCATTGCTAAATAGTATTGATATTATGAAAACTGTTGCAATTATTCTGTTCGTATTATTGCCATTTAAATGTCTTGCACAGAATCATGAAGACTTAAAAAAATTTAAAGATCTGTTTACTGAAAAAAGTATTAAGCATAATTGGGGAGACCAGTTAAAGGACAACAGGAATGAATTGACATTTATCTTTTCAGGCGCCTTTTTTATTTACAAAGAAATTATTTCTTCTCAGGATATCGATGCATGTGTTTTTACTCCATCCTGTTCAGTTTATGCTATCGAGAGTATAAAGCGAATGGGAGTTATTAAAGGATATTTCACTGCAATTGACAGACTTACCAGATGTAATCCAGTACCTAAAAAAAGCATGCCAGTTGATTTGCAAACAGGGAAGTATTACGACCCGGTTGGAAAATGAAAACAAATTCAATTTATAATTACTAAGTTTGTTAGCAAATTTATGACTAAAGAAGTTGTTCGGTATTATGAATTGTTGTATTAACTGAAATTTAATTACTATGCCAAGGGTATTTAAAGCAACTGAAATAGAAAAGGAAGACAAAGAGATAAAGCGCGATTATCTCGACCGGCACATGCCTCATGTTTTTTGTCCTGACACGGTTAAAAGAGGAGAAAAATTTGAGGTTAAGGTTAAACTTGGCGATGAGTATCCTCACCCCGACGAACATGATCATTTTATTAGCGTCATCCAGCTTTGGAACAGGGAAACATTGCTCGCAGAAGCACGTTATACTGCAGGTGTTTACGGGAATGTTCCTTCTCATTTTGAAATCGATTTTTATATTGTGGCACCTGAAGTGTCAATGAACCTCTCCGCTATGTCGGTATGTACAAAACATGGCTTATGGCAGAGTGAAGATAAACAGGTAAAGGTTATTTAACTGGTTTAAATTCCCATTTTTGGTTCTGTTAACTCGTTTGATGAGGCAGGATTATTATCTTTGCAGGCCAATCAAGTTATAGAAAATGGCTAAGGACGATAAGAAAAAAAGCAACTGGCGCGACAAATACAGGTTTTCTGTAATAAACGATCACACCTTAGAGGAGATTTGGAGAATAATACTAACCAGATATAACGCCTTCCTTCTGATCACTTTTCTGTTTGTTTTTATTATAGTTGCTACAAGCGCATTGATCTCATTCACAAATCTCCGGGAGTTTATACCCGGTTATCCTGATGTTGCTATGCGCCGTAATATCCTTATGAGTGCGATCCGCCTTGATTCCCTCGATCATCAACTAAAATTAAGGGATAAATACTTCGAAAATCTGAATTCAATAATATCTGGCAATGCACTTGTTGAAATGTCTGCACAACAAGATACTGCAAAGAATTATAAAGCAATTAAATTCAATACTTCTGCAGATGATTCTGCATTAAGGGCACGTGTTGAAAAAGAAGAACGGTATAATCTTACACTTGGTCCATCAGCAACCGAATCAGTCTCAGGATTGGCCAGCCTTCATTTTTTCCCTCCCGTTAAAGGAATTGTTTCAGGAAGGTATGATGTAAGAACAAAACATTTTGGTACTGATATTGTAACAAACCCGAGAGCACTTGTTTCTGCTGTTCTTGATGGAACAGTTATTTTCACGGGATGGACAATGGAAACCGGATTCGTAATTGAGGTTCAACATCCAAATAATATTGTTTCAGTGTATAAACATAATGCCAGCCTTATTAAGGAGACGGGAGATCTTGTCCGCGCCGGTGACGCAATTTCTGTAGTCGGTGATTCAGGTGAACTATATACCTCCGGTCCTCACCTTCATTTTGAGATCTGGTACAAAGGGAGTCCTCTGGATCCCGAGAAACATATCTTATTCTAAGAACCAGGAGAGTAGGTATGCCGGAAAGAATTGCATTGTTAGGATCAACTGGGTCCATTGGTACTCAGGCTCTGGATATCATTTCAAAGTATCCGGAAAGGTTCATTGTCGAGGTTCTGATAGCCGGAAATAATTTAGATCTGCTTGTACAACAGGCAAATAAATATCAACCCGATTCAGTCGTAATCGCGAACCCCGATCATTACCTGCAATTAAAAGAATATCTTAAACATACAAACATAAAAGTCTATGCAGGCAATGAGGCTATAGAGCAGGTAGTTTCTTCCTCAACTGTCGATATAGTCATTGCCTCCATAGTAGGCTATTCGGGAGTGAGGCCAACTATTGCCGCAATAAAAGCAGGGAAAAAAATAGCTCTGGCTAACAAAGAAACTCTTGTTGTGGCAGGAGAGATTATTGGTAAACTTGTCAGAGACTCGGGCAGCATCATTGTTCCTGTCGATTCAGAGCATTCTGCAATTTTTCAATGTCTTGCCGGCGAAGCGGGAAATCCTATTGAAAAAATTACACTTACAGCTTCAGGAGGACCATTCCTGAATTTGTCAGGGGAGATGTTGAAGTATGTTAAGCCGTCAGATGCACTGAAACATCCAAACTGGAACATGGGATGTAAAGTCACAATCGACTCAGCTTCACTAATGAATAAAGGATTGGAAGTGATTGAAGCCAAATGGTTGTTTGATCTTACTCCCGAACAGATTTCGGTTATTGTTCATCCTCAATCTATCATTCATTCGTTTGTCCACTTCGCAGATGGATCTGTAAAAGCCCAGCTTGGTGTTCCCGATATGAGGGTTCCGATCCTCTATGCCCTGACCTCTCCCGACAGGCTTCAATCTGATCTTCCGCGACTTGTACTTAATGAGTGTAAAACTCTGACATTTAGTGATCCTGATACTAAAAAGTTCAGGAATCTCTCACTGGCCTACGAAGCTCTTTCAAGAGGTGGGAATATGCCTTGTATTTTAAATGCAGCCAATGAGATGGCAGTTGAGGCATTTCTTGATGAAAAGATTGGATTTACACAGATGCCTGAAGTTGTGGAGTATACGATGGAAAATAGTTTATATTCCCCCTCGCCTGATTTGGATTTCCTCGACGTTACTGATTCAAGCGCCAGGGAATCAGCTCTCAGTTTTATTAATAAACTTCAAAAAGAAAGATGACTATACTTATTAAAATTCTGCAATTCATAATGAGCCTTTCAATTCTTGTACTGATTCATGAATTGGGCCATTTTACTCTGGCTAAAATTTTCAAAACGAGAGTTGAAAAATTTTATCTCTTTTTCGATCCCTGGTTTTCACTTTTCAAATATAAGAAGGGCGAAACCGAGTACGGTATCGGATGGCTACCACTTGGAGGCTATGTAAAGATTTCAGGAATGATCGATGAATCAATGGATAAGGAACAGATGAAACTGCCTCCTCAGCCGTGGGAATTCAGATCAAAGACATCATGGCAGCGACTTCTGATTATGACCGGAGGTGTTATTTTCAATTTTATTTCAGCAATGTTGATTTTTATTTTTGTATTATTTGCATGGGGCGAAACATACCTGCCGACAGCGAACGTCAAATATGGAATTGTAACTGATTCTGTGGGGTATGCAATAGGTTTGAGAAATGGAGATAAGATCATTTCGGTCGACAATGAGCATATTGAAAACTTCCAGGAAATAACCTCCGATATTGTTTTGAATAACCGCAAAACTATTCAGATTGAGCGCGACGGGGCAGCTCTGAATATTGATATACCTAAGGAATATGTTCCCAAAATGCTGAAGGGTAAAGGTAAGATTGAACCGAGAATGCCTTTCGGACCATATGTTATATCCATATTTGTTAAAGGATCTCATGCGAAAGCATCGGGTGTTCTTTTGGAAGATCAGCTTGTGGGCCTCAACGACAAACAATTCACATATTTTGATGAATTTCAGAAGTATCTTTTTACGAACAGGGACCAGCCTGTGGTTCTTAATCTTTTACGTAAAGGCCAAACCCTCAATATCACTACAAAACCTGATTCTTTAGGTATGCTTGGCATTGGCAGGTCCGGATCTGCTGATCAGATCTTTGATTTTAAAACTCTGAAATATGGATTTTTGCAATCCTTTCCTGCCGGCATTGACAAAGGACTTAAAACGATTTCTGATTACCTGAAGCAATTCAAGCTCATTTTTTCAAAACATACTAAAGGATATGAATCTCTTGGTGGATTTATAACAATTGGCAGTATTTTTCCGGGTGTTTGGGACTGGCAAAGGTTTTGGGATCTGACAGCATTTCTTTCAATAATACTGGCGGTAATGAACATCCTTCCGATACCCGCTCTTGACGGCGGGCATGTTATGTTTTTATTATTTGAAGTGGTAACCGGGAGAAAACCCAGCGACAAGTTTCTTGAATATGCACAGATTGCAGGAATGATTTTATTGCTGGCACTTTTGATTTATGCCAATGGTAACGATGTTCTGAGGCTGATCAGGAAATAGATTTTATATTTATCATGGTTTGGTTATAAATAAAGTATTTTTAACTTTGTATAAATTCTAATACAAAAACAGATGGGAAAGATAGGCTTGACAGAGATATTGCTGATATTGCTGGTTGTGGTACTGCTTTTTGGCGGACGTAAGATTCCTGAGCTTATGAAAGGGATTGGTCAGGGGATGAAGGAATTTAAGAAAGCTTCCAAATATGATCCAGCTAATGATGATCGGGAAGGAGCACATAAAGACTAAACCTGATGTTAACATATTCTAACAAGACCTGCATTTGAGTGCAGGTCTTTTTTATTTAAGTAGGGAACGGTCGCGACCATTCCCTACTTAAATAAAAATTACACCAATTCGTACTTCTGATTCCTTCTCCGGGGAACAAATCCTGCTTCTTTGATTATTGACTGCATCTCTTCTGCATTAAAACGGTTCCTCGCCCCTGCTGCGCTGACCACATTTTCTTCGATCATAATAGAACCAAGATCATTTGCCCCGGCATGAAGTGACAACATTCCGGTTTCCTTGCCAACAGTCAGAATGGAGGCTTGTATATTCCTGATATTATTTAATATGATCCTGCTTATTGAGATCATTCTGATATAGTCCGGACCGTTGTAGCTGCTTCTGATCCCGTGTTTCTTTAACAATACAGTTCCTTCATCCTGAAAGGGCCAGGGAATAAATGTTATGAAGCCAAAATGATTTTCCTCTTTTTCAGCCTGCAGATCACGTATACGTATAAGATGTTCAATCCGCTCCTCAATTGTTTCAATATGACCATACATCATTGTTGCCGAAGTAGGCAAATTCAGTCTGTGGGCTTCTCGCATTACGTCAAGCCACTCCTCAGTTGTAGCTTTAGCAGGGGAAACAATCTTCCTAACCCTGTCAGAAAGTATCTCCGCACCCGCACCAGGTAAACTGTCCAGCCCTGCTTCGATAAGATGAGAAAGTACATCAGAATAAGATAACTTTTCTTTTTTTGACAGGTGAATAATTTCCGGAGGCCCGAGAGCATGAAGTTTTAATGAAGGGTATAATTTCTTGAGATTTCTGAAAAGATCACTGTAAAAACCAAGACCAAGGTCCGGATTCATCCCTCCCTGTAAAAGCAACTGATCTCCACCCAGCGAATACATTTCATCAATCTTCGATATATAATCATTTTCAGATGTTATGTACGCATCCGGGGATCCTTTCTTCCTGCAAAAGTTGCAAAAGGTACACTGAGAAAAGCAGATATTTGTTATGTTCACATTTCTGTCTATCATCCATCCTACCTTATTGTCCGGATTATGTAAATACCTGAGTTTGTTTGCAACAAACAACAGCTCTTCAATCGGAGCCATGTTATAAAGGGCAATGCCTTCATCCACATTTAGCGGAACAAGTCCGAGAGCTTTCTCATATAATCCTTCTAAAATCATCTGTGCTAACAAATTAGTAACCAATTAGTCGGAAGACCGAGGTCCGAAGTCCAGAGAAGGAAATTTATTTTGCTTCTGACTTCCGACTTTCAAAGGTAACTCTTTGGAAACGAAACAATCAATATTTTAGTTAACTTTACATCTTCAAAAATCACAGGATAATAATATGAAACCTGAAATTCAAAAAATATCACAAATATCATCCACCCAATCTGTTATATGTATTCTTGGAAGTGATCATGTACCTAAAAGATTAAAACTTGGTAAATCAGAAATTGATTTTGCACAGACTCAGTTGAAGGCCAGGAAAGAATATGTTTTCATAAATTCTTATAACAGATGCACATACCTGATCAGATTAAAAGATGGAATCAGTCATTTTAAAGTAAGGGAAGAACTTAGAAGAACCTCTTATAATTTGAGAAAACTTATAAAAGGAAATAATCATTCAGAGCTCGTAATAACTTCCGATAAGGCTTATAAAGGCGCAGTTGAAGATTTTGCTGAAGGCCTTCTTCTCAGTTTTTATTCTTTTGAAAAATATAAGACAAAAGAAGATGATGATACGAAAAATTTCTACCCGTCGAAACTTCTTCTGCATGGAGAAATAGCTGATACAGATGTAAAATGGCTCGTTGATCTTACTGATGCTGTCTATTTTACCCGGAATCTTATAAAAGAACCGGTTAACCAGTTAAATGCAACTGCCCTGGCGGAGGAGATCAAAAAAACCGGTGCTTCGGCTGGTTTTAAAGTTGAAGTATTAACTAAGGGGAAGATTGAAGCTCTCAAGATGGGAGGACTTCTGGCTGTAAATAAGGGAAGTGTCGATCCGCCTGTTTTCTGCATTCTGGAATGGCATCCGGCAAATTGCCTTAATAAAAAACCGATTTTACTTGTTGGAAAGGGGATTGTTTACGATACCGGTGGTCTGAATATTAAAACGGGTGAATTTATGGCCGGAATGAACGGTGACATGGCCGGTGCTGCTACGGTAACCGGTGTTCTGTACACTATTGCAAAAACAGGAATTCCGCTTCATATTATAGGTTTGATCCCTTCGACGGATAATCGTCCCGGAGGAAATGCCTATACCCAGGGTGATATCATCACTATGTTCAATAAAATGACTGTTGAAATCGGGAATACCGATGCTGAAGGCAGACTTATTCTTGCCGATGCTATAAGTTATGCTTCAAAATATTCTCCGGAACTTATAATCGATATTGCAACTCTTACAGGCTCAGCAGCTATGACCTTTGGAAACCAGGCTATTGCTGTAATGACAAATGCTGACAGAAAATATATCAACCTGCTTGAAGAATGTGGGAACGATGTATATGAGAGAATTGCAGAGTTACCTTTCTGGGATGAATACGGAGAACTGCTGAAGTCTGATATTGCTGACCTCAGGAATATAGGCGGAAGGGAGGCAGGAGCTATCATAGCAGGAAAATTCCTTGAACGGTTTGCTGAATTTCCTCTGATACACATGGATATAGCCGGGACAGAAATGCTGAAAAAAGATGATTATTACAGACTGAAAAGCGGAGTTGGATCAGGGCTGAGGCTGCTGTCTACATTCCTGAGAAGAATTGCAACAAACTATTCAGAAAAGAAATAAAGATTTATGGAAAAGAAAACAATAATTGCCGGTATCTCACAAGGAGATATTAATGGTATCGGATATGAGGTTATAATAAAAGCTCTTTCCGACCCGATGATAAATGATATTTGTACTCCTATCGTATATGGCTCTCCTAAAGTCGCCGCTTATCATCGTAAAGCATTGAATGTTAATAATTTCAGTTTTAATAATATCAGGATAGCAGAAGAGGCTCATGCCAAAAAAGCTAACATGATTAATTGTCTTGATGATAATATCAGAGTCGAACTGGGTAAGTCAACACCTCAGGGAGGGGAAGCGGCTCTTATTTCTCTTGAAAAAGCTGTGGAAGATCTTAAAAGCGGCAAAATTGATGTCCTTATAACTGCACCTATTGATAAACAGAATGTTCAATCGGAAAATTTTCATTTTAAAGGACATACGGAATATTTGAAATCAGTCGCCGGTGCTGCGGAAGTTCTGATGTTTATGATCGGAGAGAGTATGAGAATAGGTGTTGCTACCGACCATGTTCCGCTTAACAAAGTTTCAGGATTGATAACACTGGATACACTTATTAGTAAGATAAGGTTGATGAATCAGTCACTGATCCTTGACTTCGGAATTCGTAAACCCCGGATTGCAGTGCTTGGGCTTAATCCTCATGCCGGCGATAACTCGTTAATCGGAACAGAAGAGGTTGAAATAATCAATCCTGCAATTCAACAAGCTCAAAAAGAAGGGATATTAACTTTCGGACCTTTCCCGGCTGATGGTTTTTTTGGTGCAGGATCATTCACAAAATTTGATGGGATCCTTGCAATGTATCACGATCAGGGGCTCACTCCATTTAAAGCGCTGTCCTTTGATTCCGGTGTTAACTTCACAGCAGGACTTCCTTTTGTCAGAACATCACCGGTTCATGGAACTGCTTTTGCTATTGCAGGGAAAGGTGAAGCCTCAGAGAATTCATTCCGTCAGGCCATTTATCTTGCATGCGACATTTTCAGAAACAGACTGATGTATAACGAAATATCACGGAATCCCCTGAAACATCAGGATATTGAAATTCATTCTGACCGGATAGATGAACTTCCTCCTGATATTTTTAACCCTGAGGCATAATTATGATAGATTATATTAAAGGAGATATAACCCTGATCACTCCCACGTTCCTCACAATGGAAACAGGCGGTATTGGTTATTTAATTAATATTTCATTAACCACTTTTTCCAAACTTGAAGGGAAAAAGGAATATAAGATCCTTGTCCATGAAGTCATCAGGGAAGACAGCCATCAGCTTTTCGGATTTGCTGATAATGAGGAAAGGGATATCTTCAGGTTATTGATATCAGTATCAGGTGTAGGAGCGAATACCGCCAGGATGATGCTTTCTTCACTTAGTCCGGGTGAGATAGAAAAAGCAATTTTAGGCTCTGATTCAGAAATTCTGAAAAGTGTAAAAGGCATAGGTTTAAAAACGGCCCAAAGAATCATAATTGACCTGAAAGACAAGCTTGGCAAACATACAGCAAGTGGTGAAATATTTGCCTTTGCTGACAATACAAAGCGTGAAGAAGCGTTATCTGCATTAGTAATGCTTGGATTTGCCAAAAGCACTGTCTCTAAAGTCCTTGATAAGATAGTCAGAGAACAAAAGAATCTGACAGTTGAGGATATGATAAAGAGAGCGCTTAAGAACTTGTAATTCTGAATATAATCCGGATTGGGATCAGGGATATCATATAAAAATATTCTGATATTTTCGTATCTTTTACTCTTCGCTTCTTTTCTCCTGAAGTCAACAGAAGCGAGTAGTCAGGCTGCTTTAAAAAAAGCTGTTACACAAGATACAACCCTCAAATCAATTCTAAAACTTAAGGACGATTCTGGCAATCCCTGGGAGACCAAACAGAAAGCTCCTCTTTTCCTTGATAAACCATCCAATTTAAAATCTTCAGTAATTTATAACCCGGATAAGAATGAGTATATCCTCTATGAGAAAATAGGAGCTTTTGATTATCGCACTCCTGTTCACATGAGTCCTGAAGAGTTCCGGAAATATGAATACTCAAGGGCAATGCGCGATTACTGGCAATCGCGTATCTCGGGTCATGAAGCCGGTTTCAGATCAAGCCTGATACCGCAGATTCAAATCGGTGGGGCTGCATTTGATAAGATATTCGGAAGCAATACTATTAATATCATACCACAGGGTTCAGCGGAACTTATTTTCGGGATAAATATTTCCAAAACTCAAAATCCAACCCTTCCGGTAAAACTGCAAACAATACCGACATTCGATTTCAAAGAAAAAATTCAGATGAATGTCACAGGTACAATTGGTGATAAAATGACTCTTGGTGTGAATTATAACACCGATGCAATGTTTGAATTTGAGAACAGAACCAAGCTTCAGTATGCGGGGAAGGAAGATGAAATTCTGAAAAAAGTTGAGGCTGGAGATGTTACTTTGCCCCTGACCGGGACTCTTATCACGGGAAGCTATAGTCTTTTTGGCCTTAAAACAGAAATGCAATTCGGAAAACTGACAGTCACCACCGTCTTATCCCAACAAAAAGGACAATCATCAGTCATCGAGGCAAAGGGAGGCGCTCAATTGACAGATTATGAAATGTATGCGGATGATTATGAGGCTAACAGACATTTCTTTCTTTCTCAATACTTCAGAGACACATATGATGAATCTCTTAAAAATTTACCTATTGTAAGTTCAGGAATAAATATTGCGCGGATTGAAGTATGGGTAACAAATAAGTCCAGCAGTTTTGAAGAAGCAAGCAACAGGAATATAGTTGCTTTTATGGATCTTGCAGAAAAAGCAAGTCATATTTTTAATAAGGTCCCTGCATTTCAGGCAACTCCCGGTACGCAGATATACCCCGACAATAATGCCAATAAAATGTATGAGCAACTTACTACGTCCTTTGGTATGATCCGGAACGTTGATCAGGTAACCAATGCATTTGCCCCGTTATACCCGGGATTTCAGATTGGACGGGATTTTGAAAAGATTGAGAACGCCAGAAAACTTGATGAAAGGGAATATTATTTCAACAGGCAACTTGGGTATATTTCGCTTAATACTGCCCTGAATACAGATGAGGTTCTGGCGGTTGCTTATGAATATACAATTGGAGGTCAGGTTTTTAAAGTAGGTGAATTTTCGACTGACGGAATTACAGCCCCTCAGACTCTGGTTCTAAAGCTGCTGAAAGGGACTACTCTCAGTCCGAAATTACCTACGTGGAAACTGATGATGAAGAACATCTATTCGCTAGGATCGGGGAAGCTCGATAAAAAGGATTTTGTATTGAATGTTCTTTACCAGGATGACAAAACCGGAAATTCTATCAACTACATTCCGGAAGGAAGTCTGGCTGATAAGATTCTTCTTCAGGTTATGGGACTCGACAATTTGAATTCCCAGCTGGACAGAGAGCCTGATGGTTTTTTCGATTTTATTGACGGCGTAACTGTTATGGCTGACAGGGGGAAAATCATTTTCCCCTTTATTGAGCCTTTCGGAAGCCATCTTAAGAAGATGATTCTCGATCCTGCATTGGCAAGTAAATATGTCTATCAGGAGCTTTATGATTCAACTCAGACGGTAGCGAGACAGATGGCTGAGAAAAATAAATTCAAGCTTACAGGGAGATACTCATCCGAATCGGGTTCTGAAATAAGGCTAAATGCCACAAGTATACCCCAGGGTTCCGTTAAGGTTACTGCAGGAGGAGTACCCCTCACTGAAAACATCGATTATACTGTAGATTACAATATGGGTACGGTGAGGATAATTAACAGTGCGCTGATTGAATCGCAAACACCTATTCAGGTTTCATTGGAGAACAATCAGTTTTTTGGATTCCAGACCAAGACACTTGTCGGTACACATCTGGATTACAGAGTATCAGATAACTTCGATATTGGTGGAACTATACTTCATCTTACTGAAAGGCCCTATACACAGAAAGTAAATTATGGAGAAGAACCGATCTCAAACACAATATGGGGTTTAAATACTTCATATAAAGCAGAATCACAATTGCTTACAAAGCTCATTGACAAGATACCACTTCTCAATACAAAAACTCCCTCGACATTCTCCTTTTTCGGTGAGTTTGCTAATCTGATCCCCGGTCACTCAAAGGCAATTTCAAGTGCCGGGAATTCTTATATCGACGACTTTGAAGCCAGTGAAATTCCGCTTGATCTTAAATCGTTTAATGCATGGACGATTTCCAGTGTCCCGCAAGGACAGGACCAGCTTTTTCCTGAAGCAAGGTTTAATAACAATCTTGTCAGTGGGTTTAACCGGGCTAAACTAGCCTGGTATGTCATTGACCCTCTCTTTTTACGAAACGGATCATCTACTCCTGAGTATATAAAGCAACATGCCGATTTACAATCGAGCCATTTTGTAAGAGAGATATACGAAAATGAAATTTTCCCTTTCAAAGAAAGTCCAAGCGGAATTCCCACCAATATAGCTGTTTTAAACCTGGCATTTTATCCTGATGAAAGAGGTCCCTATAACTACGATGCCAATCCCGGACCATATTCCGGCGGGTTGAATTCCGACGGTAAGCTTAATAATCCTCAATCGAGATGGGGTGGTATTATGAGAGAAGTACTTACCAGCGATTTTGAAACTGCAAATATTCAGTATGTAAAGTTTTGGGTTATGGATCCCTTTGTTGATAATCCCAATCAGGAGGGAGGTGATCTCTATATAAACCTTGGAAATATTTCAGAAGATATCCTGCGGGATTCAAGAAAAAGTTTTGAAAATGGACTTCCCAATTCACCTGTTGTAAAAAACGTTGATACTACTGCATGGGGAAGAGTACCAACCATTCAGGCAGTTGTTCATGCTTTTGATAATGCTCCCGAATCGAGACTATTTCAGGATGTCGGACTCGACGGGCTTATTGATCAGGACGAACAGACTTTTTTCGCTGATTACCTTCAGAAAGTTTCAGCAGTTATCACGCCTGAAGCTTATCAGAATATTCTATTGGACCCTTCAGGAGATGATTATCATTATTTCAGGGGATCGGATTATGATGCGCAACAGCTTGGAATTCTCGACAGGTACAAAAAGTATAACGGCGAAGAAGGGAATTCGCCAACTTCTGAGAATTCAAAAGAATCATATCCGACATCGGGATCAACATTGCCGGATATGGAAGACATAAACCGCGACAATACATTAAATGAAACGGAGAGTTACTATCAGTATAAAGTAAGTATACGTCCGGGTGATATTAAGGTTGGAAAGAATTTCGTAGTTGATGAGATTGAATATGAAGCTACTTTTGCCAACGGTGTTAAGTCGAAAGTCAAGTGGTACCAGTTTAAGGTTCCTATTACTGATTATCAGAAGGTTATTGGCCCAATAAAAGATTTCAAATCAATCCGTTTCATGAGAATGTTTCTCAAGGGATTCAACGAGCCGGTTATAATGCGTTTTGCGAAACTTGACCTAGTGCGTGCCGAATGGAGGAAATACAATATTTCATTTATGGAAGGCGGAGAGAGGATTACCATACCTGAGGCTACGGATGGGACATTCGAAATCAGTTCTGTAAGTATTGAAGAGAATTCAGGAAAGATACCTGTTAACTATGTTTTACCTCCAGGATTTGACAGAGTGACCGATCCCCAAAATCCCCAGCTGCGACAACTTAACGAACAATCGATGGTACTGAAGGTTCAAAACCTTGAAGACGGGGATGCCAGGGCTGCTTTCAGAAATGTTAATCTCGATATAAGGCAGTATCGTCAACTAAGAATGGAGGTTCATGCTGAAGCAATGATAGGATATCCTTTACAGAATGATGATCTGACAGCCTTTATCAGAATTGGTTCGGATTATAAAGGGAATTTTTACGAATATGAACTTCCTTTAAAATTAACCCCACCCTCCCCAAGTAACAAGTACGATAATAAATCGGATAAAGACAGGGCAATTGTCTGGCCCCCTGAAAATAGTTTTGATATAGACTTGTCGGTGCTGCAGGATGCCAAGCAGGAACGCAACCGGCAAATGCAGTTACCCGGCTCATCTTTAAGCGTGTCAGATGTCTTTGTATATACCAAGGGAACAGCCCGGGTGTCAGTTTCCGGTAATCCTAATATGAGTAATATACGGGTCATTATGATAGGGGTGAGAAACCCCATAAAAACCCGGAACAAAGCAGCAGATGACGGACTCCCGAAATATGGGGAGGTTTGGTTCGATGAACTGCGTCTCAGCGATTTTATTGAGAATGGAGGATGGGCCGCGAATGCACATTTGCAGGCTCATCTGGCAGATCTGGGTACTGTTGATATGGTTGGACAGGCAAGTACCCCCGGATGGGGAAGTATTGAGAAAAAAGTAAATGAGAGAAGCAAAGAAGAGATAATGAAATATGACATTTCATCAAGTGTGGAGCTTGGTAAATTTTTCCCTGAAAAAATTGGCGTCAGACTTCCGGTTTATGTCGGTTATTCAGAGACCAGGATCAGACCTCAATACAATCCTCTTGATCCCGATATTCTCTTAAAGGATGCTTTAAAAGCAGCAAAAAATCAAACAGTCAGAGATTCAATAATAGCCATTTCAGACGATTTTTCAAGAAGAAAGACTATTACAATAAGTAATGCAGGAATAACAAAACGGGGAGTAAAACCCCATGCTTGGGACCCTGCAAACTTAAGTGTGAACTATACTTACAATGAAATCTATAGCAGCAATACCAATACTGAAATAAACCTTGAGAAAAACTACAGGGGAGGATTAAATTATGACTTCCAGGCTCAACCTGCCAATATTATGCCTTTCAAGAATGTGAGATTTCTGAATTCTCCTGTTTTCAAGCTGGTCAAAGACTTTAACTTTTATGTCTTTCCAAAGAGCCTCTCATTCAGGACCGATCTGAGTCGATTTTATAATGAATTAATAACAAGAAATATAAATAATCCCTACCTGAAGGTTACGCCTTCATTCAAAAAAGATTTTGAATGGAGCAGGATTTATGATATGAAATTTGATATAACCCGTCAGCTTAAATTTGATTTCACTGCTACTAATCTTTCAAGAATTGATGAACCTCCTGGTGGAGTTGACAAACAAAGGTATAGCAGCAGTTATAATTCATGGCGCGATTCAGTATGGGTTAATTTGAGAAAGGGCG
>Ga0209226_10000590_pt1 | contig 18943 bp, 12 predicted proteins | sample BarGraNGADG00212_2_FD_184497 | JGI IMG/M metagenome (GOLD analysis project Ga0209226, IMG submission 184497) | Arctic peat soil microbial communities from Barrow, Alaska, USA - Barrow Graham LP Ref core NGADG0011-212 (SPAdes) (version 2) | ecosystem: Environmental > Terrestrial > Soil >...
TGCACTGTTCAGGGGCATGTGAAACCAGGTTCCTCTGCAGTGTCTCCGCGATCGTGGCTTCGGTAGTATAGAGCTTGGCGTTTCTTACTACCACAGCGGCATGTAGTGAGATCGAAGTGAGCAGTTGGGTCTCCCTTTGGCTGAACTGCCTGGGCTTGAAGCAGTATAGGGCGATGACCCCCATCGCCTCATCCCCAACGACCAGCGGCGCAGCGAGGATTCCACCCAGGCCATCCGCCTCGCACCGCTTGCGGGTCAGCTCATCATCGCTGTTCGCTGCATCGTAGCACGAGACGCATTGCCTCTGGGCAAACGCCCGTCCCGACACCGAATGTCCCATCGCGAGTTTCACGAGGAGCAGGTGTTCTTTGCGCTCTTGGCTAGCGAAGCACGACCTTATGACCAGATCCCCTTCCCGGTCAGGCAGGAATATCACGCACTCGTCGGCTTCCATCACCGATGCCGTCGCCAGCGCCAGCGCCTCCAGGGCTTCGTCAAGGTTCAGCGAAGAAGCGATTGCCGTCGTCACCTGCATTACCGCCGAGACATGTTCCACCCAGTCCTCAAGCGCCGCCGAGTACTCCGTGGTCCGCGAATGGACCTCCGCGTTCGCCATCGCCGCCGCCGCGTGAATCGCAAACGCGCTCAGCACGTCCGCGCGCAGGCTGCCCAGCCGAAGATCCTCGCGAGACAATCCGTCCCCGAACCGCGCTACAATTGCCCCAAGCGTTTCGGAACCCGTCACCAGCGGGGCGCCCACCAGGATTGCCTCGGCGCACTCATCGCGACTGCGGTCCTTCTCCGCTACAACCAGGTAGTCCCCCGAATCGGCGGAATGCGTGGCCAAGCGCTTCCAGTCAGGTCCGTGGCGTACCCCGGACCTGGCCATCACCCGAACGCCGCCATCCGTGTGGTCCTTTCGGAACACGGCGGCATCGCTGGCCCCGAGGTGCTCGCACACGGCCTTGGCTATCGCCCCGCTGCACTCTTTCGCATCGAGCGATGTCGAAGCCGCCCTGGCCGCCTCCAGCATTTCTGCCAACATCTCTGCTTGCTCCTTTGCGGTCTGCTCGTGCTTGAGCAGACTCTCTCCCAGCGCGTTGAACGACTCGCCGAGAGACTCAAGCTCATCACCGGTCCGGATACTGATCCGCCGACGGTAGTCCCCTACCGCCATCGCCTTCGCCGCCCGCGCCAGCCGCCGCGTCCCCCGCACCACTCGATTCGCCATCACCAACGCGGCGGTCAGGCCCAACAACCCGACCGCGCCGGAGAGCAATAACCCGGTTCTCGCGTCCCTCAGCTCTGCCTGGACGCTATCGGTCACGCCTGCAATTGCGGCTTCCCGTTCCGGGCTGCCGTCGGGAGCTTCAGCGGTGCGTTGACACAACCTGAACTCCTGCTCCACGCGTCTGCAATTGTGAACGGCATTATAGACCTGCACCGCCAAGATCGATCCCACGGCAATCAGGAATGCCAGCCCAAGTTTTGTTCTAATGCTCCTCGGTCTCAAGCGCAAGAGGCCTATTCCTTCCTGGAGTTTGTTGGCCCATGTACTTCGAGCACGACTACTGCACTGGTTGAGCTTATACCCACTAAGCGGACAGCTCAACCAGTGCCCGCCAAACTTTCTCGCGGAGCTAGCGGCCTGTGCATTTCGATTTCCGTCGTGAAACCGCGCATGGTATAATATAACAGGCGCGGCTCAACCGGCGCCGGAGGATGTAGGTTGAATCGCTATCTCAGAAACATAATCGCCGTAGTTTTCATAGTGATGGTGGGGCTGCTGCTCACCAAGAGCAACCCCTGGGGCATGATGAACAAGGGGCCGACCACCGTCCGTTACTCCGAAGCAAGGAGAATGATCCTGGATGGCAAGGTCGCGCGTGGCACACTGACGAGCGACAACTTCAGTTTCGAGGACAAGAAGGGCGTGAAATACGAAACCGCGCTGCCCTCGCAGGACTCCAAGAGCGCGTTCGCGGACTGGGCGACAGACCACAAGGTCAACGTGGACGCCGGCAGGTCCCTGTTCTCCAGTCCCATCGTGAGCATGCTGATCTCGATCGTATTGCCGCTGGGGTTCCTGGTTGTGCTTTGGATGCTGTTCATGCGCCAGGCGCAGGCGGGCAACAACCAGGCGATGAGCTTCGGTCGCAGTCGGGCAAAGAGGCTCAATGAGAACGTGCCGAAGGTGACCTTCGACGACGTGGCCGGGGTGGACGAGGCCAAGCAGGAGCTTGAGGAGATAGTAGAGTTCCTCAAGAACGCGAAGAAGTTCGTCGCGCTCGGAGCGAAGATCCCCAAGGGCGTGCTGCTGCTGGGGCCTCCCGGATGCGGCAAAACGCTGCTGGCGAGGGCTATCGCGGGCGAGGCGGGGGTTCCGTTCTTCCACATCAGCGGCTCGGACTTCGTCGAGATGTTCGTCGGGGTCGGCGCGTCGAGGGTAAGAGACCTCTTCGATACGGCCAAGGCCAACCGGCCCAGCTTGGTCTTCATTGATGAGATCGACGCGGTCGGCCGTCAGCGAGGCGCGGGGCTCGGCGGCGGTCACGACGAGCGCGAGCAGACCCTTAACCAGCTCTTAGTCGAGATGGACGGTTTCGACCCGAACTCGGGCGTCATTCTTATCGCGGCCACCAACAGGCCGGATGTTCTGGACCCGGCTCTGCTGCGGCCTGGGCGATTCGACCGCCGGGTGGTGGTGGACAACCCCGACGCGCGCGGACGCGAGGGGATACTGAACGTCCACCTGCGAGGCAAGCCGCTCGCGGAGGATGTGAACGTGGAGGCCCTTGCGCGCAGGACCCCTGGGTTCTCGGGCGCGGATTTGGCCAACCTGGTCAACGAGGCCGCGCTGCTCGCGGCAAGGCGCGACCAGACGAAGATATTCATGACCGACTTCCAGGACTCCGTGGACCGCGTGATTGCCGGTCCGGAGCGGCGGAGCCGAATCATCAGCGAAAAAGAAAAGGAAATGGTGGCCTACCACGAGGTCGGTCACGCGGTAGTCGCCGAGCTGCTGCCCAACGACGATCCGGTGCACAAAGTCTCGATTCTGCCGCGCGGAATGGCGCTGGGCTACACGATGCAGCTTCCGACCGTGGACAAATATCTGACCACCAAGAACGAGCTGTTGGACAAGATCGCGGGTCTGCTGGGCGGACGGGTCTCCGAACAAATGGTCTTCAACGAGATCAGCACCGGGGCCTCCAACGACCTCGAGCGCGCCACCGAGATCGTCCGCGCGATGGTCTGCGAATACGGCATGAGCGACAAGATCGGCCCATTGACCGTCGGCAAGCGCCACGGCAACCCGTTTTTGGGCAGGGACATGATGGAGGATCGAAACTACTCCGAGGACATCGCGATGGCGATCGACAAGGAGATTCGCTCGACGATGGAACAGGCCTACGAGCGCGCGAAAGCGATTCTCACCGAGAACCGATCCAAGATGGACACGATCGTAAAGGTGCTGCTCGAAAAGGAAACGCTGGAGCGCGAGGAGTTTGAGGCGCTGATGGAAGGCGCGACGCTGAACTCGGTCGCGCACACTTCTCAGACGGCTCCCGTCGAGCCGACCGAGTCTATTTCGGCCCACCCCGCCGATGCCCAGCCCGACGCCACCGAACCCGCGCCCAACGCCAAGCCCCGCCTCGAACCAGGGGTAGCATAATAACTGCCGATCGTCCAGGACATGTTGTCCTGGATGCGTCTTCGCGGGCATGTTGTCCGCCTGCCCCCGCGCGATGCGCTTTGGACTGCGGCGGCTTGACGCCGCTTTGGATTGCGACCACCCCCGCAAAGGAACTCCCCGCCCGCATGGCTAATACTATGGGCGGAGCTTGGACGGCAAACCAGCTACCACCGGAGGGGCATTGTGGCGAGGCTAACTGAACAGGAACAGCAGGAGATCATCCGCTATCTGGAATCGGACAAGCCCCTGCCGGACAGGTATCGTTTTCTGCTGTTCGAGGATAAGCGCGAGGTCGAGCTGGTCTGGAACGGCAAGACCAGCGAGGTCTGCAATGTCGTCCTGCCATTTCAGGTGATCGAGCAGGTTGACGAACCCCGCGCCGAGAAACCCGAAGATACCGCCCTCCAGCTCGACATGTTCTCCATCGACACCCGTGGCCGCCAACTCAAGGGCTGGACCAACAAACTCATCTGGGGCGACAACAAGCTGATCCTCTCCAGCCTCAAGAACGGCCCCCTGCGCGAGGAGATCGAGAAGCAGGGCGGCCTCAAGCTGATCTACATAGACCCGCCCTTCGATGTGGGCGCGGATTTCAGCATGAATATCGAGATCGGCGACGACACATTCACCAAGAAACCAGGCATCCTCGAAGAGATCGCATACCGCGACACCTGGGGCAAGGGCGCGGATTCCTTTATCACCATGATCTACGAGCGGCTGATTCTCATGCGCGATTTGCTGGCTGAGGACGGCAGCGTCTATGTGCATTGCGATTGGCGGGTGAATGGGTATATGCGGCTTGCATTGGACGAGGCTTTTGGCTCGGGCAATTTCCTCAATCAGATCACCTGGAAACGCCAGACTTCTTCAGGATACAAGGGGAAGAATTATCTAGGCAAGAACCATGATGACATATTCCTTTACAGACGCTCCCCTGCGACACCATTCAAGGTAGACATGTTGCCATATACCGACGACTATGTTGCGCAGAGGTTCTCCCATATAGATGACAAGACAGGCAGACGGTTTAAAGATGCGTTCCTTGGCTCAGCTACTACGGATACAACTATTGAAAGACTGAAAGCTGAAGATCGGATCTACTATACGCAAACCGGGGGGCTTCGACTCAAGATATACCTTGATGAAACAGAAGGGGTTCCCTTGGACGATGTTTGGACCGATATCAACTTCATAAACTCAATGTCAGCCGAACGGGCTTCTTACCCGACCCAAAAACCCGAAGCCCTTCTCGACCGCATCATCAAAGCTTCCTCCAACGAAGGCGACCTGGTCGCCGACTTCTTCTGCGGCTCCGGCACAACGGCAGCCGTGGCGGAGAAGCTGGGGCGCAAGTGGATCGCCACCGACCTGGGCAAGTTCGCTATTCATACAACGCGCAAGCGAATGATCGGCGTCCAGCGCGCTCTCAAAGCCGAAGGCAAGGACTACCGCGCTTTTGAGATTCTCAACCTGGGCAGATACGAGCGCCAGCACTACATCGGCGTGAACCCCAACCTGCGCGAGGCCGAACAGCAGAAGCAACTTGAGGAAAAGGAAGCGGCTTTCCTCGAACTCATTCTTCGCGCCTATCGCGCCGAAAAGACCGACGGCTTTGCGACATTCCACGGCAAGAAAGCCGGGCGGCTGGTTTCGGTCGGGCCGGTGAACCTGCCCGTCACCCGCCTGTATGTGGAAGAAGTCATACTTGAATGCCGCCAAAAGCACATCACGCGCGTGGATATACTCGGCTTTGAGTTCGAGATGGGGCTGTTCCCCAACGTGCTCGACGAGGCCCGCGCCAAGGGCATAGACATAGCCCCCAAATACATCCCCGCCGAAGTCTTCGACAAACGCGCGGTAGAGAAGAACCAGGTGGTGTTCCACGATGTATCCTTCATTGAGGTCACGCCCCACATCAAGAAAAACAGCGTTGCCGTGGAGCTCACCGACTTTTCCGTCTTCTACTCCCAGGACTCGATAGCCAACGCCGAAGCAACGCTCAAAGACAAGGGCAGCAAGGTCGTGGTCGAGCAGGGGCAGATCATCAAAGTCAGCAAGGACGCCCACGGCATCGTCACCCGCGAGACGCTCACGAAGAAATGGACGGATTGGATCGACTATTGGGCGGTTGACTTCAACTTCGAGAGCAAGCGGGAGATCATCCGCAAGAAGCTGCTACCCGCCGAGCAGGAGGCACTCGACGGGATGGAACCGCCGCAGATGGAGTTGGGGCAATACGAGGAAGTCTGGACCGGGGACTACATCTTCGAAAACGAATGGCAATCATTCCGCACCAAGAAGGACCGATCGCTGGAACTCACCAGCATCTACCACGAGTGCGACCCCGGTCGGCGCAAGGTTGCCGTTAAGGTAGTGGACATTTTCGGCAATGACACGATGACGATAGTTGAGGTGAGCGTCTAAACCCATCGAATTCGACGGGTTTGCAGAGTCTAATTCCATCGAATTCGATGGGTTTGGAGATTCGCAATCTGAAAGGAGCCTTTCGGCAATGGGCAATAAGATCGAGAATACCGATGGAGACCATCTATCGCCTTTCGAGAAGATCAAGCGCACGAGCGATGCCGGGATGGAGTATTGGTCGAGCCGTGTATTTGCCGATATCCTGGGCTACGGCGACTATCGCAATTTCGAAGGGGTAGTTGAGAAGGCCAAGATGGCCTGTTTCAATAGCGGACACCATCTTGAAGACCATTTCGTTGACATCACCGAAATGGTCACCATCGGCAGCGGCGCAGAGCGGGCGGTCAAGACGATCCTCCTGTCACGTTACGCCTGCTACTTGGCTATTCAGAACGCCGACCCCAACAAGGAGATCGTGGCGCAGGGCCAGACCTACTTTGCAGTCCAGACGCGTCGGCAGGAACTGGCGGACGAGCACACCGAAGAAAAGCGGCGGATCATGTTACGCGAAGAGATCAGGCGTCATAATGCTCAGTTAGCCAGCGCGGCTAAGGGTGCCGGTGTCATCAAACCCATAGATTATGCCGTTTTTCAGAATCACGGCTATATGGGGCTTTATGGTGGGCTGAGACAGGATGACATTCATCAGCGGAAAGGCTTGAAGAAGAGCCAGAAGATTTTGGACCATATGGGCACCACGGAACTGGCGGCGAACTTGTTCCGGGCCACGCAAGCAGAGGAGAAACTGCGCCGGGATGAGGTGAAGGGCAAGGATGCGGCGAACCGGACGCACCGCGAAGTGGGCGCGAAGGTGCGGCAAACCATCCGCGAATTGGGCGGCACGATGCCGGAAGATCTGCCGGTGGCGGAAAGCATCAAGGCGGTCGAAACCAAACAGCGCAAGCAACTCGGCAAGGCTGCGCCGCCTGCAGAAGAGAAAGGCGAGTAACCGACCATGGCTCTGCACCCCAGTTTCCCGGAATCACCATACGCCATCCTTGATCCATCCGTGCGCTGGTTCCCTGCAGATGAAGCCCTGCGGGAAACGACTATGGACAAGCTGCTTCCGCCGTTGGTGCCGGAACTGCGCAAGCTTGTAAAAACGTGGCGGGACAGCGGCTACGCGGGCGCGACCGACACCAGCCGCAGCCTCCTCAACTGGTGGTTCGGCACCCCGCATCTATTGCCCAGGACCGACGGCACAATGGAGCAGTTCCAGTACTACTTCGCTCAGCGCGAAGCTCTGGAGACCATTGTCTACCTTTACGACATAGCTGGGGTCAAAGACAAGTACGACTTGATTCGCTACGACAGCTCGGGTGCGGTCTCAACCGGCATGTTCGACGAGACATGGCGGCGTTTTGTGGTCAAGATGGCGACCGGCGCCGGCAAAACAAAGGTGCTGAGTCTGGTTCTGGCGTGGAGCTTCTACCACAAGCTCTACGAGCCTGGCTCGGAGTTGGCGCGCAACTTCCTGGTGATCGCTCCCAACATCATCGTGCTGGACCGCATCTACAAGGACTTTCAGGGCCTGCGCATCTTCTTTGAAGACCCCGTGCTGCCCGCAAACGGAGTGGACGGGCGAAACTGGCGAGATGACTTTCAACTGACCTTGCACGTGCAGGATGAAGTGCGGATTACTCGGCCAACCGGCAACATCTTCCTTACCAATATCCACCGCGTCTACGCCGGTGACGACACGCCCGCCTCCGCGGACGACGAGAACACGATGGACTACTTCCTGGGCAAGCGGCCAACCGGCGCGACCACCGACTCGAAAGTGGACCTGGGCATGATCGTGCGCGACATCGACGAACTCGTGATTCTCAATGATGAGGCTCATCATATCCACGACCCCCGTATGGCGTGGTTCAAGTCCATCCAGGACATTCACAACCGCCTGATGCAAAAAGGGGCGGCCCTTTCCCTGCAGGTAGACGTAACGGCCACGCCTAGACACAACAATGGCGCGATCTTCGTCCAGACCGTAGCCGATTACCCGCTTGTCGAGGCCATTTCTCAGAACGTGGTCAAGCATCCCGTCGTGCCTGATGCCCCCAGCCGCGCAAAACTGGTTGAGCGCCAGAGCGCCAAGTACACCGAGAAATACGCCGACTACATGCACTTGGGCGTGATCGAGTGGCGCAAGGCATACGCAGAGCACGACAAGATGGGCAAGAAAGCCATCCTGTTTGTCATGACCGACGACACCCGCAACTGCGATGATGTCGCTGAATATCTGCGGGGTACCTATCCGGAGTTTGCCGCGAAGGACGCCGTGCTGGTGATTCACACCAAGAACAACGGTGATATTTCCGAATCAGCCTCGGGCAAAGACAAAGACGAACTGGACAAGCTGCGCAAGCAGGCGAACGAGATCGACAATGCGGACAGCCCTCACAAAGCCATTATTTCCGTAATGATGCTCAAAGAGGGCTGGGATGTGCGCAACGTCACCACGATTGTGGGCCTGCGCCCGTATGCGGCCCCAAGCAACATCCTGCCGGAGCAGACGCTCGGCAGAGGTCTGCGCCGCATGTATCCGGCAGAGAACGTCCCCGAATATGTCAGCGTGGTCGGCACCGACGCATTTATGGACTTCGTGGAGTCCATAAAGGCCGAAGGCGTAGTGCTGGAACGCAAGCCCATGGGCGAAGGCACGCAGCCCCAAACGCCGCTGGTTGTTGAAGTAGACAAGGAGAACGAGAAGAAGGACATCGACGTGCTGGACATTGAAATCCCAGTGCTGTCCCCGCGCGTTTACCGGGAATACAAGAACCTTAGTGATCTGGACGTGGGCGCGCTGGGGCATCAGCGAGTGGCCTATCTGGAGTTCAGCGCAGAGCAGCAGCGGGAGATTGTGTTCAAAGACATCACAACCGGCGAGATCACGCATACCACCATCCTGGATACGGCAGGCATTGCCGACTACCGCAGCGTGGTTGGCTATTTCGCTCAGACCATCATGAAAGACCTTCGCCTGGTCAGCGGTTACGACGTGCTTTACGGCAAGGTCAAGGCGTTTGTGCAAGATCAGTTGTTCGACCGGAAGGTTGAGCTGGAGGACCCCAACACGTTGCGCAACCTCTCGGAACTGGCCGCTACCAAGACATTGATTGAGACCTTCAAGCAAGCGGTAAACGCGCTGACCATCCACGAGAAGGGTGATGCCGAAATCCGCGATACCATCAAACTCCGGCAAACCCGGCCCTTCGTGGCAAGAGATCAGGGATACGTCGTCCCCAAGAAGAGCGTCTTCAACAAGATCATCGGAGATAGCCATTTCGAACTGCTGTTCGCCGGCTTTCTGGAGGACTGCGACGACATCGTGTCTTATGCCAAGAACTACATGGCCGTGCATTTCAAGCTGGACTACGTGAACGCCGACGGCGACATTTCCAACTACTATCCCGATTTTGTGGTCAAGGTGTCGGACAAGAGCGTTTTCATCGTGGAGACCAAGGGGCTGGAGGATCTGGACGTCCCGCTGAAGATGCAGCGGTTACGGCAATGGTGCGAGGACATAAACGCTGTTCAGACGGAAGTGAAGTACGACTTTGTTTACGTGGACGAGGAGAGCTTCAAGGCGTACAAACCCACTTCATTCCAGCAGTTGGTCGATGGCTTCCGGGAGTACAGATAGGCGGCCCGCCCAACCCCGGACACGGGCAACATGCCCGGGGACCCCCCGGCTCCGGGCAACATGCCCACGCCGATCAGCAGCCCAGGGCCCATTCGCGTTATTCGCCCCAATCCGCGCCATTCGCGATTCAGAACCCGTTAACAACATTTAACCGAAATATACCAGCGATTTCCCTGCAAAAGGCCCTAGTTATCGTACTGTGTACATGGAGGACAAATATCATGCGCGCCCCCCTTCCCCCAATAGTCAATACTCAATAATCAATACTCAATCGGAGTCGGGCCGCCGAATGTATCTAATCGACAAAACGAAATCCCGCCACGCTCAGCTTGAGCACGAGATCGTTCAACCAAAACCTGCAACTTCCCTCGTGCGGAAACTGCCGACCCAATTCGTAACTCGTAACTCGTAACTTGTAACTCGTAACTAGGTAGTCGCCCGTTCCATAACTTCTTCGGCGAAGCCGCGCCATTCGCTTTTGGGATAGCGGTAGAGGAAGCCTTCGAGGGTTGCAACCGCCGCTTCGGGGTCGTGACGGAAGCTGAGTTGAAGCTGGCCGACCTTGAGCAGCGCCATTTCGGCCTCCACGCTGTCCGGCTGCTCCTCGGCAAGCTTGCGAAACGCGTAGATGGCCCGCTCCGTGTGGCCGGATTCCTCCAGATATGAGGCAAACCGGAACCGCGTCGGGGCCGCGATTACTGAGTTGGGCCAGAACCGCTTCATCTCATCCGCGCGAGCGAGCGCCTCGCCTTCCTCGCCCTGGGAGATCGACAGCTCGATTGCCATCTGGTAGTAGGGCAGCGACTGGTCCTCTTCTTCCAAAATCGCCCACAGCCGCCCCAGTTCCGCGTGCGCGAAGGCGTTGTCGGGGTCGCACCTGATCAGTGCCTCGTAGCGATGCGTGGCTTCGAGGATGCTCCCGCCGTCGTAGCACTGCTTGGCCTCTGCGATTAGGTGCTCGCGCTCGCCCTGCAGCGCCATGTTGCTGGCAAGCGCGGTAATGATCCCGAAAGTGAACCCTCCGAGGTGGCTCCAATAACTCACCTGCTTGAGCCCGAGGCCCAGGAAGCTGTCTCGGTAGAGCCCGATCAAAGCCAGCAGAAGCTGCATTACCAGCCATACGAGAATTACCAGCAGCGCGGGGATGTAGAGGCCGAAGAAGTCGAATACCTTGCGGTGGTATCTCACGGCGTAGATCGCCACCACGCCCGACACCGCGCCCGACGCCCCGACCACCGGCTGGTTTGCATAATATGACGGAAGCGCGGCGAAAACCACCGCCGCATGGAGTATGGAGGCAGCGAAGCACGCGCCGATGTAGAACATCGCGTATTCCAGTTTGCCCATGGCCCGCTCAACATCCCTGCCGAAGATGTAGAGCATCCCCATGTTCACAAACAAGTGCCCGACGCCCGCGTGGACAAAGTTGGAGGTCAGCATCTTGCCGATGCGCAAATGCGCGGGGACGAGGCCGTAGACATGTGTTGCGCTGATGTCCGAATACCCGGCAGATGCGGTATCGCGGGAGATCATCAGGTAGACGAGCACATTGATGCCGATAATGCCGAGCGTCACAACCGGCAGACGCTTCACTGCCCTCACGAATCTTGTGGATTGCTCTTCCGCCATCAGAGTTTGCCCGCCGCCATCCATGTGGTATCGCCAGCCCTATTATACCACGTAACCCGACTGCCGCCGCCTGCTCCGTATACTGGGCCGGGGCTACTTGGTTGCGATGACCGGCGCCCGATAATTGTCGCCGACCTGCGCATCGAAGATCGTGAACGAGTCTTCCGCCGCGAACTTGCCCGGGTCCTTCACGGGCACCGTGCGCTTTACTTTGCCGTGGTTCACGCGCAGAAATCCGAACCGCCCGTCGAAGCTGATCCGCCGTGCGTTTGTTCCGCATCACAGCATCTTCCGAGATCAAATCCGTGATTTCGGTACGATCCACATTTGAGGCATCGAATCGATTTCGGTACGATTTCTGATGAGGCAACGCGGTCTCTTGAATGAGGAGCGGTAATGCGGTATAATGTAAATGTCACAGTTTCCCGATACTCTCCTCATAAGCGTGGGGGCGATTGGTGTCGACAGGGAAGCGGTTGGCTTAAGTTGCGAGCCGAGGATGCTGTTGGCCTCGTAAAAAAACAGCGAAACCATAAAAGCGAATACCAATTACGCTCTCGCTGCCTAAGGGCAGCGCATCCGCCCGTTCTCAGCCGGTGTGGACGGATACGGGTGTAACCAGAACCGGCTAGCTCGTTGAATTAAGTCCGGCAACCAACGAGGACAACCTTACGGACTGGGGCCGATGTATCCCGCCTGTAGGAGACTGAGGCCCGAGAACTAAAATGCAGGATACGCTCGTAGACGCTTTCGTTCACCATTCTTTGGACCCGGGTTCGAGTCCCGGCGCCTCCACCAAACAACCTGGAACAAGGTTTCTCTCTAGCGAAAGCGCCGGTGATATGAATCCCGGCGCTTTCGTCGTTTTGCGCGTGGGATTCGTGCTCAGCGGCGATGTATCCGCCATCGCCAACTACCCCATCCTTTGGACTGGCTTCCGGGCCAAAATCACACATCAAAGCCTAAGTTTCTCTTATTGGGCGGGTATTCTCTTTTTCCTTTGGACTTCCGCATTTAAGTCCAAAGGAGGTTTTGAGCACGAAGTTGGGAGGTTTCGTATCTGTTTGCGCGGCGGACAGCCGGAGTAGCGGGTGTTACGATGATATGAACTCCGCAGATCAAAGCCCTCTCCAGACAGCCAGACGCAACAAAAAGCCCGGTCACCACACATTCGGTGATGATCGGGCCATGCATCTTTGGAGGACTGCAGCGCGGACTAAAATCCCAACTCCATCCTTTGTTCTGTCCAGATCACTGACCTCACTTTTGTGAGCATCGTCAGCGACAACCCACTCGGCTCCTCGCCCATCAGGATCGCCTCGACGATGTCCGGCGCAAGGAGCGTCAGTCTCATCAGTCTGGCGGCGAACGACACGTCCAGCCCTACTTCCCTGGCCAACTCGGAGATCGACTCGAACTTGCCTTCGTCGAGCAGTTTCTGCCAGCGATGCGCCCGGGCGATTGCTACGACCAACGCCTCCTGATGAGACGGATGCATTGGGTTATCTGATGCAAATGCCTGCGGCAAAATCACCTCTCGGCGTCCCCCGCGTTTCTTTAGCATCAGCGGTATGTTGACTGATATTCCTTGACCATCGCTTTGCACTGTAGTTGCTGGTGTCATTCCGCGCAACTCCTTTCGTGTTTCTCCGTGGTGTCCCGCATCTCGCTCACCAGCGAGTGCAAACCGTTGCCCCGGATTCGGATGTTCATGCCATCGGTGCTTATGGTCACACGCTCAATAAGCAACTGGACGATTCGCGACTGCTCCAGAGGGAATAGCTCGTCCCAGATCGGGTCAAGCCTGAGCAGACATTCGGCAACGTCGCGCTCACTCACCAGCCGTGCCTGCATCCCCTGTATCTCGTCGTCCACGTCCCGGAACCTGCGCTGAGTGTCTACGAACTCCTCGTTGGTCTTGCGTATCTCGTCATTGGTATCGCGGTCGGATGCGCCGGAGTCCAAGAGCCGGGATGCAGTCTGCTTGAGTTCGGCGAGGCGCGATTCCAGTTCCGATCTCTCCGAACGCAGACGCTCAAGCTCTTCTGCCTCAAGCTCCCGAGTCGCGCGATAAGTCTGAGCAACCATCTCAGGCGATCTGAATATCGACCGAAGCTGATGAATGACCGCTCCCTCTATCTCTCCGGCAGGCACTGACTTGACCGGGCAAGAGTGGTGCCCATTCTTCGAGGCTTTGCCGCACTGGTAGTAGCGATAGACCCTGTCCTTGTTGGTCGCCGAAACCGGGCTCATTGCACTGTCGCAGGCTCCGCATCGGATGAGACCTTTCAACAGAGCCGGAGCCTTTGCGCGGACGTGCTGGGAGCGGTGCCGCTTGTTTTCTTCAATGACCGCATGCGCCCGTTGCCAAAGGTCTCTGGTTATAATCGCTTCGTGCTCACCGGGATAGGTCTTGTCCTTGTGGAGCACTTCGCCGAGGTATGTCCGGTTATATAGCGCCCGGTAGACATGCATCTTGTTCCAGGGATGGCCTTCACGAAAGATGCCTTTCTTGGTCATCCAGGCTTTGGTCGTGATGCCTTTCTTGTTAAGCTCTTCCGCAATGGTCAGAGGCGAGCCGATCTCCATGAACCGTTGGAAGACATGCTTGACCACCTTGGCTTCCTCGCGATTGACGACCAGGCGCGTTTTCTCCGGGTCGACATCGTAGCCGAGCGGTGGCGTTCCGCCCGTGAACTTGCCTTTGCGCTTGGCCGCAGCCACCTTGTCGCGAATGCGCTCCCCGATGATCTCGCGCTCGAATTGGGCGAACGAGAGCAGTATATTGAGCGTGAGCCTGCCCATGGATGTCGTCGTGGAAAACTGTTGCGTCACGCTAACAAACGACACGCCATTGCGGTCAAAGGTCTCGATTATTTTCGCGAAGTCCAGCAGAGACCTGGAGAGTCGGTCGACCTTGTAGACAACTACGCAGTCGACCCGGTGGTTCACCACGTCCTCGATCAGCCGCTCCATAGCAGGCCGTTCCATGTTGCCACCTGAGAAACCGCCGTCATCGTAGCGTTGCGGCATGACCGTCCAACCCTCGTGCCGCTGGCTCACAATGAACGCCTCGCCAGATTCACGCTGGGCATCCAGACTGTTGAACTCCTGCTCCAGACCCTCTTCGGTGGATTTCCTGGTGTAGATCGCGCAGCGGACACGCGGGGTGGTTATGCTCTGTGTCTTGCTCATACACCCACCCCGCTTTTCTTTGCGTGCGATTTCTTCAGGCCGAAGAATGCGCGCCCGTTCCAGTGCGTTCCAGTTATGGCTTGCGTGATCGCCGTCAGCGACCGATATCGGCGGCCCTCGTATTCAAAGCCGCCGTGAACCACCGTCACTTCATAGGCGTGGCCATTCCACTCCCGCACCAGGCGAGTGCCCACTACCGGAACACCTACCTTGCGCTTCCGTTCGGCGCGTCTGCCGTCCAGGCTGCCGCCATTTTCATCGAAGCCGTGGGCGTCAAGGATCTCGTCCATTGACGTCCGAGCCTTGTCGGAAAGACCGCCATAGGCAATCTCCTGAATCCGATACGCAAGCCTCTTGATGAGGTAGGGTCTGTTGAATGCCCCTGGGTCCTTCCCGAAAAGCGTTCGCCAGAGCTTGCACAGTTCCTCATGGCTTAGGTTGTCCATCTCCGCGATCTGCTTCAGAACCGAGTCATTGGTTCCATTGGTCATCTTCATTCATCACCCCCATGATATCGCTTCCGAAGAGGGATCACTGCTTGGCCCGTTTCGCAGCCGCGCGCATCTGCGCCAGCGTCTTGCCCCTGGTGCATTGCACGTGAGGTCGGTCAGTAAACTTCCTCCAGTCGCCGCCCCACTCCAATCCGAAGTCTCGCGCAGTCTTGCCGAACTTATCCCACGGGCCGTTCCACGTGACATTGCCGTCGATGACAAACGCATAGTCAGCGGCGAGGCCATAGTTGTGCCAGGAATAGCCGCCATAGGCATTCGTAACTATACTTCCGGGAGCCGTTCGCCCCTTGGCGTATAGCTGGTTCTGGCTCGCGATTGACCGATAGCCCCAGGTCAGAATGACCTTGATGCCCTGCTCGGCCAGCCTGGCTTCAAACACGCTCAGCTTCTTCGCAAACTCCGGGTCGAGTCCTATTCTTGATGCGCTCATCGGCTCTCCCCCTTCGGAAGCGGTTTGTTGGTGCAATGAACGCTCTTTCCGACGAAAACATCAAGTCCTGAATCGGAGAATGAACGGTCTTTCCTGATTTGGTTCATTTCGCGTTTCCTCCCGCGTAGTATTCCGGCGGCGAGTATCCCCGCCACCTCGGTCATTCGTTCATCGAATGTCAGCCATTCTGGGCTGGATGATCGGTTTACGGCTGATCCAGCCGATGAGTCAGACATCATGTTTGTTTGCATCCTCTCAGTATTGGGGCAGCGAACTCTGGTTGCGCTTCTACTACCACTGGTTACTTACCGGCGAATTTGTCGATATGTCGGTTCAGCTCAGGCTATTTTTCGAAGCCTGCGGCTCGGAATGCTCGTTGGAGCTTTCTTACTCGGTCGTAAAGGGTAGCGCGCGGCGTGTCGGTATGCTCGGATACCGCTGGTATGCTGCCGAACTTGAGGATGTCATGACAGAGATCCTTTAGGTCGTCTGGAAGACTTGCCACGATGTAATCTATCTCCACTCTGAGTTCTATCTCTCCCAAGGCGGATATCGACTGTTTGCCGACCCGCATCAGGTAGTCGTCTTCGATGATCGAATCGCCCGGACCGTATGTCCAGCCATCGGGGTCTTTGTATTCTTCATTTAGCGAGAACTCATGGTCGCGGAAATCGTAGTGCCGGGATTTGCGGGCCTCGATCATATTCGCGATCTTGTTGTTGAGCACCACACAGACAAAACTCATAAGCTTCGACCGACTCGGATCGTGCTTTGAGAGTGACTCTCGTAAGTGCCAGGCCAGCTCGGATTCGATGTCGTCCCGGTCCGAAACAGTGAAGCCTGCCGTGCCTATCAGGTTGTAGCTTTTGTGCTTGACTTGCATGACCATCTCGTGAGTCAGCCCGTCGTAGTTTCTTGGGATACCCATTTGTCCTCCTCGGCCGAGGAGGTCGTTGTGGGCATCGTCCGGCACTAAGCGGAGACATTGTGATGACGCAGTGCTTGCGTCACCCACAACGACCTCCGCTTTGCGGCCAGTCCGTGATGTGATTTGGTTTTGGTTCGGTTGAATCTAGTTGGCGGCTACCTCTTCCACGAGCATCTGGAAAGGCACACCGCGTTGCACCTCGAGAGACAGGACCCAGCCATCGCCGTATCCGTCCAGGAAACTCAGAAGATCCGCTACCGCAGGCTTTGAGAGATATGCGGCGCTTGGAACAAACTGTTTGGGGCCATTGTCCCCGCCGAGCTTTATCTTGCGAATGACCTTGGGGCGTGGATCGAGCACCGGTTCGCCATTCCTGATCACCAGGTTTTCGATGGTGCCGTAGTAGACGTCGTGCAGCAGTTGAAATAGCTGTCTGCGTGGTTGTGTGAGTGATTTCACTTTAGCCTCCGTGCGGCAGGTCGCCGTGTCTTACACTCTCTAATGGTGAACTTTCGCTGAGCAGAGGCTGCGGATGGGGTCGAAAGGCAACTGGTGGAGTAGATTCACGCTTGGAAGCGCCGGAAAAATAGCTGAAGTATTTTTCTCTGAATATGAAATGGCCCAGCGAAATTTCGCTGGGCCGAATATCAGGTGCTGGTTATGGTGGAGATTAGCAGCTCAGATCGAGCTTTGCCTTCCAGGTTTTCTGTTCTTCAATGTAGCGGAAAGGATCATCTTCCATATCGAAGATGCGCCTCAAGTGTTTGGATAACTGGTTTTTCCAATCCTTGTTCTTGTCCTTGTTGCCTATCGAGTAATCGAGAGCGCCGTTGTTGCCCGCGACTTCGTAAAGGAAGTCCCATATCGCCTTCGGCTTCTTTGTTCTGGTATTGCCCATGCCCAGTTCATGACAGGTGAACTCGCGAGTCTTTCCCGGGGTCGTGATAACAACCTGATCGGTGTATTTGAAATGTATATGCACGTCACACCATCTCGTGCCGGGAGGCGTCGGAAAAATGCATCTCATCTCCTTACCGTCTGACACCAGGACATGCTCATCATCAAATCTGGCAAGAGACCGGGTGAACAAATCGGTTACGGTGAACCCCTTGGCATCCGCCGATAATACACCCCCCAGCGGCAAGAACATGGCGCGCGCGTGCTCAAGGGCCATCCGGCACTGAGTGGAGAATGGCCTATCTGTCGGATACAGAATGATCGGCGGGTCGCTGCATCCACACATGACTTCAAGTATTGCTTTCTCCAGCCCGGCTTTCGCCCCCAGCGTTATCAGATAGACCGGGAACTTTTGGGTGCTGTTGGGCCTATGGTTTCCTATGTGATAGGCATGGGAGTCACCGTGCAGAGGAGATGTCACTATCTCCAGCGCCATCGCCTTCGCCACCTTCTCGCAGAGTAGGCGCGTGTCCAGTTCAAGGATCAGCGTCTTCTCACGTGACACCTCGAACGGAGCGCAGTCGGCGAACTCGCACCGACAGACGGCCTCAAATGTCCCATCTGAGTATTCCTCTATCCCATGTCTGCACCGGCACGGTGGAATGCTTTTGCACGGAACCGACTGCGCGTATTCCCGTCCTGGACGAAGGAAACGCCGAGCCGTGTCAAAGTCATCGCCTGTTAGCATTCGCCATTCCGACTCGACCGCCGCAAGTCCGGGCAGGCTACACAGCGCCGACCACAAAGTCATCGACTTCATCTGCCTCTTCCTCGTCTATTATGAACTTACAAGCACGCAACCACTGTTCGATGAGGTCGCCGTCTCCGTCTCTGAGATACTGCGCTACGTTCGATGGTTTGATAGCGACGGTTCTCGGGCGCTTCGAATCGCTGAACCAGATGCGGAAGCTCGCCTTCAGGATAGCTACATCCTCCGGCATCTCTTCCGCACTGAGTTGAAGCATGGCGAAAACGTCGTCGGCCTTTATCGTTCGGATAGTGTTGTAGGCTCCTCCCATGTCGAACTGAATCTCGGTGAGTTTTATGTCAACGATTCCCTGGATGCCGGTGTGTACCAGCGACCTTGCCCCGTCGGTTCTGAGTGGCTTCAGGGTGTAACGCCCACAATCAGGAAAATGCTCGGGATTGCTGAAAACGTATTTACCGATGGCTCGGCGGTAGAGATCGCGAATCCCTTTCGTCGTGCTGTTGATGCGCAACTCACCCGTGCCCGGTTTGTAGACTACCACATCATGCTTCTCGGGCCGGAATGTCAAGCTGGATGATTCGCCATCGTGAATACACGGAACCCGCGTGTTTGGCTCGCCGCGTCTGATGAGGAAGCAGAAGTCTTCGTCTCTGGGAAACATGAGCACCCGCGAACTGCGGCCTCTCTTGTGTTCCTCGAACCATTCGTCGAAATCGCCCTCCATCGCCCTAAGCATTTCGTCGGCAGGCTCCGAAAAGCGTCCTGATGATGAAGCATCGGCATAGAAGTGCAGGAAAGTTTTCGGCTTGTGGACAAACA
>Ga0209226_10000592_pt1 | contig 18926 bp, 17 predicted proteins | sample BarGraNGADG00212_2_FD_184497 | JGI IMG/M metagenome (GOLD analysis project Ga0209226, IMG submission 184497) | Arctic peat soil microbial communities from Barrow, Alaska, USA - Barrow Graham LP Ref core NGADG0011-212 (SPAdes) (version 2) | ecosystem: Environmental > Terrestrial > Soil >...
CCAATCGCCCGAGAAGGTCGTCTCGAGAGTCGAGACAACCATGCTGTCGTCCGTCACGACTCCAACTTCACGGTTCTCATCGAGTGAGCCGGCGCTGAGATTATGCGACCCGACATACGCCAGGTGCTTATCCACCACGATATACTTCGCGTGAAGATAGGGAGTCTCAAGGTACCGCACGGTGACTCCGGTTCCTTCCAGCTCCGATCTTGTCACAGCATTGACGGCAATGCTCTCCGGTGTTGCAACCAGAACACGCACTATGACACCCCGCCTTGCGAGATCCTGCAAGAGCTTGCACGTCTCCTGGTCATCGAATACCTCGCTTACGATGTCCACACTGCGGCACGATGCTCTCAGCATACCAAGAAGGCGTTGCCGTGCATTCACAGGGCTGACGACAAGCGACCCGGCGGCACAGGGATTTCGGCTTCGATCTGCCCAGAAGATTCGTACCAGGTCTCCCACTACCCTCTGGCTGGAAGTCCTGACGAGGATTTCTCGGTTGCTGTCAAAGGCGCTCTTACTGAGATTAGCCGTCATGATCCAGGCCATCACCTCGTCAATGACTATGTACTTGGCGTGCGTGAACGAGTAGACCCTGTTGCCCCAATTGGCGTCGATGCCGGAGCTTCTCAGCTCATTGCGAACTGTCTGGTTCGTGGAGAACCCCCCGAATGGCGCCTCCTCCATAAGGACTCGCACATCGCATCCGTGCAGCTTGGCAGTCTCCAACGCCTGAACAATAGAAGGGTCAGAGATGAGATAGCACTCTACAAGAACCGACTTTCGCGCGTTTAGAATGTCATCCACGACAAGACTCCGCACCTGTTCACTGGGTGTCACGACACAAAGGGCCTCGGCACCCAGAGGTACGACCGGAATAGCGGAAGCAGGCGCAGCGCCTCGCAAGCCCATCCAGCCGAGCCCCAATGCGGCCACCAGCAGCGTTGCGATAAGTACAGTGAACCACTGAATTCCTTTTCTTGGCATCCTTAGATGATATCAGGCCCGCTCCGCCTGACAAGTGGGGCGTTTGGTTACCATGTCAGAGAAACGTTGCGCAGCAACGAGAAATGGCTACAATTGGAAGGGAAGCGAAGCAATTCTACCATCAATCCTGCACGAACAGCTCTTCCCGGAGGCAATGGAAGTGACTAGTGAGCGAACACTCCTGATGGTGAAACCGGACGGCGTACGCCGCAGTCTCGTCGGTCTGATCATAACACGCATCGAACAGAAGGGCCTTGTGATCTCGAACATGCGAATGTTTCGCATGGACGACGCATTTGCGCGGACCTTCTATGCTGAACACGATGGCCGTGACTTCTTTCCCGCCCTGCTTTCCTTCATGACATCGGGCCCCGTCGTTGCCCTTCAGATCGAGTCGCCCGACGCAATCGCACTTGTTCGAACGGCGATCGGGGCAACCAGACCGGAAGACCGGTTGCCCGGGACGATTCGATCGGACTTCTCCACTCAACTGACCGAGAATGTAGTACATGCGTCCGCATCCCCAACCGATGCAGAACGAGAGTTAGCACTTGTCTTTGGGGACTCTCACGCAACTCTCGGCACTGTACATGAATAGTCGCTTGGAACCAAGAATCAACCATAGAGGGGGTGGAAACCATGAGGCAGACGGCTAAGGAACTAGAGTCCCTGCTACGCGACATCTCATACTGGATCAAGAAGAAGGGACGCGATGCACTGTCAAGCGTGAGAATTACGCTGCCCCAGTTCCAGGTGCTTCAGCTTGTCTACTTCGGTGAGGCCATTAATGTCAAAGACCTCACACACCTTACGGGCCTCGCTGCGTCCACGGTCTCAGAGATGGTCGATCGCCTTGTCGAACTCACCTACGTCACCAAGACACAGAACGTACTGGACAAGAGGCAGGTCGTCCTTAAGTGCACAAAGCAGGGAGCCTCGATCATTCGGAAAGTCATCCGACAGCGTGTGCAGAGCGTTCAGGAGGTTACTAAAACTATGCAACCAAGATCAGCCGACTACCTTGTGGCCATGCTGACCGAGTTCGTAGCGTCGTGCAAGTGATGCTGGCCCGCCATTCCGCGGAGTCGGCTCAACCTAGTCTACCGTCCGCTGAATCAAGGCAGCAAGCTTTCGCAGATCACTCTGAATAACCTGCACGTACTGAGGATTCCTTAGAGCCGCTGCTGGGTGATACGTTGGCATGAAACGCTGTTCATCCTTGACGAGAATCGTGCCACGCACCTGCCCGATGGAGTATTGTTCTCCAAAGAAGAAACGCAGCGCCGTATTGCCAAGGAGGCAGATGACCTCCGGTTTCACGATGGCCAACTGCGCATACAGGTACAGCGAGCAGGCAGCCACCTCAGAAGGCTCTGGCACTCGGTTGTTCGCGGGCCTGCACTTTACAATATTGCATATGTAGCAGTCTCTGCGGCTCAGCCCCTCGGCCATCAGCATCCTGTCCAGCAAACGTCCCGCTTGACCGACGAATGGGACCCCCGACAAGTCCTCCTCGCGTCCCGGACCTTCACCCACAAAACAGATGTGAGCATGGGCTGATCCGACGCCCGGGACGGCCTTCGTCCGGGTGGCCCCTAGCTTGCAGTTCTGACAGGACACGACCTCCTCGGCAATGGAAGCCAGGAGAGTCTCTTTCAAGTCAGACACCTGAGGACCCAAAGCCACCGGCCCCCCTCTCGGTCGGCGCCATTTCGTCGACGGCCACAAGGCAAACATTCGGAATCTCCATGAACACTAATTGCGCGATGCGATCTCCCGGGAACACCGAAAAGGGGGCATCGCCAAAGTTCGCCAGTACAATCTTCACTTCGCCACGGTAGTCGCTGTCGATGGTGCCTGGCGAATTGAGGACAAACACGCCGCTTCTGACTGCCAGGCTGGAACGACTGCGAACCTGGCCTTCGAGGCCAGGAGGCAACTCAAGTGCTAACCCCGTCCGCACGAGTGCAACGGCGCCAGGCAGGATAATCAGCTCCCCGTCTTCTGCACTTGCAAGATCATAGCCTGACGACCCTGACGTTGCGCGTGCCAGCTGTCCTGCGCGTGGAACCAGCCTGCTAACGCCTACACGTAACTCAGCGCTTTTCGGGTCCATGAACAATCGACACTGCCAGCTGGGAGGTGTCAAAAACGCCATCGATAACGCTCAATGCTTCGCCGAGCGTGATCGAGTTGACCTGTTCCGTGACGTCCGTGACCGTCCGTATCCGGTCTCTCATGTAGAGCTCGGAAGCGTTTCGATGCATGCGACGGAAGAAGGATTCCAGCGAAAGCAGAAATCCGCCGAGAACAGTCTCCTTGGCATGCTGAAGCTCAGTCATGCTGATCTTGTCCTGCCGCATGTTCTCGATCTCCTCGCGGATGACCTGCTGGACACGCGAAGCGTTCTCGGGGGAGCTTTCGGCCGAGACGCCCAGCAATCCAGTATTGCTGAAACTCACGGGAAAAGAACCAATGCTGTAGACAAGAGCTTCCTTCTCGCGAGCCCTCTGGAACAGACGACTCGACATGTTGCCCCCGAAGATACAGGAGGCGAGATTCAGAATCGACCCCTGTCTCGAATATTGAGCGAAGCCGGGGAGCGCCATCGCCATATATACCTGTTCCGTTGGGCGCTCTGTCTCTCTGCAGACAGCAGCCCGGACAGGGATTCCCCACTCGGTTCTGCCTGGTCCCTTCGCAAGCCGCCCAAAGGAATCCTCGAGGAAACGTGCCGATGCGTCGACATCGATGTCTCCCGCAAGCGAAAGAACGATGTCGGGGGCAACAAAATGCCTATGGAAATAGTCGACAAAGTCGCTCCGTCTGAACGAACGCACTGACTCTGCGGTTCCCAGCGGATTCGACGCAACAGGGTCGCTTCCGTAGACCCCCTTAAGAAGCTCATCCGTGACGACGTCATCGGGACTGTCCTCAAATGAGTAGATTTCCTGTTCGATGACTTTACGCTCAAGCTCAATGGCAGCAGGGTCGAACAAAGGATACAGGAGGATGTCGGACAGCACATCGAGAGCGAGAGACGTCTGGATTCGCGGGACACGCATGTAGAACATCGTGTACTGCGTATCCGTGAATGCATTCAGCTCACCACCCACATTCTCGATAGCTGACGAAATCTCGAGTGAGCTTCGATGCTCTGTACCTTTGAACAGGATATGCTCCATGAAGTGACTCAACCCATGCGTATGTTCATCCTCAAACCGGGAGCCACTAGCAATAAGGGCCCCGACCGCTGCTGTCGGGTGCCCTTTGTCAACGTCGAAAACGACGCGGATGCCGTTGCTGAGTGTTATGACTTCCGGTTTGCGCTCTGCGCTATTGATCACCATGGTGGTGGTCATCGTGGGACTCAGGGGCAGCCTTGTCGGCATTCCCGGCAATCAGGCCCTTGCGAGTCAGAGCGATCTTGCCGTCGTCCTTGAGGGGCAGAGTTTTGACGAGAATCTGTTCGCCGACCTTAAGCACGGAATGGATGTCTTTGACATATGAGTCGGATACTTGTGAGACATGCAGCAGGCCAGACTTGCCGGGTGCGATCTCCACGAAAGCGCCAAAGTCGCGCAACTCGGTAACCTTGCCCATGTAGACCTTGCCCACAACGATATCCTCGGTAATCGCGCTGATCGCATCCATGGCAATCTGACCCTTGGCTCCGTCTGGTGCAGTCACAAACACCGAGCCATCATCCTCGATATCGATGTCACACCCGGTGTCGGCGATGATCTTCTTGATGACCTTGCCACCAGGGCCGATAAGAGCGCCGATCTTGTCTCCAGGAATCTTCATGGTGAAGATGCGAGGAGCCAGCGGATTGACTTCGCTACGAGGAGCAGGAAGAACCGAGAGCATCTTGTCCAGAATGAAGAGACGCGCAGTGCGGGCATGATCCAGGGCCGCGGACAGCAGGTCGCTGTCGACGCTGTGAATTTTGATGTCCATCTGTAATGCCGTGATACCCTTAGCAGTGCCCGCGACCTTGAAGTCCATGTCGCCATTGGCGTCCTCGGCTCCCTGGATATCGGTCAGGATGACACTCGTGTCGCCCTCTTTCATCAGACCCATCGCGATGCCGGCAACCGGCGCCGTGATCGGTACTCCAGCATCCATAAGAGCCAATGTACTGCCACAAATGGATGCCTGTGACGTCGAACCGTTGGACTCAAGCACCTCAGAGACAACGCGAATCGAGTATGGGAACTCGCTCTCATCCGGAATGACGGGGAGCAGTGCTCTCTCTCCCAAAGCGCCATGGCCAATCTCGCGACGTCCAGGTCCACGCATCGGACGGGTCTCGCCCACTGAGAAGGGAGGAAAGTTGTAGTAATGCATGTAATGCTTCGTAACCTCTTCGTCGAGGCTTTCAACCAATTGACCCTCTTTCTTTCCTCCGAGGGTGACAATCGAAAGGACCTGCGTCTGGCCTCGAGAAAACAATCCCGAGCCATGACTCATCGGAAGAACCCCAACATCGACCCCGATTGGCCGAATCTCGTCAGGAGCGCGACCATCGATACGTACGCCTTCAGTCACGACACGATGCCGGATGAAATGCTTGATCTCCGCGTCAAGAACCTCGCCGATGGCCAGCACACTTTCGGGATACTTCGCTACCAATTCGGTGGCGAGTTCGCCCTTGAACTCATCGAGGATCTTCTCCTTCTTCAGCTTCTCCTTGTCCTTGAGCACCAGGGGAAGACGCCCCTCGACCATGGAACGAGCTTCGCTCTGGATAGCTGCATCAAACTTCAGCTCGGGGACGACGATCTTCTCCTTGCCAGCCTGAACGCGAAGTTCTTCCTCCATGCGGCACGTCTCTTTGATTGGTTCCTGTGCCAGTACCAAGGCCTCGACCATCTCTGCTTCACTGATCTCGCGAGCCCCGGATTCGACCATGAGAATGCCATTGGCCGTGCCAGACACGACAAGATCGAGCACACTCTCGTCGATCGCAGAAGAGGACGGGTTGAAAACAAGTTCGCCATTGATTTTGCCGACCCTCACTGCGGCGACTGCCTCAACGAATGGGGCATTGCTGATAAGAAGTGCCGCCGATACCGCGTTGATGGCCAACACGTCAGGTGAATTCTCTCCATCGGCAGACAGAACGTAAACGATGACCTGCACTTCCCGACGGAAGTGCTTGGGGAACAGAGGACGGATCGACCGGTCGATAAGCCGCGAACGAAGAATCTCACGCTCGCTGGGGCGTCCTTCTCTCTTATAGAATCCACCCGGAATCTTGCCGGCTGCGTACATTTTCTCAAAATAGTCAACAGTCAACGGGAAGAAATCGATTCCTTCCTTCGTACTGTTGCTGACAGTGGCTGCGGCGAGCACGACAGTGCCACCCATAGTCACCAGAACAGCTCCACCAGCCTGCTTGGCCAGCCGTCCAGTTTCATACGTGACAGGCTTGCCTGCAATACTGCCGCGAACAGTCTTTATCTCATCATTCTGCAACATTAGCTCCTACTTTCGGATTCCCAGCCGCTTGATTAGTGAAGCATAACGGTCCTCGTCGACGCGTCTCAGACTACTGAGAAGTCTCCGGCGCTCTCCGACCAGTTTATAGAGCCCGCGCTTGGAACTGAAATCCTTCCGATGGCTCTGCAGGTGCTCTGTAAGCGCAAGAATGCGCTTCGACAGCATTGCAACCTGAACTTCAAACGAGCCGGTATCATCTTCACTGAGCTTGAACTCACCAATAATCTTCGATTTCTCTTCGGCTGTAAGCATATTGTACCTCCAAGGTGTCCCATGACCCAGTTTCACGTCCAGCCGGAACGAGGGACCGAGTGCGGGAGAAATGTATTAAGAGTGTACCAGAAACACAGGACAAGTAAAGGAAAACAGGTCAGCAAAAGACTTCACGTTGCCATTGCCTGGCAGTCGCCGACCGGCCCGAGGATGACACGCGCTCTGACCACGTCACGCGAGATCTGTTTCACGAGCGCGGCCGGCGAGGCAAAATGCACCTCCTCGCGAAGGCGGGCCGCAAACTCTACAGACACCAGATGGCCATATACTTGCCGGTCAAAGTCGAGCAGATGTACTTCGACAGTGCGCCTCGATGCGGCAACGATTGTCGGACGGACGCCGATGTTGCACACTCCATTCACAATCGCCCCATCTACCACGGCCCGCACCGCATACACACCATTGCCGGGGAGCAATTTCACGGAATCGGGGACCTCGACATTTGCTGTTGGGAAACCGAGGCGCCCTCCCACACGGTTTCCGGTAACGATGACTCCCTCAATGGAATAGGAACGCCCGAGGAACCTTGCTGCGCGTTCCACGTCACCCTCCGCAATGGTCGTGCGGATGATGGAGCTGGAGCACGGTTCCCCGTCGACCATCACTGGAGCGACGATGATGAGTGTGCGCCCTGCGCTGTCGAGTATCCGGGACATTGCTTCCGCGTCGCCAACGCGGTCCCTGCCGAAATGGAAGTCCCGACCTACGACGACAACACGTGCATTCAGGCGGCTGATAAGGATCTCACTTACGAAGGCCTCAGCAGACAGTCCCTGGAAACGAGCCGAGAAATCCTCGAGGACAATAGAGTCAACCCCGGTCTTCCCCGCATATTCAACGCGCTCACTGTTCGTCGTCAGGAGACCCTGGATACCCCGAGTCGTCAGTTTGGGGTTTCGTCGAAAGGTATAGATGACAGTAGCAAGGGAGGCCTTGTGGCCACAATCGACAAGTTCCTGGACAATCCGCTGGTGACCGACGTGAAAACCGTCGAAGGCCCCTACGGCGACGGCCGAGGCAATCCCAGGAAACTCCGAAGACGACAGGTAGATACTGCTCACTCGCTGAACACTTTCAGCGGCCATGCCTTCCCGGCTCTGCCCGCCGCCACACCGCCCAGTCGACCATTGGAACGCTTCACCATGGCGGTGATTCCCTCCCTCATATAGCAGTCCACGGCCAGCCCATGCCCAAATGCACTCCACTGCTCATCGTCAAGAGAAATTTGTGGCAATGTCGCCAGAAGACCCACGTCTGTCTCGCCCCACGTGAGAAACGACAGGTCACCCGCCTGCACCCTGCCCCGCAGCGTTGCCAGTGACAGTGTGTCGCTAACGCCAAACCCGTGAGCTCTCGTACGCAGCAGTCGCCCCATGCATCCACCACATCCCAGGATAGCTCCCACATCCCGGCAGAACCCACGCACATAGAAACCCGGGGTCACCGTCATGCGAAATACGATACGGCGAAGATCAGCGTTCTGCCACTCCTGAAGCATACTGAACCGCCGCACTGCTACCGGGACCGAAGCAAAATCGATGAGGCGGCCCTGGCCACGCATTGCCTTGTATCCTCGAACACCATCCTGCTGCTTGGCTGAAACGTGCGGGGGAACCTGTTCCGTCTGTGCTGTCACGGCTTCGATAGCCTTCCTCACGGCCTCATCCTCGAGACCCGTGGCGCCCCTGCGCTCGATGACTTCCCCGTCCATGTCATCGGTGATCGTGGTGATCCCCAGAACAAGTTCGCCAACGTACTCCTTTTCGCTCGGCGGAAGGAACGAGATGAGCTTCGTTGCGGAGCCAATGGCAACAGGAAGCACCCCCATGGCCAGAACATCCAGTGTGCCCAGAAAGCCGGCCTTGTCCGCGCTCAGAATCCCCTTGACGGCGCGCAGAGCGCCAGCACTGCTCAGGCCGCTGGGTTTGAACAGCGCAAAGAAGCCTTCGGGATGTGAGGTACTCATCGGCCGGACCCTAGGCCGCGAGCCTGGATGCCTGTTGTGCTCCGGGTTAGACTCACCGAAGCCGCCGTGCGTCCACTACGGCCCCTTCTGCACATCGGCATTAACCGAGGACGGCGTCACCGTTGCAGAAACGACTCCCTGCATCAGCCCGTCCACTGAGACCGCGTAGCTACCATCGGCGAGTGGAGGCTGGCTGACGTCGACATATGCCTTGATCTGGGAAGACCTGAGAGCCATGACGCCGGAGTTCGTCCCACTGATGAGGACCGACGCAGATGTCGTACCAAGTGACACCTTCCACCCCACTCCAGCACCTCGAACCTCAATCGGCACGTCCGGGATGGCAAGGACGACAACCTGCTCGATTTCTACACGGCACGACACGGTCTTGCTCCCTCCCATAAGCGAGACTCTCGGCGGAAGGATCAGCGCAACTTGCTTCGTGAGGCTTCCCGACTCATCTGAGACGTCAACTGCAATCGTCGAAACTGCCTGAACCTGCCTCAGCACCGCTGCTGTTCCGGTGATCATGACGATTGCCGGGGTGCACGAGCCGCTCGCCACGGCGTACCCGCTGGTGGGGTGCCCGACGACAGTGGGAATGACCGGCACCGTCTTCACGGTTGCAGCATCAAGAATCGGCAGAATGGCGACTGCCGACCGCGGAGACAGCAGCACGCCCTCAACGACATTACCCATGGCATCATAGGCGACAATGTCCCCGGCGACCGTGAGATTACCGCCTGCAGCCGTTCCCAGTTTGTCCAGTGCGACGACCAGCGCTGCCTCCTTCACTTGGCTCACGATCGAACTGGGCCCCGACACTTCGATGGACTGCGGCTCAACGCGCAAGGCCCCAAGGACCAGACTCGGGGGCAACGTGCCAGTCACCTCTGCGTGGACAGGGACGGTGACCGTCTCCAGGCGCTCGAGCTGCACACTGACTTCTTGGGGAGCAACAGTCTCTACTGTCGCGCCAGCAAGCCCGGCGACCTGAGCTTGAACCGATGCAATGAAGGAACCCTCGCTTCTTCCCCGCAAGTCGACGGTAGGGGTCACATAGCCACTGGTGACGTTCCACAATGTATTCATGGGACCACGCAGTGTCACGGTCACCGTGGGGAGTGTTCCTGCAAGGACGTACCCCTGAGGTACATTTACGGCAATCAACTGCGCCTCGACGGATTTCGTCGTGTCAGGACCCCGGATCCCGACGACGTAGACCCAGAGCAGAACGGCCAAGAGCACAGAGATGATCTTGGAGTTGAACAACATGGCACCGATATTACGCTTGGCCATCTCCGCCTCCCTGCTGTCCATTCGACTTCCGTCTATGGAAAAATCCGGTCAAGCTGAACCTGTGCTCGCTGGCTATAGGCTTCGTCATGACCAGCAGCATACCTCTCAGCTCAAGTGGACTCAGATAGCGTGTCAATTTTCCGCGTACTGCAAGAGAAATGACTCCTGTCTGCTCGGATACGACAACGACAATGGAGTCAGTCTCCTCCGTAATGCCAATGGCAGCACGGTGCCTGGTTCCGAGTCCTCGTTCCAGGTCCGCACTCGCAGTCAATGGAAACAGGCATCTCGCGGCAACGACTCGATTGTTTGCTACGATGACGCCACCATCATGGAGCGCGCTGTTGGGGTAGAACAGAGTGGAGAGTGTTTCGGCTCTCACCAGAGCGTCAAGCCGGACTCCAGTCTCGACATAGTCTTCGAGACCTGTTTGTCTCTGCATGCAGATGAGCGCCCCGATCCGGTTCATCGACAGGTACTTGACGCTCTTCACAATCTCGTCAACAGACTCTTCCCAATCGTGAACGTCCATGAACTGAGTGCGCGTGTCGGAGGATACCAGCTTACTGCTGCCAAGTCGACCGAGCATCCGCCGCAGCTCAGGCTGGAAGACCATGACAAGCAGCAGGGGAAGGAAGGACGTCGAGAAACTGCGCAACCAGCTGAACACGCTGTTGAGAGCGAGCAGCCCGGTCTTGAGACTGATCCACTCCACTCCGAACACGAGCAGATAGTAAATCACGAGACCCTGAGCCAGCTGCAGTGCGCGCGTGTTCGAGATCAGTCTCAGGACGGCGTAGAAGAGAAGGGATGTCAGGGCGACGTCGATGACGATGGAAATGCCTCGTCCTGGCGTAAGATTCACGAACAGGTCAACAAAGAACCTCTGCAGGAAAACCATATCACCTCTCAGCAATAGCGATCATGCGCTTGGATTCAGGTCCAAACCGTGATCCATCATAGTCACCGCACCAGCGTTCGGGCCGCAGCCCCGCCGCTTCAAGTAGTGTTGCCAGTTCAGCCACAGTATACATGCACAGCACACGACGGTACTCACTGCGCTCTCCTCCACTCAATACGACGCGTCTTGTGGAGACAGTGCCTGCCACCGCATCGAATCGGCGCGTCTCGAAGACAAGTCCCTGTTCATTCTCATGCCATTCCTGGGGCACGAAGTGCTTCACGATATAGTCACGGTTCTCAACATCTACGACCACATACCCGCCCCGCCTCGTGTGCTCCGCGATTCTCTGAAGTATCTGCAGGTCACCGACCTCACCGTAGTAGCCGAATGAACTCCAGAGAGAGATTGTCAAATCTGCCCTCACGTCGAGTTTCATAACTCGACTGTCCACTGCATGGAACTCGGCCTTCAACCCTAGTTGTGCAGTACGCTCGCGACATGCAACGATATAGTCTGCATTCAGATCCACTCCCGTCACCCTGAAGCCGAGTCTCGCAAGCTCGATGCTATGTCGTCCAACGCCACATCCAACATCGAGAACAGTGGCGCCCGGAAGTACTGTGCACAGCCTCAGGAGCTGCTGCACCTGGTACCTTGTTCTGGCCGGGTCTACCGTATCCAGAAAGAGGCGCCTGTACGTATCGTCAAAGTACTCCTGCGTCCAGTCGGCGGTCATCATGTGCCATAAATACTAAGACATCAGGGCCAAAATGCAACATGAAAGCAGCTCTTGGACTTGTCTTCACTCAGCTCTTCCTTGACAGTGGCGCCCATACCCATAGCATGTTGGCATGAGAACTTGGCGATGCATCATGTCCGGCATCGGCACTCCATACGAGAACATGGCCACAGACGAGGCGCTGTTTGACGCTGCTTGCACGTCGGGCGTTCCAGTCCTCCGTTTCTATGGGTGGACGCCTGCCACCGCATCCCTCGGCTTCGCTCAGCGAGCTTCAGAGGCCCTGGATTTCACCGAAATGGACAGGAGGCATGTTGCGTGGGTCCGCCGCCCTACGGGAGGCAGAGCGGTGCTCCACGACATGGAAGTCACCTACTCGGTGTCCGTCCCGCAATCGGATCCTCTCTATGCTCTGGGGCTGGAAGCGTCGTACGAGTGGATATGCGGGCCAATTGTCGCAGCTCTCCTAGCTGTTGGAGTATCGGCCGCACTTGCTCCGCATGGCTCCACAGGTTTTGTCTCCGCATCGTGCTTCACCGCGCCGGGGACCACCGACATCGTCGCTGGTCACAGAAAAATCGTCGGCTCGGCACAGATGCGAACGCGTGACGGTTTCCTCCAGCACGGCTCAATCATCTTGAAGAATGACCTGGAAAAACTCTTTGCGGTAGTCCGGACATCCCAGCCAAACGTGCATGATGCCGCACGGCAGGCCGCTCAACTTATGACCAGCGTCAGCGACGAGGCACACCGGGCCGTCTCATTTGGCGAAATGGCAGATACACTCGTTTCAGCCTTTTCGGCTGCCGAAGGCGTCCGTCTCCTTCCCGATTCGCTTACTGCGCGGGAGGCACTCAACGCTGCAGACATTGTCCCTCGGAAATACGGTCGAGAAGACTGGAACGCTTTCAGATGAGAGGAATCATGGTATAGTCTTATGATTATTATCTGAGTCGTCTGTCCACAGAGGCAGACTCGACCGAGGAGTGACAGGATGGGAAAAGACAGCAGGATCAGACAGGAACGCAAGGCGGGACTCGTCGAGAAGCCGGAGACATATCACAAGGACCGGTTTCCTATTGTTATGCGAGTCATTGCCGTCGTACTCATCGTAGCGCTTGCCACGTGGGGCTGCTTTTTTGCAATCAAGAGCACTACTGGAACGATAGCGTATCAAGTCGGCACCGAAAAAGTCCTCCAGTCCGATATCACGGAACGCGTTCAGAATTACATCGACATGTATACACAGTACGGAATGGATCTGACGACTGCAGAGAATGCCGGTACGCTCAAGTCCGTTCGCCAGAATGTCATAGACAGCTCGATCGAGCAGGAGCTGTTTATCCAGTATGCCAAATCCAAGAACATGAAGATCGATCAGGCCAAGCTGAAGACCGCTCTCGACACGGAGGTCGAGAATGCCGTCACACAGTCCCAACAGCAGTTTGGAACGGACACTCAGGGATTCAATGACGCAGTCATAGCTCAGTATGGCTCGATGGACAAGTTCAAAGCCACGGTGCGCACCGACCTTCAGCCGTATGTCGAACGGCAGCAACTTGCTGACGCGGTGACTGCAGAAATCAACGCCAGCGTCACCGTCTCTGACGCGGACGTCAGAGCCTACTTCACGTCTCAGGGGCGCGTCAACGCGGAGCATCTCCTCATCAACATTGACACCGACATTGACTCTTCATCGACAATCGCAGCGAAGAAGAAGGCGGCTCAAGCCGTTTATGACGAAGTCGTGAAACAGAAGGCTGAGAATGCAACGTTCGATTTCGCCAAGTACGCGCAGGAGAAGGCGGCCGAGCTCAACAAGAAGACCGCAGGATATGCTACCTACGAGACCCTGGGCTTCTTCACCAAAGGGCAGATGGTCAAAGAATTCGAGACTGCCGCCTTTGCCGCCAAGACAGGTGACATCGTCGGACCCATCCAGACCAGTTTTGGCTTCCATATCATTCACAAGATCGCTCAGGAACCCGTCAGCGCGATCTATGACACTGCCGAGACAGTCAAAGCTGCACACGTCGTCCTCGGCTTCGGAACCGGCGACCAGACGACCGGGGCAAAGGCTGCTGAGACCCTTGCAAACAAGGTCTATGCGGAACTTCAGAAGGGCCTGTCGTTCAAGACCGCGATCACGAAGTACTCCACGGACGCCGACGCCAAGACGGGAGGAATCCTGGACTATTTCTCCAGCGTGGGCGACGCGACCCGCTTCGACGCCCTCAAGGGCCTGAAAACCGGTCAGTACTCAAAACCCTTCATCGATGGCTCCTCTTATGAGATCGTCCAGGTTCTGGGCCGAAAACCGTTCGTGAAGGCAACACTAAGTGACAAGGCTACGTATGACAAGGTCAAGACCGCTCTGGAAGATGCGCGCAAGGCGGACGCAAAAACCGCACTCGTGACCAAACTCAAGGAGCAATTCCCCGTCCGCGAGGGTCAGTGGTCGCGTATCACCCGATGGTATAGCCGTGGTCTGGGCAAGGTGCTCGGAGCAATCGGGCAGTGGATCGTCAAAGCTACCGGCAAGGGAACGACGACTCCACCAGCGACGGACGTGCCAGCCACTCCATCAGCCCAGTAACGATGCCTGCGAAAGACGACACCGATTTGTCCAGAAAACCCACAGTGCAGGCGCGCCCGAAGGCGCGCCTGACGGCCGTCACCATTGTGGCTTCGCTTCTCCTGGTCGCCCTCGTGACAACCATCGTTGCCGTCCCGGTAGCACGTTCACGCAACGTCGCCTTCTATGCCAATGGCAAACCTGTTATCGATGAACATGTCTCGGCGATGATTGTCGACCTGCCGTTCGACGCGACCAGCGACTACTACAAGGCACGAGTGGATCTCGCGGACCCGTCAAACCCAAAGACGCAGTATCTTGTTGCAGGGTTGAACACGGAAGCCATTCAACGACTCATTGTCATGCACGCTCAATCCGACGAGGCTTTGCGACTGGGAATCATCGTGAGCCCATCGGCTATCGACGCTGCCGTCGAGACCTATGTGAACGACCACGCCTCACCAGGCGACGCGACCGAGATCGAGAGACTTCGGTCCCCGGATATGCGCTCGTACATCCAGCTCTGGGCTACTTCGAAAGCCTATGAAGAGAGTCTGACAAAGGATACGTCGGTGTCGCCAGCTGAGGTGCGCGAGTACTTCGCTACCTGGGGCTGGAACTATACGGACTCGGCAGGACGCCAGCTGACCTTCGAACAGGCAAGCGCAAGACTTGCGAAAGATGCGCTCGCGAACAAGAAATTCCAGCTGATCCTTGAAAATCGGGCGCAGTTTCTCAGGAAAGAGAGCAGTCTTGTGAACGGCGATACACGCTACAAGCAGTTCATGAGGTGGTGGGACATCATGTTTGGCATCCAGGTCCCGGATTCACTTGAGATACTGAAGGTCGGCACAGGCTCGTGACACACCCACGAAGAGAGGCTCTGGCTCGTTCGGCCGCCCCGGAGAACCCCAGGAACACTAGCCCGAAGACAAACCGTCCGTCTCGCAGCAGACGCTCCAGAGCGGACACACGCCAGAACAGTCCTCAGACTGAGCCCGCATTGACCAAGTACAATGAACTGCTTCAAGACATCCAGGATGAAAGCAGCTACTTCCTTCCCGTGGATGCGCTCAGTGCAGGCACGCACAGATACCTCTATCATCTGGGAAACTTTTCGGCCGCAAACGCTGCGCAGATGCAACGGTTTCTCGACGACAAACGTGAGGCGCTTGCGAAGCTCGAACAGGGAAAGCTTAGTAACAGCGAGCACCGCTCAGCACTTCTCCTTCGGCCCTACATGGACAGCTTGTCCGTCCTGATTGGAGCCGGATACTTCGGGGACACTCTCTGGCAGCTGCGCAACACCCGACGGGGCCTCTATCAGGTGCTGTATATGACAGAGATCCCCGCCTACGTCCGTGGGAAGGCCATGGCTCGCCGGCTTGAGGAACTGTCGACACCCCCGACCGCGCCTGCAGAACAAATCCAGCTGCGTTCAGGCTCTCACCAGAAATTGGCTCTTGAGGAATCGCACATCATCGACCAGTATCTCCTCTTCGCGGAAGACAGGGCCAGTCGCTTCGATGACAAGCAGACAATAGCAGAGCGCATTCTCAGAGCACGCCAGTACATGAGCAGACTGGAACCACGAGTGGCTCACTCAATCAGTACAGGCGATTCCACCCGGGACCCAATACTCTCTGTCCTGCTGCCTTCACTCGACGAAGCAGGCATAAAGGAAGCACAAGAGCATCTGGAACATGAGACGGAGGCGTTGAAGCGTCAATTGAGCGAGACAGCCCTCCAGCTTGATGCCTCGAGAAGCACTGACGAGGTTGTCAATGATGTTCTCCAGGCTTCTCTCGCGCGGCGTCTGGATCAAGCGACCATCGACGACTGGATGAACAAGGATTTCCCCCGCCTCCATTCGTTTTTCCCCGGCTACAAACTTAAGTCCGTACCCGTATTGGGGAACGAGCTCGGGACTCGTCCGGCATATGATGATCCAGAAGCGGTTGCCCTGAAGGGCGCCTCGCTCGACCACCGACAGACCGTCTGTCCGATGGTGTCTTCCCGTCGCTGGCTTTCACCCGAGATCGCTCTCATGATGACCTATTTCCCTGGCAAAGCCTATGTCCAGACCGCAATCAGCAGCTGGGACCCATGTCTGGCATTTCACGTTCAGCGAGAAACATTCATCACGGCACTTTCCCTGTTCGAGCTGCAGAACATCGCCAACCTCGACGGCATGCTGACACGACAGAACAATCTGCTCACGACGCTCCAACTCCTCATCGAGGACGCGGCAGCTGCCCTCGACATCGAGATCCTGCAGAACAGGCTAACCCATCATGATGCCTGTTCGTTCCTTCAGGAACGCGTCCCGTTGCCTCCCGATCTTGCATCCTCGTTCTCATCGATCGCCACATTCGACTTCGGAGTCTCTCTTGCTCGGTTCATGTTCCGTACTCGCTTCCGCGAAATGCGAAGAATCTCCCGGACCAGCAACAAGAAAGTCTCCTGGGCCTCGTTCTACCAGAATATCTTTGAGCAGGGTACGTTCGACCCCGCTCAACTCAAGAATTCATGATCGGTGAGCCTCAGCCCACGACGGCCAGGGCTGACCGTCCCCTGTTCCTTGCCATCGCCGGCAACATCGGCGTAGGAAAGTCCACCCTGACCCGTCATCTTTCCGACAAGTGGGGACTTACTCTGCTCCCTGAGCCGGTCAAACAGAACCCTTTCCTCAAGCTCTACTACGATGATCCCAAGCGGTGGGGAATACAGTCACAACTCTTCTTCCTCACGCAACGGGTGAGACTGTTCAAAGAAGCCGGCGCGCTGAATCATGCCAAGATCGTGGATCGTACCCTGTATGAAGACGCAGAGATATTCGCCCGTACAGCACTGTCCCGTGTCGAATACCGGATGTATCTGCAACTGTACGAGTACCTGCTGGAGAACCTCCCGGTACCCGACCTTGTTGTCTATCTCCGTGCATCCACGAGAACACTCTCACGACGCATACAGTCGCGGGGGCGTTCGTTCGAGAAGTCCCTGCCCTCTTCCTACCTTCGGAAACTCAACGAACGCTACGACACATGGGCAAACTCGTTTCTGCGCGCGCCCCTGATCGCCATCGACACAGACGACCTTGATCTGTTCAGCCTCTTCGGCGAATATGAGAGGGTCACTGACCGCATTGCTGAAGCGCTTCTGCAGAAAGGACTGACATGGCAGCACACGACTACGATACCCAGGCATTCCTGAGCATCCTCCCCAAGCCTCTACAAGAGGCACTCGAGGGGCTCGACCGATTCGACGAGCTCGTCGAGGTCGTGCTGGACCTCGGACGTGTCCCTGAAGCTCGGTTCGAATTCGACTTCGTTCCCCTTAGCGAGAGCACGGTCACGAAGGGGGACATCGACTTCATCGTCCAGAAAGTCGGAGAATTCGACCGTGACAACCGGGGCGGAATCGAACAGACGCTGCATCGGATTTCCGCCATCCGGAACAGGCACAACGACGTGGTCGGGCTGACGTGCCGGGTCGGGCGTGCCCTATACGGGAAGATCGAGATCATCGAAGACCTCGTCAAGAAGGGCTCGAGCATCCTGATACTGGGCCGACCCGGCATAGGCAAAACAACGCTACTGCGCGAGGCTTCCCGGTACATGAGCGATACGCTGAATAAACGCGTCATCATCGTGGATACTAGCAATGAGATCGGTGGAGATGGTGACGTGCCCCATCCCGGCGTCGGATCTTCTCGTCGTATGCAGGTACCGCTCAACAAAGAGCAGCACGACATCATGATCGAAGCAGTGGAAAATCACAATCCCGAAGTCATCGTCATAGATGAAATCGGCCGCATCGAAGAGGCGCAAGCATGCCGGACGATCGCTGAGCGCGGCGTCGAACTCATTGGAACGGCACATGGCAACGATCTGGGCAACCTTATCACCAACCCGACCCTCATCGATTTGCTCGGAGGTATCCAGACGGTTACGCTGGGTGATGAAGAAGCACAGCGCCGCGGGACACAGAAGAGCGTTCTCGAACGCAAGTCTGCTCCCACATTTGACGTCCTCATAGAGCTGCGTGAACGCGATGTCCTGGCTGTGTATCGTGACTTGGCAGACGTCGTCGACAGAGTTCTGCGCGGCTTCGACGTGCAACCCGAGATACGCAAGAGAACAGCCGGCAAAGAGTTTATGATCGAACCTCCTCATCAGGGAGAGGCTCCCACTTCACAACTTGGCACCGAGCAGCTGTGGACGCAGGATTCCAGCGTCAGACTCTACATCCAGGGAGTCAGCCAGAGCTACATCGAGCGAGCTTCTCACAGCCTGCATGCCGACGTACGGGTCGCGCGCACGATGGAGGATGCAGACATCGTGCTGCTCAGTGACACACTCGCAGCCAAGAAGCCATTTCTTGTAGAACGAGCCGAGACACTCGGATTGCCGCTGTACACAACCAGCAAGAACAGTCTGGCTGCCATCAAGGACCTCCTCAGACGCATCCACTCGATGTCCGTAGACAAAAATCAGTATGCTTCCTGGGTTCATCTCATGCGCGAAGCCGTGGTCTCCTCAGCCTCGCGTGAACTGCCATATTCCGATGCCTTCGAGCGGCGGATGCAACACAGACTGGCAGAACGACTTGGGCTGTTCAGTGAGAGCGAAGGCATCGAGCCATTCCGGCGCGTTGTCGTGTACTCTCCGAC
>Ga0209226_10000595_pt1 | contig 18869 bp, 15 predicted proteins | sample BarGraNGADG00212_2_FD_184497 | JGI IMG/M metagenome (GOLD analysis project Ga0209226, IMG submission 184497) | Arctic peat soil microbial communities from Barrow, Alaska, USA - Barrow Graham LP Ref core NGADG0011-212 (SPAdes) (version 2) | ecosystem: Environmental > Terrestrial > Soil >...
ACAACCCACAACACACCCAGATACCCGACCTGGGCAGGCGTCAGGTTGATTCCCAGCATGCTTCCGCTTATCCTCAGCGCCAGGGTTCCGATCACCGCGAGAAGCGAGAGCAGCAGCAGGGCCTTTGTGCTGTGATATACCTCGGGGTAGTACCTCGCCAGGTAGGCTCCCACCAGCAGCACCGCCATCATCACAAGCACCGTAAGCGAACTCACGGTGCGATAGTCGATCCGTGGGTTGCGCAGCCCCAGCGCCTGGAGCTTTTCGACTTGCTCGCCCAGCACCGGCTCGCCCTTGCCGACCACTACTTCTCCGGCCGAGATCAGCCTGTAGACCGGCTGCACTCTCTCCTGCGCAGCGTCCTGCTGATCCAGCGTCCGTCCGGGGTCATAGATCCGGTTCGGCCGCAGCGAGTCCCGAGCGATCTCTCCGACAAGCACGGCCTTGCGCGTGTCTTTGAGCAGTCGCTGTGCCTCGCCGGCAACTTCCTTGCCGGCACCGCGTATGTCAGCCGGGTCGTCGTGAACCTCCCGGCCCATCGCCGCGCTGACGATTCGTAGCGAATCGTCCTCGATCTCGCGCAGCGTGCCGGCATCAAGGCCAAGAAGCGATACAAAAGTCGAGTCCGAAATCCGCGATCCTATCGAGGTCCCCAAGCGCTTCCGAATCCCCTGGACCCTCGCGGCGACCGGCTGCGAGGAGTAGTTCTTCCGCACTGACTCGATGGTGGCGAAAACAGTCTTGAGCGCGCCTATTGCCTGGTCCGCGGCGCCAGCCATCACATCGTAGACCCTGCCGACACCGGCCGCGGCTTGGGTTTTCCGCAGTTCGGTCTCGGCGACGTCCACATACTGGGCCGTACGCGGGGCGATGATGTCTTCGGGGCAGATGTCGCCGACTCTAAGGGCGACTCTGCTGGGGAGCATGTGTATAGAAAGCAGAACAGACAGGATAGCAATCGTGGCGAATGCCAACCCTGTCCTGTTGAGGTCCACTCTTGCGCGCGGCGCGCTTTTCTCGGGGTTCTTTTTGCCGCTCCGTATGGTCGGTTTCATATAATCGCGAGGTCAGCCTCGCAGTAACTTCTCCACAACCGCACCGGCCAGCTTACCGTCCGCCTTGCCACGAATGCGCTGCATCAGCGGCCCCATGACCTTGCCCCGGTCCTTAGGGTCGGTCGCGCCGACCTGCGCCACAACCTCTCGCGCTATGGCCTCGATCTCGGCCTCGTCGAGCTGCTTGGGCAGATATGCGTTGACGATCTCCAACTCCGCCCGTTCCTTATCGGCGATGTCAGAACGCCCCCCGGCATCAGCGGCATCAATCGTCTCCCTGCGCTGCTTGGCTTGCCGGGAAAGCACCTCCAAAACTTCATCATCGGTGAGCTCGTCGCCCTTGTCAATCCGGGCGTAGCTCACCGACGATCGAAGCAGCCGGATGGTTGAGAGCCTCAACACATCCCTGGATTTCATTGCGAGCTTCATATCTTCCTGAAGCTGCTCGACTAACGACATAGGCCCGCTCCTGGACATTATGCCCTTCGCATTTTTCGGCGTCTTGCGGCCTCAGCTTTGCGCCGCTTGTCGCTCGGCTTCTCATAGTGCTCGTGTGCACGAGCTTCTTTGAGAACGCCGGTCTGCTGGAGCGCTTTTTTGAAGCGCTTCAGAGCGCTGTCCAGACTCTCGTTAGGTTTTAACTGAACCTGTGCCAATCATAATCCCTCCTCCATCGACAGTCTCGGCATGTAGCACCGCGTCAGTGGCGGAAGAGGATTGGCAACGCTGCTATACCACCTTCGCAAAAGGAGTAGAGTGTAGCTACATAGCCAAATCCGCTGTACCCACGTACCGTTGCCGGTTGCCTATTCTTTTGTTCTGGTCAGATTATACCCGCTATACCGGCCACATGTCAAGGTCTGCGCCGCCACAATTAGCCCGGCGGCCAGCCAAGTTTCCTTCCCCCAAGGAGATGGAAATGCACGTGCCAGACCGATTGCCCCGCGCCTTCGTTGCAGTTGGCAACGACGCGATAGCCCTCTTCGGCTATCCCTCGCTGCGCGGCGATTTTGTTTGCGACAACGAGTATCTTACCCATGAGACACGCGTCTTCACCACCTGTTACGTCGGAAACGCGCGCAATATGTTTCTTCGGAACGATCAGAACATGCACCGGCGCCTGCGGCTTGAGATCGTTGAAGGCGGCCACGTCCTCGTCCTCATAGACCAGCGCCCCGATCTCGCCCGCGGCAATCTTGCAGAAAATGCAATCCTCCAACTGGCAATCTCCCTCCCTTCTATTTCCCTATTCCCTATTCCCTATTCCCTCTGCAGCCGTCCTGATCGACTCCGGTGATCCTCACCCGAACGATCCGGCCTTGCAGGGCCGCATCACCGGGCAGTCTCGTCTCGACGTAATTATCGGTAAAGCCGGTGAAATGGTTAGGCAGCTTCGCCTGTCTTTCGACCAGGACTTCGACTGTCTCGCCGATTAGCGACGACGCGAACCGTCTCATCGCGGTTATTCCCAATTCGATCAGATTCTGCGCGCGCCGCTTCTTTACCTGCGCCGAAATCTGGTCCGGCATGGACGCCGCGGAGGTGCGCTTTCGAGCCGAGTAGCGAAAAACGTGGAGCCGTGAGAACCCGATCTCCTCGATCAGCGCGCGAGTGTTCTCAAAAGCATCGTCGCTCTCGCCTGGAAATCCGGCGATGACATCGGTCGTAACGCCAATGCCCGGTATCCTGCGCCGAACCTCCGACACGATCTGCCGATAGCGCGCCGCCGTGTACGGCCGGTTCATGCGCCTAAGGACCTCATCGTCGCCGCTTTGCAGCGGGATATGCAGATGCCGGCAGACCTTTGGGCAGTCCATCGCGTCGAGCAGCGCGTCGTCAACCTCCCACGGCTCGATAGAGCTCAATCTGATCCGCTCAATGCCCTCAATCTCCCCCGCCGCCCTAACCAACTCCGGCAGTCCACTCTTTTCTTCGCTCTTCGCTCTCCACTCTCCACTCCCATACGCGCCCAGCCTTATACCCGTCAGCACGATCTCCTTGTAGCCGAACTCCGCCAGCGCGCGAATCTCGGCCAGCACTTCATCAAGCGGCCGAGAGCACATCTGGCTCCTCGCGTGCGGCACCACACAGTAGGAGCAGAACTGATCGCACCCATCCTGGACTTTGACCACGGCGCGCGTCCTCGTGCGAGGACGCGCGGATTGAGTATTGAGTATTGAGTATTGAGTATTGGGGACCCCGGACTTTCGGCTGAACCTCGCAACCACCCTCTCCGCGATGGCATCCTTCTCCGCATTCGGCACCACCAGATCGACGCCCTCGATCGCCCGAATCGCATCCGGCTCAAGCTCGGCGTAGCATCCGGCGACGACGACGAACGCCTCGGGGTTGAGCCTCAGCGCCCTGCGAACCGCAGCCCGCGACTTGCCATCGGCAACTGAGGTCACGGAGCAGGTGTTGATGATATACGCATCCGCCGGAGAGGCAAACGGAACCGTCTCGAACCCGGCGTTCTCCAGCGCCTCGCGAGTCTTCTCCGTCTCGTATTGGTTGACCTTGCAGCCAAGGGTGTGGTAGGCAACTCGTATCACGCTATCATGGTAGGGCGCGGAAGGGGCGGGGTCAAATGGGTTGGGCGCAAAGGCAGACTACGTATGAATGCCCATCAGCGAACCGAGCGCCAAGCCCACCACGCAAAACTGGCGGGTTCCGGCGTCATTAGTATTGGACCCGCGCAAAAAGGACATCTTGCCCGGCGGGTAGAATAAACGAGTATGATCGCAGTTCGGGGGTTTGCAATGCGAAGAACGCTTCTGTTTTTGTCGTTGATTGCGCTCGCCGCCCCGGCTCTGGCCGTGGGCAAGGTGACTACCGACCCAAACGCGCCCGGCGCGCCTAAGCCGGAAGAGGTCGCCACAACCGATACCAGGCTCGCGCGGAAAACTACCTACTCCGCGATGCAAAAAACCGTCTCCTCGATCCTCGAAGACCTCACCAAGTCCACCGGCATCGTCTTCAAGGCCGGCCGCAACAACAACGACTGGCAGGTGCGGGATCGGAAGATGATCATCTTCGCGACGGATGTCCCATTGAGCGAACTGATGAACTCGATCTCGCGCGTGATGAAGTTCAAGTGGGAGAAATCGGGCAACAACGGCGAGTGGACATATCGACTCTACATGGATCGCAAGACTCTGCTCGACGCGGAAGCCCAGAGGGTGCGCGAGGAGGAGAAAGTCGAGGCCGAACAAGCCAAGAAACGCGCGGACGGCTTTGCGCAATATTCCAAACTCGGCAACCTCTCCGATGCGGATAAGGCAAAGCTCAAGACCGATAATCCGTTCATGTATGCTATCGCCACTTCCGGTTCAGGTATGGGCTTCTCCATGGGAACGTTCTTCCGGGAAGTCCCATTAGCTGCCAACGCGATAATGTCGGGCCAGCGCCTCGATATGAACGGTTCCGCGCTTTCACCAGCCGCGCAGGCCAGTCTCTTGCGCTCGATGCAGGATATGAAGAGCCTGGAATCAAGGTTCGGCGGGGGAAGAGGCTCTAATCCCCTACCCGATGACCTCGCCTCGAATATGGACAGAGTGAGCATCAAGCTCAATAAGACCCTGGAGATGATGAGGGGGACCGGAATGCTGCTGGGTGACATGACCGTTTCGTACGATGGTAGCGAAACGACGATTCCGTTCTGGGATCCTAACAGCGCTATAGCGAAGTTTATAGGCAAAGCCATGATCCAAAGCGAGGAACAGAACCGCCCCATGGACGAGATCATGAAGGAGCGTCAGGGCGAGTTCATGGCTGCCGTTATCGGCGAGGTGAAAGCATCAATCGGGGGTGAGCCGCTCAATGAGCATCCCGACGATCCCGCCCTCAAGAACAAGGTCACGCTGAAGCCGGAGAGCAACCAGCTTCCCGACGTGGAAAAGGCCCTTGCGGAGGCGTCCAAGCTTGCGGTGGTTTCCGACAGCTTCGGCGGGTTCGGCATGCCGGCGGGACAGCTTCCCGCGACTGAGAGCGAGCTCAAAGACGTCCTGGACAAGATCGGCGACGCGTATGTCTACAACTGGGACAAGCATGCCGCCGTCATCGAGCTTCGTGACCGCAACTGGTTCAAAAAGCGGGCGGCGCAGATCCCCGAGGCATGGTTGGAGAAATGGCGCAAGGAGCTCACGGGAACCGGCACGATAGAAATTGACAGCCTCGCGGAGATAGCTCAACTCACACAGGAACAATTCATGGCCAACGTAGTGAGTGACGATGTGCTCAGAATGGGCTCTTTGATGGGCACGATCTTCGGCAACCGCGATCTGCTGCGCCTCTACGGGACCCTCACATCGGACCAGCTCGCGGCGCTGATGTCCAAGCCGGGGATGGACCTCGCGATGCTTTCACCCGACCAGTTTGCCCAGGTAAGTAATCTCATACAGACTACGATCGGTCCCGATCAGTTGAACTCGGGCAAGCCGATCGCGATAGTCTGCGAGCGCAAGGCGAGCGATAAGCCCGCGGCTGACAAGATCGTCAACTACTCCTTCTCACTCATAGTTGATGGAGAGACCCTCGGCACGGATTGGCAGCTCGCCACACCGCAGTACTACCCGCCCGCGAAGATCGAGAAGCCGACCAAGCCTGCCGAAGCGCCTAAGCCAGTGGACGGGTCGAAGCCCGTTCCGGTCGCGCCGCAACCGGTACCGGAGGCAAAGTAGCGGAGAGTAGCTATTTCGACTTCTTGCTTGAGCTCGTCTTGGCGGCCTGCTTGGTCACCGATATCTGCTGGAAGAGCTGGAAGGCCTTGAGCGCCGCGGCGGCGTAGCCGGCAAAGGTGGCGGCATGAGGGCTGACTGCTTCCTCGACCTTCGCGGAGACGCTATCCATCCTGGAGCTCACTTTCTCCACAGTGTCGTCCGCCTTGGTCATTATCGAGTCCATCTTCTCGCTGACCTTTTCGGCGGTCTCCTTCGCCTGCTGGGCTATGTCTTTGGTCTGGTCGAGGATCGGCTGGACGCGGTTCATCATCTCATCGACCTTCGCGCTGATCATGCGCTTGAAAAGGATGATGGCGACAACAAGCCCCGCTGCCGCGACGACTATTGCGACTGTCGCGATCAACTGGCAGATAGCCATTATGGCAAGTGACGTTCCGGTGGACATAGCTCGTTTCCTCCAATGTGAAAACGTTTACGATAGTTAGTTCTACGCCGCGTTTCAGACTACCTCCTTGGAAAGTAGAAGTCAGAGGTCGGAGGTCTGAAGTCCGACTCTCGTTTTTGGCTCATGCGAGATTCCTAAGTTTTCCCGGAGGGGCGGGACGCCAAACGGGCTAGAGCAAAATAACCTCAGCTTCTCCGCCTTCGGGAAGGCTGAAGCGGAGCACCTGGCCGCCCGGCCCGTCCTCGATTTTGACAGACCGCGCCAGCTCCGAGGTCTGTTCGGGCGTGACCTCAACGTAGAACAATACGATCCGCCGCGCCACCTCGTCGCCGGCCTTGAACTGCTTTGCCGCGTCCGAGAACGAGGCGTAGAAGATGTCCGCATACACGCCCTGCCCGTTGTACTTGCCGGCCTGGCTGTAGGTAAGGCCCGACCCGGCGGCCGTCACAACACCCAATCGACCGTCCACGTTGGCCCACGGGCCTGGGACGGCAGTAATCGCCTGTGGCTTTTGCCAGTCGAAGACGGTCTTGCCCTCCCGGTGATACACAACCCTCGTGCCTCCGGTGAGTTTATCGTTCTCGATACCGACCGGAACTCCCAGTTCCCGCGTGAGAGAAACATCCGATTGCGCACTGACATGGTCCTGATATACAACCGCCTTCTCGCCCACGGAAGACAACTTGAGCGTCTGTTTCAGCAGGCCGCCGTCCGTAAGCAGCACCCCCGTTGTCTCGAAGCCGTTTGGAGTCTTTTTCCACGCGCGTTCGAGCACCGTGATCTCTGCGTCCTTGGCGGCGCTCAGTTCGGTGGAACCTATAAGGCCGTTGGCAATCGGGATCGTAAAGAATGGATTGGCCTCGTGGCCTTCTCCGATCGGAAGGACCATGCCCATAATCCTGTTCTTCCAGGAGAATGACACCAGCTTGCTGCCGGTGCGGTGCATGGTGACATCAACCGAGCTGTAGTGCCGCACGAACGGCGGCAGGCTGACGGGTTTGTCCTGTGTTGCCGGCCCAAACACCTTGTGCGAAAGGTAGCCGTAGGTGGTTTGCTCGGCCTGGATGGCATGTCTTGTGAACCCGAGGCCGGACCCGGGAACCGCAAGGTCCCCGCCGCACCATTCCTGCCATGTCCGCATGTATTGAAGGATGATCTTCTCCTTTTCGGCGGCGACAGGGTCTTTCATATACGTGGCAAGCGAGCCAAAAAGGTTGATGGCAGGCAGGTTGTGCAGTTCCCAGTCCATCCCTTGCGGGAAAGCGGTCTCCCCACACGGAAGCAAAACAGTCTGAAACATCCGCCAGGTGTCGATGAGGTGATGGGCTGCCGCCTGCGGAACGGCACGGTGAGCGTAGGCATAGTACATCGCCGACTGCGTGAGGAAGTAGGAGCTGCACTGGACATAAGAGAGATGGAAGATGTTGTGGTTTTCGAGCGTGAAGTCCGGATGAAGGTTCTCCGTGCAGACCCATTCGCTGACGGGTCGCCCGTCCACCAACGTATTGTCCTTGCGGTCCCGCGCCACCGAGAGCGTGTTCATCATGTATTCCTTGGCCTTGGTATCCCAGGCCGCGGCATGGGCATTGGTCGGGAACATATTGGCGGCGACAGCTATGCAGGTCAGGTCCCAGCCGTTCTCCTCGGCCTTGGTGTCGGACCAGCGGCCCGACGGCGGTTTGCCCGCGAGGAACCGGTCCGCCTCGAAGGCCACCACCCGCTCGACACCCTGCCGCAGATCGGCGTCCAGATGATCCCACATAAGCCACGTTCCGAAGGCCCAGGCGCCCGTCCAATAAGCCGATTGCCAGCTTCCTCCCCACTTCTTGCCGTCCACGCATGTCTGCGTCCCGGTCACGTGCGTGGCGACAACGTAGCGGATCGCCGCGGTCACTTTCTTTACATAATCCCGGCGTTCCGCGGCGCTAGGGGCATCGGAGTATTTGAGAAGCGCTCCACAGGTAAGGACCATTCCCGCGATGGCGCGTATGCCCTCGTTTCCATCGCTTAGCCCGTTGCCCCAATAGCCTCCACTGGGATCGGCTGACCAAACGTGCCATTGCTGATCCGCATGGCTGCAGGCATCGCGCATGACGCTCGTGTACATTGTCATAAGCTCGCCTTCGGTAAGCGGGCGGATCTGATAGACCCCGTCTGCACGCGCGCAGACGGGCAGTAAGAGAAGTGATAAACCCAGCATAGCTCGATGCACTTGCGGATTCCTTTCGGTGATATATTACAGTGATCACTTCCTGCCCCTACCCGAACCCTCCTTCGTGATGCTGCAGGGGCGAAGCATAGTACACTCCAAGGAGTGACATCACTTGGTTGGGGCATTGACAGGCCTCCATAGGCATGGCAACATGGAATATACGCATTGGAGGAACGCACGTGATAGAGCACATCAAAGATCAAATGGCACAGGGTACTTGGCTGACCTATAGGCCCGAGATCAAGATCATGGACTGCACTGTCCGCGATGGCGGCCTTATAAACGATCACGGCTTCGAGGACGGCTTTGTAAAGGCGATCTACAAGACTTGCGTTGCTGCCGGGATCGACGCGATGGAGTTCGGCTACAAGGCCGACAGAAAGATATTCGCGCCCTCGCAATACGGCGCGTGGAAGTATTGCGATGAGGATATCCTGCGCGGGATCGTGGACGACAACCCCACGGACCTGAAGATCGCGGTTATGGCCGACGCCGAGCGCACGGACTACCACACCGACATCATCCCGAAATGCGACTCTGTGATCGAGATTATTCGCGTCGCGACCTACATCCACCAGCTCCCGGTCGCCTTGGACATGATCAAGGACGCGCACGACAAGGGCTATCGGGTGACGGTGAACCTGATGGCTGTATCGGCGATCCAGGAGCGCGAACTTGGGGAGGCGCTGGAGATTTTGGCGGGAAGCGAGGTCTGCGCGATCTACATAGTGGACAGTTTCGGCGCGTATTACTCCGAGCAGATCAAGGACCTCACGCTGGCGTTTGTGAAGGCCGTCGAAGGGAAGAACATGGAGGTCGGCATCCACGCCCACAACAACCAGATGCTGGCGTATGCCAACACTCTGGAGGCTTTGATCGTCGGGGCCAACCGCATCGACGCCACCATCAACGGAATGGGCCGCGGCGCGGGCAACTGCCCTTTGGAGCTGCTGCTCGGCTTCCTCAAGAACCCCAAGTTCCAGCTTAGGCCGGTGCTCGAGTGCATCCGGGATGTCTTCCTGCCTCTGGAGAAGAATGGCAAGATGGAGTGGGGCTACAGGATTCCTTATATGATCACCGGCCAGATGAATCAGCATCCCCGCGCGGCGATCAAGATGCGAAACGGCGACAACCCCGACGACTACGTCGCATTCTATGACCAGATGATCGAGGAAGAGTAGCCCCTGATCGTCCAGGACAGGCTATACGCTAGCCCGAATGCGGGGCGTGATTGCCCAGGGCGGCGATCAGGTCGTCCACGTCGAAGACGAAGCCGAATGCCAGCGCCACACGCCAGAGTCCGGTCTCCTTGTGCAGTTCATCGCGCGCGGAGTCTTTGTTCTCGACGGCGGTCACGGCCTGGCGGATCGCGGAACACATCATACCTCGCCGGCTCATGTCCACCATGCCGCCCGGCGACATCAGCAGGCACCAGTCGATAGCGAATCCGGCATAGATGAGGTGGTTGATTCCGGCGTCCTTGCACAGCGCGAAAAGCTGCTCGGAGTTCTCGGCTACGCCCTCGTCGCCGACCGGCTTTGCCTCGGGCGCGAAGTCCAGGTTCGCAAACCCCGCCGCCACATCTGGCTCATTGTGCTTGCCCACAAAGACGTGCTGGGCGCGGAACTCGTGCAGGCGGTCGAGGACGGGGTCGGTTGGGATGCGTTCCATGGCGCTCGGCGCGTCGCCCGTAAGCTGCAGCGCCTTCTTGTAGCCGGGATAGTCCTTGTAGTAGTCCCCGCCGCCCACCACGTGCAGCAGGTTCAGATTCGACTCGCGTACGGCCTCAAGCAGCGGCGGAAAGACGCGCGCGCAAATCTCCTGAGCCCTGGGGATATACTCCACGCAGCGATGCCAGCCAGGGTATTGCTCCCGTGTTCCCATGTCCCACGCGTGCATCACAACCACGGCGGTGTGCTCGGGCGAAATCCCGATCTTGGCTTCGCGCCAGCCGCCATAGCCCTCGCCCGGCACGTCCAGGCCAGGGTCCGCGTCGAACTGCTGGTAGTATGAGGCTGTAAGCTTCATCTTCACACCATGGGTTGTGAACCTGGGTGGTGATTTCCGAATCACCACCCGCGCTTGGGGTCAGGATTCGGAAATCCTGACCCAGTGAGTACTACAGTTTGTATCCCTCGGGATAGATGATGTAGACGGCTCCCTCGGACGCGTCGGGGCCGAGCCATCCGTATTCGAGATCGGCCCGCTTAAAGACCTTGCGCAGTTGCCCGCCCTTGTCGAGGTGCGCCCACGGATCGTTGAAGATAGGGTCGCCTTCCTTGGTGAACCCCCGGATGACCATCAGATGGCCGAGCACGTTGTCAGTGTCGCGGCGGTTCAGGCGGGTGTAGTCGAGGCTGACGATCACCGGCACGCCGCGCGCGATCCACCACTCGATCCGCGAGATGCTGGAGAATCGGTCCACGTAACCGCGCATGCCCTTGAACTCGGTCGCATAGGCGGTGTTGAAACTCCAGTGTCCCGTACCGCCCCAGCGGTGATCGAGGCAGCCGCCCGCGCACTCGGTGATGCCCACCGTCATCTCTGGCCGATTAAGCTTCCTGGACCAATAGCCGAGCACCATCGCCGTCGATGTCGGGCTGCACCACACCGACCCGCCCTTTACCGAAAGCTGGCAGAGATACGGCACATCCAGCTCCGTCCCCCACGCGCTCTTGACCGACGGGATGTCCTCTTTCCAGCCGACGGGGTCGTTGGTGTTCACCGATATGAAGCGCAGCATCGGGTAGGTCTTGCCGTCCGTCGATCTCAGCTCGCAGCGCACCTTGACCGCGTCGGCCCTCTTGCCGCCTTGGATCACGAGCGTGTCATTGGGGCACCTGACGATCTCGTCGCTGTCGCCGAAGCTCTTCTTGGGCTCGGGCTTGTCGCTGACATCATAAAGCTCCATCTTATACCAGCGGGTCCAGGTCCCGTCAATGCGCACCTTCGCCAGCACGATCAGATAGGCCCCATCCGGGGTGTAGGCGTTCCACGATGGCACCACTTCGGTGAACGGCTTGCCGGCGACGATCTCTGGGGTCTCCAGGACGCCGACTGCCGCGTCCTCGCCGGGCTTGGCCGGAACCTTATCAGTGAACACGACGCCAACGAGGTGCTTGACATAGGCCGCGCGCGAGAACGCGCACTTGCGAAGCTGCCGGCCGCCGGCCCAGGAATACAGCGTGCTCCCCGCGAGGCAGCCGCCACATATCAGCATCGCCATCAGTCCCGACAGTAGCGCAACTTTGTATCGCAAAACGATAGTCCTCCCGCCGCCACTGACTGTTTAGAGACCAAGGCCCAATCGACCTCCCCGCGATGATCCTACAAAATGGAGGAGGGTTCGGAGTTACGAGTAAGTGTACTGCGGTTGCCATGCTGCCCAGGAGGCTGAACTTTGACACTTGCTATAACTTGGTTGTTGCCACTGATCGTCGCTGGAACGGTTGCCGCCTATCCGGCTGCGCCACACGCTTCGTGGAAAAACGCCGTGAAACCCAAAGGCGCTTTGGGCAGCGAGATCACGCTCGCGAAAGGCGGCGCTGCGCTCTATGGGATCCTCGTTCCCGCAGCCCCATCGACCCAGGAACAGAAGTCCGCAGCCGATCTGGCTCAGTGGCTCGGAGAGATAACGGGGGCGAGGTTCGCCGTATCGCGAGAGTGTGACGCCGCGCCGAAGGGCAAAGTCATAAGCGTTGGGCGCACCATGCTGCTGGCGAAGTCCGGTTCGAAGATAGGCGAGGCTAAGCTGGGAGACGAAGGCTACGCAATCGACGAACAAGCAGGAAACCTGTTCCTGGTAGGCGGAGCCACCAGAGGGCCGATCAACGCCGTCTATGCTCTGCTTGAAGAAGACCTGGGCTGCAGATGGTATTCCCGCTTCTCGCAAACGATCCCAAACAGACCAACCCTCAAGCTGCGCCCGGTGAAGCGTTCCTACGTGCCCGTGCTGGAGATAAGAGACCCATACTACTGGGAAGCGTTCGACGGCACGTGGTCTCTTCGCAACAGGACCAATTCCTCGAACGCATCAGTGCCCGTCGAGTGGGGCGGCAACAAGGCCTACGCTCTGTTCGTGCATACATTCAGCACACTTGTGCCACCAGACCGATACTTCAAAGATCACCCGGAGTACTTTTCGGAGCACAACGGCGTGCGTGACCCCGGCCAGCTCTGCGTCACCAATCCGGAAGTCGTTAAGATCGCGGCGGACAGCGTTAAGCTTTTCCTTAGAGCCAACTCCAGCGCGCAGATCGTGAGCGTGTCACAGAACGATTCGGTGCCGTGCTGCGCGTGCTCGCAGTGCAGGGCCGCGACCGAAGCTGAAGGCAGCCCTTCAGGTCCGCTGCTGACGTTCGTCAACGCAGTCGCGGACGAGGTAGGCAAGGATTATCCCAAGGTCAAGATCTCGACGCTCGCCTATCTCGATACATTCGTGCCCCCGAAGACTGTCAGGCCGCACGGCAACGTGGTCATACAACTCTGCACGGATAGCCACGCGTGGGCCGAGCCATTCCTTACTATCGAGGAGACAAGCAAGTTCCAGACCGCGATGAAGGCCTGGGCCGCAATCGGCGCCAACATCGACATCTGGGACTACACCTGCAACTTCAGCCACTACGCCGGGCCGATGCCGAACTGGCAGGTGGTAACGGACAGCATACGCTTCTTCGTCAAGCACAACGCGAAAGGGGTCATGCTCCAGGGCAACTACCAGACCCCCGGCACGTCCGACGGCTACATGCGATGCTGGGTCTGGGCCAAGCTGTTATGGGACCCCGCGCTGGACACCCGGTCTCTGATGAAGGACTTCGTCTTCGGCTACTACGGCAAGGCCGCGGAGCCGGTGTGGGACTATGAAGAACTGCTCTGGAACACGTGGGAAAACGAACACCACGGCAAGCTCAAGAGTCCTCCGGGAGGAATCCGTTACGGCATGACCCTGTTCGATCGGGACTTCATGACCAAGGCCGAGGACTGCTTCAGGCGAGCGGCGGGACTGGCGGGCGACCCCGAGACTCTGCGAAGGGTGGAAGAAGCGGAACTCCAGATACTCTACGCCGAACTCATGCAAGAGTCGCAGTCCGGCAAGCCATCCGATCCCGCAGCGTTCAAGGCCGCACTCGACAGCTTCGAGAGAATAGCTCGTCGAGAGAAAATGACTCACATCCAGGAAGGCGCTCCGGATTTCGAGAGTTGGATTGCCGGTATGCGCAAACTGGCCGGCGGCTAATCCACTATGTCCACGCAGCCGTGCTCGGCTTTTGCCCGGTCGGCGGCGAAGCCTATCAGGTGACCGTAGACCGAGTCCTCGATGTTGGTCGAGGAAATCGACCTGGCTTTGCCCTGCAGCGTGTGCACGAAGTCTTCCACGAGCCGCAGGTCGCCCCCGCCGTGACCACCGGCGCCATCGAACTCCACCTGGGTCTCGGAGTACTCGTGGCCCGCGCGAGCGTCCGGGTGCCGGACTACGAACGTGCCTCCCTCATTGACGCCCTGGATCTCGCCCTTGGTCCCGACCAGGTGAATCGATCTGCACGGCTTCGAGGTGCCACCGATCAGGTTGTGCGATGCGGTGGAGCCGTCGGCGAACTCGATGATCACCGCCTGGTGATCCACCACGTCATTGTCGCAGTGCCAGACGCATTTGCCGTGGGGGTTCTCTTCTTTGAGGGACCGAATCTTGTTCTCCAGGCTCATATCCTCCTCGATAGATTGCCAGGCGTACATGCCCCAGAGGTTCTGCTCGAGGTAGTGCTTCCGGCACGAGTAGTCGCAGGTCTCCTCGATCTTGCAGTCAACCAAGCAGCGCGTCCCGGACCCAACGGGGGCGTTCTCGGGCCGAAAATGCATCAGGCCCCCAAAGCTCGCGACCGACTTCGGCGCGATTCCGCTCTTCATCCACGTGATCAGGTCCAGATCGTGGCAGCACTTGGCCATCAGCATCGAGCTGCCCAGGTCCTCCCGGTTCCACTTGCCTCGCACAAAGCACGAGGCCATGTGGTGATAGCTGACGTTTTCGACCGTCATCACGCTGATCAGGTCGCCGATCACCCCGTCGAGAACCTTTCTGCGAATCGCCGCGTAGAACGGCGCGTAGCGCAACACGTGGCAGATCATCACGGTCCGCTGGTATTTCCGAACCGCCGCCAACAGCGCTCTTACCTCGGATTCCTCCGTCGCGATGGGCTTTTCGAGCAGGATATCATAGCCCGCCTCCAGCAGCGGCAGTGTGGTCGGCACGTGCTCGGTGTCCATCGTACAGTTGATGATCGCGTCGGCGAGTTGGCCTTTCGCGGCGAGTTGCTCCGCGCTCTCGAAGCACATCTCCGGGCCGAAGCCGTGAATCGAGGCGGTCTGGTTTCTGCGAAACTCGTTCGGGTCCGCCACGCCGACGATCTTGAAATCATCGGGATGCTTGAGCGCATAAGAGGCGCACAGAAGGCCTCTGTGCCCCGCGCCGACTACGATTGCGGTCTTTGGTTTTCCGGTCATGGATTCTCCTTGTCTGTTGCGAGATGGTCCGTCGGCAGAGCAGGCGGAGCTAGCTGAACAGTAAGTGCTGAACGTGCTCTCGTTGGGTCCCATACTTGCCGGCGCGTGCGCGCTTGTCCAGAAACTCCCTGAAACGTTGCTCTGATCCCAACATGCGAGCAAGGGCGAGCAAGTCCAGACGCCGCAGCAGGTCCACCGTGACAGGACGTTTCGAATCCGCAAACAAGAACGCGGAGTAGAACTCGCTCGCGGCCTCCGACCCGAGCAGGTCTCCTATGCAGCGGGCTTCATCCTCCGAATCGCACGCCAGGAAGTAGCAGGTGTCATCGAGTACGCAGGGCTTACCTACGAACGGCGGCACGACGCGAAACTCTGCCCCCTTGTACAGACCGGATATCGCCACCTTCCAAGGCGCAAAGGCGTAGTCTCCTACGCCGAAAACAGAGAACTGGGGTTGATTGGCGTATATGGCGCTACGCCGATTGGCCAGCAGGGGCGCATGACTCTCCAAGTAGCGCCAGGTCTTCGGCGCCAAATGCTGGATCACGCGAGTGTCGTCGCCTACCCGCCGCTGTGTTACCAACGCATAGCGCTTCGGCCTGCAAACACGGTTGTTCGCGATGTCGGAGCTCTTGAGAAGCGGAAACAAGTAGTCGTCTTCAAGCTCCACTTTTTCCCCGAGGCCGTTTACATAGGCGCTGGCCGTGCGCGTAAGCTCCATCACAGCCGAGCAATCGTGCTTGATACCTGAGCGCCATCGGTAGCGTTCCGGCCCGAGCAGTGTTTTCCAACGCTGGTACGCATCCACGTTAGCGAGAAGATAGCCGTCGCGATATCCTATGTTTGTGGCGGTGTCTCGACAGGATAGGTTGGGAAACACTCCGCAGGTATCACATTGAGCTGCGGGGCTGAGAACGCACACGAGAAGGCAAGCTTCTACGGCGGCGCCGAAGCTTTCGTGGGCATCTATCAGGTGAATACTTGCCGAGTGAAGGGCGATCTCGGAGCGCCAAGCGTAGGCAAGCACTTTTCTGGCTACGGAAGTCTTACATAGCATAGCCAGCGTGGCGTGACGCCCATTCAGCCAATCCAGAAGACGGATCAGCATCCACTCCGAAATGTCAAAATTGCTCTTCCCGGATATCGCGTCGTAGCCGGACAGGCCAATCTCGTTCGATTTTTCAGGGGTGTTGCTGCTACCCAATTTGCTAAGGTGCGTGTTAGTGACCCACGGCGGGTTACCCACGACGAGGATCGGGTCCGCACACTCCCGCAGCAAGTCCTGCCACTCGGTCGAGAAGAAATCCCCCTTAATGAGATCCACGGCGCATGAACCATCATGCACGCGCTGCTGGGCGGCGGTTATGTGATGCGGGTTGATGTCTATGCCAATGGCTTGTCGGGCTGCTGGGAATGCACCTACCGCTGCGAACAGGAAGTTCCCGACCCCACAGGTGGGCTCGACGATGCTGGCCGGGCTCACATGCAGTTCGTTTAGCAACCTGCAGACCTGCGCGGCAAGTCGCGGCGGAGTCTGGAAGTCGCCAAACTCAGCGATCCTATGATGTGTTCGTGCCCTCATAAGCCTATCGCAACCTCAATATGCCGTCCACGTCTCCGGCCTCTCTGATCACTCTGGCATACTGCAGCCGCCACTGCAGAGCATTCGATATCGTAAGATAGCCTTGCTGAAGAGACCCTGCGGCCAGCACGTCGCCCGCAATTCTATAGGCTTCCACATCATCGACTGGCAGGAAGCGATCGTTGAGAAACGCCACTATGTCTGCAGCGTCAGCGTCATTCTCCAGTATCTGCCGCAGACCCAAAGTCGTTTGGTAGTCGGCGGTCCGGTTAGGTTCCACGAATATCGTGTGCAGTATCTTGAGGACACCAGTCTGGGTCTTGGGTGCGTCTGTCTTCTCGTATACGAACACCAGCAGCGCGTAGCCAAGACCGAAGATCTTCTGACGCGCGGACTTGAACGGGCAAGACGATTGGGGCTGCGTGAAGCTCGTGGTTTTCACGTCAACTTCAAGATCTGGGAAGTCGATATCCTTTGCGGCATTGCCTTCCAGGAAGCTGTATCTCTGCCGCAGGTACATCCTGAACTTCGCTTCAAAATACGTGCCTATGGCCTTTCCATCCGTCACTCCGTACAAGGCTGGCTCAAGATGGGTCGATTCCATCTCAGCAAACCTCACCGCCTCATCACACACTGCTTCGACAGTCAATGGCGGAAGTATCATTGCCCAGTGCCTCCTCAGCAAAATGCTCTGCCCCATTATACCAGCTAGTCTGGTCGTTGGGCATCTCGGCGGGACTTCAGGTATTCACTCCACCTTGAGTACTCGAATCAGACTCGTGCTTCCCGCGACGCCCACAGGCACGCCCGCGATCACGAGCACGGTGTCGCCTCGCTTGACCAGCTTGTAGTCAACTGCTGCTTCCAGGGCGTTTCGTATCAGTCCGTCCGTGTCCTTGGCCATCTCCACGAAGATCGGATGGACTCCCCAGGACAGCGTCAGGCGGCGGGCGGTCTCGTCGTTGGAAGCGGCGGCGACGATGCGCGCCTCGGGCCGGAACTTGCTCACCAGTCGCGCGGTTGTGCCGCCGAAGGTGCAGGTGATGATAGCGGGCACGCGAAGATCGGAGGCCAGGTTCACCGCCGCCTCGCCGATTGCCTCGGTCACGTCAATGATAGCACGCGACTGCAAGTCGCGTGCTATCATTTTGACCAGCGACTTCTCAGTCGTGCGCGCGATTCGGTCCATCATCTGAACGCTTTCGAGGGGGAATTGCCCCGCCGCGGTCTCGCCGGAGAGCATGGTCGCGTCGGTCCCGTCGATGATCGCGTTCGCCACGTCTGTCACCTCCGCGCGTGTCGGACGCGGGTTAGTCATCATCGAGTCCAGCATCTGGGTGGCCGTGATGACGGGCTTGCCCGCGCGGTTGCAGCGGCGGATGATGTTCTTCTGGATGACCGGCACCTCGTCGATCGGCAGCTCGATTCCGAGGTCGCCGCGCGCGACCATGATGCCGTCGTAAGCCTCGATGATGCTCTGGATGTTCTTCACGGCTTCGCGCCGCTCGATCTTCGCGATCACCGGCACGCGCCTGTCCGCCTCGCGCATAATCTTGCGAAGCGGGACTATGTCGTCCGGGCCGCGCACGAACGAGCTCGCCACCCAGTCCACGCCGTGTTCAAGCCCCCAGCGCAGGTCGGCTTTGTCCTTCTCGGTGACGCCCGGCACGTCGTAGCTCGCGCCGGGGACCGTGAAGCCCTTGTTGGACGATAGCTCGCCGCCGATCACGACCTTGGTGACGATCTCGGTGTCCGACGTGGAGATGACTTTTAGTTCGAGCTTCGCATCGTCGAGGTAGATCATCTGCCCGCGCTTGAGTTGACTGGGCAGTTTGGGGAACGGGAGGTTGACCTGCTTCGCGTCGCCGGCGACCTCGCGCGTGGAGAACGTGAACCGCGCGCCGGGTTCGACACGGACCGGCGAGTTCTCTATCCGGCCGATGCGAATCTTGGGGCCGGAGAGGTCCTGAAGAATGCCGACGGTCTTGCCGAGCTTATCCGACAAGCTCCGTATGAACTTGATCCGCTCCAGATGCTCTTCATAGGAGCCGTGCGAGAAGTTCAGGCGGGCGACGTTCATTCCCGCCTTGATGAGCTTCTCTATCATCTCGGGCGAACTGGTCGCCGGCCCGATGGTGCAGACTATCTTGGTTCTGCGCATATCAATAAACTACTGAGTTCGACGCTTGCAATCCTTCGCGGTTTGTGGTTTGATTAAAACTACTGTACAAGTTGATAGCCAATCGGCTGCGGGCCAACTGTGTATATGAGCCGGATGTGGGTACCCTTCCGGAAACGCGGATGGCCCACCAAGGAAGGTCGCGTCTGCTTGGCAAGCACGGGCAAGCATCCAAACAAACTGGACATTGTCGCCATCGGATCGTCGGCGGGCGGCCTG
>Ga0209226_10000597_pt1 | contig 18858 bp, 17 predicted proteins | sample BarGraNGADG00212_2_FD_184497 | JGI IMG/M metagenome (GOLD analysis project Ga0209226, IMG submission 184497) | Arctic peat soil microbial communities from Barrow, Alaska, USA - Barrow Graham LP Ref core NGADG0011-212 (SPAdes) (version 2) | ecosystem: Environmental > Terrestrial > Soil >...
AATGGCCGCCGTGACTGCTCTGATCTTCTATCTGCTGTTGAAGCGCGAGCGCCGCGCCGTTGCCGGCAATCTGCGCCGCGTCTCGGGCAGGCGAGGGCTGGGGCTGCAATGGAAGGTCTATCGGGTCTTCTACTCCTTTTGCGACTTGATCGTTTCCTATGCTTTCGTTCCCCAGGCCACCCATGCGCAACTGCTCTCCATGCTGGCGGAAGGGGAGCGCGGCGCCGAGGTGATCGACCGCTGCCTGGCCAAGCAGGCGCCCGAGGCGCACCGTGCGCCCGCCCGCCGAGGTCACGTACTGGTCGCCCACCCCCGGCAGACCGGTGACATTCGCCGGATCACCACCCAGCAGCGTCACCAGGCGTAACATCTCGGCTGCCGCCTCGCCAAAGATGGCCGCGGCCGGGTTATGCATGTAAGCGCCGGCCTCGTCGGGTCCGCCGGCCCGTTCCAGCATCCCCCTGGCCATGCCCACCGCCAGCGTGAACGCGTTCTTGAGCGCCACGCACGCCTCCACCCCCAGCATGTCGGTCGACAGCCAGATGTGGTAGTAGGCGGTCTGAAAAAGCTCCCGCAGGCGGCGCAGACTGGCCTGGTCGCGGCCAGTGAAGACCACGCACGTCTGGCGCCGGCCCGCCAGTTCGCCGGCGATGCACGGCCCGCCGATCGCGTTGATTGACACCCTGTCGCGCAGGGCTTCGGGCAACTCACCGGCCAGCACGTCCGGCAGAATGCGTAGCTCGCCCTCATCCGTCGCCTCTAACCCCTTGGTCACCGCGATGATCGTCGCGCCGGGCCGGAGCAATGGCCCCAGCGTGCGGCCGGCCCAGTGCACCCCCGGCGAGCTGACGCCGCTGACGATCACCTCGGCCCCTTCCAGAGCTTCCGGTAGCTGCTCGACGTAGTACGGCTGAACGCCGTCCGGCAGACGGCGCCGCAGGCGCGGGTGGATGCGCGTCTCGAGGCAAGCGCGAATGATCTCGCCGTCCAGGTGCGTGCCCACCAGGCGCACCCGGTGCCCGTTATCCGCCAGCGGCCAGGCCACCGCCGTCCCCATCAGTCCCGCGCCGACGATTGTGACAGTTACCATACACCCCCCCTTTGCTTTCCCATCTTGCCGCAGCGCTCCACCACCATCTCGAACAGCGGCTCGCCCGGCGTCAACCCGCAGACCTCCGCCAGCGTCGCGGCCAGTCCCCGGCTACGCAGCTTTGCCTGCAACTCTTGCGCCGGGGGGTCGGTCTTTGAGTCGAAATACAGCCCGGCCGCGATGCCCGTCACCAGGTTCGTCGGGATCACATCCACCGTCAATGCGTTCAACGCCGCGCCCACCAGCCGGTCCGTGCGCCCCAGCTTGCGCAACGGGTCGCGGCCCAGGCGCAGCACGCTATCGCCCAGCGCCCGGTTGGCGAAGCGGCTCAGCAGGTCATCGATGTTCGCCAACAACGCGCCGGGCGGCGGTCGGTACTTCCGCACCAGGGCGCGCGCCGATTCCTCCATCGCCCCACGCGCCTGGTAGTAGATGTCCTCGTCGGCCAGCGCTTGGTAGCCGTACTCATAGCCGCCCAGGTAGCCCAGGTAGGCCAGCAGCGCATGGCCTGCGTTGTGGACGTACAGCTTGCGCTCCGTGAAGAATGAGAACGGGCTGTACGGCCGCATGCCGGCGATCTGGGGCGGCTCGCCGATGAACCCAGCCGCGTCCACCGGCAGCTCCTTGTACGGCTCGACCACGATCAGGCTCGGGTCCTGAGCGCGCATCTCGGGCGTCGGCGCCGGCACCATGCGCGCGATCACTGTGTCGACGAAGCCGACGTGCTCTCCCAGGAACGCCCGCTCCTCCGCCGCCAGCGCGTCCCGCACCAGGTCCCGGAAGATGGCCGCCGCGCCCTTGAGATTCTCGCACACGATCAGGTTCAGCGGCCGCGTATTGCCCAGCTCGGCACGGCGGCGCACGCCCGCCGCCACCGCCGGCGCGATATGCTTCAGGACGTTTGCGCCCACTGCCGTGGCCCCGATCTCCGCCCGGCCGACCGCCTCGGCCACCCGCGCAAGGTCGCCGGCGTGGACGGCGCCGACCGGCCCTACGGTCAGCTCCTCGCAGGAATCGTTGGTGACCAGGCGGAGCTTATACTCGCCGCGCCGATCGAGCGCCTCCAGCAGAGGCCGGTCCAGGTCGACGAAGGTCACCCGGTAGCCGGACTCGCAGAACAGCTGGCCCAGGAAGCCCCGCCCGACACTGCCGGCGCCAAAGATGACCGCCTCTTTCGTTGCAAGCATGCTCAGGCACAATCTCCCCGCCCGCACAGGCGTAAGAACTCGGCCTCGGCGGCGCGCGTCCAGGTTTCCCCAGGTCCCAGTTTTTCGTAAACCGCCGGCGCAACCGTCTTGAGATCGGCCAACGGGGTCAGCGGGAAATCGGCCACCGGCGGGAAGATGACGATCTTGCCGGGGAAACGGCCCTCCATGAGCGCCTCGATCCCGGCGTGCGCCGCGCTCAGCCCCCCGATAGCCGAGACCGCGCGGGCCGTTGACAGGTGTCCGGCGGCAACGCGCGCGATAACCGCGGCCTGATCGACGATGCGCGAGCCCGCCGAGCCGGTGATCTGTGCATTGCCCAGGTAAACGTTGCTGATGTCGAGCTGCGCGATCGTGCCACGCGCCAGCCCGGCGAAGAGCACCAACAACCCGTCCGCCGCCAGGTGGGGCATGGCCGCCTCGATGGCCGCGACATTCGCGACCAAGACGATGATGTCGTCGAAACCGCGCCCGCCATGGAGGGCGCGCAGCGCGTCGTCGAACTCGGCCGCGCTCAGCTCCCTGGGATTGGTGATCACCAGGTCGACGCCCTTGGCTGTAGCCGGCGCCCGGAAGCCCAGCTCGAGCTCGGCCCGCCGTCCGGCATTGGTCTCAGCCACGACGATGCGGCGCGGTCCCTCGGGCGCTTCCAACAGGCGTTGCAGATGCATGCGCCCCATGGGGCCGCCCGCACCCACCAGCCAGGCTACGCCGCCCGCGCGCACGTCGGCCCGGTTGCGCGCCTCGCCATAAGCCATTCCCAGGTCGAGCGAGCGGGCGCCGAGGTAGGTCACGTAGTCATAGTGAGCGCGCCCCACGTCCAGCGCGACCGCGCGCCCCAGCGGGCGCGTGCCGGCCAGGTTGATCGTCCCAGCGTAGGCCGCCAGCGGCGCGAGCGCTTCCAGTCGGGCGGCATCGGGGTCCAGCAAGATCATATCGTCAAAGCCCCCACCCGCCTCGGCCTGCGCCAGCAGCGCGTAATCGCCCGGCGCCAGCCCATCGCGTATGACGATGGCCGGCCGGGGCGCCGCGGACGACGGCCCGGCTGTCAGCTCGGCGCGCAGCCCTGCGGGCACGTCGGTCAGAACGATCCGGCCCGGCCACCCCCCGGCGAACATCTCCCCGACATGGTAGGCCGTTCCATCGCCCTGCCCTCCCACTATCCACATCGTCCCGCCGGGCTTGACGTGCAGGCGCCGGCGCGGCGCATAAGCCGCCTCCACACACGCCCACGGCTCGGTCAACGCCACTTCGGCATAGCCCAGCTCGTCGGGGACCGGGATCGCATAGCAGCCTTCATCGCCCGCCAGGATCTCCCGCCCGAGCAGGCCATACTGGGCCAGGCCGCCGTAGAACATATAGCCGTAGGACAAATTGCGCCCGTGATAATAGACATCGGCCTGCATCGCCAGGCGCTGGCCGGGCCGGAAGCGCCCACGCAGCTCCTCCCCCACGTCGACCACGGTCAGGCTCACCTCGTGCCCCTGCACGATCGGGTCTCGGCGCAGATCGCGCCCATACAGCCGCGGGTGCTGCGAGCCCAGGCGGATGAGCTTCACGTCGGAATAGCACAGGCCGACTGCGTTGGAGCGCACCAGCAGTTGATCCGGCGCCGGGCGGGGCACGGGCCAGCGCACCGGCTGCCCGTTTACGCCCAAGTTCTCCAGGCCAGCGCCATACAGCGGCCAGACGAGCATGCTGTCGGGAAGGTTGACATTGTCCGTTTCGCGCATTACCTCTATCTCCGGGCGGGCACGACAAGAATTTGTGCCCGGTCAAACGTCGGTCGGGCCAGGACAGGCTGCTGCGCATTCTAGCCGAAGCCCGCGCCAGAGTCAATCTCATTTGCCCCACGTTTGTACCCGGCGGAACGCGGCCTGCTTTGACAGCCGCCCTCACCTATGCTACCCTTTGCCCTACATCTCAGCGACGAGGTTCGACAATGAAACGTTCTGATATCAACGCCATCATACGCGACGCGGACGCGTTTATCAAAGCCCGTGGCTTCTACTTGCCGCCCTTCGCCTATTGGACGCCCGAAGAGTGGTGCACCAAGGGTGAGGAAGCATACGAGATCGTCGAGAACCACCTGGGTTGGGACATTACCGACTTTGGCCTGGGCAATTACCGCAAGCACGGCCTGTTTTTGTTTACCGTCCGCAACGGCAATCCCGCCAACCTGATCACCATGCGCGGCAAGATCTATGCCGAGAAGCTGATGATCGTGGACGAGCACCAGATCACGCCCATGCACTTCCATTGGAGCAAAATGGAGGACATCATCAACCGCGGCGGCGGCAACCTGGTGATCCAGGTCCACAACGCGACGCCAGAGGGCCAGTTGGCGACCTCCAACGTCACCGTCAGCGTGGACAGTGTGGTCCAAATCGTGCCCGCCGGCACCCACATCGTCCTCGAGCCAGGGCAGAGCCTGAGCGTCCCGGTGGGGCTGTATCACGAGTTCACGGCGCAAGGCGGTCGCGTGCTGGTCGGTGAGGTTTCCATGGTGAACGACGACGACACCGACAACCGCTTCCTGGACCACGCCGGCCGCTTCCCGGCGATCCAGGAGGACGAGCCGCCGCTCTACCTGCTGTGTACCGACTACAGCAAGTACTACCATCCCAGAAGCTGACCCCCTCGCCTTGCACCTTACGGAGGCGCCGGTGCCTGACAGTTACGACGCAGTCGTTGCCGGTCACATTTGCATCGACATGATCCCGGACCTTTCCGGCAGCGCGCCGGATCAGTTCAGGGCCGGCTTCGCACCGGGCCGCCTGCTTCAGGTCGGCCCGGCAACCTTCTCGACCGGCGGCCCGGTCTCCAACACCGGCCTGGCCCTCTACCGGCTGGGCATCGCCACCCGCCTGATGGGCAAGGTGGGCGACGACCTGTTCGGTCACGCCGCCTTGCAGATCATCGCCGGCTACGGGCCCGAGCTCGCGGCCGGGATGATCGTCGATCCGACCGCTCCCACCTCCTACAGCGTCGTGATCAGCCCGCCCGGTCTGGACCGCATGTTCCTGCACTGCACGGGGGCCAACGATGCCTTCGGCGAAAACGACGTCGACTACTCGTCCCTGGCGCGCGCCCGCATCTTCCACTTCGGTTATCCCCCGCTCATGCCGCGCATGTACGCGCACGGCGGTGAGGAGTTGACTGCGATCTTCCGCCGCGCCAGGGCGACCGGCGTCACCACCTCGTTGGACATGGCGGTGCCTGACCCGGCCTCAGCCGCCGGGCGCGCCGATTGGGACGCCATCCTGCGCGCCACACTGCCTTTTGTGGACGTGTTCCTGCCCAGCATCGAGGAGATTCTCTACATGCTGCGACGGGACACCTACGAGGAGTTGTGCGCGGCCGCGCGCCGGCGCGGCGGGAGCGGCAGCGACGTCCTCGCGTTGATCACGCCTGCCATGCTGTACGATGTCAGCGGCCAGTTGTTGGATATGGGCGGCAAGATCGTCGGGCTCAAGCTGGGCGACCGCGGCTTCTACCTGCGCACGGGCCAGCGCGTCGCGCTGGAGTCCATGGGGCGTGCCTCGCCGGCGCAGCCGGCGGTCTGGGCCAGCCGAGAACTCTGGAGCCCCTGCTTCCGGGTGGACGTGGCCGGCACCGTCGGTTCGGGCGATGCGACGATCGCCGGCTTCCTGGCCGCCCTGCTGAGGGGGTTAAGCCCTGATGATGCGCTCACCGCCGGGGTGGCGGTCGGCGCCTGCAATGTCGAAGCCGCCGACGCCCTCAGCGGCCTGCGCTCCTGGGAAGAAACCATGGCGCGCGTCGCCGCCGGGTGGCCCCGCCACAAACTGAACCTGGACGCCCCCGGCTGGCACTTCGACCCGCCATCCGGTCTCTGGCTGCGCGGCTAGGCCGGCCAGCGCCGCGATCCGCCCACGGCGCCCCCTGCGCCCCCTGTGCCTATAGCGCTGCCAGCAGGTGTTCCAGGATCAGCTCTTCGCCCTTCGGACCTGGATGCAGCCCATCCGCGAAGTACAGCCGCGCGTCGGGCGGGGAGCCGAAGACCTCCATCAGGTCCACGAACGGCAGGCTGTGCCGGAAGGCCAGCGAGCGCAGCGCATCCGCGCAAGCCTGCAGGTCGCCGTTGTCCCAGCTCAGTCCCAGCCGCCGGTGATCCGCCACCCGCTCCACCAGCTTCGGCGCCACCGGCGCCGGGCTGACCAGCACCAGCCGGGCCTCAGTGTTCTCCTGAAAGGCCTGGATCATCGCCTCCAGGTTCTCACGATACTCCGCGATCGACACCAGCGTCTGCGCGCCGGTGCCGGCAAAGCGCTCGCAATCGTTTCCGCCCAACAGAATGACCACCAGGTCGGGCTGCTCCAGGATGTACTGCCGGTACGTGCTGCGCCGGGCGTGCGTCGTGGTGAAGCCCGACTGCGCGTGGTTGGCAAAACGGATGCCGTCGTCGGGCCGGTGTAACCCCACCAGCGCGCGCAGCAGCGCGAAGTAACTGCGCCTGTATGTAGTAACCGAGTCGCCGATCGCCAGCACCGTACCGCCCTGGCGCACGGGTAACCGGTCGAGGCCGGCCGCGATGTCTCGCCGCTGCAGGAGCCGGCGCGCGTCCACCAGCAGCAGCTCCTCAATCCGCTGCACGTAGGCGTTGAACTGCTCCAGCTCGATATTCAGCACGCACGAAGCCGCCTGCGGCGGCATGGCGATGTTCAGCTCCGCCGGCACCTCGTAGGTGTTGAACTCGATCGCCGTGCGGATGCCCGGCGGCAGCCCGTACCGTTCGTTCTCGTCCATTCGCACACTCCCCCGCAAAGTCTAGCACCGGTTCGGGCTGAAGAACAAACCCTGGCCTAAACTCGATCTCGCAGCTGAACGAACGAAGTGCGGACGCGCCTGCGCGAAGAAGTCTACGTGACCCAAGTGATAGCCTCGTTGCCTGGCGACCACACAATGCTCTGGATATTGGCCTGGCTCCGCTCGGTCGTGAGCAGGCGCCTTACTGTCTTCGCCTGCAGGTCATACACAATCAGCGAGTCCGTCGGCTCACCCATGGACTCGGGGGTATGGGCCAGGTAGCGCGAGTCCGGCGACCAGGCTACAGTGGCTGCACGACGGTCTGGCACCCGCAACAGGCTGCCGTCGCTGACATTCATGATGAACAGGTCAAGACCGGTCCGTGACAGCGAGATCCAGCGCCTGTCGGGTGAGAGAGGGGCGCAACCGCCCCCGCGGGCGTTGCTGGCGAAGGCGGCGTCGGCTTTGCATCATGGCCGGCCAACGTCGTATCAGGCGCGATCTCCTCGATCTTTTGGCCAGTCACCGCACTGTACAGATAGTCGCGCTCCTTAGCCTCGTAGATTGGGTGTTCGGACGATCCTGCGGCTGTCATGCCTTCAAACCAAAAGCTGCCGATGACCTGAACCAACCATACAAGTTCATTCGGGTCCTGGCCGGGCGAATTGCGGTGACCGTGTCGGCTGCTCATTCGACGATCCGCTTCGGCATAGGTCATTAGCTCCGCCCTCAGGCTATCAATGCGCGCCTGCTGGATGCCCATCTCCGGCTGCGATTGCTTGGCCGCTTCTGCAGCCCGTTGCAGCGCTTCCTCACAGGAGAATGAGAAGGGGCCCTGGCCGGGTGGCTGGATGCAGCTTTCAAATGGCAGCACCCCTTGGTCGTGAATCACGCAGCAGGTCATCCCCGTCAGGACCTCACCGTTCATGGCATCAATGATCGAGACGTACTCGTGGCCAATGACGTGAGGAGCGCCGGGCGGTCCCGAGGAATACTCCACGATGCCAGGTCCGGTGAACCCGACGAACCAGACGAGTCGTCCCGGCGTCAACCCGCTGGCCGTCGTCCCGCCATCAAAGTAACCCAGATCAGCAGCGACGGTAACCGCACCGCCGGCCTTGTTCGGGCCGTCATCCCAGGCTTTGGCGATGGCCTGCTCCCTGGTGATCCGAGGCTTGGTCCGCGCTGGATCTGACAGAGTGAAGGCCAGACCGGACTGATCCAGCCGGTGGGTGTCTATCGGGTCGCCATCCGGGAGAACACGCAGGTCTTGCCCCATGGCAGCCGGGGTTGGCGGGACGGCCGGGAAGCCAGCCGACGGTGTGGATGCGGGCACACAGGCCACGATGAGCGCTACGGTACAGCACAACAGCGGCAGGCAGGATCTGATCGGTCTCATAGGTGCCTCACTCTCCACATGACAGTCAGCGATGCTTTTCGGTCTATGGCATCGTAATTATCTCCCGCTCACATGTTCGGCCACAATATCGCGCAATGTCCTTGGCTGCCCTGGCTCGGCGTACTGCGTGCCGAACACCACGTACTGAACGAGACCTGATGTGCATTTTCGGCTGCTCCTATCTGCCTGAAAACACCAGCACGGTATCGCCCGCTGCGTTGCTGATCGTTAGACGTTTGCCTTCGGGGCGATAGTGCGCGGCGTTTGTCAGGGCCTTGTAATAGGCCCCCTCTTTTCCCATGACACCTGCCGGCGTTGGGCATGCCATGGCGCTGCTTTGAACTTGCGGAATGTGCAATTCGGCGCCAATGGCCGTATACTTGCCGCCAAACTGGTTGCATCCGCCTGCTCCGGTGAATTCGCCATCGCGGACGATGAGCGTAATCTCGGTGCCGGGAACCAGAGCTTTGCCGTTCAGCGACGATAGGATCCACACACCGCGCAGAGAGTCGGATTGGGTGGATGGCCCTGCACACGCGGTCACGAGCGCAGCCATGACCAAAAGAACCGATACATGTCTGATCGCGATCATCTCATTTTCCCTCCATTCGGTTCGGGCAATTCGCTGGTTATGGAACCGCAGCGGTCGGTGGCGGCTGAGCAGGTCTTGTTTCCTGGCCGATCGATGTCCAATCGGGCATCATCGCTTCGATCTGGCGGCCGGTTTGAGCACTGTACAGGTAGTCTCGCTCCTTAGCCTCGTAGATCGGGCCTTCAGTCGACCCTGCGGCTGCCACTTCCACGATATGTCGTCGTCCGTCACGGGTGCCCCAAAAGACATAGCGGCCCTCGCCCGAGCGGGCGGAGTAGAGCATTTCCTCGCAGCAGTAGGCAACCATGATCCGATCGAACTGGGGAGCGATTCTCCGGCCATCATAAACGATGAAGGAGCTGTTATCCTTCCGGCCGACAAAAATCAGCTTGCCTGCGATCAGGTAGGGTCTGTAGGCCGCATCCAGAGCGTACACCCGCCTGAGGTCCTTGCCGTCATAGATGATCGTCGCGCGGCGGTCATCTGCGTACTCCCAGGCGGCCCGGTTCTCCAAGCTCAGCAACGAAATGTCCGGGTCGTGACCGGACTGTTCGCTGACGAAGACTTTGATTGGGCGGCTATCCCTGCTGAAGGCGTAAATAGACCAGGGCGTGTAGGGGATCTCGATGGCCCGGGTATTGTAGGCATGCTGCCCGATGCGCAATTCTCTGCTACCCGCCGCTCCCTTCGCCGCCCATGCTCTTTCGGCCTCGCTCTGCGTTGGCAGCGGGTGCCCCAGGCAAATCTCAATCTGCTTCCATTCCTCGATGTCAGACTGGAGTTCGCATTCGTGCCAACTGAGACCGACCTCACCCGGCAGCTTCTCGGCCCACCCGAGTGACTTGCTCGTAGTCCCTGGCCTCTCGCTGACTAAACCCGAGCAGGCTGCAGCGATGAGCGTTGTTACGATCAACACCGCTCCGAGTGACACTGCGATGTGGCCAGGTTGAGAGCACCGAGCGAACTTACGAATGAGAGTCCACCATAGCGCGAGATGTCTCATCTGCCCCTCCTTGCTAAATCCTGCAAATCCGATCAGGTCAGACTCAAACCAGCTTGCCGATGTAGATACGGTCTTGCTGTGGTCGTGGCGCTTTTCATCTCGCCGGCTCTATGCTACTCGGGGCCACAGGTAGGTACTGCTGTTTCAGGGCCAGGCCGGGCAGGAGCCGGCATTGGCTTGGCGAGCCAACAGGGGTCATCTGCCTCCCCCTCGCCCGGCTCAAGCTGGTTACCCTTGGTCAGGCGGACCAGGCCCGAGCCGTCGGCGTTCATCAGGTAGATGCTGTTGATGCCAGTCTGATCGCTGTAGAAGGCAAACTGCCGGCCGTCGGGCGACCAAGTGGGCCGGTAATGGTTGCGCCTGGCCTGGCCCTCAGGTGTGTAGGTCAGGCGGCGCACTGCGGAGCCGGAGCCAAAGTGTCCCTGCGCGTCGGCGGTGATCACGTAGATGTCAAAGCTGTTGCCTCCCTCGAGGTTGCCCCAAAAGGCGATCTGCTTGCCGTCGGGCGACCAGGCTGGCTGGTGGGCAAAACCGGCGCCACGCGTCAGGTTCACGTCGCCGGAGCCGTCGAGGTTGGCTACGTGAAGGTCCGCCGATCCGCCGACCGAGGATGCGTAGGCGATGCGCTGCCCATCCGGCGACCAGGCGGGGCCGTACAGGCTATCGCCGGCAATAGGCAACCGGGCTTTGCCTGAGCCGTCAGCGTTCATCACGAAGAACACGTTGCCCACTAACCCGTTGTCTGCGTCTGAGCTGAAGGCGATGCGCTGCCCATCCGGCGACCAGGCAGGCTCAGCCTGGTTGCCAGGGCCATCGGTCAACTGCATCTCCTGTGAGCCATCGGCGTTCATCACATAGAGATGACGGCTGTTGTTACGCCAGGAAGAGAAGGCGATGCGTCGGCCATCGGGGGAGCAGGCGGGCTCCAGGTTCAAGTCGGGACCGTGGGTCAGGCGGCGCACGCCCGAGCCGTCCGGGTTCATGCTGAAGATGTCCGCACCGGTATCGCTCTTGGCCTCGAAGACGATGCGGACGGTCTGACTGGGCAACCCGGTTGCGGCTGGAGCTGCCGCGGTTGCGGGCGCCGGCAGCGTCGGTGCAGATGTCGTAGGGGCGATCGGCGGTGTTACGAATGCCAGCGTGCCAGCAATTTCCTGAATATGGCCCCTATCGGCCGAGAGGCTCAGCTGGCTGTGTGGGCGCATGGCTTCCGGGTATTGCACCACAAGCAGGGACAGGTGCGGCTGCTCGGGCGATTGACGCTGGTCACGCCAGGGCAAGATCAGGCAGGCTGGCTGGCCGGCCACCGTCAGCAGCTGCATGGTCGGCGCCGTGCCGAATTGCGGGTCCTTGGCAAGCGCAGCCGGTTCCAGCACCTGCCGGCAGACACCTTCAGCTGTCGGGCCGGCCACCGAGGCGGCAGTAAGCTGGAAGAACCCATCCGGGCCGCTGCGCATCACCGACTGCCCGGGATCTGGCGGCGCGCTCCACGAAGGCGGGTAGCGCAGCGTCACCTGGAACTGGGGGTCAGTGTAGAGCGACCAGCCAGCGCTAGCAGCGGCCGGACTGGCTGCCTCGACGGCAGACACCGTAGCTGCCGGCAGGGCTGTGGGGGTGTCGGGCGTGGTCCGATGTGCGCCTGTGGTCGGAACGGCGCAACCGGCCAGCAGAATCAAGAGAGGTCCGAGAAGCGGAACGATGCGGCGCATGGTCACCCTCCTTTGTCTGTATATTACAACGATCCTGCTCCCACCCTTGTTCCCATGCTTTGGCCCGAACACTCTTTGCCACCGAACCCATTCCACCATTTTGCGCAAGTAGTCGCAACCATATTGCGGTTGTCGCAGCAGGTCACGGACATCGGAAGGCATGAGATCCGATACACCACCCCACGTACGTCATGGCTCGAAACAGCGAACCTGGCTTTCAGTGGCCTTTCGTCACAGGACGGCATTACCCCACTCGCTCTGATTTTGCTCGCCTGATACTACCGCTACCGCTGACCACTGCCGGATGGCGTCCATCTGATGGACCAGGGGCCAGGAATCACCACAGTGGCTTCCTCGATGTTCACCTGGACCCGACCCTTGGGCAAGGTCTCGAAATATACCCCTGCCCTGAGCGGACCGCTGCTCTGGTTCGGCGCCTCCGATTGTTGACCCTGCGCCCCCTCGATATGTAGGAAAGGCGCATTCGGCAGGTATCCCCTTGGCGTTCGGGGCGCATCGAGTTCGAAGTCCAGTGCGTAACGCATCAACCCGTCACCGGCGCCGACATCACGGCGCCGGAGCTGCACGCTGCGCACATGCAGGGAAAGCCGCCCAGATCCAACCAGGCGTCCGGCGACCAGGCATCACCAACCTGTGGATTGTTGCCTAAGTCGAGCGCAAACCCGGTCTTCACCCGCACGTTGAAGCCCAACGTGTCCACTGTAACGGTCAACTGCCTGGCTGAAGGTGAGACCGGCGCAAAGCGGAGCGTCCCTTCGGCTGTGTTCGGCAAAGGGAAGGCCGGCGCTGGACCGCTGATCTTGTTCAATTGGCGATAGCATCAGAGGTCAAATCCTCCGCATCGGCAGCGCTACCGGTTCGAACATGAATGTAGCGGAAAACGGACGCAACGTAGCGCTGGTACAGGGCGGCAAAGGCAACCGGACTATGTTTTGCCTCTTTTACCAGCGGAGCGTCTTGCGCGGCAGCTTGCTCAGCCTCTCGTTCATCCGAGGCCCGAGACAGCCTGTCTGGCAGTATCAGTTCCTGCATCTGGCCTCCCCGCTTCTCTGTGGCTGCCTGCCGGTACGCTTCAGCATTTCTGTAATCTATATCGGGGAAGGGCCGCAAATGTGACAGATTTCGGGAAGACAACTGGCGTGCTTGACATCAGCGCCCCCAGCGCGTCGGAGTGGCATCAGCAAGTTGCTCGAAATGGCGAACCCAAGTTTCAACGGTAGTCTCTCTCAGGCCGGCATCGCCACCGCTTGCACCCAGGCTGACCTGAGGATCTTCCCACCAGCCCCCAGCATGAGCAGTTCCGGAGCCTCTAACCTACCATCCTGAACGTGTCGAGTACCTTCTCGCCAGCTTGCTCGCACTGGTTCCTCACTGACTGCTCGCCATCCTTCGGCCAACGGAGTTCCAGCAGGAAGTACCTGTTATCGGTATTCAGTGTGTAGCCGATAACCCCCTCTTGAACCCATATCTTCGCATCCCAGGTATAGCCCCCAAAGTACGCCTGCCGTTGTGTCGTTGGCCCCACCATGCCACGGGCTGGCGGGTGCAGCGCCAAGCTGCATCCGGCTATCGTCTGATGATCAAGACCTTCTTCGCTTTGCTTCCATTCGTTGGTAGTATATACCAACTGAAACTTCGGCAGCGGATTGTAAGTGCTTGCGCCGTCGTAGATGGCTAAGCCAGGGCCTGCCGGTCGCGGTGTTGGCGTAGTCCTGGGAGTAGGTGTTGGTGTCGGAATAATCTGCGCCTGGCGAGTTTGAGTGGCTGACAGGCGCTGATTGTATACCTCCTCGGTCGCCCGGAAGCTCGGGCTTTGGGTCACTGTAGTAACCGGTGTGAGTGCGAGCGCTGCCGATGCTGTAGCGTCCTGGCACACCACATCACAGCGCGATGCAGGCGTCTCGGCTGGTTGTACCATTCGCAGGTAGTCATCGAGTGTCGGCCATTGCCGGTTAGTACCGTACAATTCGTTCAAGGTAGTAGCCGCCGAAGGGGCGAAACGGAAGGTGCCAAGGATGCTCTCGAGAGCCGCGGCCATTCCTTCGGCATACTGCTCCGTTGTCGAAGCCTGGAGCAAGATGACGAGCCGGCCTTGACGCAAGAAGAAGTTCTGGCTGGTCCCCAAACATCCTTGACGACCTGCTGGAGGTAATCATGCTCGCGGCCATCCGCCTCAGCGATGATGCCCGCCTGGGTAGAAGCTGTCTCCGGGGGCGTTCCCTCTGCGCGTTCGTACACCGCAACCCAGTCAGCCAGGCTTTGCTCTGGCCGGATTTCGTAGCTCAGGTAGATAATCTCCACCTTGTTCCCGCCCGAGAAATCGTTAAACGGTGCGATGAGTTGGTACGGAAGCATCGCGCCTGGTGACAGTTGTCCGCTGGGAGCAGCAAGCCGCCAGCCCGACGGATAGGCAAACGATAGGCCAGTAGAGGGCGCGGTGTAACGAGTCCAGCCGTCCGCTTCTGGGTGGTCGGTGGCTAGAAGCGCGATTGTAGGGGTTGCTACCCGTGGGGGTTCCAATGTTGCCACTGGCGTCGACACTTCAAGGGCAGGGGTAGGGGTAGCCGTGCGAAGCCATGGGACGACATTGTTCGTGTCTACTGGAATAGCATGGGCGCTCTCCACCATGGTAGCCAGGTCATCCACGATGCCCTCTGCCTCTAACCGGTCCAGGCTGGCATAGGTGCCGGTGGCCAGCAAATTGATAACGAGCGGCTGTCCGCCGTCCACCTTATAGGCCGATAGCATGAGCTGGGGCGAGTTGCCGCCTGGGGCGTCAATCGTCAGGTATATGCGCGCCGAGGGCAGGCTGCGCACGACGTTCACTTCTCCGCCTGCGCCCACTATTGACTGCTCGATGCCTGCCGTCCAGCCAGCAAAGGTGGGGTTCTTCTCGAAAAGGCTCAGGATGATCGACACGGAGCGTACGCCGCCCGGGGCCTGGGCCAGACCGGCGCGAGCTTGCAGGTTGCTCACCGTCATGGCCAGGGCGTTAGCGCTCTCAGCGGAAACCGCTGTGCGGAATGCGCGCAAGTCGCCCAACTCGGCGGCATCCCAGCCGGCTGGACGCAGCATACCATAGCCATAGGCCCCATCGGTCTGCCAGACGAAGCTGCCGATGAGCGAACTGCGGGGCGTGGAAACAGCCATGCCAAATGGGCGACCGGCTGTGGAGTCCAGGCCGGGAAGCCACCCCTGCCAGGCGGCCCAGGCGCCCAAGAGCACCACGAACAGCAGCGCTACTCCGGCGAATCGCGCAACCAGCAAGAGCGGACGTGGCCGACGGGCAAGTTGGGTAGATGTTCCCGCCTGGCTAGCGCCTATCGCAGCGTAAAACTGTTGGCGCAGCCGGCTGTTTGGCCGGGCGTCGCGCAGGTCAGACACCTCGCGGTCCATCGCCCGGTAAGCATCAAGTCGGGCCGAGCATTCGGCGCACGCAGCTACGTGCCGATCAAGCTCCTCTCGCTCAGCGCCGCGCAAGTCGCGATAGATGGCCAACGATTCCTGAATCTCACGGTGCATCATTGGGCGTTCCCCCTCTCGTATGCCTGGCGGAACATCTCGCGCGCTCGATACACACGGGTTCTGGCAGCTCCTTCATTGATGCCGAGCGCCGCTGCCACTTCGGCCACGCTCAAGCCATAATGGCAGTAGAGGAGCAACGGCGCGCGGTAAGCCGGGGTTATGACGGCCAAGGCCGCTTCCACCGCGATGTGCTCGCCAATCTGTTCGGTCGCATCGGGCATTGGCCGGTCAACGGACAGCCACGGGAGTCATGCGAAGCGGTTGCGGCGCTTGAGGGCATTGAGGGCCAGGTTCGTGGCGATCTTGTAGAGCCATGCCCGCTGGCCCAGCACTTCCGGTAAACGGCCGCGCGCCCGGTGCGCCTGCAAGAAAGTCTCTTGCGTCAAGTCCTGGGCCAGCTCCCGATTCGCCACCATGCGGTTGAGGTATCCGAATATCTCGCCATGATGGAGCTCGAAAAGGCGACTCACCAGGCAGCTTGCTTCATCGCATGCTGCCAAATTGGTTGTCACACTCTGATCCTTTCTTCTGCCCTTCGCCGACCGTTGTTCCTACAATATATGACAATCGAGAGGGGTGATTTGTCACAGGAGTTTTCGCGATCTGCGCCACATTCCCTGAGTAGACAGACGAACTGCAAAGCCGCACGGTTCCCGCCACAGAATCACAGTCTTGCGCTACCCGATGGCCGCCCGACGTGCGCCGCCTGTGCTATAATACATCCCCGCCGGCCAAGCGCCCATCCGCGCCCAACGAGGAAAGTCAATGTCAGACCACCGTTTCTACTATGTCTCGCCTGCCGGCAAGCTGGTCAGGGTCGGCACGCCCGAGGAGGGTTTGGCGGCTGCGGCGCAGAGAAAGGGCTTTCTCTGGCCGGATTACTGCCAGCCCAGCCAGGACGAGCTGTCGGCCCCCATCATCCCGATTAATAGGATAGCCGCCTGCTCAGCCGCATTGAGTGTGTTGCGGAGCGCGACATCGAGAGCGCCCGGCAGGGACCGGCCTTCCTCATGCACGTCATCCTTGACCACATGGTCGACCAAGTGTCAATAGCCGCACGCTAATGTACCAGGGATGTGCGGCCAATATGTACCGAAAAACGGGCGCACTCACTGCGAAACATTAAGGTTAGGATCGAGTGACGATAGGCACCTCCTGTCCTCGATGGACGCATGTTTGATCATCGAAAACGAGCCCACCCGGATGGCTCGAAGGCCACCGTAGCCGGCATCGGTGGCATGTCGGAGTATTCCATAATGACCGGGCCGGAGCATTGGCGCATCGCTTACCCGGCCTTCATCTTCGCGATGGTCTTGCTCGGCATCACCAGCTATTTTCTGCTGCGCCGGCTGGATGGGCGAGGCTCCGCCCCGGGCGGCAAAAGTTCCTGACCGGCGACGGTCGAAGTCTTTCCTGCAAAATGCTTGCATCTGCGCCCTATCTATGGTATGTTTACCTTGCACTTGCGCCAGCCAGTGTGAGTCCAACGCGCACAACCAGGAGGACAGCATGGCAACCTCAGTCAGCACGATCAAGGGCGTCACGCCGGACCTTGCGGCAAAGTTGAAGGAACAGGGCATCAGCAATACCGACCAGTTGCTCGAGGGCAGCAAGACCACCGGCGCGCGGCGCGATCTGGCCCAGAAGCTGGGCATTGAAAGCGGCGTTCTACTGGAGCTCGTCAATCGCGCCGACCTCGCCCGCATCAAGGGCATCGGTGACGCCTATGCCAATCTGCTCGAGGACGCCGGCGTCGACTCGATCAAGGAACTGGCCCAGCGCGTGCCGGCCAACCTGCATGAACGGCTTGTGCAGCTCAACACTGAAAAGAAGATCGTCCCTCGCCCGCCCAGCCTCGACCAGGTGACCACCTGGATCACCGAGGCTAAGGCGCTCGGCCAAACCGTCCAATAGTAAGCCCCACTCACTTACCGTCTGCCTGAAGACAGCGGGTTTCGAGCCGTGCCGGCCCGAAACCCGCTGTCTTTGTCCTGTGAAACTTGACACCCCTTTCATTCTGTAGTAAAATGAAAGCATTCGAAGGGAAGTCAATGCCGGCGAAGGTAGGCGTAGGCCGGCCGTGTCCCAGCCTAGCCTGACGGGGTCAGCATGATTCCGGACCTCTTCTTGGAAGAACGGCGCCAGGAGATCCTCCGGCGCATCCAACAACGCGGACGGGCCTCGGTGTCCGAGCTGAGCCAGGAGTTCGGCGTCTCGGAGCAGACCGTGCGCGGCGACCTGCAGGCGCTGGCCGAGCTCAGCCTGATCGTGCGCACGCACGGCGGCGCGGTGCCGGCGGTCGCGGTGCCGGTCGTCCCTTCCCTGTCCTTGCGCCGCCGCCAGCAGGTGGCCGAAAAAGCCCGCATCGGCGCGGCCGGCGCGGCTCTCATCGCCAACGGCGACGCGGTTTTCCTCGACAGCAGCAGTACCACCCTGGCCATTGCGCAAGGCCTCAAGAACCATCGCGACGTCACCCTGATCACCAATAGCCTGGCTATTGCCGAGGAAACCCTCGATACTCCCGGCTTGACCCTCGTCATGCCCGGCGGCACCATGCGCCGCGAGACGGCCTCGCTGGTCGGCAGCGACGGCCTCGGCCTGCTCCGTCAGTACAACATCCGTTTGGGCTTCTTCGGCGCACACGGCATCACCCTCGAGGACGGCCTGACAGACGTCAGCGCCGCCGAGGCCGAGACGAAGCGCCCGCTCGTGCGCATGTGCCGCCAGGTCATCGCCGTTCTCGACGCCAGTAAATGGGGTCGCGTCGGCCTGGCCTCCTTCGCCGATCTCAAAGACGTCCAGACTATCATCACCGACCGCCATGCGCCCGAGAGCATGCTACAACAAGTACGCGCCCTCGGCGTAAACATAACAATCGTCTGACCAACCAAAGGAGTCTCTCAAACCATGCAAGCCATTTCCCCTTTGAACGCCGAAGCCGAGCGCGTCTCGGCCCTGATCGAGGAGCAGGCGCTGACCAAAGAACAGGTCGTCGGCTACCTGCGCCAGATCATGGAAATTCGTGCCTTGGAAAACAACATCTCCAAGCTGCTCACTAGCGCCGTGCTCAAGGGCGCCTCGCACCTCTACGCCGGCCAGGAAGCGACCGCCGTCGGGGCCGTCGCCGCGTTGCGGCCGGATGACCTGATCACCAGCACCCACCGCGGGCACGGGCACGCCCATGCCCACGGCGACAGCGTCGCCCTGACCCCTGAGGCCAAGCAAGAACACTTCAACAAGATGATGGCCGAGGTGCTGGGCAAAGAGGGCGGCTACTGCAAGGGCAAGGGCGGCTCCATGCATATCGCCGACGTCGAGCATGGCAACCTGGGCGCAACGGGCATCGTCGGCGGCAACATCCCGGTGGCAGTCGGGGCGGCCCTGGCGCAAAAGATGCAGGGGACCGACCGGGTGGTGTTGTGCTTCTTCGGCGATGGCGCCTCCAACACCGGCAACTTCCACGAATCTCTGAACATGGCCAGCCTCTGGGATCTCCCGGTCGTGTTCGTGGTCGAAAACAACCTGTACGCCATGTCTGTCCCCTGGA
>Ga0209226_10000599_pt1 | contig 18790 bp, 12 predicted proteins | sample BarGraNGADG00212_2_FD_184497 | JGI IMG/M metagenome (GOLD analysis project Ga0209226, IMG submission 184497) | Arctic peat soil microbial communities from Barrow, Alaska, USA - Barrow Graham LP Ref core NGADG0011-212 (SPAdes) (version 2) | ecosystem: Environmental > Terrestrial > Soil >...
CTTGTCTTGTGACTGCGAGTCACATACTCTAACCAACTGAGCTAAATCCCCTTAATGAACTGCTCAAATGTAGGCGAAATTTATAATAATAAAACATCTTGAAAATGAAGTTGGTTGTTACTGTATGGTAACACTTATAATTTCAAATCTTGCCGTAGTCTCGTTATCGTTAAAAATATTTCTCCCATTTTAATAATTCCAACAATGTCTCTTATCAGATCAGGGTCAGATATTTCAAGCTCCCTGTCTACAAATAAAAAGCCTGAAACAACGCGTCAGGGCTGCAAGGTGTTTTCTTTGTTAAACACCCCACATAGTAATGAGAGCGAATCGAGTAATGGTTCCACTGCCAAGGCCAGTCCAAAATCCGGATTTTACACCACAAAGAAATTTATTTGTCAGATAAGCATTCGTGATTGCGGTTATTAAAATTAGTAAGGCAATTATGGCAAAGAAGATATCATCAATATTATCTTTAAGTTGAAGGCTTGGCCGAAAAAGATTATTGATTTCTATTTCAATAGTCCATAATAATCCCAAAATGAGTCCAATGGATACATTTCTTTTCTGCAAATCGCCTGTAATTTTATCTTTCAACAAATAAAGTAATAATACTGTTGTGGCTATCAGAATTAAGGATTATAAGCAGCCGAATAATTCTGATCCAAATGGCCAGAAGTATGGACGATATAGGAAAAATATTGAAATTACTAAGACAATGTTAATCATTAAGGTAATCCTTAATATGAAATTGCTGTTCACTTTATTAAAATTCATATTTCTTAATTTTAGATGAATAAAGTAATGGCATCAGTTTCATAAAGTTTAAAGAAAGAAAAAATCCCCTAAACAAAAGTCAAGCTGCAAAGACATGTTATTTTGATCACTTAGAAATACGGTCAGATTTCACTGAACATTTAATACAAAACAATAAGAATTTAACTCCGGTTTTTGAGCGGTCAATATGATCTTATTAGCAGTGGTCATGCTCATTGATTTTTCACATTCAGGGAAACTCAGATAACAGCTATTTTTCCTCTTCAGTGCGCACTTGAAGTTACAGGAGTAACTTATGCGGTGAATTCTTTTATGTCACTGAGCATAATATGAATCACAAGTACATTTAGCCGGAGCGGATATTTTCTGATTCAGGTTCATTTCAATTAACCGGTTGGTTCTCTTGTCAATACATTTTTGGCAGATGGAAAACAATCCTAAATCCCACACATCCACAAATACGCGTCCTGCGTTTAGCCCAATACCATATTCCAGTACTTTTTCCAGGGAGTGAATATCTGGCGGGGCAAAATAGCCTTTTTCGAACAACAGATCCATTGCGCCATTACCTGCCCTTACAGGAATTACCGTACAGGATTCAACACCGATACGGAAGGCAAAGTCGAGTGACCGTTTCGCCCAATATATTCCTTCGGATTCCGAGAGGAAGGGTGGTTTGAGCAGAATAAATGCCCTTGAAAGGATTCCATGTAGTGTAAGATAACTGATAGAATTACTGAAATCCTCCAGGGTCATTTGTTTATTGAGTCTCTTGAGTACGTCAGGATGTACAGTTTCCAGTCCAAGTGCAATTTGTAAATCAGGTTTAAGCATATCCCTGAAGATCAGGCATTTTTCATTGATCAGCCTTGGATGACTTTCAACGATAACAGTTTCGAAACTACTTACCATTGATGCAATTCTTTTAAAGTCTTCTTGAGGAATAGCCCTTTCATCAAAGAAACTTCCACTATTATAGAGTTTCAAATGTTTAACATCAGGCAAATGATTCAAAGCCCATTCAATCTGGTTTGGTATAGCACCAACCGGGACAGATTCGTTGGTCGTGTTTTTCCACAGATCACACATCAGGCAACGAAAAGGGCATTCCCGATTTGTCAGAAAAATGATCGCAGTATCTTCAATTTCTCCCGAAATAGTGCGTTCTTTTTCAACCAGGTATGCATAGGGCTTTTGATGATCAACCGAATTTTTCCTTCCTCGGTTGGACATCACCCACTGGTCATTGATAAAGAGATCAGGATTTTCACTCATATATTGAAAGAAACTCCTTCCTGTAAGTCATTTCTTTAACAGGGAACAGTCTGTTAAAGTTCCGGGGAGAGGTTGCACCATGCTGAAAGCGTCTTTTGGGAAAAACCGGCATCTCCATTCCTGTAAGGGCCTTAATTCCTTGAGAAACTAGTTGTCCCTTCAGATCATATAGCTTCTGATGATCCCAATTGGTCATATCAATATAGGGAATACCCTCAGAAATTTCGATCACATTGGGCAATGTATAGGGACTAAACGATTCAAAGCCCAGCCAATCTCCGGGAGCATAAGTACGCATATATCCTCTGCTTAATCCTCCGGAATATGTCAATGAATGTTTTATTGATTCTACTCCCCAGCCTTCATGATAAAGCATCATGTTATTAAGCACACTGCGTATTGTCAACTCAGGATTTTCTTCAATCGGATAATCTTTTAAGTTTTCGTCCCCCCCATCTCCATCCAAAATGTATTTCCAATCGGGATAACGCGACCGGATTCCCTGCAGAAGTGACAAATTCATTGTTGCTGATTGTATATCAAGCGGTTTATAGTCTTCAACAACTTTTACAGCCTTCTTCCAATCCAATGCTGAATAATCCATTTCAATGGGTTCCAGAAATAATTCCAGATTCAGTGCTTCCAGAAATTTTCTGGCCTGGATTAAATCAGCCCCGTCGCCGTCAATCGAAAGTGTAAAGGCTTTCAGCCTTGATGGGTTTTCCCCAAGTTCTTTCAATGCATGGTAAGTAATTAAGAAAACAGAACCACTGTCAATGCCGGCAGAAAAAGTAACCCCGATAGGGCCAGTTTTGGCATGAAACTTCAGCCACTTTTTTATTTCATTGTATAATGCCAAAACATAATTCTCTCCTATTTGCGACAGATTCTCATGAGTGAATTTATTCCGTTCAGGAGTGAAGAACCGACTATAAACAGGATTTGGATCAGGACAACCCAAAAGTTCTATTTTTGTGATATAGTGAGCGGGAGTCATCCTAGTATAGGAAGGATGAAACTGGTGATCAAGACCTTCTTTTTTAAGATAATTATAAATTACATCGATACGTTCAGCTATTACCAGTTCCGGACCAGCTGGTCGTTTTGCTATGAAATAACGTATAGGGCGTCCGATTGATCGGGCCATCCTGATTGTTTTACCCTCAACAGATACAAGAGAAAATTGCCCGTCTATTGTCCTTACTGCGTCGACATTACCTGATCTTACAATATTAACCGCTTCTTCGTGAGTCATATTATAAATGACATTCTTTTCCGGAATAGTCAGATCCACTACATTATTTACATATTGGTTATTCATATTCTTGGTTTTTATACTGTTATTAATTGTTATTTAGTTATAATTCCCTTGCCTTGGAAGATTGTGAGATAACGATCGGAAGCAATGTTTTTATATGTCTCCTTTTTCCCATCTGACCAGCTGATCTCAAGCAGATCAACCTGTTTCTGCCGGCCCAATCCGATATGAAGCCTGGGATCGTTGTTAGCGAGATAGCCGGTTGTCCATTGATTGACCAGGACCTGTTTTTTTTCACCAGCAGTTGCAGTCACTTTAGCACCGATGGCGGAGGCCGGACCGTTTTTCCCTTTCAATGTAATCCCAAGCCAATGGTTGTTGTTTCCTCCATCATTCCTGAGCAATGCAGGTACTCCCTGGTTGTCAATATGAGAAATGATAATATCGAGGTCCCCGTCATTATCAAAATCCACTACAGCTAAACTGCGGCCGGAGCGTTTGGCTGAGAAATAAGCGCCATGATCCTTTCCAACATTCTTAAAATTTCCCTTACCATAATTTTCCAGCAATAAAGGATATTGAAGGATAAGTTCCTCTGCGGTTCCGTTAGCTGCAACTATATCCAGATCACCATCGTTGTCGTAGTCAAACAGAGCTGCCCCCCAGCTGCCTTTGCCGGCCATTGCAGCCGCAACTCCACTTTCCTCGGTTATATCGACAAATAAACCGTTACCTATATTTTTATAAAGAGCTCCGTAATCAAGATCCGATACAAGAATATCAATTAATCCGTCTCCATCAACATCCCCAATTGAGGCATGCATGGAACCTGTCCCTTCACCATGGCTGTTTGCCGCAACACCACTTTGAATCCCGACTTCCTTATAAATTCCATTGTCATTTCTGAAAAGGAAATTCAGCTGGTGGTCATTTGCCTGAAAGATATCAAGGTCGCCATCATCATCATAGTCGAAAACCGTAAGCCCCATACATTTTGAATCAGGGTAGAACAGGTTGTTTTTTTGCGTGACATCAATAAATTTTCCATCAGGTCGCTGCTCATATAAAATTGATGCCTGACCGTTATATTCCGAAGGGCTAGGCATAAAATCAGGCGTAGCCGGAGTAACATAAGCAGGATTGAAGGCCAGGAAATTGCCTACCATTACATCGAGTCTTCCATCGTGATTAAAGTCCCAGAATGAGGCGCCAATACTCCACTTTGTAAAATCATTTAGCTTCTCAGTTCCGCTCAGTCCCAACGATGTTGTTATGTCAGTGAAAGTACCATTCCCGTTGTTATGGTAGAAAATATTCGGGCCATAATTAAGAACATAAAGATCCTGATAACCATCGTTATCCAGATCAATTGCTCCAGCCGCCATGCTCCATGTGTGGTAGCAACCTACTCCGGCAGCAGTAGAAACTTCGGTAAAGGTGCCATTACCATTGTTTTTATAAAGATCATTATGTGAATTTTCATATACTTTTCCTTCAGGATCCGAAATACCCTCGAGATATGTTCCATTCATCATGTAAAGATCCATGAAACCATCATTATTGTAATCAAAAATTGTAATTCCCGATCCACTACTCTCAATGATATTCTTGTATGAGTTGTCTCCAAAGTTTAGCTTAAAAGTAATTCCTGCCTTTTTTGTTATATCAGTGAAAGTCACATTGTTTTTCTGAGCTGACAGAATACCCTGGTAAGTTGCCGTAAAAAAGAAAAATATAAAAACAATAAACATCCTAAGTATTTTACCCCCTTTCTTATTTCCCCCAAGGGGGAAATGATTGAGCTCCTTCCCATTTGAGGTAATATTGGGATGGGGGTTACTAAAAATATTAAATATCATTAATTAAGTAAATTAGTGTTTATTTTTAATAGCATTCCGGAAATCATCAGATGTTACAATTCTTGTATTGTACTCCTTTAGATACTTCTGATGGTCAGCATCCTGCGGATAGATATCTGTCGCAGATGGAGGATAGCTCTTCATGCCATGGAAAGGAAGCGGTAAAACAGTGCTTCCAAGTGCTGTATTTATATCTCCATCCTTTACCCATCCGACACTATGGATAAGAAAATCTCGTTTCCATCCGGTTTTTAATACGGGAAGTACTTTTGAATCGAATGTAATCGATGTTTCATCACCAGCATTTGCAATAATGTATTTGTTATCCGATTCAGTAATGAGCGGCAGTACATCACCATACCGGGTATAGTTACCTGATAAATCGCGCCATTTCCTATTTTTATCAACATCGGAATAGTCAAACCAATGAGGTCCATATCGGCCACCTTTTCTAAAGCTCCGGGAAAAACCCCTGTAATGAAGATCGGCAGAAACAGGATGTAAAACGTTGGTAATTACAGGAGAATTTGAGAGACAATCCGAGAAGAAGATCTGATCCCAATAAATCTCCATATTTGTTCTTATCCTTATTCTGTGATCATCTGAAAGAAATTTACCCGAAAGATCCGTAATCACGGTTTTATCTTTTCCCATTGGAAATCCCAGGTTCTCAATAACAGTTTCCCATTCACCTTTGCTATTCATTACCTGAACATACGGACGAATCACTTTCAAATTATGTGACTGGGATAAAGCAATATTTATACTTGCATCTGTAGGGAATATCCATCCATTAAGAAACAGGCATAAGTTTTTGCCATTACCTGCCTTACCCGGATCAAGAATAAGATCATGCATTTCAGTAACTCCCTGGTATTTATCAGGTTTAAAATCAGCCAGGTATTTATCGTCTTTTGCAGAGATAAAAGGAAGAACGTCGTTTCCTTGTGAATCAGTTGCTGTGACTGGTAAGTGCTTTTCTTTAACCTGGAATTGTTTATTACCTGGGAAGGGTGGGGGAGAAAATTGTTCAGGAACAAAAACGTCAACTGAATCGGGATGATCAACAGCAATAAGTTCTATCTTGTCATAGTACATTGTTTCCCATAATTCCGATGTCAGTTGGATGGAATATAATCCATCTTTTATTTTAAGCAGATCGCCCGGAATTTTTATATAGTCATCAGATGCATCGGGAAATGCATAGGCAGTATTGCCTCCCATGATACCCAGGGGCATACCCAGTGCACTTCTCCACATTACGTCTTTTACAAAAACAAAATCATTGCCATTCCAGGTGAAAAGAAACGGGCATGAGCCTTTCAGTGTTTGTGCCTCTATCAGCGCCTGATCGGTGCCAGGTGAAAATATATTCTGCGGTACTCCATTTGTCCATGTGATTCTTATCGTCTCGGCTTTTGAGCGATTTCCCAGTCCAAAATACACGTTCGGGTCAGTTACCACCATTGATTGATAAAGGTCGCCGGAACGAACTTCAACTTTTACTCCGATCCCGAAATGATTATTCTTTGCGCTTCCTGCCCTGAGTCCTACCAGATTCATTTTAACAAAGTGGTTATTATTGCCACCATCGTTGCGTAAGAGGGTAATTCCGCCATTCAGGCCGGCAATGACCACATCAAGGTCACCGTCGTTATTATAATCAAATAATGTTATCTGTTTCCCTGATTTAGGTGCATCGGGTAGCAATCGGGATACATCTTCAAAATTTTCTTTTCCATCGTTATGATAAAGGAACACTCCGCGACTGTCTTTTTCTTCAGATTCACCTGCAATAATAAGATCCTGGTATCCATCATTGTCGAAATCAAAAAACTTTACATCAAATACTTTTACATGCTGAAGGGCTGAAAACATTTCCTGTGAATTTTTTGCTGGTTCAAAAGTGCCATTCCCTTTATTACGGAATAGCTCATTCCGGCCAACATTAACAGAAGCTACAAAGATGTCAGGAAATCCGTTATTATTGTAATCTCCCACAGCTACAGCATCGGAACCACCGGTACTTTTCAGTCCGCTTTCTTCAGTAACATCTTTAAAAAATCCCTGCCGCTGATTTGAAAACAGGTTGTTTGTGGAATTCTCATTTACTGTAAAGAGGTCGATGTCTCCGTCATCATCAAAATCGCCAAAAGCTGCTTCCTGACTATTGGCGTTCTTGCACGACAATCCCATTTTTTCTGCCTGTTCCTGGAATGTGCCATCTCCATTATTCCTGAACATAAGATTTGAATTGGATCTGGTTTCGTATAAGTCAAGATCTCCGTCGTGGTCCATATCGAAAAAAAGAGCTTTATTTCCACCGGTCTTGCTGCCAACCTGTACTTTGTCTGTAACGTTTTCAAAAATTCCTTTGCCGGCATTTCTGTACAAGATATCGCCACCTTCCTTCACTATATATAGATCGAGAAAACCGTCGTTGTCATAATCAGCAAATGCAGCCGAGGATTCCTTACCTGAATGTTTTAGTCCGGCCTCTTCCGAAACATCTTTAAATCTGCCCATCTCATTATTGAACAGCCAGTGTTTGTAGGTTGAAGAAGACTGATCATAGCTTCCAACGTAGAAGTCTATGTCTCCATCACTATCATAATCAGCTGCTTCAACATGTGTTGAGTATTTGAATTCACCATTTTTATCTTCAGTATTAACAGGGACAATATTTAGACCAGCAGAAGCAGTTGCATCGGTGAATTTAATCACATCAAGGATTGATTTATTCTCACCTGACTGGGATACCGGCTGTTGATCATATGATATGAGAGGAAAACCAATGAGAGATCCGCCGGGTCCCTTTAAATCCATTATACCTGCCTGATATGGAGAGGTGACCTTTAGATAATTATGAAAAATAGTAAATTGTACAATTGCATTATCCTTATCACCTTTATGTAATAATGAGAGGGTTTTATTGTAATAATCAACAGCTTCTTTAGGAAACTCGGGAAATTGTTTATGAATTATCTCCAATTGGGCAATCGCCTTATCAGTCTCTCCATTACGGACATATATATCAGTAAGATTGAGCTGAGGAACAAGATTATCAGGCGCTTTTTCAACCAGTTGAAGCAGGTATTTCTTTCTCTGCTGCTGAGATTCCTCATCGGTTGCCACAGAATATAACTCAGTAAGATCATAGAGAATTTTAACATGTTCAGGAGCGAATGTAAGAGCCTCTTTAAGTTCAGAGATAGCCTTGTCGCGTTCATCATTCATCTGGTAAACAGTAGCCAGTATTAACCTTATATCTGGATCTTTCGGATCAATTTTAATCGCCTTGAAAAGCTGCTTTTCAGCTTCTGGATACTTATTCATTCTCAGATAGGTCAATCCCAGGTTAGCATATCCGAGTTTCTCTTTTGGTGCCATTTTGATAAACTTCACAAATGCTTTTTCGGCCTCATCCAGTTTGAACTCCTCCAGAAAAGCAAGGCCCAGTGTTTGAGTGGTCATCATATCCAGGGATTTTTTCTTGATCTCCTCTGTCGTATCCTTGCAACGGAACAGAACAGCAGAGCAAAGGAGGATTAATAACAAGTATTTCGGGTTTTTCATCAGAAAAAAATTGTTTTTAACTGTAAAATATAACCAGGTACAATAGCCTCCTGATTCATAATAACAAAATTAAGAAATAAAAAGAATTTATAGCCGGGTAATATGGTGAGTACTGAAAAGGATATCTGGGGTAAAAATACTAATCTCTTACTATAGAGATTCCATTTTTAACTTCTATCAACATGGCATCACCAGCGCGGTTCCCCTTGTCATCAAACTGAATTGATCCGGTAACGCCATTATAATGTATTTTAGCCATTGATTTCTGCATCTTATCACGATCGAGTCCGGCATTTCTGATTGCTTCAAGAATTACGTTCATTCCATCATATGCATATGCAGCAATTTCACCAGGGATATTCCCGTATTTCTTATAATATTCGTCCCGGAAATCTATTCCCTGAGGTCTTAACCAATATCCGGATGATACGAGCACAACGCTGTCATATATTTTCATTTCCGGAACAGACCCCTTCTCTTCCCCTAGCACAGATAATGAGGCAAATACTTTCAGGTTCATTTTTCTTTTTCGCAATTCATTAATTATTTTCATTGAAGCGGCAGGTTTTTCGAACAGAACAATGCAGCTGATATCAGCTTTATCGATCTGATCAATCAGGATGTGGAAATTGCCGGTTGAATCATCATAAAAGAACTGCACCGGATCTGCCTTACCGGTTGTTTTGGTTACTTTTATAAAGCTATTTAAGGCCAGTCTGGAATCGTAATCGTTGTCTGATAGTGTGCCCACCTTACTGATTTTCCTTTTGTTGTATATTTCCTCAGTTAACGCTTTCGCCTGTTGGAGATCGTTTGGTACACAGTTAAAATACCAGGGTACAAAAGCCTTGGACAGAGTCGGATCGCTAGCCCAGGAGGATAAAAAAACTACATTGGTTTTTACCGTAACCTGTTCAACAAGATGTGCGTTCCGGCCATCATGAGAACCCATAATAGCCCACACATGGTCCTTAAAGATGAGGTCAACGGCTTGTTTTGAACCTGTCCCCCAGGATCCTTCCATTGAATGTATCACGAGTTGAAATGGATGACCTTCATAACCTCCGGCCTCATTAGCTTTAAGTATTGCCATTTCGGCGCCATGTTCGGCTGCCAGGGATTTATTGTAAGGGACTAAAAGTCCGATTTTGATCGTATCCGGATCTTCATTATTCTGCCTGGCCTCTATTCCGGGGACTACTAAAATCCACACTGCAAATATCAGGCTAACGTGAAATGCTAATTTCAATAATTTCATGAATTGATTCCATTGATCCTTTAACATCAGGAAGGATCCGGTAGTGAAATTTCTCTGTTAACGGCTTCGGCTATTTTCTTCAGATCGGTCATCAGGTTAATAAAATCATTATGGTCGAGCGACTGATGGCCGTCACAAATTGCTTCCTCGGGTTTATAATGGACCTCTATGATAAGGCCATCAGCTCCTACGGCCACAGCTGCTTTTGCCATTGCTGGCACCATCCATCTCAGACCTGTCCCATGACTTGGATCCACGATTACAGGCAAATGGCTAAGTCGTTTTAGCATAGGGACTGCACTCAGATCGAGTGTATTCCTTGTAGAAGTCTCAAAAGTCCGGATTCCACGCTCGCACAGTATTACCTGATCGTTTCCCTGGTTCAGAATATATTCGGCTGCCAGTAAAAACTCTTCAATAGTTGCCATCATACCCCGCTTAAGTAATATCGGCTTCCGGCTCATTCCTACTTCCTTTAAAAGAGGATAGTTTTGCATATTGCGTGAACCGATCTGGAGCATGTCGGCATAAGATGATACCAATTCAACCTGTCGTGTATCCATCACTTCAGTTACCACCGGTAGACCAATCTCCTTTCTGATCTGACCAAGAAGTTTCAATCCGTCCTCTCCCAAGCCCTGAAAATTGTATGGAGAGGAGCGAGGTTTAAAAGCGCCGCCCCTTAATATCTTTGCACCGCCATTTCTAACTGCCCTGGCAGTTTCAAATAGCTGTTCCCGGCTCTCCACTGCACACGGTCCTGCGATTATGACCACCTCAGTACCACCTATCTTAACTCCTTCAATATTTACGATTGTTCCCTCAGGCTTTGCCTTGCGACCAACCCTGAGAGAAGTGGAGAATCCAATATTTTCCGGACTATAGTGTGGATTTGTTTCCATTGTATATTTTCCAGTAAGATTAATAATTATCAGTTTTACTGCTTACTTTATTCTTAGGATCCATTTGTGGAGCCGGAGAAAATTTGAACCTGCCATTATGGACTTCAGCCATCCAGATGTCTTTTATATTATTCCAGCTATCATCGAATACTATCTTTCCGGTGATACCCGGATAATTCTGAAAAGTTTTCAGATCAGTGAGCATATCGCGGATCAATACCCGGTTAAGACCCGCTTTGTTAATTGCCCCGATAATTATATTCATGCCATCATAGGCATGTGCTGCAAACACATCCGGTTCTATGCCAAATCTTTTGTAATAATTTATCTGAAATGCCTTTAACTGCGGAATATCAGCGTCGGGGTTATACTGACAAGTGGTCACAATACCTTCTGCCAGACTACCGGCAATCTGGAGAAACTCTGGATTAACCATCCTGTCGGAACCATAGACCTGTTGCTTTAATCCCATCGCACGTATCTGTTGTAATATAAGCGCAGATTCTTTAGCGTTTCCCCAGATAAGGATAGCATCCGGTGATGTCACTAAAATTCTCTCCAGTTGTGTTTTAAAATCTGTTTCTCCATCGTTAAAACGCTCTTCCATAACCATGGGATGACCCACACGAGTCGCAGTCTCCGAGAATATCTTGATCCCCACTCTTCCATACCGGTTGTTTGCCCTGATCACTGCGACCCTGGAATGACCATCCTTCTTATATATCTGGTTGACCAGGGCATAGCAACTCTGCCGGTCATCGCTAATAACGCGTATTACCCATGGTATTGCTGTTTCTGTGAAAGTAGGATCCGGATCACCTGGACAGACCATTGGTATCTCCAGTTTAAGAGTTGCTCTGATTGCAACGTGAGAAACTATATCGTCAATAGAACCCAGCCAGGCCCAGACCTTTTCATCATCCATTTTTACTATTTCATTGGCTGCAGCTCCCCATAATCCGACATCATTGTGTATCATTAATTTAAAAGGTATACCACGATATCCTCCTTTTTTGTTGGCCTCTTCTATTGCCAAAGTTGCTCCCTGTAGCATCTGTGTACCCAGTGATACAATCATTGAACCTTCCAATGGCCCCAAAAATCCTATCCTTACCTCCTTAAGATTCGTGGGAGGCGGAATCTCACGACCAGCTCCATAAAACTGGACAGGTACAAGAAAATGATATTTATAGGCTTTCTGAAACCTTTGATAGGGAAAGATCTCATCAGGTGCTTTACCGTAGTTTTGTTTATTTTCCTGTCCATTTAATTCTGAAACGGGAATCACTATTAGAAGGACAAAAATTGTTAATATCCAATATTTTGCTTTCATGATCCAGCGATTAAATTGATTTGCAAATTGCATATACTTCAATCTCTATAAGTAAAGTCTCCCAGCATAACCTCGCCTGTATCCCTGTACTGGCAGGCAGAGGATCAAGATTCATCCACTGATAAAAGGAGGTGCGGATTTTGTTAAATTCGGCATAATCCCTCTCGATATCCCTGAGATAATTAGTAGTTCTGACTACATCATGCCATGTCATCCCTTCAGCCGCTAAAAGGTTGGTAATATTGACGTAAGTTCTCCAGAGCTGGGCCTTAAAATCACCAATGTGCTCGGTTTTGCCTTCTTCATTCACACTGGCTGTTCCTGAGATGAGCAAAACCTTATGACCGCCAAAATCAAGGCGCAGGGCCCGTGAAAAGGATGATGGTTTTTGATAGTTATAAGCTTCGTTTATTACCTGTGGAGCATGCACCACGTGTTTTTTAATCGGAGGTCGCTCAGTATGCAGGGAAGGATATACTGATTCGATAATTTTATCATCATCCGTTAAAATCCCCAGCTTTTTCATCTCTACCCGCTCTCCATCGCTAAGTTTTGACAGATCTATCAATAATTGCTTTTTATCCATTATTTCAACTATTTCAACTATTTCAGCAACTCTCCACGACTGACACCTTTTGATGTGGCAACCCACAGGACATCAGCTTCAGCGTCAACGCCAATTATAAAATTATGTGCAATGGATGGGGATAATGGTATTTCTCTGGTGGATTTATTAATTGTGCTATCGTCGTTAAGTCCAAAATTTTTTATGATAGCTTTTCCGTTATTGCTATTGTCGAATTTCTTGTAAGTAACCCAGCTTTTGCCATCCGTACTGCTCAACCCGTTATCACTGCAAATGAATACTACCTGTCCTTTTGCCCTGATAAAATTGATAAAATTACTGACCAGGCCGCTATTAGTATCAAAGTATCCCTTCCAGTGTGTTCCATCGTAACTACTTAAACCAAAGTATGTTGATACCCATAAGATGCCATCTGACCATGAAGTTGCGGTTGTTATATCATGAACTACTCCATCATCGGGAAGAAGGTCAATTTCCATTTCTCCGTCAGGATCGGTATAATCTTTAAATTGTTTAGTCTTTAGCGTATATTCAATAACTCCGCCTCCCCATGCTGCTATAAAGATCTTCCCATCACCAGCTGAAACTCCATATGTCCAGGGTTCATGCATAGGAGCATTCTTTTCTGTGAATATTTCCCATTCTTTCGTATGAGTATCATAATGGCCGGCGCCGCCTCCAGTGGTAGTCCATACATCTTTTCCATCGCAAATAACACAATAAACCAGATCATTTGGAAGACCGCTGTTGAACTGAGTAAATGTTTCAAATTTCCCAGCCGACAAACGGTTTAAGCCTCCAAGTGTTCCAATCCATACATCACCTGTTTCTTTGCTTATATCAATTGAAAGCACTCCATTATGTGCCAAGCCGTCCTTTGTTGTGTAGGTTTTCCACTTTCCATCTTCATAAACTGCAAGGCCGTCATGTGTCCCCACCCATACGCGTTTGCCATCAATACGAACACAATAAGCATGATCAGAAGGTAAACCATCCTTTGTGGTAAAATTGCGCCAATGACCAAACACAGGCATTGGCTTTGTATTTACTTTAAGATCAGTCTGGGCAGAGTAATTTTCAGATATCAGTTGAGAATCATTAGATGTATTGGTCTTATCTGCCGGAAAGGAATTCAGACTGGTCGGGTGTTTATACCGCCAAATAAGCCCCAGAGAACAAATACCACAAATGACCACGATAATTGTAGCAATTCCAAGGTATTTTATTCGCATTATTTTTCTCATGATTTTAGTCTTAATTAGATTTGTTTTTAGCATGATGTTTCTTTGAATCTTTAATGTCGTATTCCGGAGCTCTCAGGGACTTCAGATATTCGACCAGATCGTTCAACTGATTTTTCGACATATCACCAGCCAACCCGTGTTTATCATCCTTGCCATATTTTGTCCATATCTCCTCTAAAGTAACAGCACGCCCGTCGTGTAAGTATGGTGGAGAAGCATATATATTATCGAGATGAGGAGTATCAAATAAGATAGAATCGTCAGTTTTGGCAAGAGTACTTACATAAGCCATTTTTTTGTCTGTATAAAATGGAAAAGGATGACATGTTATGCAACGGTTACTTACGGGGATAACCTTACCATAATTATCTACTGATCGTTCAAAAATAGCTTTACCCCTTTGCTGCGCCTCAGTAAGTTCACCATTCGGATTATACATAAGATTTGGAGGACTTTGGATACCTGTCAGGATATAGGCAACAAGAGCATCAAGATCCTTATAGCTAAACGTTTCAGTCCTTGTGAGATAAGTAGAAAAACGCATACCGTCCTGTTTATAAACAGTCAGATTTGTACCCGACCATTTATATGGAGGAGTTTCGCTTATGTCTCTCAAAGTCATTGTATTGGTAACGTTTCGTCCCATATCCTTACCCGACATATTATAAACCAGACCGTCCTCATGCATATCAGGATGACAGGTATAGCAGTCAAACTGATTCTGGAAGGTGTGTCCGGAGTTATTGAAAAGTCTGCGTCCCTGCCGGTTTACTGTAATCCTGCGTGGACCACCAAGGTCAATTGTACTAATCTTCTCGAGACTTTCAGTATTTATTACTGCGACCCTGTCTTCAAGTTGTTCAGCGACATACAGAAATCTTCCGTCAGGCGAGAGTGCAAGACCTTTTGGATCTGCCCCTGTTTGGATGCGCTGAAGAACATATCGGCTGCTAATCCCCAGGTCATTGGAATAGGTGCTAAGCTTTTCAGATGTGGATACTGCTATTAAGGAACGGATGGAATCAATATCAACAACAGAAATTGTATTAACACCCGAATGTGACACAAAGGCTTTTCTCCCATCCGGTGTAATAACTATATCGAATGGATCAGAATAGTATGCATTTGGTTCATCGAGTAACAACTGGATTACCCTGCCATTGTTTTTCCTGTCAATAATCCCGAATCCATGAGTCATCATCCAGCCCTGCTCAACCTGGATCGATGGAATAAGGTTTTTTGGGCGTATCAATGTCACAAATCCCAGGTCTCCCTTGGGAGTAAAAGCAACATTTTCCATCATATAAGCCGATTCCATATTCTTGTACTCACTGACTCTCTGAATACTATCATTTATTATAGTGATTTCGGTTACTACAGGTTCACCATAAGGAACAATATTTGCACGCCGGCTAGTTACATAGAGTACTTTCCCATCAGGAGATAATTTGATTCCTGTCGGATTATTTCCTGCCGTAAGCCTTTTTGTCTCTTCTCCGGTACTCAGGTCAATTACCGATATATCTGATGAGTACGAATTGACAACATACAGGAATTTACCATTTGCACTTAAAGAAAGTCCTGCCGGGCCATTGCCTGTTTTAAGTGTGTCTGCCACTTTGGAAACTGTTAGATCTATAACAGATACATTATCTGACCATTGATTACTGACATAGGCCCTCTTTCCATCGCTGCTGAGAATTACTGAATGTGGTTGATTCCCAACACTTATCTTATTCAATACTTTTTGTGTTTCAGCATCTACTACCAATAGGGCATTACCTTCCTGGGCAACTACGTACAGACGTTTGCCATCTGAGGAAACTGCCAGATTAAATGGTGAGAGATAGTCAGCATTGAGCAGTTTTGAAATTACACCGGTTTTTTGGGTATAGAGGTGACATGAAGTACATAAAAGAGGATGGTCTGTTGTGGCTGTTTTGGAATTGACATGTGCCTTGGCCATTTTGCGCCCGGGAAAATAAATCAGCAAACCCAATGCAAGAATAATTCCGAAAGACCGGATTAATTTAGTTGATCTCTTCATAATTATTCAGTGTCAATCATTTTTTCTTTAATCTTCTTTATATGAACCGGGACACTTATAGGAGATTTTTTTACTGCCAGTGGTATTCTGTTTTCGGGCACGAGCTCCGGATCTTCATGACAGCCAACGCATCCCCGTCGTTCATTAGGACGTAACCATATCCAGTCACAGGTCTGTATAACATGTCCGTTCTTATCGAGAGAACGGATCTGAAAAGGAGTATCAGCTGATATTCTTAAATAAAAAGATCCGTCTGTCTTTGCCTGAAAAACCCCGAGAGAAGAGTCTACTCCCATAATTTCAACATTAAAGATCTTTGGTAATACTGAAAATTTGCCGGATAACTGAGGGTCAGAAAGATTGACATCCTGGCAGAGTATTAATCCGGTTTTAATATCCATATGCACTTCACTGGGCAGTTTTTTTGGCCTTTCATGTTTATCTGCTTTGACAGCTTCAAGTACATCAAAATCGTTATTATTAGATAATGCTTTACTAAGAACTTTTGTGTCAGGATCAAATTCGTAAAGACCGTATCGGTCTGATTCAGATTTTCGATAGGAGACCAGTAGTTTTCCGGAATGCTGTGGAAAAACAGAGTGAAAATCTCCTTTAGTTTCAGATGTGAGACTAACCTTTGAATGTAAAGGTCGATTATAGCTAATGGAAATTATATTGCCGGTTGAGGGTCTTTCCTTATCCGATTCTATAAACACTATCCTGCCATTTGCAGTTTCCAAACCCTGGCCGGATAATATATTGCCTTCCGGATCCTTATAAAACAATTCAGTCTTGGTACCATCAGGTCGTAAAATAATATACATAGGATTTCCAGAATTCGGATAAACCTGCAGGTCAATTGTCAAAATACGACCGTCACTCAAAACGTTTGACGCAAAATAGGTATGAGGACTAAAAGTAATACGTTGCAGCTCGCTGCCATCCATATTACAGGTATACAGTGAATGCCCGCTTTTCAATTTATCATCAACGGATAATTTGCTGAATACAAGACGTCCGAGGGGTAAATAAGCAGGATCTGTACAGTTTTCTTTTGATTTGATTACTTGTCTGGATTTCAGATTTTTAAGATCCATCTCCCATATTTGCCAGGGATCGGTCTGTTTTTGCTGCGCACAAAAAAGCATGTTTTCTCCATCATACGATATTTGGGGCGATCTTGCAGAATAGAAATCAGAAGTAAGGATTTTAACAGACGCACCAGGTTTTAAAGGATCCAATTCCACTATCTGTGCCTGAGGTATATATCTCCAAAGATTTCCTGTGATATAATTTACATTTTCTGCTTTTCCGGTCGTACGGGTAAATATTATCATTCCATCCATGGACTTCTCCTTACAGGATGAAAAAAAGAATCCTGAAGAGCCAAACGCCATTAACAGTGAAAAAATTATGGTTGCTCTTTTTCTATTCATTGAAAGGTTATTTTATGGTTCTTTGACAGTAAGAATCTGATTTATTTTAATATTCTCCAGGACCTGTACTTTTCCCGAAGGCCATTTTATCTCTATTCTGTCAACAATTGTATTTTTAGCAAGTCCAAAATGCATCCTGTGATCATTTTGTGACAGATAACCCGTTGTGCTTTTTTTCTGTGCAGTTTGAGTTGTGCTCCCGGAAGTCACTTTTATCCTGGCTCCGATTCCGTCCCTGTTACTTTTTGTCCCGATCAGATTCAGAGATATCCAGTTATTCTGATTTCCCTTGTTGTTTCTAAGGAAAGCTCCCCTGTCATTCAGGTTGACAATATACCCGTCAATATCACCATCGTTATCGTAATCACCAAAACATGCCCCGCGACCTACAAGCTTTTTCTTGAAGTAACTGCCCAGGTCCCATGAAACATCCTTGAATTTTCCATTGCCAATATTCTCGAAAACCTGATCTTCCTGTCCATATAGGTGTTTAAGAGCACCATTTGTTTTATAAATATCAACTAAACCGTCATTATTATAATCAATAAATGATGATGACCATCCTACAAACTGTCCGGCCGGCATAGCAATTCCTGACGCATAAGATTTATCTGAGAAGATACCGTTTCCCTGATTTTCATATAGTCTGCAGTACTTATCATCAGAGATAAACATATCCATCCGTCCTGAACTGGTATAATCTGCAAAATCCACCGACATACTTACAGCCGATTCTCCTGACTGACCGAAGGCTGTACCTGATGGTGTGCCCATATCGGTGAAATTTTTACCGCCATTATTATGCCACAGATAATTCATTGAATGGTCGTTGGCGACGTAGACATCAACAAAACCATCGTCATCATAATCAATTGCTCCGACACCCATTGCTCTTCCATCCAGATCCTTTATTCCCATTGCTTTAGTTACATCATTAAAAGTGCCGTCTCCATTGTTGTGATATAAAATATCAGGTTGGGCGTCATATGCTAACGGGCCCGGGAATCCATCCGGAGCATAATAATATTTGTAATTAGGATCAAAACTCAGGTAATTACCTACATAAAGATCAAGGAAACCATCGTTATCATAATCGAACCATACGGCTCCCACACTGAAATCATGTTCTCCTCCACCGACACCGGTACGTTTTGTCACATCAGTAAATGTTCCATTACCATTATTCTTATATAGTACATTTGTACCGTAATTGCTTACATACAAATCGGGGTAACCATC
>Ga0209226_10000603_pt1 | contig 18758 bp, 21 predicted proteins | sample BarGraNGADG00212_2_FD_184497 | JGI IMG/M metagenome (GOLD analysis project Ga0209226, IMG submission 184497) | Arctic peat soil microbial communities from Barrow, Alaska, USA - Barrow Graham LP Ref core NGADG0011-212 (SPAdes) (version 2) | ecosystem: Environmental > Terrestrial > Soil >...
TCGACGCCCAGCTCGAGGAGGTCGAGGCGCTGAATCGGAAGCTGGCGCCGTTCCATATCTTGAGCGGCGTAGAGTCGGCGATCAGGGCCGACGGCTCGCTCGATCTACCTGACGAGGAGCTGGCGCGGCTGGACTGGGTGATGGCGGCCCTGCACAGCTCGTTCGAGCGCAACCCGACCGAGCGCATTCTCGGCGCCATGGAAAACCCTCATGTCGACGGCATCGCCCATCCCACCGCGCGCAAGATCGGCGGCCGCGAACCACAGGTGGCGATCGAGCGCCTGGTGGCCAAGGCGGTCGAGACGGGGACGGCTCTGGAGATGAACGGCCAGCCCGACCGGCTCGACCTGCGCGACACTCATGCCCGACTCGCGGGCGAGGCAGGGGCTAAGATCCTTATCTCAAGTGATGGGCACCGGCCGATGACTCTGATGAGCATCGAGCTGGCCCTGGCACAGGCGAGGAGAGCATGGCTGACGAGCGAGCAGGTAGTGAACACATGCCCCTGGAGAGAGATTCTGAGCTGCAAGAAGAACTGCTGAGCTTCCGCGCCAGCGCGGCGGCCACGAGCGAGTGGATCGCGAACTTCCTCGGGCGCCTACCGGAGCTGCCCGTGCTGGCCCAGGTCGAGCCCGGCGAGGTGCGCTCGCAGCTTCCCGCCGCGCCGCCGGAACAGGGTGAGCCCTTCTCGGCCGTGCTCGAGGATCTCGGGCAGATCGTGCTGCCCGGGCTCACGCACTGGAATCACCCCCGCTTCTTTGCCTACTTCCCAACCACCACCTCGGAGCCGGGGATCCTGGCCGAAATGCTGATCGCCTCTCTGAACGTGAACGCGATGCTCTGGCGCTCTTCACCGGCCGCGACCGAGCTCGAGCAGCTCGCTCTCGGCTGGCTTGGACAGCTGCTCGGCCTGCCGAGCGAGTGGTTCGGGCACATCGAGGACACGGCCTCTACTTCCACGCTTTCGGCTCTCGCCGCAGCGCGCGAGGCCGGCGGCGGACGAAGAGCAGTTCTTTGCTCGGAGGAGGCGCATTCCTCGGTCGCCAAGGCCTGCCGCCTACTGGAGCTCGAACTGCGCACTACCTCGGTGGACGACGCCTTCCGCATGCGCGTCGATGTGCTGGAGCAGGAGCTGGCCAAGGGCGATGTCTGTGCCGTCACGGCCACGGTCGGGACGACCTCCACGACCTCGGTCGATCCGCTGCCGGAGATCGGCCGCCTGTGCAAGGAGCACAGCGCCTGGTTGCACGTGGACGGAGCCTACGGCGGCTCGGCCGCGATCTGTCCCGAGCTGAGCTGGGCGCTCGACGGAATCGAGCTGGCCGACTCTTTTGTCGTCAACGCGCACAAGTGGCTGCTGACGCCGATGGACTGTTCCTGCCTCTACACGGCGCGCCCCGACGATCTGCGCGCCGCTTTCAGCCTCGTGCCCGAGTACCTGCGCGCGCCCGAGGAGGCGCTCAACCTGATGGAGTACGGGCCGGCACTGGGCCGCCGCATGCGCGGGCTCAAGCTCTGGGCGGTACTGCGCTGGTACGGGCGAGAAGGCCTGCAGAAGGCGATTCGCAACTCCGTCGAGCTGGCGGCGCTGGTCGAAGAGCTGGTCCTGGCGGACGATCGCTTCGAGCTTTGTGCGCCGCGCCCCTTCTCGACCGTCTGCTTCCGCCTCAAGGGCTCGGACGAGGCGAACGAGGCGCTACTCGAGCGCCTCAACTCCGGCGGCGTCGCCTTCCTCTCCCACACCCGCCTGCGCGACCGCTTCGTGATCCGCTGGGCAATCGGCAACGCGCGCACCAGCGAGCAGGACATACGCCTGACCTGGCAGGCGCTCGAGCAGATCATCGGCCCCTAAACCTCCGCCGGGAGAGACGGAGTGCGGAAGTAGCCGATGCTGGGGAGCGATGGCGTGGCTCACAGAACGCCATCCGCCGATCTCGGGTGCTTTACACCGCCGAAAGTCACCATGCCCTCCGCAGGAGGGCGGACCTTTAGCGGATACCTAGAGAGCGCGTAGCAGCTCGAAAAGCTCGTCCGGGCCGGACAGAACGATGTCGGCCGCCTCGATCAAGCCGGCCGGCGTCTCGCTCGATTTGAGCGCGACGCAGATTCCCAGCTCCAGGCCTTCGAGTGCGCGGAAGGCGTCGAGGTCGGTCACGTCGTCGCCGGCGTAGAGAGCCCGCTCGAGCCCGCGCTGATCGAGCAACGAGCGAATGGCGGTGCCCTTGTCGGCCTCCACCGGCGGCAGGACCTCGAGCGTCATGCGTCCGAAGCGGGCGTGCAGGCCGACTTCCTCCGCCGCCTCGGCGACTCTCTCCAGTGCCAGGCGGGCCTGCTCGGGCTCGGGCGACTGTCGATAGTGCAGCGAGAGCGACAGTCCCTTGTCTTCGATCCACTCAGGCGGCCAGTCGACGGTTACGGTAAAGCGCTCGATCTGCTCGCGCCAGGCGGCGGCGCCGGGCGCCAGCTCGAGCCCGTGCGTCCCGATGTAGAAAAGCCCCTCGACGTCGACGATGCGCCTGGCTTCAGCACTGGAGCGGCCGCTAACGCAGGCGACCAGCCCGTAGCGGGTGGCCAGCTCACTCAAGAGCGAGCGCGTGTCGCCGGGCACTCGAGCATCCTCCGGACGGCTGACGATCGGCGCCAGCGTCCCATCTACGTCGAGTAGCAGCGCGGCGCGCCTGGGCTCGCTGGCCAGCTCTGCGAGAAGACGATTCGATTCCATTGCTTGACGAGTCCTCCCGGCAGTCGCCCTCTCGAGCAAGGGCAACGGTCGCGCTGCTGATAAACCTGGCGTCTCTAGGATACGACGGTGGTAATCGTTCTCATTGGTCTGGCAGCCGGTTTCTACGGTGGGCTGTTTGGGGTCGGCGGCGGCACGCTCATCGTTCCGGCCCTGATCTGGCTCGGCTACAAGCCGAAAATCGCCGCCGCCACGTCGCTGGCCGTAATCGGGGTCACGGCAGCCGCCGGCGCCGCCTTCTACGCCTGGCACGGCGAGGTGCACGTGCGTGAAGCTCTCCTGCTCGGCCTTCCGGCGTCCGGGGGTGTGGTGTTTGGCGCGGCTCTTCAGCAGCGACTGCGTGGGCGCCTGCTGACGGCGCTTTTCGCCGTCTTCCTGGCGGCTGTTGGAATCAAGTTGGTGATCGGATGACGATCGCGCTGGCCATCGTCGCCGGTATTGCCGCCGGGGTGCTCGCCGGTCTTTTCGGCGTGGGCGGCGGCATTCTCTTCGTTCCCGTGCTGCTCGCGCTCGGGCTCAGCCAGCATCAAGCCGAGGCGACCTCGCTGCTGGCCATCGTTCCGGTTGTCATCGTCGGCACCTGGCGCCAGAGCCGCTACGGAAACGTCCGGCTAAACGCGGTCGGGAAGCTCGGAGCCGGCTCACTTTTCGGGGTCGTAGCCGGGGGCACTCTCGCCGAGACGCTCGCCTCGGCGACGCTTCAGCGGCTCTTTGGTCTGGTGATGATCGCGCTCGCGCTCGAGCTGGGCTGGCGCGCGTACCGCGGCGACAGACACCCCGACGCGGCGGGATCTGGACGACAATAAAGATGCGAGCCGGACGCTAGAGCTCTACGGGTGTCGGTGTCTCGATCGCCTCGGCAGGTTCGCGCCGCGGAGCGCGAGCGACGGCCGGGCGTGTGGCATCGACGACGCGGGCAATGAGGTAGGCGGCGAAGGAAATGGTGGCGATGAAGAAGCTCGTGGGCCAGGGCTTCTCGAGCGAAAGCAAGATGCCGCCCTCGGTCGAGACGAGGGCGATGGCGATGCTTAAAAGCAGGGCGACACCCGGACGGCCGGTCAGGCGCTGGGCGGCGGCGGCGGGCGTGATCACGAGCGTGAGAACGAGCAAAACGCCGACGACCTGAATCGCCTCGGCCGTTGTCAGAGCGATCAGCACGAAGGTCAGCACCGAGAGCGCGCGCAGAGGAACCCCGCGCGACTCGGCAACTTCGGGGTCGACGCTGGAGAAAAGCAGCGGTCGAAACGCGGCCGCGAGACCGGCAAGGACGATTACCGCCACGATGGTGAGATTGCGAAGCTGGCTGTCACTGACGCCGACGATGCTGCCGAAAAGCAGATTGGTGGCCTCCGTCGCATAGCCCTGATAGAGGGAGAGAAGGAGGACGCCGATTCCCAACCCGAAGGCCAGGACGGCACCGATTGCGCTGTCCCGCTCGCGCCCGCGCAGCGAGAGCAGACCGAGCACGACGCCCACCAGTAGCGATCCGCTCATCATTCCGATCACTGGATCGACGCCGGCGACAAGCGCCGCCGCGGCACCGGTGAAGCCGAGCTCGGAGATGGCGTGAACGGCGAAGCTCGCGCCGCGCGCGACGACGAAGATCCCGATCGCGCCGCAGACCACTGCGACCACTGCCCCGGCCAAGAAAGCCGTATGAACGAAATGCTGGGCTAGAAGCTGCGTGAGCATCAGACGCTCATATCTCCGTGCGCGTGAACGTGGTGAGAGCCGTGATCCTCCGGGGTGCCGACCACGACAATGCGGCCGCGAACGCGTAAAACGTCGACCTCCGTCTCGTAGAGCGACGAGAGCACTTCCGAGGTCAGCACCTCGTCGGCTGTGCCGATCGCCCAGCGCCCAGGGGCGAGATAGAGCACCCGATCGACCACCGGCAGTATCGGATTGATGTCGTGGGTCACGAAAAGAATCGGCGTGCCGAAGCGCCGGCGCCGGGAATCGAGAAGCTCGGTGATGATCCGCTGATAGGAGAGATCGAGCGAGAGCAGGGGCTCGTCGGCCAGCAACACGGCGGGATCCGAGACGAGTGCCTGCGCCACCCTGAGGCGCTGCTGCTCACCGCCCGAGAGGCGCCCCATGGCGGCATCGGCGAAGCTCGAGGCGCCAACCTCGGCGAGGACGCCATCGATTCGCTCCCGCTGCTTCCGTGAGAGCACGCTCACGCCCCAGCGGTGCCCGTCGACACCGAGGCGGACGAAGTCGCGGGCGCGAAGCGAGGTATCGCGATCGAAGATGCGCTGCTGAGGGATGTACCCGAGAGCGGCGCAGCACCGCGGTGGGCGTCCCCGCACCGCGACCCGGCCCGACGTGGGCGCCAGGATCCCGAGCAGGATTCGAAGCAGCGACGTCTTGCCCGTGCCGTTCGGGCCCAGGACGGCGAGAAACTCGCCGGCGCCGAGCTCGAAGTTCATGTTCTGCCAGAGTGTGCGCTCGCCGAAGCGCAGGGTCAGATCCTTAACGGAGACGATCTCAGAGGTCATCGCGACAGCGCCTTTTTCAGGGCTTGAGTCTCGCTCAGAAGCCATACCTGGATGGTCAGCTTGGGCGGCATCGTCTCGCTCATGCCGACCACTGGAATCCCAGCCCGCATGGCGGCGGCGCGAATGCTCGCGGTGATCGGAGAGATCGCCTGGCTGTTGTAGAGCAGCGCCTTGATCTGCTTACCGGTCATAAGCGCGTTCATTTGAGCGACGTTCTGCGGGCTCGGCTCAGTGCCGTTCTCGATCGCCCGGGAGAACGAAACGGGCGCAAGATTGTGCAATCCCGCGGCGGCGATGAGGTAGCCGGGAACGGGTTCGGTGTAGGCGACAGGCTCTCCCACAAAGTGTGACCTGATCTGCGCGAGCTCGCGCTCGAGAGGACGCAGGCTCGCATCGAAGTGGGCGAGTCTGGCCCGGTAATCGGCGGCATGTGTGCGATCAGCGCGCTCCAACCCCGATGCGATCGCCGCCGCTATGCGGCCGAGCTTGGGTACGTCGTACCAGATGTGAGGGTTGGTGGCGGAGCCGCTCAGGCCGAGCGCGCTGGAGATCGTGACCACGATGCGGTGAGCATTCGGCGCCGCCGTCTCGAGCTTCTGCATAAAGACGTCGTAGCCGAGGCCGTTCTGGATGACTAGATCGGCGGTCGCGACCGCGAGACCGTTACTCGTTCCAGGCTCGAAGAGATGTGGGTCGGCATTGGGGTTGGAGAGTACGGATGTCACCGAGACGCTCGAGCCACCGATCTGCCTGACGATGTCGCCGTAGAAATTCTCCGCGGCAACGACGCTCAGCTTCCCCGTCGCCGTGCTTTGCCGACCTCCCGTTGCGAAGACGAATGCAACTAGCGTGGCCAGCGCGAGTGATATCATGGAAATGAGAACGATTCTCAATCTCACAGTCCGCTATTGTACGCTCGTTGTGAAAACAACGCAAGAAACCGAATCTGACCTCGCCGAACTGCTGGTTCGCCACGGCGTTCACGTGACACCGCAACGGTTGAACGTGCTCCGCGAGCTGAAGGCCGAGTCCAATGACGCGACGGCCCAAACGCTCTGGAGACGCCTCCGCGTAAAGGAGGGCTCGAAAATCGGCCTCGCCACTGTTTACAGGACACTTTCCTTGCTGAACGAGAAGGGTGTCGTAGACACACTCGCCCACAGCGGCGGCGAGCTCTGCTACCGGCTCTGCGGTGAGGCGCATCACCATCATCTCGTCTGCTCTCGCTGCCACCGAGTGGTGGAGATCGACGAGCACGGCCTGTCCGACTGGCTCGACCGGGTATTCGCGAAGCACGACTTCGCCGCAATGGCTCACACGGTTGAGCTGACCGGACTATGCGCGGCTTGTCGCAGATAACGAAGCCGGTTGTTAGCGCTTGAGCTGCGCTCGTTCGCTTGGCCGAGCGGGCGGCCGAGGTTTGGGCAACAATGGATTAAGTGCTGCGACGCCGTTTCATCTGGATCCTGCCGATTGGTGTTCTGCTCGTCGCTGCGACGGCCGGCGCTATGTCGAAGGCATCCGAGGCGGGAGCCTCGGCGCGCGCCTTCGCGGTCAAGATCTCCGTGCCGGGGCAGGGCGTCTTCGGCACGACCGAAGCGTCCTCGCCTCCGGATGCCACGGTCCCGAGCGCGAGCTACGCCTACCCGGACGACGGCTCGATTATTCGTGTCGGTTCGACGACGGCAAGCGCTTACTCAACCTCCACCGGCGGCGCGGCAACCGGCCTGGCGACAGCCGAGCTCAACGACATTCAGCTCTTCAACGGCGAGATCTCGATCACGCGCCTCGTCGCCTCGGCGATAACCGGCGCCACGCCCGAGGAGGCAAGCGGCACCACCGCTCAAACGCTCGTCAGCGACGCCACCTACCTGGGCCAACCGATCTCGATCAGCGCCAGCGGCCGCGTTCAACTGGGTGACTGGGGCTATATCCAGGCTCTGGTAGAGACGATCAGCGGCGGAGATCCGGGCACCAAGGGGCGGCACCAGACGATGCGCGCTCTCGATTTGCATGTCGTCGTCGACCACGCCGGGCTTCCGGCCGGCAGCGAGATCGTCATCGGTTGGGCGGAGGCCTTCGCGCAATCCGAGGTTCAGACGACGACCATAACGATTCAGAAGAGCGGTTCTCAACCGACTAACTCCGAGACGACCAGCGAAACGACAACTACTACCTCACGCAAGCACGGCGACTCGAACAACCGCAAAGTGCAACAGATCCCCTCCGATCTACAGCCGAAGATCACCAGCAAAGGGCACGTTTTCCCGATCTATGGGCAAGCCTGGTACTCGGACTCCTTCGCAACACCCAGAGCCGATACCGGCTGGCACCACGGAATCGACATTTTCGCCCCGATGGGCACGCCGCTACTCGCGGTCGCGGATGGAACGGTGTTCTCGGTCGGCTGGAACGACCTGGGCGGGAATCGCCTCTGGCTGCGCGACAAGGACGGCAATGAGTTCTACTACGCCCACCTCTCGGCCTTTTCGCCTCTGGCGCTGGACGGGCTGCGCGTGAAAGCCGGTGCGGTGCTCGGCTTCGTCGGCAACTCCGGCGATGCCATCACCACGCCGCCGCACCTTCACTTCGAGGCTCACCCCGCGGCGTTACTTACCTTCGGATACGACAAGAGTGCTGTCGATCCGTATCAATGGCTTATCGGGCTCGAGCACCTGCAGGATGTCGCCTTCCCCGAGGGAACGGCTGCCTGGGCCAAGCAGATCGCGGCCAGCGTGAGCACGCAGCAGCCCGGCGCCGTGCTGCTGCACTCGACCGACATCTCGGCGCTGCCGCGGCTCAACGATCGCTCGCTGGCGAGCCTGCTCGAGTCTCCGAAGTCGGCAAAACCGCGCGACTAGAAGCAGCCTCTAGCGAGGCTCTAGGCGGCTGCGTCGTCGCCCGAGTCGGAGTCCTCTTCCGGCTTGAAGTCGAGCTCCTCGAAGGGCACCAGCAAGTTCTCTTTTAGCCAGGCCCTGGCCTGTGGCCCGGTCACCGGGTTGAAGAGGATTCCGAGCGCGATTCCGCTCACCAGCAGCGCGGTGTTCCGGCCGCGATGCGGCTCGTCTTCCTGGCCCTGCACGCGCGAGGCCGCATGGCGCAGCTCTTCGACCGCCGTGCGCATGTTCTCCTGAACTTCACGGTCGGTAACGGCGTACGTCGCAGCCTTCTTGACCTGTCCCTTGGAGGCGAGCTCGCCGTACACCTCTTTGGCGGCCTGGAACGCCTGACGCATGTTGTTGCGGAATTCCTCGTCCTTGATCGCGCGCTCGACGTAGGGGCGCACGTTGGTGGCAGCGTCCGAAAGTTTGTCGGTCTTCTTGTTCATCGCTTTCCCCCCGCATCGCTCGCACATGGTCATATCCAAATCCTTCGTCTCTTAGCACCGTACAGGATCGGCGCCGCTAGATCGTCTCTTAAAGTCTCACTCATTTTCCGCCTCTCTTACGGCTCGCGCCGAGAGACTTGGCCGAGGCCGCCTCACGTTCGATTCTGGTGATCGTGCCCGAGCCCGCGGTGCTCTTGGGCTCGAGCGCGGTATTGAGCACCTCGCCCACGTTGTCGACCAGAATGAGCTTCAGCGCCTGCCTGGTCTCGGCGGGCAGGTCTTCCAGATCGGGCTCGTTCTCACGCGGCACGATCACGCGCTTGATCTCGGCCCGCTGCGCCGCCAGCAGCTTCTCGCGCAGGCCTCCGATCGGCAGCACCTGGCCGGTGATCGTGATCTCGCCGGTCATCGCCAGGTCGCCGGCGACCGGTCGCTGCGTCGCCAGGGAGACGATCGCGCTGGCCATCGTGATTCCGGCCGAGGGCCCGTCCTTGGGCACCGCGCCCGAAGGAACGTGGAGATGGAGGTCGTGACTCGTGAACCAGCCGTCTTCGATGCCGAGCTCGTGGGCGTGGGCGCGGGCGTAAGAGAGCGCGGCCTGGGCCGACTCCTGCATCACGTCACCCAGCTGCCCGGTGAGGGTCAGGCGCCCGTTACCTTCGTAGGCCGTTGCTTCGATGAAGAGGATCTCGCCGCCGACCGGCGTCCAGGCCAGTCCGGTTGCGACGCCCGGTTCGGCCGTGCGCTTGCGCACCTCGCCGGAGAAGCGGCGCGGTCCCAGCCCCTCGCGCACCTCCTTGGCGCCGATCGTGATCTTTCTCCTCTTGCCCTCGGCGATCTGGCGGGCGCTCTTACGGCATAGCGCCGCAAGTTGGCGCTCGAGATTGCGAACCCCGGCCTCGCGCGTGTACTCGCTGATAACCAACCTCAGCGCCTCGTCCGAGAAGCTGACCTGCTTGGTCTCGAGACCGTGTGCCGCGATCTGCCGCGGCACCAGGTAGCGCCTGGCGATGCCCAGCTTCTCTTCCTCGGTGTAGCCGGAGAGCTGGATCGTGTCCATGCGATCGAGCAGCGGCGCGGGGATCGTCTCGGCCTGGTTGGCGGTGCAGATGAAGAGCACGCGCGAGAGATCGAAGGGCAAATCGAGGTAGTGGTCGCGGAAGCCGGAGTGCTGCTCGGGATCGAGCACCTCGAGCATGGCGCTGGCCGGGTCGCCGCGGTAATCCGTTCCCATCTTGTCGATCTCGTCGATCAGGAAGACGGGATTGCGCGTCTCGGCGTCTCTGAGCGCGCGGATGATCGTTCCGGGCATGGCGCCGATGTAGGTGCGGCGGTGACCACGGATCTCGGCCTCGTCGCGCACGCCGCCGACCGAGATGCGCACCAGCTTGCGCCCCAGCGCCCGGGCGATCGACTGGCCCAGTGAGGTCTTACCAACACCGGGCGGGCCGACGAAGCAGAGGATCGGCCCCGAGACGTCGCCCTTCAGCTTCGAGACGGCCAAGTACTCGATGATGCGCTCCTTGACCTTCTCGAGGTCGTAGTGATCCTCGTCGAGGATCTGCTTGGCGCGCTCGAGATCGAGGTCGTCGGCGGTCTCGGTGTTCCAGGGCAGCGAAACGATCCACTCCAGGTAGGTGCGAATGACGCCGTACTCGGCGGCGGCGCTTGGCAGGCGCTCGAGCCGGCCCAGCTCGCGATCGGCGGCGCGGCGTGCTTCCTCGGGCAGGTCGACGGCCTCGACGCGCTCCCGCAGCTCCTTCATCTCGGCCTCGTCGGGGTTTGTCTCGCCCAGCTCGTCCTGGATCGCCTTCAGCTGTTGGCGCAGGATGAACTCGCGCTGGGTCTGGTCGAGCTCCGACTGAACCTGGGTCTGGATCTTCGACTCCAGCTCGCCGACGTCAACCTCGCGGGCGAGGATGCGCGAGAGCGAGCGCAGGCGCTCGGCGACACGAGTTTCTTCGAGCAGTTGCTGGCGCTCGGCCACACTCAGCCGGCGCAGGTTGGAGGCCACGAGGTAGGAGAGCAGGCCGGGGTCGTCGACGTTGGCAAGCGCGATCGCCAGCTCGTCGGGCAGGTAGGGCTCCATCTGGATGACGCGGGCGAACTGCGTCTGGACGTTGCGGGTGAGCGCCTCGATCTCGTCGGAGACGTCGATCACGTCAGGGTCGCCCTCGAATCGTCCGACCAGGTAGGGCTTGTCGCTCACAGGCTCGAGCAGGCGGATACGGCGCAGGCCCTGAACGAGCAGGCGCAGCGTTCCGTCGGGCATCTTGAGCATCCGCGAAACGGCCGCCTCGACGCCCACCGAGTAAATGTCGTCCCAACCCGGCTCCTCGATATCCGGCTCCTGAACGGCGATCAGCGCCACATGCCCCTCGCCGCTGACGATGTCGTCGACCAGCTTGACCGAGCGCTCTTGCCCGACGGCCAGCGGCACCATCGAGTCGGGGAAGACAACGGTCTCCTTCAGCGGCAAGAGCGGCAGCTCGAAGCGCTCGCCCGGCATCGGGGTCTCGCTGACGCCCGTCTGCTCGCCGTCCGCGGCGCTCACGGCTTCGACCTCAGCTCGATCGGCACTCGCACCGCGCCCGTGGGACGCTTGGCGATGGGCAAGACGATTTGCAGCAAGCCGCGCTCGTAGGTGGCGCTGGCAGCCTCGGCGTCGACCTGCTCGTGAATCTGGATGCGCCGCTCGAAGAAGCCGCGATCGATCTCCATCTGGTGGTAGCGGCGGTTGCACTTGCTTGGGCGCAGGCGCTCGCCGGCGATCACCAGTGCCCCGTCTTGCAGCACTATCTGCACCTGCTCGGGGTCGATTCCGGGCAGCTCGACAACCACCACGAGCTGCGGCGGGTCTTCGGTGCGGTAGCTATCGACGGGCGGCCAGAAGCTTTGCTGGCGCCCGCCGAACTGCCCGTGCCAGAGCTCGGCGATGAGCCGGCCGAACTGATCGCCGGCTTCGCTCTGCGGATCGCTTGACTTGCGCTCGCTCATGTCTTGCTTCTACCCCCAATCAGCGACTATGCAAGCGTAGCGGGCTAACAGCTCGTTTCGGGAGAGGCGATAAAGTGGCCGCCAACTCCATGCGCCGACCGATCCTGATCGATTCTCGCTGGCTTCCCTTCATGCTCCCGTTCGGCACCCGGCGGAGTCGTTCCTATCTCGAAGTGAGCGAGAACACCCTTGACCTGGTTTTCGCGCCGTTCTTCAGAGAATCGGTTCCAAGAGACCGGATTGCGGCCGTTCGCCCGTGCTCCTGGCCGCATTTCGGCGGTATCGGCTGGCGGGTCGGGCGCGGCGGCACGGTCGGTCTGATCGGCTCGAGGAAGAACACGGTCGAGGTTCTCCTGCGCGAGCCGCAGCGTGTGCGGCTCGCATTCCTCCCCATGAACTGCCGGCGAATCGTCGTCTCAGTTCAGGATCCGGCGGCGTTCATCGCCGACCTCGGCGCGCGAGCACTCGCTTCTAGCCGAAGACACCTGGCCGATCGTGATGCAGGACCTGGACCGCCCAGTCCGGCCGAGTAGCGAATAGGCGACTCGTGGAGGCGCCCGAGCGCGTAGCATCCAGCCCATGGCAAACGGACTAAAAGGAGTGATCCTCGCGGGTGGCTCGGGCACCCGGTTGCATCCGCTCACGCGCATCACCAACAAGCACCTGCTGCCGATCTACGACCGGCCGATGGTCTCCTACGCCATCGAGGCGCTGGTGCAGGCGGGCGTGACCGAGTTGATGCTGGTGACCGGCGGCACCCACGCGGGCGAGTTCCTGCGCCTGCTCGGTAATGGGCGCGAGTTCGGCATCGAGCGGCTGGAGTACGGCTACCAGGAGCGCGCGGGCGGTATCGCCGAGGCGCTCGGGCTGGCCGAGCACTTCGTGGGCGGCGATCGCGTGCTGGTGATGCTGGCCGACAACGTGCTCGAGAACTCCTTTGCCGCCGCGGTCGAGCATTTCTGCGCGCAGGAGAAGGGCGCCCGCGTGCTGCTGGCGCGCGAGAGCGACCCCGAGCACCTGCGCCACCTGGGCGTCCCGGAGCTTGACGGTAACAAGCGCATCGTGCGCATCGTCGAGAAGCCGCAGGATCCGCCCAGCGACTTCGTCGTCACCGGCCTCTACTTCTACGACTCGGATGTTTTCGAGATCATCCCCAAGCTGAAGCCCTCCGGGCGCGGCGAGCTGGAGATCACCGACGTGAACAACTGGTACGTCGATCAGGGCACGATGGAGTACGACCTGATCGAGGGCTTCTGGGGCGACGCCGGCGAGTCGATCGACGCCTACTACGCCGTCAACGACTTCGTGCGCCTGAACGGAGCCAACAAGAAGTGACAGGCTCAGGGCCCAGCCTGCTCAGCGGCATGCAGCTGATTCCGCTCGAGCGCTTCACCGACGAGCGCGGCTGGTTCTGTGAGCTGCGGCGCGACAGCATCCTGCCCCGCCCGGTAACGCAGACCAACGTCTCCTTCTCGCGCCAGGGCGTGATTCGCGGCCTTCACTACCATGAGCGCGGCCAGGACGACCTCTTCGCCTGCCTGCAAGGAATGGCGCGCGCCGTCCTGCTTGATCGCGAGTCGGGCGAGACCTTTTCGCTCGATATCGGCGAGGAGAATCCGGTCGCCGTCTGGGTGCCCGGCTACCACGCGCACGGTTTCGAAGCCCTGACCGACGTTCTCTTCTGTTACCACGTGACCGAGGAATACGACCCGAAAAACCCCGATGAGCAGGGGATATCGTGGGCCGATCCGCGCGTCAGAGAGCTCTGGAGCACACAATCACCGATTCTTTCGGCACGGGATCTCGAAGCGTCCTGATCACCGGCGCGGCCGGGCAACTCGGCCGCGCGCTGGCCGAAGCGTTCGCCGCCGACGAAGTGACCGGGGTCGATCTGGGCGAGTGGAACGTCGCCGAGCCGGCGCCGGCCTGGCTCGAAGCGCCCGATCTCGTTCTGCACGCCGCCGCCTGGACCGACGTTGACGGCGCCGAGGCCGATCCAAACGGCGCTGAGCGAGCGAACATCGATGGAACTCGTAACGTCGCCCGCTTAGGTGCTCCGCTCGTTTACTACTCCTCCGACTACGTTTTCAGCGGTAGGAAACGCGAGCCTTACCTCGAGTCCGACGCGGCCGGGCCGGCCTCGGTCTACGGCAGGACGAAGCTCGAGGGCGAACAGGCCGCGGGCGCAGAGGCCTGGATCGTTCGCTCTTCCTGGCTCTTTGGTGCCACCGGGCACAACTTCCTGCGCACGATGCTGCGGCTCGGTGCCGAGCGCGAGGAGGTCGCCGTGGTGGACGACCAGCGCGGCTGCCCAACCTACGTCGGCCACCTGGCTGCCGCGACGCTGGAGATCGTCGAACTTCCCTTCGGCACCTACCACGTTGCGGCTGACGGAGATTGCACCTGGAAGGAGTTCACGGAGGCGATCTTCGAAGAAGCCGGGCTCTCCTGCCGGGTACGGGCAATCACAACCGCCGAGCTGAACCGGTCCGCTCCGCGCCCGGCCTACTCGGTGTTGCGCAGCGAGAAGCCCGAGACGCCGCGCCTACCGCACTGGCGCCAGGGCCTGCGCGACTGTCTGGACGAGATTCAGCGGCTCGAGCAATGAGCGTGCATAAGCCTGCCATCCAGATGCAGGACGTGAGGCTGCGCCGCGGCGGCTCTTGGCTGCTCAAGGGGATCGACTGGCGCGTCGAGCTGGGCGAGCAGTGGGCGCTGCTCGGCCCGAACGGCGCCGGTAAAAGCACCCTGCTCACACTCGCCGCCGCGACCACCCATCCGACCTCAGGCACGGTCGAACTGCTGGGCGAGCGGATGGGCAGAACCGATGTGCGTCGCCTGCGGGAGCGGATCGGCGAAGTCGACTCGCTGCTCGATCGTAAGCTCGATAACAGCTACGACGTCTCGACGATCGTCCTCACCGGCGCGACGGGTACTCGGATCCCGCTCTGGGAGCGCTACGACGAGCAGGTGAAGGATCGAGCCGCGATGTTGCTCGACCTGTTCGGTTGCGCCGACCTGGCCACCCATCCGCTCGGGATCTGCTCGCAGGGCGAGCGCCAGCGCGTGCTGCTGGCCCGGGCGCTGATGAGCGAGCCGCGGCTGCTGCTGTTGGATGAGCCGGCCGCCGCGCTCGACCTACCGGCGCGCGAGGCGCTGGTGGCGGCGCTCGAGGCGCTGGCCGCCAGCGACTCCGAGTTGACAACCGTTATGGCCACGCACCACCTCGAGGAGCTGCCGCGCTCGACCACTCATGCGCTGCTGCTGCACGGCGGCGAGCTGGTCGCCTCGGGCCCGGCCGAGCAGACGCTCACCAGCGAGGCACTCTCGCGCTGTTTCGCCATCCCGATCGAGGTCACTCGACGCGACGGGCGCTGGCTGGCGCACGCGCCGGCGGGCTGGCGACGCGGCTAGGTTGACAGAAGAGAAGCGATCGCATATATAGCAAGTATGCGATCACGCTTGACCCTGACGGTCATCGCTCTGGTTAGTGCAGTAACGATCACCGCCCTCTTTATCGCCATCAACGTTCTTCCGATCTGGGCGGCACTTATCGTGGTGCTTGCACTCGTCGCTCTGGCGTTCCTCGTCGGTTCGCGGAGAATCGCGGACACTCGCTACACGTTCCTTGTCGGCGCGGGCGGTGGTGTCGCTGCGGTTGCCATCTACATCTTGTTGGCCATACCAGATACCTCCGGCTTCATTCCACTCGTTTTCGCAGTTGCGTTGGCGATCGGCGTCGGGGTTCTCTCCGGCCGAAGGCAGCTCCGGTCTCGTCGCGACGCTCTCGGAGTGACGGCAGCGGCTGCTGCATCGACGCTCGTCGCAGCCGTCTTCTCGCTGGCGATAGCGGCGGTGGCGTTCGTTGCGTACGCCTTTATCGCCTGTAGCCACTTCGTCAACAGCTGTCCGTTCGACTAGCCCAGGTCTGGCGCGTCGTTACTGGCGACTAGGGCTGTGGTAGATCGAGCGCTTGCCGTAGCGCCGCTTCGACCTGAACCAGCAAAGGGGGAAGCAAAACACCGATCTCTCCGCGGATATCTTCGGCGTCGAGCGTTGCGATTTCGTGGCAGAGGATCCAGCTTTCGTCGGTCATCCCGGCTTCGTCGGCCGCGAGAGGAACGTCGGTCGGTAGCGGCCGTTCTCGCCGCGACGAGGTCACGAGACAGACGATGGGAGATCGCAGGCCGGCGTTGATCGCGTTCCAGGACACGATCAGCACGCGCTTGTCGCCAACACCGGGGAAAGCGGCGAAGTAGAGCCCACCGCGGACGATCTCGCCGATCACGCGTCGCGCCAGCGCTTCGCCGCCCGCGCACGGCCGGCCCGGTGGAGCTCGACTTCATCCTTCGACCTGCTCGTCGCTGCCTTCGCATACAGATCGGCGTAGCGAAGATCGGACGCGACCTTCCTGGCCGCTCCAACAAGAAGCTCAATCGTCTCACGCATGAACGCCGACTGGTTGCCACGGACACCGTGGAATCTCGTGCTGTCACGGGCCAGCGCCAGTGCCAGTTCGGCCGCGATCTTCTCTATGACGTCGGGGCTCGCAGAATCGTCTATCTCGGCCAGAATCGCGCTTGCGTCCTGGATACGAGCTCCGAGATCCGCGGCTGCGCGGAAGGTGTAGGTGCGCTCGGCGATGGTTGGCATAGCCTCTGTATTGTAAAGCGTATTACATACCATCGTCAAACCCGTAATACAGAGTCACGGCCTGGTTCTTCCCTGAGTGCAGCCCTACAGCGGCGTCAGAGCTCGCCTGCGGACAGCACTGCCAGCACCTCTTCGCCGTAGCGCTCGAGCTTCTGCGGCCCGACTCCGCGCACCCGAGCCAACTCTTCCAGCGAGCCGGGGCGGTCGGTGGCGATCTCCACCAGGGCGCGGTTCGAGAAGACGTGGAAGGCCGGCACCCCGTCGGTCTGGGCGCGAGTGCGGCGCCAGGCACGCAGGGGCTCGAAGCCGGCCGGGCGAGGCTCGGCGTCGGGGAGACTCATCGGCCTGGCCTCGGTCAGGCCCAGTTCGGTCAAGAAGCGGCTGGGCTTGCCCTTCTCGGTCCAGCTCAGGAATAGTCGGTCCTTGGCCCGCGTCAGCCCGACGTAGAAGAGGCGGCGTTCTTCGGCCAGCTCTTCGCGCTTGCTCGAGGAGAGCGCGCAGGGAATCTCCTTTTCCTCCAAGCGCGGCAGGAAGACGACCGTGAACTCCAGCCCCTTGGCGCGGTGATAGGTGAGCAGATGGACGCCGCGGCCGGCGGCGCGGGGGTCGAAGCGGTGGCGGATCTCGGCGACGTAGCCGGCTCCGTCCAGTCGGCCGTCGTCCAGCTCCTTGGCCAGGCGAACGAGCCGGCCGAGGTCGGCAAGCCGCGTCATCTCCCTGTCGCCGAGACGCTTCGGCGGCTTCTCGACCCAGCCCTGGGCGTGGGCGATTCGGCGCACGCCGCTCGACAGCTCGCCGGCGTGAAGCGAAGCAGCCCGCCTGAGCAGGTAGCGAGCGGCCTCGCGCTCGAGCAGCGAAGAGCCCTGGAAGGGAATCTCCGCCTCGGCCAGCGCCTCCTCGAAGTCGGCCGCGCGCGCGTTGGAGCGGACGAGAATCGCCATCTCTTCGTATGCCAGCCCCTCAGCGGTCAGCGCGGCGACCTGTTCAACCAGGAACTTCTTCTCCTCGAGCGGGCCCGCGTGAACGTGGCGCTCGGGCTCGATTCCGCCCACCCGCGTGGCCTGGAGAGACTTCAGCGCGCCGCCCAGCTTGGGAATGAGCTTGTTTGCCAGCTCGAGCACCTGCGCCGTCGAGCGGTAGTTCGACTCCAGGGTTACGACGGTCGCCCCCGCGAAGCGCGCGGGCAAGGCGAGCAGATAGGCGGGCGTGGCGCCGGTAAAGCCGTAGATGGCCTGATAGTCGTCGCCGACCGCGCAAAGCTCCTCGCGACCGCCCAGCCAGAGGTCGAGCAGCGTCTGCTGGAGCAGGTTCACGTCCTGGTACTCGTCGACCGTGAAGGCGTGAAAGCGCTCGCGGAAAAGTGCCGCGGCCTGCTCGTCCTCCTCGAACAGGCGGATGGCCAGCTCGAGCAAGTCCTCGAAGTCGATCATGTCGGCTTCTTGCTTTTCGCGCTCGTAGGTGCTGTAGACGCGCAGCATCAGCTCGGGCGGAAGCGGCGGCTCGTGACCGGCGAGCGAGTCGAGATAGCCGTCGGGCGAGACGCGACGGTTCTTGGCCCGCTCGATCTCGCCGGCCAGGTCGGAGGCGTGCCGGAAGCAATAGGGACGGGGCAGGCAGTTGGCGATCCGGCGCACGATCAAGCCCTTGCTGGGCAGGATCTCGCCCAGCCGTCCAGGGGCGAGCCAGCGCAGCTGCCCGAGCGCAGCGGCGTGGAAGGTTCGCGCGGCAACGCCGTTAGCGCCCAGCGTCTCGAGACGTGAGCGCATCTCCTTCGCCGCCTTGTCGGTAAAGGTCACCGCCAGAATCCGCTCGGCCGGGAAGGCGCCGCTTGCCGCCTGCCAAGCGATCCTGCGTGTGATCGTCGTCGTCTTGCCCGAGCCCGCGCCGGCGAGGATGCAGACCGCTCCCCGCGTCGCAAGCACGGCGCGTTGCTGCTCGGGGTTGAGCCCGTCGAGTATCCGCCGCAAGTCCGGCCGCTCTGCGGCCTTGTTGACTTGCGGCGGTATTGAACTGCTCGGGTCGAGATCGCCGGTAACGGCGGGGGTGCGGGTAGAAGATGTCACGCTCCTAACCTAGCTGGCGCGTCGGCAGAGTTCCGGCCCCGCGCTGTGTCGAGACTGTGACGAGGCTTCCATAGCTCGGCGAGCCCAGGCGGCGCGATCACCAACGACGGCAATCCGCGTGCCTCTTCAATACCTCGCTCGAGAATCCGGCCTCTACCCGGGCGTTTGGTAACTCGTCCGTTGTCAATTCCCGAGCAATCCTCTAGATTGCAAAGAACCCTACGAAAGGACCCTCATGCGCCGCTACAAGCTCGCGATGCTTCTCATGACGGCCCTGATGCTCGCCAGCCTTTTCGCCGGCAAGCGCTGGGTGTAAGCAGTTCGGGTGCGGGCGGGCTCCTGGTGAGGCCGCCCGCTCAACTGCTCTCGCGTCGCCTGGGTGACCTGAGAAAGATGAGCCGAAGGGGCTCACAGTTGGCGAACTGCCGCGAGCGTCAGCTAACAGGCTGCTCGGAAACCGCGTCGACCGCGCCCGC
>Ga0209226_10000604_pt1 | contig 18756 bp, 16 predicted proteins | sample BarGraNGADG00212_2_FD_184497 | JGI IMG/M metagenome (GOLD analysis project Ga0209226, IMG submission 184497) | Arctic peat soil microbial communities from Barrow, Alaska, USA - Barrow Graham LP Ref core NGADG0011-212 (SPAdes) (version 2) | ecosystem: Environmental > Terrestrial > Soil >...
GGCCGCGAGGCTGTAGTTCTCGATGGCGACCAGGGACCTGGCCATCTCCGCGCCGAGAGCGCCGTAGTCATCATAGAGCATAGCGGCGGCTTCGCGGCAGTCATAGTCGGAGAATATCTGCACCGCCCGGCCGTAACACTCCTCAGCCAGCCGATACCGAGCCATATCGTAGTGATACTGATTGCCCAGCATCGTGCGCACCAGGGCCTCGGTGATGTCGATCTGGAGCTTCTGGCACGTGCCCAACACGGTCGTGAGCGCGTTGACCGACTGGATCGGCGAGGACTGTCGAAATTCCAGCGCCATCCCGAACTGCCTGTTCAGCTCCGATAGCTGCGCGACACGCGGATCGTCGTTGCCGGGGACTGCGACTCGGGGGGTCTCGCCGCGCGGGATAGAGAAAGTATCGACAGACCAGTTAATAAGGGGGTCGCCAAGCTCCTTAGCGACCGCCGTGATGATCTCGTCGATGTTTCGGACATCGGTGGGCATCTTCGATGACCGGGAGGCCCAGCGGTAGACGATGAGGTCGAGCGCGAGTTCCGAGACTTCCTTGGGGTTGGATTTCACTAGTGCCGAGGCGCGCGCGGGGGAAGCGACGAGGTCGGCGAGAACGCGGGCCTTGTCGGTGGTTCCCGCGAAAGCGGGCGTCCCCGCCGGCGCTGAGACCAGCAGCAGGAATGCTATGAAAGATGTTATCGCGCGAATCAACGATACCAGCCTCGATACATTGATTCTATCATGCGAGAGGGTATCGTTGCTACAGTTGGCTACTTTGCAGTCATCTCCGCCTGCGCTTCCTTGATGAGTTCCTGCTGCCTGGCGGCGGAAATCCCGGCCAGTTTGCCGACCCGATCTATGCGGCGCGGAATGTCGGGGTGGGTGGCGAGGTATTTGTTCAGCCCGCTGCTCTTGTCCATTCCGAGCTTCGCGAGAGCCTTGACCGCGGCCTCGGGGTTGTAGCCGGCCTTCTGCATCAGCTTGACGCCGTAATCGTCTGCCTGATATTCCACGTTCCGGCTGTAGCCTCTGTCGTAGAGCGTGTAAGCGAGGTTGGTTCCCGTCTGAATGGCCGCGGATGCCCCGCCGAAAAGGATCGTGCCAAGCCCCTGGGCTATCAGCGAACGGTTCATGAGGTTACGGGCGTGCTGCGCCGTGATGTGGCCGGTCTCGTGCGCGAGCACGAAAGCAAGCTCGTCATCAGTTCTCATCATCCCCGCCAGTTTCTGCGTGATAAGCACAGGCCCGCCGGGGGCCGAGAATGCGTTGATGATGCGGGAGTTGAGGAGCTGGTAGGAATATGTGACATCTTTTCGAGGCGAAACCGTCGCGATGGATGCCCCGACCCGCTGCACCCGCTCGGCCTGCTTGAGGTCGATGCTCAGGCCACCGTATTCGGTGATTATCTCATCCTGAACCTGCTTGCCGACGCTGACCTCTTGCCCCCGCGACACCAGCATCAGCGCGTGGCAGGTGCCTGCGAGGGTCATGCCGATCACGAGGCAGGCGAAGCAAAGCGACGACACCCTGAACGCTATATATCTGACCATAGCCATCCCCTATTGCCGCCGGTTTCCCTTAGCATGTACGTGCCAGGATTTGGGAAATCCCAAACGGGAGGGATTGGCTATTACTCCAGATAGAATGCGAACGCGCGCACGGTTTGCGCGCCCCACGTGGAGTCGAATATCACTCTCACGCCATCGACCTCCGCGCCGATGTCCACGCGCGCGAGCCGATAGCAGTTGCCTTTGACGGTTCGCCAGGGCTGCCAGTGACCGCCGGCCCGAATCTCCACGCGGAAGTCCTTCACCATCTCCTCGGGCACTTGACGAAGCTGCGAGTCCCGCTGGAGATAGCTCATCTGGACCAGCTTGTGGAGCGCGCTGTCGAGAACCAGGCTCGCGTCGGCCACATGGCGCAGGTCCTTCCACGTGTACTCGATGCTGTCGCCGATCCGACCGCTCCACGCGTGGGGGTTGTCGTCGACGGGCCTGTTGATGCCGTCGCGCAGAGGCTCGGGATCGCCTGACGATGCCCGGAGGACCGCGCGCTGGGTAAGGTCCGTGAAGTGCATCTTCGCCCAGGGCAGGTAGGCATCCTGCCGGAGCAGCCTCTGTTGCAGCTCGTCCATGTGCGCTTTGCCCACTTCTTTGAGCGACACTCTATGTTTGATGGCAATCGCGGCAGCGGTTCCGGCAGCCATACCCATCGACGAAGCCGTGCCCATGACGCGTGTCGAACTCATCGCCGCGTGGGATGCGCTCGCGCACCTGCCCGCGAACATCAGGTTCTCGATGTTCTTCGAGTAAAGGCAGCGGTAGGAGATGCCATAAGGAGACGGCGCCGGGTGGAATATCGTGGGTTTGCCAGGATAGCGAAAGCCCGCGGGGGCGTGGTCATCCATCGTCCAGCCGCCGTAGGCTACCAGGTCATCGAAGCGACCCTCGGACTCCACGTCGTTTTGCGTGAGCACGTGCTCACCGATATAGCGCCGGCTCTCCCGCTTGCCGGGCAGGAACTGAACCCAGTCTAGCGCCCAGTTCTCCGCGCCGTGGTCTCCGTGGTTCTTCAGGTGGTCCCACATGCCGTAGACGATCTTCAGAAGCTCGTCGCGCACCTTTTCGGTGTCGGCAATGCTGTCGTCCTCCCCTCCGAGCTCGACCCACCAGTAGCCCATTTCGAGCCAGTGATGCCCTCGGTGGGGAAAGGAGTCGTCGGTGGGGTAGTCATTGGCCCATGACGGCGGCTCGAACGGCTGCGGGGAGCCCGTGTCTTTGGCTTGAAAGAGGCACGTCATGCCCATTGTCTTGGAGTCGGCGACCTCGGGCTCTATGGACTCGCCGTATTCGCCGCGAGCTTCGCGTCCGACCCGGTAGAGTGCCCCCGTGAGCGGGGCGAGGATGCCGTCGCCTGAGCAGTCCGCGAATATGTCGGCTTCGATGGTGTGATATGTGTAGGTGGTCAACTGCCAGGCGGTGATGGACTTGACCCGCGGGCCGTCCATCTTGGCGTCGAGGCAGGAGCAGTTGAGAAAGCGAGTGATGTTGGGTTCGAGGAGGGCCTTTTCGTAGAGCACGGTGTCCCATATAGAGAAGCTCCGCGAAGGGTTGCGCCTCAGGTTCTCCATGCGGAACTCCTCGAGGATACCGGTCTCCCGCATGTTGGGGATCTGGCCGTGTCGATCCGCTCCGCACACGTGAACCCGTATCTCGCTGGACGAGTTTCCGCCGAAAACGGGCCTGTCCTGCACGATGGCTACCCGCGCGCCCTCTCTAGCTGCGGATATCGCGGCGCAAAGCCCGGCCATTCCGCCGCCGACCACGCAGAGATCGAACTTATGATTAAGCCGATTCACTCGCCACCTCCGTGTGAGTTCACCATATGGGCTTTAGTGTAAAGCAATCGGCCGGGCTAGTCAACGCTCTAGCCTTCCTCGAAGTCTTCGCCGGTCCTGAGGCAGTTCTCGGCTTTGGCGAGCTGCCTGCCGAGATATATGGCGTGGTTGATGTCGGAAATCGTGCAGTCGCGCGCGAGTTCGTGCTGGATGCGCTCCGCTTTAGCGTGACGATATTCGTGGAGCAGAAATCCCTCGTTTGAGATGTGCTGGACGACTATCTCGCCCGTTTCCTGATCGACCGTGACCATGAACTGTCCATTGGGGTCGATATCAACGGAGAAGCCCTTGGCGTTCGCGACGCGTTCCGCCAAGTCGTATTTCGACGGGTCGATGCTGATCGAGTGGCTCATGATCGTGAGCGGGCCGATGTCGAGCCCTGCTTGGCCCGCCACGATTTCCTGCGCCCTCATCAGCCCGTAGACGTTCTTGAGCCACGCGTCGAGGGCGTTGTGGGTGCGGTAGCACGCGGTTAGGGTCAGGCGCTCGTCGAATACTCGGAAAAAGAGCGAAACCAAGCACGGAGCATCATCGGCATCTACGTCTGACCGGCTGTCCCAGAGCGCGAGGTAGCAGTCGCGGTTCTGCGGGTTTTCGCGGAGCCGCTCGGCGAACTTGTCGAGCGCGTCGAAGCCGTAATACTCCCGAATCCGGTTGCCGTAGGTGTAGCTCTGGTCCTCGGGCAGCGGCCCGAGGAGCATGTCCGTTTGGTAATGATGCAAGTCGGCACGCAAACCCCCGAACTCACGAAGCTCTTTCGCGTCGTCTTCTTGTGGATGAGTTATGACCACCCGAACGTTCTGCAGTTCTTGGCGGTCGCCCTTGCGCAGATGAACCAGATGACCGAACCGCACCAATCTGAATATCAACTCCCGCCAAGCGGCAAGCGGTGTCTCCGAGACAATGCTGCAGTTTCCCGGCTCGCTGGGGTAGTGGCTGATCGTGAACTTCGGAAGCTCGACCTCTACCCGCTGGGCCGATATGAGCTTGCCAGGAGAGAAAGACTGTATAAGCGCGTATAGCTTATCGCGCGAAACTTGATCGCTTAGCTCGCCAACGGGTGCCAGCCGAGGCTTTTCGGCGAAGGATTCCGGCGATACAAGATTGTCTATGATTCGGGCCGTTCCTTTGATTCGGGTGACCGTCTCGCCCAGGCTGGTGGCGTCCTCCAGGCCGTGCTCGAAGAATGCGATGATCTCTTCCTGAGAGCCGGAACGGTTGGCACCGCAGATCATGAGATCCCGAATCTGTGGATTGTACAGCAGGTTTCTCAGCAGGTGCGGGATGCCGTTTCCGTAGAGGTTTCCGATCACGGCGATCTTGGATGTTTCCGGGTCGAGATCGACCCCCATCTCCCGGAGCTTGGCCTCGACGAAATCGATCTTGCTCCAGAGGGTGAGGATTCCAAGCCGAGCCCTCGGGTTGACGACCCTGAGCTTATCGCCGAAGTGGAGCGGGATGAACTCCATTGGCTCACTTGGCATTGGTGAAGTTACCCCTCGGCCCGCCGACGTTCGTAAAGCCGCTGTTGAAGTTTCTATACAGGCTCTTGTAGTCGCGTATGCGGTGCCATTTCTTGATGTAGCCCTCCGGTAACTCGGAGACTATTTCGACATCGTCCCAGCCGTTGACGAGCGGGAATGCGTAGTAGGGATACTGGTGGGGTACGTTCTTGACGTAGACCACCTGGATGGGCGAGCGCTCCATTCGAGCGAGGTAGACCCGGTGTTGGCCGTCGTTGAGTATCCTAACCACGCTCGAATCCGCCTCGGCCGACTGCTCGACCACCGGCGGCAGGACGTCGATCGGCTCCTCGTAACCCTCCAGCCAGATGGTCACGTAGCCGTCCAGCGCAAAAAGATCAACGTCGTGCTCGCGCAGCGTCCATCTCAGGTCGCGCACCTTAAGTATCTCCTGCGTGAGAACGTATCGCTGCGCCGGTGCGATCTCATTGGTGTGAAGCGTCTCCAACTCGATATGCGCGTCTTTGTAGGGCAGCTCACCGGGCCTGGTGAGCATCGACACCCGCCGCATGTTCGCCATCAATTCATCTACGCTATGCCGTTGCACTCGCTTTATGTCCATGACCTACCTCCAGATTTCCAGCGCGGCGATCTCGGTTATGCTCGACACGGTTGCGGTCGGAGCGGGCAGGTCGCCGTTCCGCACCCCAGTGACGGATTCCCCCTCACGGTCCGGCCTTGTGAGCACCCAGACCGCGCGCATTCCCAGCGCAAGCGCGGGCAGAATGTCGTGAGCGTAAGTATCGCCGATCATAACGGCTTCGCACGGGCTGACATCAAGCTCATCGATGACGCGCAGGAAATTATCGGGACTCGGCTTCCTCGCGCCGGTCCTGCAGCTCAGAACTATCGCATCCGCCGCGCGGACGACCTCCGGCAGCGCCTTCTCGACGCTTGCGTAATATGGGTTCCAGATATCCGAAAGCAACCCGATCTTCAGCCCGAGCCGCTTCAAGGCAAGCACGGTGTCGGTCGAACCAGGCAATGCCTGGGCAGCAGTTGATTGCGACTCCCAGAGTATTTCAACTCCTACTCTGGCCACCGCGCTGATTGGTCCGAACCGAGTAACCAAGGCCTTGCAGACCCCGTCGGCGCAGGTCAGTTCCGTGGTCATTATGACCGATGCAACATCCGAGGCGCTGACCCCTTCCATCAGTCCCGCGATCACCTTGTTGGGAGCCACCGGCGGCCCCGTGACGAGAGTCGCGCCGATGTCGAATATCGCGGCCTTTGGTGTTGGACTAGACATGCGGCCACTCGATCACTTCAACGCCGGACTTTCGCAGCAGGTCCACACCGTTGCCGTTGCCCTTGTGGTCACGCTTCACAACGCACCGCGCGATGCCCGAGGAAATCATCAGCTTTGCACACGTAATGCAAATGTCGCCGTTCACATACAACGTCGCGCCTTCCACGGCCAGCCCGCGCTTGGCGCATTGGCATAGCGCGTTCTGTTCGGCGTGTACACAGACCTTGTACTCTTCCGTGCCCGCAAAATCTTTGAGGCACTGACCTGTGTCTATGCAATGCTCGTGCCCGGCGGGAACTCCATTGTAGCCGTGCGAAAGAATACGATGGTCGATAGTAATCACCGCGCCGATCTTGCGCCTCAGGCAAGTCGCGCGTTTGGCGATCACGCCGACCACTTCCATATAAGTCTCGTCAAATGAGGGTCGATCCGGCATAATGGTGCTATTGTAGCAAGCCCAGCCCATATTGACAATGGCTGTAGGGGCGAAGCATTTGCACGCAGGCGCTTCGAGAATCGCAAGGCTAACCCGCAAATGCTTCGCCCCTACGCGCTTGTTGACGCGCTATTGCCGATGGGGTTACAATCTGCGTGGCGGGCATCTTTGGCTTGCTCGGGAGGACAGAGAAATGGCGGAGATACGGGCGCTGTGGGTGGCGCGGTGGAATATCACCAGTCCGGAGGCCTGCTCCAAGATGGTGCAGGTGATGAAAGCGAACAACTTCAATACCATCATCGCGCAGGTGAGGGGCAGGGGAGACGCGTTCTATAACTCGCACTACGAGCCTCGTTCCCAGGACCTTGCGGACCAGAGCCTGGATTTCGATCCGCTCGCGCAAATTCTCGAAGAGGGTCACGCCGCCGGCCTTGCGGTTCACGCGTGGATCAACGCGAACCTGACGTGGGGATCGATCAGGCCGCCGATCTCGCCTGAGCATATCGTCAACAAGCATCCGGATTGGCTGATGCGCACGCAGGAGAACCAGGTTCCCCTCGGCTTCGGCAAGGACGTGGAGGGCGTGTATACCTGTCCGAGCAACGATCACTGGCGCGAGATGTATAACGATATTTATCTGGACGTGGTCAATCAGTATGACGTTGACGGCGTCCACTTCGACTTCATCCGCTACCCGAGCCAGAGGTTCTGCTATTGCGACAGGTGCCTGGGCAAGTTCGAGGCCGAGATGGACCTCGAAGTCGGGGCGGGATTTGAAATCCCGCCCCAACTTCGGGGGGAAAGGCTTGCCTACGTGCGGGCCTTCCCCGACAAGTGGGACGACTATCGCCGCGAGCAGATAACCAAAATGGTCTACAAGGTCTACGATGCCGTCAAGGCGGCAAAGCCGAACGTGATAGTGTCCGCTTCGGTATTTCAGGACTCCAATGACGCCTACAACCACAGGTTCCAGGACTGGAAGAAGTGGATGGCGGACAAGAAACTGGACTGGCTCTGCCCGATGGCGTATACCAAGGAGCCGGACGCGTGGGAGCGCTACATCAAGGACGCAGTCGATTCGAGCGGCGGGATCCCGGTCTGCGCGGGAATAGGAGCCTACCGGGTTGACTCGGACGCCTGCATTGCCAATGTTCGCAAGGGGCGGGAGCTTGGCGCTGCCGGCTTCAGCCTGTTTTCATACTCGATCACGCACAGTGGCAGCGATGACAGCTACCTGAAGGCGCTCAGCGATGAGCTTTTTCCGTCAGAATCACTGAGGCACTGAACATAAGATGAACCACTGAAGGGAATGGTCCTTCCCCTTCAGTGTCTCAGGGTGTTCAGTGATTCAGTGGTTCTGAACGGTTAGCAAAGGAATTCAGTAATGGCAAAGATCAAGGTTGATGCGGTCAAGGCGGGGTTCGATCCGGCGGGGCTTGAGAGTGCCGAGGCGATCCTCAACGAGGGAGTGGAGCAAAAGCTCTACCCGGGCGGGTCGGCCTGGGTGTGGCGCAAGGGCGTCAATGCGCTCGTTTGCTCCGCCGGAGCGACCGACTATTCGGGCAAGTCCAAGGTGGATGAGAACACGCTCTTCGATATGGCGTCGGTGACGAAGGCGATGTCGTGCGCGCCGTCGGTGCTCATGCTCGCGCAGGAAGGGCTTCTCGACATCGCAATACGGCCGGTGACAAGCTTCTTTGCGGACCGGGACCTGTCGCATCTCGAAGGGATAACGCTTCATCATCTGCTCACACACACCTCCGGGCTGCCTGCCTGGAAGGACATGTACTCGAATGGTCAGACTCGCGAGCAGGCAATCGATGAGCTGTTCGCCATACCTCTCATCAACGAGGTCGGATCGACTTTTGTATACTCCTGCATGGGCTACATCATGCTTTCGATCGTGCTGCAGGCCGTGACCGGGGAGCGCATAGACACATTCGCGCGGCGCAAGATATTCGAGCCGATGGGGATGGAGAGCACCCTCTACAACCCGAAGCCGAAGGCCGGGCGCAAAATCGCGGCCACTGACCACTGCCCGTATCGGAAGTGTGAGCTTGTCGGCGAGGTTCACGATGGCAACGCTTTCGCGCTCGAGGGGGTCTCCGGCAACGCCGGCCTCTTCTCGACGGCGGCGGACGCGGCGCGGTTTTGCGAGCGCCTGCTTGTGGGGCGCGAGTCGGGCGGATCGTTCCCGCTCAACCCGCCGGTGGTGCGCAGAATATTCACGAATGCCATATCGGAAACCGTCGGCGGGCAGACATGGGGCTGGTTCACATGGCCGAACGATATGGTGCCCGGCAGAGATTTTGCGTCGAGATCGGCAATCGCGCATACCGGGTTTACCGGGACTTGCGTGGTCATCGATCCTGAATACGATGCGTTTGCCATCCTGCTCACCAACCGGGTGTGCAACAACGACGACGGGCTTGCGTTTCGCCATCTGCGCAGAAGGTTCTTCAACACGGCATTCGGTTCCATTATGTGCTGACAAAGGCTTTTTCCCATGTATTTTTGTTTCACTATTGACATAGACGCCAAATCCACCTATACTAATGTCGGCTGAGCTTAACCGTGAGGCAAATTTACCTGCGAGGTAGACCAGAAATATGGACGCGCAAAAAGTGCTCAAGAACGATGAGACTGGTTTTTCAAAGCCGAAAGTGCTAGTGATTGACGATGAAGAGAACGTTTGCGAACTCATAACGCTTTACTTTGAGAAAGCGGGCTATGATGTGGTGTGTGCCGGAGAAGGCAACGAGGGGATGGAAATGGTGCGCTCGGAAAAGCCAAGCATCGTGATCCTCGACCTCATGCTGCCCGGTATGGACGGGCTGGATGTGTGCAAGGAGATCCGCAAGTTCAGCAACATTCCTCTGATAATGCTCACCGCGAGAGTGGACGAGGTCGATCGAGTGCTCGGTCTGGAGATCGGCGCTGATGACTATGTGACCAAGCCGTTCTCCCCGAGGGAGCTTCTGGCTCGCGTGAAGGCCGTTCTGCGGCGCGCGGCGTATGTTCCCAGCCCTGACGAGCAGCAGGTCCTGAACCTGCCGGGGCTTTCCGTTAGCAGGATTTCGCGAGAGGTCATCGTGGGCGAAACGAGAGTGGACCTCACACCCAAGGAGTTCGACCTGCTTTGGTACCTCGCCTCCAACCGCAATCGGGTCTTCACCCGCGAGCAGCTTCTCGAGCAGGTTTGGGCCTACCAGGAGTTCTACGGCGACGAGAGAACGGTCGATCAGCACATCAAGCGGCTTCGCCGCAAGATCGAGAGCACAGGCAGCCCGTGCCGGATCACCACGATCTGGGGCGTGGGCTATAAGTTCGAGATTCGGGAGCCCGTGGCGCTGTAGAGCGAGGGGAGCCTTCGATAATAGTGACGTAGTGGCCGGGATCTGTCCCGGCCATTGCTTTGTACGGTGTGAGCGCCGGCTAGATTAAGTGCTAAAATGTCCTTACTCCAAAACAAAACCCGCCACATCCGGGGTCTACACTAATGGCAACGATATGAGAGATCAAATCGCGGAGATCACAATCCCACCGGGGCCGGGTGTTTTAGTCGAGATGGCGGATACGGGCGAGAGACTGTTGGAAGAGCTCTACGATACCTACAGCCGACCGCTGTTCCGCTACGCACTCGCGCTCACCTGTTCGCCGGACGATGCGGAGGATGCAGTCCAGGTGGTCTTTGTCCGTGTCTCCCGCGAATGGAAGCGCCTGGTTAGGGTGGAAAATGTCAAAGCCTATCTCTTCTCCGCAGTCCGTAACGCCGCCTTCAACATTCTTCGAGGCAAGCGGCGCAGGGACACCTTGCACGAATCTATCTGCTCCGAGTACCAGGCAAACCAGCAGGCGGGAGACGGCGAGCTTAGGGTCGATGGGCGAGCGCTCCGCGAGGCGCTCGATGAACTGCCGGTCGATCAGCGCGAGGTGTTGGTTCTCAAGGTATTCGATCAGATGACTTTCAAAGAGATCGCCGATACCGTCGGAGCCTCTCTCAACACGGTCGCGAGCCGCTATCGCTACGGCATCGACAAACTTCGCCAGGCTCTGGAGGTCAGTGACAATGGATGATAGACGCATAGAGGATATGCTGCGCGATTCCTGGCAGCCCACGCCGCCCGACGGAATGCGCGATCGCACTCTGAGGCTTGCACGGAAGGAATTGGCGAGTAGGCAAGGCGGGCGCCGGATACTTGGAATTGGCTGGTGGAAGATTGCGCTGCCGGCTTTGGGCATCGTGATTATCCTTCTTACGAATGTCGCCGACAGCAGACTCGAGGAGCGCATAGACGCAACGGTTTGTCGCCAATCGACGGGTGGCCCGCAAGCACAGGTCGCTCAGATGATATCCCCACGGGAATGGCAGCGTCGGCAGTCTCAGATACTCGATAGACTTTATGAAAAGGCAGGTACAGACCCGCTATGACGCGATTCAAGAGGATACTAAAGAGAATAGCGCAGATTCTGCTCGTTGCTGTGCTGGCGCTGCTGGTTGTCAGCGGCCTGCTGCGGTTCTACTGGGGCAGGCAGATCGAGACCAGGCTTGCGGCCATTAAGGCGACGGGCCAGCCGGTTTGCGTTGCGGACTTGCAGGGCAAGTCTGTGCCGGAAGAGGACAACGCCGCGCCCATATACGAGCAGGCGTTTAGGCTAATGGCCAAACCAGCCAGGAGGCCGGATTTCATCGACGATCTCAATAGCATTCTCTACTCGCCGAAATCCACGCCGAGCCCCGCGGATTGGGCTGCGGCCAAGGCTGCGCTTACACGCAGCGCGGACATTCTCGCGCTTATCAGCGAGGCCCAGTCGCGGCCTGCCTGCCAGTTCCCCTTGCGGTTCGATTCCCCGGAAACGCTATTTGACCAGTTGGCAAAGTTACGGGATGTGACAAGGCTGCTGTGCGCGAGCGCGGCGCTCAACGCTCATGAAGGTAAGACGCAAGAAGTCGTTATCTACACTAAGAGCGCCTTGATGGTCAATGATGCCGTCGGAGAAAACTCCGCGCTAATAATCGACTATCTCTGTTGGGTGGCCACCACGAAGATAACGCTTGCCAATCTCAGGCAGGCGCTTCATTTCTGCCAACTCAGCGAATCCCAGCTTAGGCAATTGGATGATGCTCTCTCTCGCATCAATTCAGCCGAGTTCTATAGGCATGCTCTCCAAGGCGAACGCGTCTTCGGTCTACAGCAAATGGCCGGGTGGAGAAAAGCTAGTTTGGTTATGCCGTTAGGCAACGGTGATACCCTTGCCTACAAAGCTAGTTGGGTTATGCCGTTAGGCAACGGTGATACCCTTGCCTACCTGGACTTCTCCGCAAAGCAGATTGCAAGTGCGAGGATGACATACTCTGCTGCAAGGTCCAAAGGTCTGATCGGGTCCGAGGCCGAAGATCAAGTGCCATTTTATGCCATTATTACCGGGTCTATAGTACCGGTTTTCCAACGTGCCAATGTCGAGCGCTATAAGTGCGAGGCCGAGATAGCTTGCGGCCGAGTCTTTCTTGCGTTACAAGCGTATGGGGCAAAGTTCGGGCGATATCCGCAAAGTCTGGCTGAGCTAAAGACAGGCATCGACTGGAAGCTGCCCGCCGATCCATTCACCGGCAAGAATCTTATCTACAAGCCGGGGCAGAAAGGTTTCATCCTCTACAGCGTCGGGCCGGATCAGAAAGATGACGGCGGGATGAATCTGCAATCAGGCGGCCAAACCATACCGCACGGCGATATAGTCTGGAAGATGGTTGATCGCTTGTATACGTCACCCTGAACTTGATTCAGGGTCTGTGTTTGGATGCCGAATCAGGTTCAGCATGACGGCGTGCAAGTTTGCCACCGTGATTTACTTAGCTCCCCGCCAGCGATCCCGTCAGCGCCTGCGCTTTGTCCAACTGCTCCGGCGTGCCGAGCACGATCAGCACGTCGCCTTGTTCTATGGGCTCATCGGGCGAGGGGTTGGCGAGGGTCTCGCCGGATGCTTTCTTCACCGCGAGCACGGTTGCCCCTATCTCGTTTCTGATGTCACAGAAGCCAAGCGACTTGTTCGCGAGCCTCGCGTTCGGGGCCACAAGCAGTTCCTCCACCATAAGCTGCAATTGGTCCGTGTGGAGTGCGAGTTCGAGGAAGTCCAGCACGTTGGGACGCAGCACCGCAGTAGCCATTCGCCGGCCACCCAGCACATACGGCGACATCACCCGGTTCGCTCCCGCCATCCTGAGCTTGTTCTCGTTCTCCTCCTGAATCGACCGCGCGACTATGTAGAGGCTCGGGTTCAGCGCGCGTGCGCTCAGGGTGATAAAGACGTTGTCCTCGTCGGATGGCGCGACCGTGATGAGTCCCTTGGCGCGCTCGATTCCCGCCGCCTGGAGTATCTTATCGTCGGAGGCGTCGCCCTCGACAAATGGTATGTCCTGGCTGATGAGCTTCGGGAGCTGCTCGGGGTTCTTCTCGATGACAACGTGCGGCGTATTTTGGCGCCGGAAGTCTTTGATGATCTGCTGGCCCATTCTGCCGAACCCACAGACGATGTAATGATCTCGGATGGCGGATATGTGTTTGTCCATTCGTTTCCTCTGGAATGCGTGCCAGATTTGCTCGCCGACCACGGCCTCGATCAGGCTCGCGCCAGCCCAGAACACAACGCTGACGCCGAAGATGATCATCACGATTGTGAAGACTTTTCCCGTGGCGTCGAGCGGCTGCACCTCTTTGTAGCCGACGGTGGCGAGCGTGATGACGGTCATATACAGGGAGTCGAGGATCGACCAGCTCATCAGAATGTGATAGCCGAACGTCCCCAGCACTATCAATGTCACCAGCGCCATCAGCGCCAGGCGAAATTGCTTGATCGGATCAGCTAACTGCGGCATAATGGTATGTTACGCGGATGCAGTTGTTGTTCCTTCCGAAGGAAGTGGAGAGTGGAAAATGGAGAGTGGAGAGCGGCTTAGAGAAGAGACAATAGAGAGCAACGAAGTATTCAGTGGGCGGTTGGTGAAGCTGCGCGTGGACAGGGTGCGGCTGCCGAATGGGCGCGAGGCCACCCGCGAGGTCGTGGTGCATCGCGGGGCGGTCGCGGTTGTGCCGCTGACAGCCCAGGACAATGTCGTCATGGTGCGCCAGTTCAGACAGGCGGCGGGGGAGGTGCTGCTGGAGATACCCGCGGGGACGCTGGAGCCCGACGAGAACCCCGACCAGTGCGCGGATAGGGAACTGCGGGAGGAGATCGGTTACAAGGCCGGCGAGATGACCCTCATGTTCAGGTCATATCTCGCTCCAGGCTATTCGAGCGAGATGCTGCACACGTATCTCGCCCGTGGGCTTGTCAAAGTGAGCGCGCACAGGGACGCCGATGAGTTCATCGAAGTGGTCGAAGTACCGTTAGATGAGGCCATGGAGCTTATTCGCGAGGGCACGATCAAGGACGCCAAAACGATCTGCGGTATCCTAATGGCGCTGCGCGTCATGGCACCATAACGCCAGTGACCTTCCCTTCTATTCCCTATTTCTTGACGCTGAATGTCCATATCTTGCCGCCGGAGCCGATGGTTCCGCCGAGCAGGCGGCCGTCGGCGTCCCTGGCTTCGATGTCGGCGACGTAGGCGATTCCAGGCGACAGCTTCTTCGTGACTACCTCAACCTTGGGCTTGGCCGTGGTAAGCGAGATCAATTCCTCTTTCGAATCGGGCTTCGTCACGACCAGTTTGTATAACGCGGTCCCCTCGCACGGCGTCCACTCGAAGACGATCTTTGCCGCCGCCGCAATGGCCTGGTCTTCCTTCGGCCTTACGGGATGGATGATCTTACCGAGGTTGATCGGCTTGAGCTCCGCTATCTTACCGCCCGACAGATCGGTCTCCTCGGACACGCGGTTGAAATAGCCGGGGTTGTGTCCGACCCAGACATACGCGAGATACGCTCCGTCCGGTACGGAATCGAAGGCATAGTCGCCATTAGCACCGGTGACCGACTGGAAACCCTTGACCGTGTTGTAGTCCGGGTCCACCAGCGCGACCTTGATTCCCGCGACCCCCTTGCTGTTGTAGAACACCTGCCCTCGGATGCCGTTGGTCCTGGCGGAGGCGGGTGGGGGAATGGTGGAAACGGTGGCGACGGGCCGCATGGCGAGATCGAAGCTGTAGCCCAGAGATTTTGCGACAAAAGACAGCGGGACCATCAGCTTGCCGCCTTTGAGATAGGTCTCGATGGGAAGCTGAACGCTCAGCGAATTGACCATAGCTACGCTCTGGTTCTTCGAGAACGTCAACGCAATGTTTTTGGTCTTGAATACGGTCTTTTCGGCGGAACTACCGGCCTGCACCGTTCCCCAGCCGAGCTTCTCCAGTTCTCGAATCCATACCATGACCTGCTGGCCTCGCGCGGCGATCTCGACATTGGCGATCTGCGCGAGCTTGCCATCGATCAGCAGCAGCGTACCCGACGCGCCCCCATCGACCGGGCGAACTTCCACGGTGACCGGCGCCTGAGCATACGCGGCAGCGAAAATGCCCAACAGCGTTACCAATCCAAGTGCGACCAGCAATACTCGGTTGTTTGTTGCCATAGGCTTCTACTGAGATTCGGACGGAGTAGTCTCCGCGTTCTTGGGATCGGTGACTCGCGGAAGCTTTGTGTTCTCGGAGTTCGGTCCCGTCTCAGTGTTCTTCAGACCCGGGCTGGATTCCTTCGGTGTGACGGCGATATTATCCGGCGCGGCTTGCGGCCGATACGCGGGAGCGGGGCTGAAGGATCCGGGCGCCACTTTGACGCCGACATCTTGCGACATCGGAGCCTTTCGGACGGGCCAGTGTCTGCTGCCTGTCGCTCCCTGGCGTCCCCCCCCGGTGATCCCAGCCGAGGGGCTCATTGAGCGCAGGAGGTCGATCAACTGATCCGCGGCCTTGCCTGTCTTGCTGGGGTCGGGAGTCGTTTCCTTGATCTCGACCTTGGCGCCGGGCGGAGAGTGACGCTTTACGAGTTCGCCCGCGCCTGGGGAATGCTGCGCCGGGCGAATCGCCATCCTGCCCGCCAGAAACCCCACGGCCAGCACCGCCGCGGCGAGCGCGAACGCCGGCGCAAGCCTGAGGGCGAGCGGACGGGTTCGGACCTCGCGCTTGCGGATTGCGCCCTTTACCGACCATGCGATCCTCTGCCTGTCCGTATCGCTAAGCGCGGGCGAGGCGTCAGGTAGCGATGACACGACTCGGCCCCGCGTCGCGAGGTCCTCACGGCACAGCACGCAGTCTTGAGCATGGACTCTAAGCTCGCGCATCTCGTCCGGGGCCAGATCGCCGTAGAGATATGCTCCCATGAATTCTTGTGCTTGTCTGCATTTCATATCAATCCACCTCCGAGGACTCCAGAATTACAGTCCCCTTCAGCCTGTCCCGCATATGAGCGGTTGCGCGAGAGAGATGCGCCTTCACGGCGCCCGGCGTGCATCCTATAGCTTCCCCGATCTCGTTTATCGAGAGCAGCTTGTAGTGGCGCAGGATGAACACCAGCCTCTGGCGCTCGGGCAGCTTGTCCACTGCACTGCGAATGATCCGTCCGACCTCGTTTTGGCAGGCGCGGAACTCCGGCTCATCGCTTTCGGAGCCTCTTAGCCGCTCCCAGTCAGCGTCGCTGAGCTCCGCCGATGTCCACTTGGCCCTGCGCTTGCGGTCGATGCAATGGTTCAGGCAGACCCGATACAACCAGGCGTTTAAGTTGTCCGAGGCAGAGAACCGGCCCAGCGCGCCGTGCATCTTGATGAAAACCTCCTGGGTCGCGTCCATCGCGTCCTCGCGGTTCTGGAGCACTCCCCACGCAAGAGCGAATATCTTGTCCGTGTGGATCGCCATCAGCCGGTCAAACGCCTCGTCTTCGCCTCGCTGGAACCGCGATATCAGGACTTCATCTTCCGTGACCACAAAGCCTGTCTGCTGCATGCTTATCCGTTCCCTCATCCTCTGATCTATAAACGGCTGGAGTACGCGAAAAGTTTACCACGGAATCAGGTTGCACGGAACAGAATGCGGGAGAATGCCCGATTCTGAGGCGCTATCCGCGGGAGGTTGATACGAAAAACGGCCCCGCACTGATATGCGGGGCCGTTTTCCTATTCACTTTTCCAATCTTGGGTTGGGCGGACGGCCTGGTTGCCCTCGCGCCCAGCAAAGAGGTGAAGAATAAGCTCATGTTTGAACGGGCGCGAGCCGTCACAAAATGATACAACATGATTATGGCAGGTGTGGCCGGACGCGTTAGGGCAGAGTGGAAAGCCGTTGTTTCGGGATTTCGGATGTGCTCAGGCTTAGAGATTGATGTGTTCTTAATACGAAGTAGCGGGGCTGAGATTGTGCATAGCCAAAATCCCGAAACAGCGGAATTGCCACGTCATGCTGAACTCGTTTCAGCATCTCCGGCGATCCTGAATCAAGTTCAGGATGACGAGCGCGCTCATTATTTCTGAATAGTCACAAAATATCCAACCAGCAGGCGTAAATACATGATATACTGAATCAGGCAAGCTGATGGATCAGCGATTGGCATGGGTTTGTGAATTGACCGGGAAGACCCGGCACGGACGTAGGGCAACCGGACGGATGGGGAGGGTTTACTATGAAAACGTGTTTTGGGATTCTGGGTTTGGCATTACTGCTCTTGGTTTCGGCTTGTGCCGCGGCCGGTATGACGATCTCCGACGCCAAACTGCTGCCGGACAACTCATCGGTGAGTTTGTCGGCCAAAGTGGTCACGTATGCCGCCGCGAACTTCTTCTACATTGAGGAAGATTCCCGGTGCATAGGCATCAGGGTTGAGAAGACTGCCCACGGCCTGACGGTTGGTATGAGGGCTGACGTCACCGGGACTATGAAGACCGGCACCAACAGGGAGAGATACATCCTGGCGTCCAGCGCAGTCCAGACACCACCGCCCAATGCCAATGGCACAATAGCGCCGGTCGGCATGAACAACAGCGCTCTTGGCGGCGCTAATTGGCACGTTGTGGGGACAGGCGGCCAACGGGAGGCAACCGGTTCGCTCGGCGTCAACAACATCGGCTTGCTCATAAAGACTTGGGGCACTTACCAGCAGGTTGATGTGACAACCTTTACGGTGGATGATGGTTCTGGGCTGCTCATAAAATGCACGGTTCCCTCCGGCACGTTTCTCTACTCCGGGTGGCAGTATGTCACTGTAACCGGCATAAGCTCCATGTTCAGATACAACGCATCCACCTATCCTCCAAATGTTTTGGTGCGTGACATTGCCGTGGTGTTGCCTGTAGAGGCTGTTTCCGTTCCCGGCGCGCCAACCGGCAACACGAGTCCCAGTCTGAATGTCAGCGAAACATACTCAACCTCCGGCTCGACTTGCAGCCAGGGACACACGGTAGAGTACAGCTTCGATTGGGGAGACGGAACGAGCTCCGCGTGGTCAACATCCACAAGCGCGTCGCATGCGTGGAGTGTGATCGGGAGCAAGACGCTGCGCGTGACCGCGCGATGCCAGGCGCATCCCAGCGTGACGGCGCTATCTAATGCGCTTGTGGTGAATGTGCAAGACATTCAACTTCCCGAGATGATCTACATCCCCGCCGGTTCTTTCCTGATGGGCAACTCAGGTGTTGGCAATGATGCTTCGTATGTCAACTCGGCTGAACTCCCTCAGCACGCAGTCTCTCTTTCCGGTTACTACATCGGCAAGTATGAGGTAACTCGCGGGGAATATCGGGCGTTTATGACTGCTGGGGGCTACTCCAACTCTTCTTACTGGTCAACTGCTGGTTGGGCGTGGAAAGGCAGCCGCACGGAGCCTAATTATTGGGTGGCATCGCAGAATTGGGGTAGCCCTCCCGGTGCGTTTACGCAAACAGATAACCACCCTGTGGTGGGCGTGACGTATTATGAGGCTGAAGCTTTCTGCAATTGGGCTGGCGGGCATTTGCCTACCGAGGCTCAGTGGGAACGTGCTGCTCGTTGGACGGGTACTCATCCGAACGTTTACCCCTGGGGCGACACGGGGGATGTGCAGAAGTGCAACAACTGGTCTGACAGCCTGTATCCGGGCTACCAGACCGCCCCAGTGGGCAGTTACTCAAGTTACGGTAGTCCTTCGGGCTGTCAGGACATGGCGGGAAACGTGTGGGAATGGTGCAAGGA